>JAESFX010000098.1_pt1 | contig 121056 bp, 70 predicted proteins | sample 9269501 | NCBI WGS metagenome assembly JAESFX01 (sample SAMN14515570, study PRJNA621655) | algae metagenome | isolation source: Desmonostoc geniculatum HA4340-LM1 and co-occurring heterotrophs from cave... | place: USA: Maniniholo cave, Kauai, Hawaii | collected 2009-07-28
GGGTGAGCATCTCTTGCCAAATGTTTCAAGATTTGTAATTCTACATCCATTGCCCTACTTACCTTTCAGGGTTTTATTTTTTTATTCTTTTATTCAGAATACCCGGAAAGTGACAGAAGAGGGATACAATAAAATTGCCCAGGTTCAGTTGATGTTCATAATATTTAGCTAAATCTTCAGGAACTCCTAAGGGATTGTAGTTACCTTTAGTAATTACCGAGACTTGACTCATAGGAAAGCCAGCTTTCTTGAGTTCCATAAGTGATGTTTCTACATCTTCACGCCTACAGAAAACACCAACTCCATATTTATAGCGACTTTCAGGGGATAAATATGGTTGATAAACACCTGAGTGTTGAATGCTATGGCGATTCAAAATCCTCTCGGCAAAACGAATTTCGATTTCTATGCCGGTTACTATCACCAAATAGTAACCTTTGAAGACTAAATCGCTATAAACCTGTGCTTGTTCTCGAGGAATTCCCAGAAGTAGCAATGCACCAGCCAAACTACCTGCGGCAACACCGATCGCACCACCTGCTATAGTAGTAGCGATCGCTGTTGCTTCTGCTCCGGCTAGCATGACTAGCCCTATACCAGGAATTGCCGACAAACTTATACTAACTAATAAGCTAGCAAGACCACCGAAAGCACCACCAGTACATTCCTCAGATGTATTGCCAGTATCCTTTTTAACTTCAATACCAGCAATATCACTTTGTTCTTCTGCCTTGCGTGCAATTACAGAAACTTTGGGCATTGGAAAGTTCGCCGTTTTTAGTTCCTGAAGTGCCAATTCTGCATCTGAAGATTTAGCGAAAATCCCTATCAATTTTCGCTCTTTTTCTAATGTCATTTTCTCTGTTTAGACTCAAAGTGATTCCCAAAATTGTTAACTAATCTGAGAAAATTACACAGCGCTACGAGTCAGGAATCCCCAAAGGAAAATCAATAGCATTGCGCCTAGAACAGCAAATAAAATGCTTCCAAGTGACAAGGCTCCTACAGATGCAGCCGCCGCTGAACTACTTCCTAACAAAACTTGACCTAAATAACCCCCAACTACAGCTCCGAGAATTCCTAATACAATGGTCGAAAGAATACCGCCACCTTGGGTTCCTGGATAAAAGAACTTAGCCAAAGCACCTGCAATTAAACCTAAAACTAACCAAGCAATGATGTTAGTCATAACCTTTCTCCTTGTGAAAATATTGTTTTTTTGACTATTTCATATTAAATTTTTTCTGATAAATTCCCGATCTATCTAGAGAACTAATATCAAAAATCTTCAGATATTATTTGATGTTCACAGGGCTTCACAATGTAGGAATATGGAGTCGAAAGTTGTTTCTGCCCTACGGCGAACTTCTCAGCGATTGAACACCAGAGTTATTAAGGAGTCAAAGCCGAGTGAATCCCAGTGACAAACCATCTTTAGAAATTAACGCTTCCCGTGAGTTCACAGCTTGCCAAAAGGCAAAACAATGTGTTTCTGGGGCGTGGGGATGAGTCCATCCTTGCGAATAGAAGGGGTGGTACTGGAATTATACGACGTGGTAGTGCTACCAGGGGTGCGACACCCAATGGCGATCGGGTTTCGTAGCGACGAAATTCGGCGGGTAGTCACTGTGGGATGAGTTCATATTTGATAATAAAACCCCAGGACTGGGAATTCATTCCTGGGGCTGTTATACCTGACCACCTTTACCTTTTTAATGTAAAAATCTTGTAAATACTGAACTTTGAAAAGACATATATATCTGTGTTTTGTCCAAAAACAAGAGCATTAAAATAGGGGAGTTGTGTTATTATTTATTTGTTTTTTATAGCAAAAAAATTAATATTCTGAATATATATATTGAAAACCAAAAATTGTATAATATTTCACATAAAAGATATAATTAAAGTAATTATGTCCATTATAGTAATCACAAAAGCTTGCTTTTTTCCAATTTATCATTAACAATAAAAATATCATGATTCATACATGATTGTAGCCGAAAAAAGTGACAGAAGCCCTTATACAAGCCCGCATTCGCGGGCTTTTTTATATTTATATTTAACTGCAATTTAAAAACCTGACATTAGTTGATTATATCATGTCCGACTAATCACTTATCATTAAAATTTCTCCGCGTCAGAGCGTCCCTGTGTCTCGGCGTCGGTCTAAATAATAAGTCTTTTTCTGAACATAATATTAATCATCCTTTGCATTTTCATAGGTAATTTTTGGTGTCATACTGAAAAACAAGCATGTATTGCTAGGAATTTACCTAAATTAAAAAGCTCTTAAATCTAGAAATAAAAAACATAACTATAAGGATTACGTCCAAATATTAAACCAGAATTCAGAATTCAGAATTCAGCAAGCCACTAATTGTAGACCACCAAATTTTTAATTTGGTGTGGTGTTTCACCACTTATTCAGACGCGACTCGAAAATACTCGCTCATATCAGGTTCGCCTAAATACTTACGATAAGAATGACGCAAAGAGGGGGAGACGCTCTTATACCAATTCTATATGAGGCTGCGCTCTATTCGCGTAGCGGCAATTCATGAATTGCCGCTACAGTGTGTAGTTTTGCATCAGTCTTATAAGGCGCATCTTCAAACAGAAATGGGATTACGCGGAGAATTTTTAATCGTAAGTGATTATCCGAACTTGATATAAATCGTCCAAATTCACGCTTTTGCTCCCATTGGATATCTAAAGTTGGGTTTCCTTTCAGATTCCTTACTGGGACGATTTTAGCTTTTGGAATTCTGTAATTGACTTCGTATATCTGCCCATTTAACCCCTGCGAGGCTGGGAAAAACAACATGAGCGGCTCCAACCCGTTCAACTGGGCCAATACCTACCGCCCACATAAGAGCAGCTAGAGCCGCTTCAACCCCTGCTGCGGCATCTTCTACAACCACAGACTGCGCTGGCTCGATTCCTAACTCTTTAGCAGCATACAAAAACAAATCTGGTGCTGGCTTGGGTTGCTGTACACTATAACCGTCGGCGATCGCATCTATTTTATTGCCAATACCCAATCGTTCAATCACTGTGTGGGCATTTTTGCTCGCTGAACCAATAGCTATTTTAATCCCGGCTTGCCGCAGTTCATCCAAAAGTGCGATCGCTCCTGGTAACAAATCCTCAGAGGTCATATTTTTTAGCAATTCCACATAGTAGCGGTTCTTGCGCTCCATCATTTCCTCGATTTGTGCTTCCGAATACGGCCTATCCCCAATAATCAGCATTAGCGAAGCACGACGGGATACACCCCGCAGCGCTTCATTAGCTTGGCGATTAAACGGTATACCCTCCTCATCCGCTAGCTTCTGCCAAGCAAGATAATGAAGTTCTGCTGTATCAGTCAGCACACCATCTAAATCGAAGATGACTCCTTGGATGTTGGGAGTGCTGAGTGAGGAGTTAGGAGTTAGGAGTGAGGAGTTAGGAGTTGGGAGTGAGGAGTTATTCTCCTTGTCCCCTTCTCCTCTTGTCCCCTTATCCCCAGCCCCCACTTCCTGATGCAAATCAAAGTCATGCCATAACCCTTGCCAGTGCAATTTAAACTTCAGGCGTGTCCAGTTAGCGGGTAGATGGGGGTTGGCTACGAGGCGATTTTCACTCAACTGGATACCACCGAAGCCAAAAATTACAGCTTGCCAAAGGCCGCCAGCAGTAGCGCCATGAATTCCATCGCTGGTGTTTCCTCGGTTATCTTCAAGATCCACCATTGCCGCTTGCATAAATAGTTTGTAAGCTTCAGTGGATATATTCAAATCCGCAGCTAAAATGGCGTGAACTGCGGGGCCGAGGGACGAACCATAGGTAATATCAGTGCGGGGTGCGTAGTAATCCCAGTTTGTCTGCAATGCTTTTTCACTGTGGGGAAAATCTGCTGATTGTCGCATTAAATAAAGCAGCATTAAGACATCTGGCTGTTTGAGTACTTGATATTTGTTAGTTTTCTCAATACCCAAGATGGCTTGCATGGAGCGATCGCGCCCTTGATAATCTGCTAAGTTAATATCTTCCAATTGAAAAAATCCCTCGAACTGCTCGATTAGTTCTGTTGATGGATCGTAAAACAACAAAATTTTGGCGATGATGTCTTGCCAGTGATTTTGCTGTTCTGAAGTCAGTTGCAGTTTTTCTTCTAATTCCCTGGCTTGTTCTGGGTATTTGTGAGCCAACCAATCATAAACTGCGATCGCCTTTTCTAGATGCCATTGCACCATACGGTTTGTAAAGGTGTTGTTGTGGACGAGTTCATGGTATTCATCCGTTCCAATCACTCCCCGGATTTCATACTTTTGGCGTTCAGGATTGAATTCCACGCGGCTACCCCAAAAGATGGCGGTATCTAAAATTATCTCTGCGCCGTATTTTTGCATCCATTCATCATCCCTAGTGGCTTGCCAGTAGTTCCAAACAGCGTAGGGGATATCTGCATTGATATGAATTTCCCGATCGCGGCACCAAATTCGCACGTCTTCACCATAAAAATCAGTGGGAAGTGACCAACGTGGTGTTACTTCATCTCCAGTAACAGCGCTTTCCCAAGAAAACATTGCTCCTTTATATCTGTAATGAGTCGCCTTGCGTCTAGCTCCTGGTAAGGTGTGCCAACGATAACCGAGTAAATTACGGGCGATCGCTGGTTGGGTAAACAGAAAAAAGGGCAACATAAAAATTTCTGTATCCCAAAAAATATGACCGCGATAGCCAAACCCCGAAAGAGTTTTAGCAGGAATGCTTACTTTGTCATCATGGCGTGGGCTAGCAATCAGCAACTGAAACAGATTGTAGCGAACAGCAAAAGCCGCTGTGATATCCCCCTCGATGGCGATATCGCTTTGTTGCCAAACTCCATCCCATACCTGTTCACTGACTTTTAGTAGTGTTGCGTAGTCTGGCAAGTCCGCCAGTTTTTCTTGAGCTGCTACAACTGGTGTTTCAATCTCCCGCGAAGTAAAAACTGTCACGAGTTTTTCCACCGTTACACTCTGTTGCGCTTTCGCCAGAAAGGTGGTGCTTAGGGTAGGATAACCAGGTGCAGTATTGACTTGCAAAGATGCTTCCGTCCCGAATATTGTGATTTTAGCTGCCATACCCAATTCAATTTGGGAGTTGCGGGTGCGGCGTTGCAACCAAATACCTTCGTCAGTCTTGCCTTGATCTAGTCCTTCCCAGTGATTAAAACCTTGATTTTCTGTATACCCATTAATGCTTCCCTGAACTTCAATTAACCCATCGAAATCTACTGGTGTTAGCTGACAGCGTTGGGCTAACACATGCTGATCTGCAAAACTGACAAAGCGTTCAAAGTAGATATCTATGGTTTTCCCACTGGGAGAACGCCAACGCAAAGAACGGCTGACAACTCCCTGACGTAGGTTAAGCTTTCGCTCATAATGTAATATCTCACCTTGGTCGAGACGGAAGCGTTCGCCATTCACAATTACTACCAAAGGTAACCAGTCAGGGCAATTAACTAGTTCCGTGTACATCACCGGCACATCGTCATAGACACCGTGGATAAAAGTAGCGGGCAATGCATGAGGATAACCTTCCTCAAAACTGCCCCTTGTTCCCAGGTATCCATTGCCGATTGTAAAGACAGTTTCTTTGGAGTGCAATTGGTCAGGGTCAAACTGGGTTTCGGTTAATATCCAGTCTGTGTAGTTAAAATAGCGGGAATGACCTTTTGTTTCCATTGTGTGTTGGTTCTCTGTGGTTCGGTTTTCCGTGACTTATGCGTAAGTCCTGATTAGGATCAAAGGCTCATTAATGGAGTTCAGAGGCTCATTGATGGAGTTCAAAGGCTCATTACAGCAATTTTCAGGTAAATAGACCACGCAGTAGGGGCACAGCATTGCTGTGCCCCTACGACAGATGTGGTTCAAATACATGAAAATTGCTGTAATGAATCTCATCCCCCCTCACCCCCCCATATGTTTTTCTAAAATCTTTTCAACTCTAGGTTTATAAATAAGATGAAATAAGGTTTGCATGTAACGATCTCTGGCTTCATTATTTTCTGGGACAACAAAGTTCCAAAAACTAAATATCTTTGCCAGTAGTAATAATTGATTAGTATGTGAATGCCAATTGTATCTGTGATGAATTCGCTGAGTCATCCATTCTGAAACTTCCTCCCAGTGTTGAGGATGAATATCACATTGTTCAATGAAGTCTAAAATTTTATTTGCTGTTCCTTCTAAATCTGTAGGATTAATATTAAAACCATCTTCTTGATTTTCAATAATTTCCAAAGAACCGCCGAATTGAGTTGCAAAAGTTGGTAAGCCAGAAATCATGGCTTCCAAAATACACCTCCCGAAGGATTCAAAACGGGCAAACTGCACATAAATTCCCTGAGAATCTGCAATTAATCGATAGGCTTCACCGAGGTCGCGGCTAGAAAGACGCATCCCCAACCAGCGAATCTTGCTGTCCAGATGATATTGATTAATAAGGTCGTGGAGTTTTTGGATTTCTTCTGCTTCTTCTGGGTTTGTAGCTTCATGTGGATGTAGTTTACTAGTTAAGATAATCAAGTTGCAATGTTCTTGCAACGCCTGACTTTTTGCGAAGCATTCAACCAAACCAGTGAGATTTTTAATTGGGGTGAAAGTAGCAATGGCAAAGATTGGTCGTTTGTGAGGATCGTCTAAATGACCAAAGATTTGGAGGTCTTCTTTGCTAAATAGTAGTTCGTGGAGTTGTGTACAAAGTTGAGCATCTCTGTCTGATTTTTGGCTGTAGGAGAAAAAGATATTTTCATTTACTCCCGGCGGGACAAAGTTGAACTTAGGACTAAACAAATCAATTCCGTCAACCACATGATACAGTTGTGGCATCGTAAACCACTTGTATGATTCATACTGACCTATGGTGTCGGGTGTGCCGACAATCTCTTGATAAGAAGATGTGATAATGAAGTCAGCTGCATTCATGCTAATTAAATCGGCGGTAAATTGTGCCGAGAAGTGGTATTGGTCTTCTAAGTCTTGCCAATATAAATTACTAAATAAATATTTAGGTTTTTCCAATGAATGAGCAATGTTACACTGGGTAACCTTTAAACGATAGGATAACAGAGAAGCCACTAAATTACCGTCGCTGTAGTTGCCAATAATTAGATTCGGCTTACCCTGGAATTGTTCTAACAATTCTCTTTCAGCATCTAAAGCAAATGTTTCTAAATACGGCCAAATCTCAAATTTAGAAATCCAATTGTTGGTAACTTCTGGATTGAACTCAGCAAAAGGAACCCGCAATATCCAAGCGTTTTCAGTATCTTCGACTTTTTCCAAGCGCAGGTTACAAAATGTGCCTTCACAGTTAGGAATTAGGCGGGTGAGAATAATTACATGGGGTTTAATCCCCAACAAATCGAGGCCAGCGAGTTTGATTTCTTCACGGAGTTTATTTTCTAAACTGCGGGCTTGTTCGAGGACATAAATAACTTGACCGAGTGTTTCATCTCTTCCCAAAACATCTTCTTGTCCTACCCAGCCGTGTATGGAAATGAGGACTACGCGAAATATGGCGGGGACACGGGCGACAAATGTTTCTAAAATGCCTGGTTGTGGAGAGTAAATCAGGCGATCGAAAAGTTCTAAAGTTTCGCGGACTCGCCCCGCAGTGTTACCCCAACCTGGTTCAAAGCCGAGTTCTTGGAGATGAGAGCGAAATTTTTCGTAGGGTTCCTCAGGGGGTTGCTGACTGAGGAATTTGAGGGCTGGCTTAATTTGTTTGGCTAGTTGTATACCTGAGGTAATGCGATCGCCAATTAGTAGCCGAATTCCTTCGTAATCAAGTTTGTGCAAAGCCAGATACAAGAGTTCTAGCCAGTGTTGGGGGTCACTCAACAATTGACTAGACAGGTAACGGTTGAGAAAAGCTAAACCCTGACCGATATTTCTGGGGTCATCGATTCTGGGGGAACCTTCGTAAAAGGGATGAAGGTCAATTTCCAGGATGCGATCTTGGTAGCGGTTCACCAAGCGATCGCTCACATCTAGCAACGCTTGGGGCGTCATCTGCTCAAAGTTAGTAAAGTCAGCTTTTAATTGCCAAACTTCCTGGCTAGCAATCCTGGGTCGAACAACAAACCAACTACACTCCTCCTCCAGAATTATTTCATGGGTATAGTGTATGAGTTTACCCACAGAAGATGAGTGATAAAAGTAAGCCGGCTTTTGGAATTGCTGACAATAATCTGCGAAACTTTGCAAAATCTCGTTTCTCAGAAAGTAACGGTTACCTGAGAGATTCCATAGATCAATTAGCTGACGGAGAACAGTTTTTTCATCACTATTCAAGACAGCTTGAAATAATTCATACATGACGGATTCCAGAGATTTAACTAACTCAGAACCTCATTCTTTTCTCCTCAACAAATGTACTTTTTGATAACGAGTGTTCTGTGAGGCACATTCTTACTTTCAGTGTAAATAAATGCGAAAATCCTTGCTTCTAGCTGTGGTATGAAATGTTGAAGGTAAATTCAAACTTTTTAGAATCCAGAAATACAAGTCTTTTTTCTTAAAAAACTGCCAATTTGGCTAAAGTAGCTGCCAAGACATATTATTCTATATGTGTATAAGTTCTCAATCAGGCATAACACACTGTAGAGTTTTCGTTAGTAATTGAGGACTGATTTAAGACTCTGCGGGTTGAAGTCGGGCACATTCTTGCTTCCACGAGTTCACTTAGCCAAGACAACCTTGCAGGATCTAAATCAAAAGCAAAAATTTCTTTTTATGTACGGCTGAAGTCGCTCGATCTAGAGTAAATTGCCGAGTAATCAGTATCAATAAGCACTGTTTCGGAAAGTTATACCAATTTGAAAAATGATTGCGACAGATGGATTAATAAAACCCAGATGCAGAAGGCAACTCTCAATCCAAAATCCCAAATCTAAAATCCAAAATGGTATTACATCAGAGTTAGCTATGAATTACCAAAATTCTTCTTCTCAAAGGACTTTTCAAAAAGCCATTAGTCCAGAACAATTCGAGCAGGTGATCGAAGCGATTACCGATGGTCGATATTCCTGGGCTTGTGTACTAATTTTACGTTTCATTGGTTACAATCCGCTCCATTTTATTCCCCAAAGAACTTACAGTCGTTTAATCAAAGAAAATAGCCATATTCCGAACTCGCCTGTATCTAATACTAGGCAAAATTGATAATTTCTAATTACCTTTGGGCAAGGATTGAAAACATTTCAAACGGTTGTATGATTAAAGTTGCGCTCTGCACCCAAACAAACAGCAGAAAAAGTGCATCAAAAGCTTGTCGAATCTGGCGATTTGATAACTAAATCAAGCCTAAATTAATAACTTTTTGCAGTGCTTTTTCAAATTCCATACCCTGTTTTAAAGCAATATATAACAATACTATTGTGGCTGAGCGAATTGAATTATCACAATGGATGAGAGTTGGTTTTGGTAACTGAGCAATCCTCTGAAATATCTGGAGCGTAGCTCGATCGCTAATGTCTTCAGCTTTGAACGGGAGGTTCATATAGTACAATCCCAAAAGCTCAGTTTTCTGTTGTTCATCAACCAGGAAACCTGTTTCATCAGGGAAACGTAGGTTAAGTACAGACTTATAACCCTCATCAGCTATTTGTTTGAGCTGATCTAGTGTAACTTGTCCAGCGATCGCTAACTCATTATTAATCTTCCTAACAATATTCATCGGGAGTATCCCAATTTTGGCGACATGTTACCCACCCTCCCAATTTACGCAAACAATTTGAGGATATTGTGAGCGAATTGGAAATTGGGCATGGGGCATGGGGCATTGGGAACCTGACTTGGAGAGAAGTTTGAGATAAGGGACTTCCAACTAAAAAAATATACTATCGCTAAGTCATACCATTTCACGAAAATCTTGATACATATAGATTTACCGTAGGGGCGCACAGCTGTGCGCCCCTACCAAGGTATTTGTATCAACTTTAAAGTGAAATGGTATCAGCAGAGGAGCAGAGGAGAAACAGAAAATATGACCTGACTAAATTATCCGAAATTGTTTGTACATTAGACCTCTTGCATAAGTCTGCCACCTGCAAGGGTACCAATGCTTTCCAATCGCTGGGTGCGAAAAAACTGCTCTTGGAGTTGTTTCTTTTCTGTAATATCTGTGTCAACACAGAGGATGGATTTTGGTTTCCCGTTTGCATCCTGCATTAATGTCCAGCGGCTTTCCACGACAATTTTCTGACCGGATTTGGTAATTTTATCTAACTCACCTTGCCAAGAACCACTTTCAATTACGCTCTTTAGCGGTACTTCTAATTGCCCTTGAGTTTCTGCTTGGAACAAAATCTCTTGAGAGTCTTTTCCAATAACCTCTGTAGAAAGCCAACCGTACATCCGCTCTGCACCTTTATTCCAGAATAAAATTTCGGATTGGAAATCTCGAACCAATATAGCGTCGGTGGCAATATCAAGTAGAGCTGCTTGTTCGGAGATTTTTTGTTCGTTAAGTTTGCGATTAGTGATATCTCTGTTTGTGCCGATCATCCGTATCGACTCACCAATTTGGTTATAGTAAACCTGACTTGTGCAGTTTAACCAGTGTATGCTGCCATCAGCCCAGACAACACGATACTCTGTGCTTCCTCTTCCTTGTTCAATAACGCGAGTTATATTTGCAACCACCGATTCGCGGTCTTCTGGATGTACTAAATTCAGGTAGTCTTCAAAGGGTGGACATGAAGTGCATCTGGGCAAGCCATAAAGTAGTCCCATATTGGCAGACCAAATAACAGTGTTGTCCACTAGGTTCCTGTCCCAGATGCCCATGTGGGCAGTTTCCAGAGCTAAACTCAATCGCGCTTCACTTTCTTGGAGTGATTCTTCAGCAAGTTGGCGATCGCGCAGCGCAACTTGCTGTTCGGTAATGTCTCTTCCTACCCCTTGGATTTCAACAATCTCTCCTGTTTCATCTTTAATTGCGATACTCTTCCATTGAAACCAGCGGATACCGTTAACAGTGAATGCACGTCGTTCACCAGTTGTCAAGGAATAAGATGAAGATACTAAAGCTGTCATATTTTCCATTACTTGCGGCAAGTCATCTGGATGAATAAACTCGAAAAGCAACTGACCGCGAAACTCATCTTGTTTCCAGCCGAAGGTTTGACAAGCAGCTACATTGGCAAAGGTCAACCGCCCTTGCAAATCAATGCGGATAATAATGTCCGTTTGGCTTTCCACAAGTTGGCGGTAGAGGTTTTCGCTTTGCCGTAATGCTTCCTCGGCGCGTTGGCGTTGGCTAATTTCTTGTTGTAAGAGTAGGTTAGACTTGACAAGTTCAAATGTCCGTTCCGCCACTCGTTTTTCTAGCTCATCGTTAGCTTGGCGTAGTGCTTCTTTTGCTTGTTGCCGTTCGCTAATATTGCAAAGTAGCCAGCGCCAGCCAACCTGCTCGCCCTGTGAGTTGTACATGGCAGCCATTTTGATGCTAGCCGGGAAAGGTTTCTTTTTCCGGGGTTTTAGATAAACTTCCCACTCCTGCACCTGCTCTCGATTATTCAGTCGGGTGGTAAAGGTCTGGCGGTCTTCTTGAGCAATAAACAATATTAACGGTTTGTTGACCAAATATTCTGGCACTACACCGAACAACGTAGTTGCTGCACGGTTAGCCTCTTGGATAATACCTGCTGCATCGGTTACTAAATAACCATCTGGAGCGAACTCAAACAAATCCTGGTAACGTTGCCGTTCTAATTCTACTAGCTCACGAGCAACGAGCAGTTCTTCATTTTGTTGGCGCAGTTCCTCTTCTGCCGTGCGAAATTCTTCGAGGGCTTGCTGAAGATCCTGATTAACTTGCATGATTTCAGCAGATTGGGCATCAACCCATAGTTTTAAGTAATTTTGAGTTTGGCAGCGCACTTGGTCTATTTCGATTTGCTGATTTACTTGCCTGAATTGATCTGTGGGTTTTTCTAAAGATTGCTGTAAGCCTTCAACAACCCCAACCATTTTTACCAAATCAAAGGCTTGTAGCAAGCTAGTCTCACTGATGATTCCTACCAATTGTCCACCGTCGTCCAAAACTGGCAGATGGCGAATTTGATGCTGACGCAATAACGATAAGACTATGAAAATATCTTGACAATCTGATTCTGTCAGGGTAATAACTGGCTGCGTCATCACCTGAGCGATCGTCACCGTCGATAAATCAATTCCAGAAGCTATAAGTCTAACTACATTTTTTTCTGTAACAATACCTAATAAATGCCCTGCCTCCAGAACCAAGATGCAATCAGTTAATGATTGACTTCCAAGGCATAGATTCAATGATGTATTCAAGTTATTCGATGCAGAATTATCACATCTTTCCTGAGTCATTAAGATAATAGCTTCAACTACATAACTATCAGGGCTAATCGTTAATGGAGTACGATTGATAACATCATATAAAGTAGGTAAATTAATTAGGCGATCGTTGAATCCCATAGTTAATTAGTCAATTCTAATTATCTTGTTGGTATGAAGACGAGCTAGCAGAAGCTAGGAAAAGTAAGAGCAAGTAAACTATTGCAAATCAATAATTTTTGTGCTTAAAGAAGGGATTAATTAAGAATATGGATAAATACATCCTGTAAATCTCACCAGACAATACAGGAAAAACACCACAATTTAGTAACCAAACCAGGAACAGCAACTAGATAGAATTTTAGAGTAGACAAACTCATTCTATTGTCAAATTCAAGATAGATGAGCTGCTATTTAAAGAGATTACCTTAATTAACGGCCTTGTAGTCCTAGTAGTGTGAAATTTTTGAAAGTAAAGAAGACCCTGCCTTGAAAATATGGACTGGGGATTGGGGACTGGGGAAGAAATATTTTCATTCCTTCGTTGTGCTTGCGTAGCGTGCGCTTTGCGCTCACCGTGTTCATGGAGTCTCTTGCATAAATATTTTTTTGTCGGGCTACGCCCCGCTTCTCTACGAGACGCACTCGCGTTCGCTAACACGCACGAGGCAAGAGAGGCGCTCCAGAAGAGAACGCAAAGAAAGACTTTTGCAAGAAATCTATTAACGCGCTAACGCAAGCACAGCAGCAAGTTAAACATTTTTGTATGTGAAATTACTTATATTTGCTTCAGTATTTATATCAGTAAAAGATCGAGAGCTTATAAGGATATATTTAAATATCCTGGGGTCATTACTCAAGAAATATGTATAAATATTATAAAAATAATAAGTATTTTAAATTTACTCACAACTTCCTCACATTCTGAGACTATAGTCGCAATATAGACAAATTAGTTTAAGTAACTGAGGGTTTGTCAACTGACTGCCTTGGTTTGCAACAACACTTTTATTAACAGGATTTGACAAAATATGAATTACTGTCCCTGCTGCTCTGATTTACTTTTAGAACATATACGCGGTAGAGAGACCTACTGGTTCTGTCGCCACTGTTGGCAAGAAATGCCTGTTTATAATTGGAACAAATCTAGTTCATTTGCAGAGGCGGTCATAAGGAAAATACCTAGAAAAATTCAAAAAGAAGAACGCGCAAATACACCTATATACGGAAAGCAACGGCAATCTATTAGTGGATGGATAGGGCTACAAGAGTTACCTGCCTGATACCAATTATCTGAAAACAAATAAGTATAATTTACTAGTATTGGTTTTCAGCAAGGAATCGATAAGAAATATTAACTTCTAGCCAACTTATTAGGTATTACCTGACACAGATGAATAAAAATAGGTGAGTGGGGAGCAGGGGAGCAGGGGAGAGTTCTTCAATGTGCCTTGTTCTTTCCCCTCTGCCCCTCTGCCCCTCTGCCCCCCTGCCCCTCTGCTTCTTCCCATGCCCAATGCCCGTTTAACCAATAAGATTGATTGCTTACTTATATTTATAACCCTCGAATTAATTCGAGGGTTTTTCATTTTGAAAAATTAATTTGTAATTTGGTTTTTATTACGATATTTTTAAGAGTTTCAGCTTTTAGATGCAGCCTCAGTCATCCTCCCAAGATTCGCGTTCTAGTAGGTCAATAATTCTATCTCTGAGTAGAAATTCATTTTTTTCTAGCTCAAGTTCAAAATTAACCCAGTCACGATGAGGAATATATTTACAAAGGGTATAAATTGGCTGCTGACGGTTAACAAGTTTCTTTTTAACCAGATCAAGTGCTTCTTCCTTGATCGTGTCGATGTCATATTTAACCGTAGTATTCATGGGTCGTTCCTTTGTTTTCAATCAAGGAATTAAGAATCTAAACAATGCTTGTTTTGACTCTACCTTAAACTTATCAAAAAAAATCGCAAAAATTGTGAAGAATCAAGACATTAATGCTTCCTGAAAGCTATATATGTCAGCAATATGCTCTTTGTAGCTCTAAGTATACCTCCTGGAGACAGAGATTTTTCGAGGCTGGGAAGGCTGATATGACAAGCTGTAAACAAAAAAGGATGTAGATGTTCTCTGGGCGACTTGCCAAAAGGTAGGCTAGGGTAAAGAACGTTCTCTAAAGGATTTATACGATGCTGTTGAATGTTGATAAAGTTCGTCAATATTTTCCCGCCCTTGCTGGTGAATGGACTTTTTTTGATAACGCTGGCGGGTCACAAACCCTGAAAAAAGTAGTAGATAGAATTAGTGAATTTCTCTTGACTTCTGATGTTCAGTTGGGAGCTTCTTACGGGGTTTCCCAATTTGCGGGAGAAAGATTAGCTTTAGCAACTAGGGGAATGGCTACTTTTATTAATGCCAATTCTCCCCAAGAAGTGGTGATGGGGCCATCTACTACAATGATGTTGAGAGTTCTTTCAATTTGTTTGGGTCAAACCTTCACACCTGGTGATGAGATTATTGTTACTAATTGTGACCATGAGGCGAATATTGGTGCTTGGGTTGCTCTGGAAAAACAAGGAATGAAGGTTAAAGTATGGCAAATTAGCCCAGACACCCTGGAACTTGATTTAGCAGATTTAGAACTATTGATGAGTCGGCGTACAAAATTAGTAGCCTTAACTCATGCTTCTAATGTTTTGGGAACTATCAATCCTATTAAAAAAATTGCTGCATTTGTACACGAACGCGGTGCGATGATTTGTATCGATGGCGTAGCTTATGCACCACACAGATTGATTGATGTCCAAGATTTAGATGTTGATTTTTATGCTTTGAGTTTTTATAAAGCCTATGGTCCACATCATGCTTTACTTTATGGCAAAGAAGAACATTTATTAAGATTGCCTGGGCTGAACCATTATTTTATTCAACAAACAGATATACCTTATAAATTTCAACTAGGAAATGTCAACTTTGAATTAAGTTATGGAATGTTGGGTTTATGTGATTATCTCAGTGAATTAGCACAATTACACTACGATAATCAAACTGCACTCGATTTGAGAAATCAGATGGTGCAAGCATTTGATTTAATTAGCATACACGAAGAAGAGATTAGCGATCGCCTTTTAAATTACCTCAACAACAAGTCTAATGTTCGAGTTATTGGTCAATCAAAAGCTGACCGCAATTCCCGTGTGCCGACTATATCTTTTGTCGTCGATGGAGTGCATAGTTCAACTATTCCACCAAAAATTGACAAACATTATATTGGAATTCGCTACGGAGACTTTTATGCTAAACGGTTAATTGAATATTTGGGTTTAGCATCCCAAGGTGGAATAATCAGGGTGAGTATGGTACATTACAACACCCTTGAGGAAGTTGACAGTTTGATTGAGGCTTTTGAGCAGGTGTTTTAATATTGGGTGTGGGGGGTGTGGGGGGTGTGGGGGGTGTGGGGAGTGTGGGGAGTGTGGGGGGTGTGGGGGTGTGGGAGGTGTGGGGGGTGTGGGAAGAATGGAGAGGAGAGTGGTTGAAATTAAATGAAAATGGAAGAAAAAGAAAAAGGGAAAATTTATTTTAGAACTCATGAAGATTTAGCCATTTATCAATTAGCATTTGAGACAGCGATGCAAATTTTTGAGCATTCTAAAAAATTCCCTGTTGAAGAAAAATATTCATTAACCGACCAAATTCGTCGGTCATCTCGCTCAGTCTGTGCTAATTTCGCAGAAGCTTGGAGAAAACGAAGATATAAAGCTGCTTTTGTGGCTAAACTGAGTGATTGTGTTCGCGGAGCGTGTCGTAGACAGGCAGAAGCAGCAGAAACTCAAGTTTGGTTAAAGTTTGCGGTGAAATGCCAGTATCTCACAATCGAACAAGGAAGAGAACTCTACGTTCCTTACAATCAAATCCTTAGTGGGTTAGTCAAGATGATTAGCCGCCCAGATGATTGGTTACTCGACTAACCTCCCACACCTCCCACACCCCCCACACCCTCTATTGTCAAGTTTCCTCAAATAAACGATCGCCTTTATGTAATCGATAAGCGATTTGATAAGTCTGGCCTTGCGATCGCATTGTGGGAGAATGGGCTGCTAAATACCGAGAAGCAGCAACCAATACATGAGTCCCAGCCGGAGTATTACCCAGCAGGGAGTACTGACGAAAAGCTGCTTCTATTTCTTGAATTACATGAAAATCACGGTTTTCTCGCAACATCATTTTCCCCAGCATCGCCATGAGTTTTTGAGCAGAACCACCACTGTATAAATAATTTGCCACTAATTGCCCTGTCTGGTTTACTTGCTGCTGACGATTTAATAAATCGGGTAGCTGCTGGAGTAATTCTTCGGGATTTTTAACGGAGTCTTTGGGTTCTGGAAGCCTTGCTGGTGGTACATTCAAAAAACGATTTAAATACACACTCATGGCCGCATCAAAGACACCTCTGAGTAGTTCCACTGTTGGTACTCGTCGTAAGCCTTGATGCACGGCGTTAGCAAAAGTAAACGGATGATGTGCGGAATTCCAATCTCCAAAGTCATTGTTAGTATGAAAACGAGCTACACGCAATGCGGCTGTATAAGTAACTACGCTTGCTAATTGTTCTTCAGTACAACCTGCTTGGAGTGCATTCAGTAGGAAGTCAGCGATCGCTTGGGGGTCTTCACCTAATAAAATTGGTACTAATTCATCCCAGTTACACCAATTTCCTTGTCGAGATTTCCCTGCACTTAAAACGGTGGGTAATTGCTCAAAAGCTGACTCTAAAATTGCTACCAAATCTACAGGATAGCGCCAGGAATTAGATTCTTCCATGCGGGATGCATCGGCTAAACCCGAAACTAAGCTAGCTAAAATAGGTTCTGCTGCTTGCCAATTCACAGTATCAAGGGCTTCTAGCGCTTTGTTGATAAAATCAAGGGTGTGACCAATATCAAGATAACGATGATCTGTAGCAGCACAGAATAACATATCTGCAACTTCCTTAGAATTAGCTCCTGAGCGAATCGCAGATACCAAACATCTTTGAGCGGCTTCACTATCACGTACCTGAATAAACTGGCGAAACCAGCTTTTAAGAGTCGGAAAATCAACTTTCGAGTTAGGTAATGGGTGAACGGGAAACAGAGGCGGCGCACCTGCGCTATCATTAGCTACTGCCGAAAGTCCTTGAAATAAAGCACGGGGTTTGTCTTCTGTATCTAAATAAGGTAGTAGATTCATCATGCAGGTGTGGATAGTTAAACCAGTACTCCAACCTGCTTTGTTGTAACGAGTGCCAAATTCTAGCCCCGTTTGAAATGGTTGGGCGGGATTTACTCCTAGATCTAAAAGTGCGATCGTTGATTTAGCAATCACTAAGGAAATATTCTGCTTTAAACCATCTTCCAGACGTTCGCGTTGGTGGGTATGAAGGTTAATTGGAGGAGCTAAATTTACCCAAACTTCACCATCGCGGATTTCTATGGGAAAAGAAGGCACATCATCTGCCCAAGAGTCAAAGGTTCCGCCACTAGCAAGATCGAAGCGGGCATAATGCCAAGGGCAGGTAACAATACCATCTTTGCAAGTGCTACCTTCTAGGGGAAAGCCCATGTGTGGACAACGGTTATCTATTGCATAGACTCTATTGTCTGAGTAAAACAAAACAATAGTATGTTTTTCCTTGTGGACTAACAAACTGCCTGCTGCCTGAACATCTGCAAGTTTAGCAACACGCGTATAATGGTCTTTATCCGTTGGAGGTTCAAATATTTGAGTCATTTAATTTGCACCCAGGTGGAATAAAAAGCTTTACTTATACTGTGGCAAAATTTTCCTTTCTTTGAGCATCTTAAAATTCTAATTTTTGTTAAAAATACCTCTAACGCTTGGAGAGAAAGCAATACGCTTGGTTAAGATTTATTGGCAAAGAAAACTGGTTTTTCAGACGCGATGAATCGCGTCTCTACATGAATACTTTTAGGCTTAACCCAAGCGTATTAGGCTAGTCGTGTCGAAATCACTTTGTTTTAAGGTTTAATCAACTGCAAAACTTCTACCTCTTCTTGTGGAGAAATTAATGTTTTACCCAGCGGTAGAACAGCTAAAGCATTGGTTTGAGCTAAATTAATTAAATTGCCAGAACTATGACTACCACCAGCTTTGTGAAATTCATAAACTCCATCAATTAAATGCAATTTACCCCAAAGATAAGTTTCACGCTTACCATCCGATCGCAATTCATCGTGCGATCGCACTTTTAAAAATACTGGTTCCCAACCTGCTCTAATTCCCGAAAGTTTTTTGATGGCTGGTAGCACAAACCGCCAAAAAGTTACTAATACAGATGCCGGATTTCCTGGTAAACCAAAGTAAAGCCGGGATTTCGTTGTAGAGACGCGATGAATCGCGTCTAGATTCATCGCGTCTGTAGGAAGGGTAGCAACAGTGAGGGGTTTACCTGGCCTGATGTCTACAGCTTGAATGTGGATTTTGGCTTCTAGTGATTCAAGAATTTTGTCAACATAATCATAATCTCCCACTGAAACACCACCGGAAGATAGAACTATATCAGCGATCGCACCTGCATCGGTAATAACTTTACTCAGGGCAACTGGTTCATCTTTGACAATGCCTAATAGTAATGGTTCTGCCCCACTTTCTCTCACCAAAGCCGCCAGTGCATACTGATTAGAATCCACAATTTGCCCTGGTTGCAATGGTTCATCAACTGTTACCAACTCGTCACCAGTGGAAAAAATTGCTACACGCGGACGACGGTAAACATTTAATTTTGCACACTGTGCTGCTGCCAACACGGCAATTTCTGGGGCATTTAACTTAATACCCGCTGGTAGTAATTGTGTTCCAGCTTGGTAAAAAGCTGCTTTTTTTCTGACAAATTCTTGGGATTGTGGCGCGGCTAGGATGAAAACGCGGTTTTCTTCCCGCCGCGTTTTTTCTTGCATAACCACAGTGTCGGCTGCTGCTGGCATCAGGGCACCTGTGAAAATCCGCGCTGCTTGCCCTGCCTGAATCGTACACTTGGGCTGATACCCAGCCGGAATCTCTTCAATAATTTCCAAAACAGTTGGTTTTTCGGCGCTAGAGTGCTGCACATCTTCGTACCGCACTGCATACCCATCCATCGCTGAGTTATCCCAATGGGGAAAATCTAAAGGACTGGTGACAGGCGTTGCCAAAATCCGACTATCGGCTGCCAACAAATCTACAATTTCTATATCCCGTTGGTTATCCAACGGCTGCACCAAATTTAAGATAATTGCTTGTGCATTGCTGACTGATAGCATAGCCAATGGCTCCGGTTTTGTACTCTTAGGTTAATAAATATAGGACTTACGCAAACAATAGCCGAAACCCTTATTTTCACGTAGGGGCAATTCATGAATTGCCCCTACAGCGTGTACTTTTGCGTAAGTCCTAAAATAAAGCGATCGCACTCAAAGCAAAAGACCTTTTTAAAACATCCCCTATACTAAGACAGCATTGCAGGTAATTTCCTAAAAGAAATGACATATTTCTCTCCAATGTTGCGTTTTAATATCTGAATCGCCGCTTCATGATATTTCTGCCCAGCACTAGAAGCACAGCCATCTGATACAACGAACGTCTCAAATCCAGCATCAAATAGTCCCAAAGTTGTAGCCATCACACAAGCGTCTGTATCGACTCCACACACTGCGACTGTATTAATACTATTACTTTGCAGGGCTTGAAGCAGGGTAGGTAAAAACGCAGAATATGAAGGCTTATCAAAGGTTTTGCTGACAAGTGGAATTAAGGTTTTAGAAAGCTCCGTTTCCTGTCCAGATACCATCTCGTTCCAGTTGAGTTGACGCGAGAAGTTAGGATTCCGGTTAAAAAAGCGAGTTGCCCAAACCTGATGAAACTGACTAGCATGAGCAACCACCTTTGGTACAACCGCTTGACATTCAGGTGTGATTAAAAAGCCATTTTGTAAATCTACCGCTAACAAAATCCCTTTACGTTGCTTTAAAGTAGACTGCACCTGCGCTTTCTCGGCACAGGCAATTTGGACGGTTGCCAATGTTCCTGCTAAGGTGATAGCACCCTGAAGGATAGCTCTTCTATTGATTCTTTTTTCTACCATAGTGTTTATTTACTATTCACCTATTGCTGAGTCTAAATTGGGCGTTGCAAAACAGTGCTGTAGGGGCACAGCAATGCTGTGCCCTTACGAAAGATGTGGTTTTTAAACTTATTTATATTTTGTATTTATTGTCAATGCGTAAGCCCGATAGGACTCATAGTTTCAGGGGAAGGTTAATTTTAAAAGTTGAACCTTGACCAACTGTACTTTTGACAGTTATTTGCCCATTGTATCCTTGCACAATTTGTTGAGCGATCGCCAGTCCGAGTCCAAAGCCGCCTGTTTGCCGAGAGCGAACGGTATCTACACGATAAAAGCGATCGAAGATATGCGGTAAATCAGCAGTGGGAATGCCAATGCCGTTGTCTTTAACTTGAATTACCGCACAGTGAGACTGGGTGGAAAGATTTAATTCTACCTTACCGCCTGTTGGCGTGTATTTGAAAGCATTAGTCAGTAGATTAATCACGGCTTGCTTGAGCAAATTGGCATCAGCTTCTAACATCACGGGTTGTTCTGGAAATCGGGCATTGAAATTGAGGTTTTGGGTGGGAGCCTGAGCCGCGAAATCTTCGGCAAGGGATTTCAAGATTTCGCGCAAATCAACGGGTTTTAATATGGTGTCCGTTAGCGAACCATTATGACGGGACAGGAAAAGCAGATTATTAATCAGCGTACTCATGGACTTAGCAGTTTCGGCAATATTTTGCAACCGCAATCTTTGTTCAGATAAATCTTCCGGTGGCATTAAAGCAACCTGGGCATTACTCAATACGGTAGCAACTGGTGCCCGTAATTCATGAGAAGCATCAGCTGTAAATCGCTGCAATTGCTGATAAGCCCGCAGACTCGGCCGCATCGCCAACCCGCCCAAAAACCAACCCGTAATTCCAATTATACCAAAAGTAACAGGAACCCCCAAAGCGAGAAACAAGCGGGCTTGGTTCAGGCTACTACGTAGAGAGTTCATGGGAACCGCCGTTTGGAAATAGCCAATTAACTCTTTATCTGATAAAACAGGAAGTGTGACTTGGCGAACCCAGCTTGTTTTAGTGGGAGAATCTGAATTTAGTGGTGTTTCCAGGGTTTCAAATCCTGGTTCACCTGTGAGTTGTTTGCTAGTAGACGAACCGATAAACTGCACCAGTTGTTTCTGAGAGTTATACCACCGAGCGTACACTAGTCCACCATTCAACGATGCACCATTTTCTAGAGGAATTTGTTGGCTGCGCTGATTTTGCCATTGACTTTGATAAAGCGAGTATTCAGTTTTGGCAGCAAAAGCTTTACTTTGGGAAAATAGTTCGTCATCAAAAAGCCGCAACTGTTCTTCCACACTCAGACAGTAGCCCACCCCAGCAAACGCAAACAAAATTCCACCCATCGACAGGGCAAACCAGTGAGCTAAATTACGGCGGCTATGTTCAAACATTCATCATTAGTCATTTGTCATTTGTCATTTGTCAATAGTCATTTGTCATTAGTCATTAGTCATTAGTCATTTAGTCATTTGTCATTAGTTATTCTCCCCTTTCTTCCCCTGCCTCCCCTGCCCCCCTGCCCCCTGCCCCCCTGCCCCCTGCCCCCCTGCCCCCTGCCCCCCTGCCCCCCTGCCCCCCTGCTCCCCTGCCCCCCTGCCCCCCTGCCCCCCTGCCCCCCACTAATTTGGCGGATTTAAGCGATAACCCATACGATGCACTGTTTCTATCCAATCTTTGACGCCAATAGTTTGTAGGCGTTGGCGTAAACGGCGAACTAAGGTGGTAACTGCGTTGCTTTCGGGTTCTTCTCCCCAATTCCAAAGGGCTTGCTCAATTTGGCCATGAGATAAGACTTGGCGGGGATGACGCATCATATATTCCATTAGTTGAAACTCGCGGCTAGAAAGTTGAGTTGTTAAGGAACCACGTTCAAGTATCAAATTCGATAAATGAAGTTGCAAGTCGCTCAGGGTAAGTATATCTCCTTGCCACATTGGCGATCGCCTTGCTAGTGCCCGCACCCGTGCTAATAACTCCACCACATCCACAGGCTTAACTAAGTAATCATCGGCTCCAGCATCTAAACCTCTGACTTTATCTGAAACGGTGTCTTTCGCCGTCAGCATCAGGATGGGAGCCACTTTACCTGCGCTTCGATATACTTGACACAATTCTACACCGCTGACTTTTGGCAACATCCAATCTAAAATCAGCAAATCATAGTCTTTGCGAAAAGCAAACCACTGCGCTGTTTCGCCATCAGTCACCGCATCTACTATATGCCCTGCTTTCAACAATGCTGCTCGCAGTGGCTCTAACTGTGATGAGTCATCTTCTACTAGTAAGATCAACATCCAATTTGCTTAGCTTGCTGTCTTTGGTTACTTCATAGGCTTAAGATTTAAGGTGAAATAATAACACAGAAGTAACAGTAAGTATTGTATCTCATGCCTTCCATGCAGCAACTTCAACGTTTTCAAGTGTTGCGATCGCTGGGCTTTGTGTTTTGGTTGTCCTTGCCGGTGATTGGGCTGGTTTTTTGGCTGGGAAGCGGCTTTATTGGAGATCGGATTTTAAGTCACTCCCGCGTCACCAAAAAATATCTGCTAGCCGATACCCAATCAGCACGGCAGATGATGAAAAGAGTAGTAGCGATCGAAGTGCAAATGATTCCACAACAAGGAATTTCACGGGTGAAGGTTAAAACGAGTAACTCAGTTCTCAAAACCATAGTATTTGAATTTCCAGTCACCGATATGAGCCAACTCCAAGCTACTCTCAGTCAAGAATTAGGCTTACCACGCGATCGCGTTAAGGAACTGGTTGTAGAAGTGGGGGAGTAGGGAGCGTGGGAGGTGTGGGGGGTGTGGGGGAGTTAGAACTTAAATTATTAAGCGTATAGCGGTTTGCAATTGCGTCGAGTACAGACAATTCGTAGGGCAGCACAGTTGTGCATGGGTGTCAACTTAACGTGAAACCCTTGTCAAGAGGTGATATTGAGTTCATTCACTTAGGGTTACTCACCGCGTCACCCCACCCTAACCCTCCCCGATGTATTGGGGAGGGAACCGGATTTTTCTTGTTTCCCCCCTTTCTAAGGGGGGATTAAGGGGGGTAAAAGGTATGTCGAACAAGCATTTGAGCTTAATTTGATACCAATGACAGCTGTGCTAACCTACCGTGTACCTCATTCAAATGAAAATCGCTATGAATACTCGTGAATGAGCCTTTGAACTCCATTAATGAATATTTGAACTCCATTAATGAGGCTTTGAACTTCACATGCCCCATGCCCCACTTCGTTTGACATTTGCTTGTCATATTTATCCCATAAACTACAAAAAAGTAATGTAATTTTACATTTTTCCAAAATAATTGACTTTTTGACTCCATCTTTAACCCTTAATAGCTCATTGCCGATATGGATGATACTTCTGAAGCTCAAGTTTCAGCCATTGAAACCCAATCAGATAGTTCTGCACCTTCTGAGTTGGCACCTAATCCTTCGGGTAAACCTTGGTTCTGGAGATTGCTTATTTTATTTCTGATGACTGGTGGTATTATCCTCTGGCGGATGCTGGCTCCTGGTGGGGGACAACGTTCTTCTGTTGCCCAACAGCAGCAAGCGCCAGCCCCAAAGGCAATTGAAACCATAGCCTTGGCTAATGGACGGGCTACAAGAAGTGTTCAGCTTTTAGGACAAGTGGAAGCCAGTCAGCAATCAATACTCCGCGCTCAAACGAGTGGAATTGTGAAGAAAATTCTCGTGCAATCAGGCGATCGCGTGCAAGCAGGTATGGCCATCGCCTTTCTGGACGATACCGAACAGCAATTGGCAATTAGCCAAGCACGGGCACAATTGGCACAACAACGTAGCAATCTGGCACGTTTGGAAGTCGGTACTCGCAAAGAAATCATCGCTCAACGTCAAGCAGCTGTCACATCTGCTAAGGCGCGGGAACTGGAAGCACAAGATAATCTCAAACGCACCAGCAATCTTGTTAAAGAGGGTGCTTTGTCTCAAAGATTATTGGTTGAAGCCCAAGCACAATTAAATAACATCCAGGGAGAACGTTTAGAAGCTGAGGCAGAACTAGCTGAAGCCAAAGCTGGGCCGATTCAGGAAGAAATTGCTGCCCAACGGGCAAACGTGGAAGCAGCTAGAGCCACCTTAGCTCAAGCTGAATTAGTACGGCAGCGCACTCGAATTCTGGCATCGGAATCAGGTATCGTCCAGACTCGCCATGTCAGCAATGGCGATTTAGTCCAAAATTCCAGTGAAATTGTCACTTTAGTAGCCGGCGATCGCTTCGACATTTTCCTAGAGTTACCCGAAGAACTCAGTGGTACAGTTACCCCAGGTATGACAATCGATCTTAGCGCTCGTGCCTTACCGCAATGGAAACAACGCGCCAGCATCACCACTGTAGTTCCTTCAGCCGATCCCGCCTCCCGTCGTCAGCGCGTGCGTGTCCAAATTAACAAACCACCAACAGGCTTAATACCAGGAATGGCGATCGCAGGCAATCTCAACATCCCCTCAAACCGCCCTAGTTTTGTGGTATCAAGAGATGCATTAACCAGACGCCAAAATCAGTGGTTAGTTTTCACCGTTGCTGATGGCAAAGCCCAACAAATTCCTGTAGAAATGGTTGCTGACATGGGTAAAGATGTCGCAATTTACCATTCCACCTTACGTACTGGTCAACCCATCGTCCTACGTGGCGGCGACGGATTGCAAGATGGTGCGCCTGTAAAAATAGTCGATCCAACTTAAAACATAGGTTGTACCCAGACTTCCATAGACTTCTTGCAGAACTCGGTTAAAGAGGAAGAATCAGAGGTATAAATTTTTCCTTTTTTCTTTCTCCTTTAACCTTTTCTTCTTCAAAAGACTGCAAACTCAATTTAAATATGACTTCTTGAATTACGAATTACGAATTAGTATGAACTTTATTGAAACTGCCGTTCGTTGGCGACATGGTACTTTCGTTTTATTTTGCTTGGTAGCAATGTTTGGGGTATTCTCCTTAATAAAGTTACCTTTAGAATTGCAACCAGGAGGCGATCGCCCCGAAATTACGATCGCTACTACCTACCCTGGAGCTGGGCCAACGGAGGTAGAAGACTTAATTACCCGTCCCATCGAGGAACAGATGGAAGAGGTGCTGGGTGTCCAGGAAATCAGTAGTACTTCTCGTGCGGGACGTAGCAGCATTACGCTGGAATTTGCTCAAGATGCCAATGTTCAAGAACGGGTGGTAGATGTTCTCAACCGCTTGCAACAGGTGGAAAGTTTGCCCCCAGAAGCTCAAGAATCAAATGTGGAATTAGTAGGCGGTAATAGTTCGCCAATGATGTGGATTCCGTTTGATACCAAGGAAGGATTTCAACCGGATGCCAACCGCTATCGAGATTTAGCCGAAGAAGTGGTGATTCCCCGTTTGCGGCGAGTGGAAGGAACTGGACAATTTTTGGTAGTGGGTGGACAAGAACGAGAAGTTGAGGTGAAGGTAGATCCGAAAGCATTAAGCGATCGCAATCTTACAATCGGCGATGTAGTACAAGTTTTACAGCAAAACAACCGCGATATCCGGGGCGGGCCATTAATTCTAGGACGAAGAGAATATCGGGTACGCACAGTCAGCCGTTCCCAGGATTTATCAGAAATTGAAGGCTTTGTGCTGCGACGCGATCAATCCGGTACAGTTTACTTGCGGGATGTGGCGATAGTCCAGATGGGACGCAAACCCCAAGATGGTGCCTTGGTTTTCAATGGTAAACCTGGGGTAGCCGTTGGTGTGATTCGCCAAATTGGGGCGAATGTGCCAGAGGTAGCTAAAGGCATCCGAGCCGAAATTACCGCCTTGCAAAATGAGTTTGACAAGCAAAACCAAGGCATTCGCTTTGTCTACAACTACGACGAGAGCCAGTATATCAATCAATCGGTCAGCTTCGTTCGAGAAAACTTAATTAGTGGAGCATTACTAGCAACCATCGTTTTAGTGCTATTCCTTGGCTCAATGCGGACTGTCGCTGTAGTTGCAATTACCATTCCCATTGGTACGGTTGCTGTGTTCATTGTCATGTCTGCACTTGGACGTACATTGAACATCATTAGCTTAGCAGCACTAGCATTTTCCGTGGGTATGGTTGTAGATAACTCGATTGTGGTAATTGAAAATGTCTTCACCCACATGCAGCAAGGTAAAAGTGCCATGCGGGCAGCCATTGAAGGTACCCAAGAAGTCTGGGGCGCAATGCTTGGTTCCACCTTAACCAACGTAGTGGTGTTTGTACCACTAATTATGGTGACGGGTGAAGCAGGACAACTCTACACCGATATGGCGATCGCTCTTTCTGCCTCTTCCTTATTTTCGCTGTTTTCCGCACTGACTTTAGTACCAATGCTATCGGGATTGTTCCTCAAGGAATCAGAAGCCATACAAATGATGCAGGGCGGTGAATACCGGGGAGGCAATTGGTTTGAGCGCATGGTGGCTAAAACCTCCGTGGTTTTTCGTCATTTCCAAGGTAAACTAGAAAACTTTCTCGCTAGTACCGTCAGTTGGTCACTAGGACGTAAACGCATCGGTCGCAGATTAATAGTACTGTCGATTCCCGTTGTTTTACTTGTGATTAGTATTTTTCTCTTGCCACCTGCGGATTATTTACCCGAAGGAAATCGTAACTTAGTTGTATTGCGGGCGGAACCGTTGCCGGGAACCAGTATCCCCGAAGCCATTCGCCAATCTCAACCCGTGCAAAAATTTCTGCGATCGCAACCGGAAGTTGACCGTATTATGTACGTTGACCGTCCTGGGGCATTACGCGGCATTGCGACTATTTTAAAACCGGAATTTGCCACTACCACGGGACTCGCCGACATGGTAAATCGGTTACGCGCCCAAAGTAGTAACTTTGCTGGATACCGCTTTGTCATCCCCACACGAATTTCTATTTTCCGCGATCCCGGTAAAGAATTTGAAGTGGATATTGTCGGGGACGATCTCAATCAAATTGGCGATTTAGAAAAGCAAATTACAGGTAAATTGCGATCGCTTCAGGGTGTGCAGAATGTGCGATCGAATTTTGTCTTGGGTGCAGCCGAATTACAAGTAATTCCCAACCGCGAACGCATCGCCGAAGTGGGACTTTCGGAAGCCGAAATTGGTTCAATGGTAGAAGCAGGATTGGGTGGTCGCATCGCTTCCGATTACATTGATGGTAAAGAAGAACTAGATGTCTCAGTGGAATTGCAAAATACTGCTGTGGAAACCCCAGAACAACTGCGGCAATTGCCTTTGTATGCACGGGGAGGACAAGTGCAACTGGGAGATGTTGCCGAAATTCGGGAAACAACGGGAGCTGATGCTATTAACCACGTTGATTTAGAGCGATCGATTACTCTCACAGTCTCCCTTGCACCAGACGCTCCCCTAGCCACCCTGGTAGAACGTACCGAAGAAGAAATTCTCGCTCCTTTGCGTGCCAATTTGCCAACAGGTTATCGTCTAGAACTGTCAGGTTCAGCGGATCAGTTAGCAACAACTGTTGGTCAATTAGCCGCTGCATTTGCATTTTCAATTTTGATTACTTACTTGTTACTCGTGGCCTTATATCGCTCATTCCTCTACCCAGTGGTAATTATGGCAACAGTACCAATGGGAATGAGCGGCGCACTATTGAGTTTAGTGATTGCCAACCAAATTCCCGGAATGAATGTGGCATTGGATATGATTACCGCTTTGGGATTTGTGATCCTCACAGGTGTGGTTGTTAACAACGCCATTTTGCTAGTCGATCGCGCCTTGCAACTCCAGCAAGCAGGTGAAGATTATGATGCATCGCTATACAATGCCACAAACGATCGCCTCCGGGCAATTTTCATGTCCGCCGGCACCAGCGTACTGGGAATGTTACCCCTGGCAGTGCTACCAGGTCAAGGTTCAGAGTTATATCAAGGATTAGGCATTGTCTTGACTGGTGGTCTAGCTTTTTCCACCATTTTGACTCCCACCGTCGTACCTGCACTCATGGGTTTACTACAGGATATCTCTGGACGGAAATCAGGGCGATCGGCAGTTTCCAAAAATCCAGACAAAGTAATCACAACAAAGAATGAAAAATAGCAACTATGTTGCGTTTTTCGTGCTTAAGACAGGGGATAAAAGACGGCGCAGCATAAATCCTGCGCCGTCTTTCAATAGTTAATAACCTTTTGTCTAAGTAGAACGACTTGAAAAAACCAAACTATGTTCAGTAATGTAAAAACTTTGGTATTTAGTTCGTAGTAAGGACTTCAGTCCTTATTAGAGGACTTTAGTCCTCTAAGCGAGACGCTACGCCCAGCCTTGCTTCCCCGGAGGGGTACACTACAAACCTTTAATTATTTACACCGTTCTACTTATGACTTATATCATGTCCAACTAACGCTCTTTTATGACTCTGATGAAAGAAAAAAAATGGTATTGGTTGGGTAACGCATTACCTCAACCTAACAAAACCAACGACTTTTCATGTTGGGTTTAATTCCTCAATCAAACCTACCGGTAAATTTATCAAAGCCTTAAAAATCAGGGATTCTGATTTTTATTTAATGAGAGTAATAAAAGAGCGTTAATCAATTATCATTAAAATTTCTCCGCGTCGGTCTAAATAATAAGTTTCTTTGCCGAGCATGATATTATGCAGTTTACAAATTAATCATGGTATGATTTTGCCAAAATAGGTAGTTTCAAAATTGAATTAATTATTATTTGATGGTAGATATATCCGGCTGTAGGGGTTTAGCAGTCAACTTTAACCCTACGCCAGATCAAATTTTTTATCTAGCACATATTTTGTGTTTTCTGTCAATGTTTGAAGCACTAGGAATGTAGAAATTTGATCGTATCCAACGTATCTTTAAAAGAAAAAATAGAGAGATTTTATAGGCACCATAAAACTCTTATACTCATTCATTCATCACTTGCGATTCTCTGGTCTATAGCCATTTGGCTGATGTACCTCCTGTTTCCCAATCAATTGGAAACTAGAATACTGCTTTCAAGAGCCATCTTCACTGGCATTTGCATTCAATTCCTTGGGCTGGCAGTTCAAAAACGTCATTACTTACTCAAAACAATTAGGGAATTTTTTCTAGAAACAACACATCCCATTAACCTAGCTATATTTCGTATTGTTCATTTTGAAATAATATTTAGTTCCGATATTTCACAAGTTGTATGGTTTAGCCAATTGCCTAAAGAGCTTGTGTTTGCGCCCATTGGTTTAGAATGGCTAATTAATATTATTCCAATAAATGCAACAATAGCTCAGATAGCTAGTTTCCTATTCAAAATCTGTTCATTTACAGCTATGATTGGTATTTTTACACGTACCTCTGCATGGCTAACCGTGATCCTGGGTTTCTACGTTCTTGGTATCCCCCAATTTTATGGCAAGGTAGATCACTACCATCATTTATTATGGTTTGCTGCCATTTTGGCCGCTAGTCGATGTGCCGATGTTTTATCATTAGATGCTATTTTTATGGCCTGGAAACGGGCCGATCGCGGTCAGTTAGAACCTCCTAGTTTATCTAGAGTTTATGCGCTACCTTTACGTTTTGTCTGGATTCTATTAGGCATTATTTATCTTTTTCCAGGACTTTATAAATTATTTGTTGGTGGTTTTGATTGGGCGTTCAGCGACAATCTCAAGTATCGACTTTATACAATATGGCTGGATCTAGACGGGTGGATACCAGTGTTTAGATTGGATCAGTATCCCATTTTGTATCAACTGTCAGCCTTTGGCTCAATCTTTTTTGAAGTGTCTTTTATTTTTCTCATATTCTTTCCTAGAACTCGATATGTAGCGGCTTTTGCGGGAGCAGGATTTCATTTGGCAATCTATCATTTAATGAAAATAAACTTCATAAGTCTGATAAAAGTCTACGTGACATTTTTTGATTTTAATGATATTTTTCGTGGAATTGGGCATCGCCTTTTCCCCCAAGATATGTATGTGATCTACGACGGAAACTGCCAACTCTGTCGTCGAACAATTGCTACTTTAAGAGTATTTGATGTTTTCGGACGGTTAACATTTGTCAATGCGTTGGATAATCAAGCTCTAACCACCCATAATCTTCTTTGGTTAGATTCCCAAGCACTGATGGCTGATATGCACACAGTTCTCGAAACAAAGTCTTGGAAGGGTTTCTTAGTACAAGTCACCGCAAAAAAGGGTCGGAAATAGAGGAAGATATTTTTTGTAGGGTGGCAAAAAAATCACATATGCAGGGACGTAGCTCAGCGTACACAAAGGCAAAAAAGTTCAAGCTTGGTTAACCAAACACCAGCGTTTTGTATTTCATCATCCTCCCGTCCATTGTTCGTGGATGAATCAGGTTGAACAATGGTTTAGTATTTTGCAGCGAAAACGTTTAAAAATCTCTGATTTTACTGATAAAAAAGTTTTAAGTGAACGTTTACAAGCTTTTATTTCTGAATGGAATACAAAAGCACATCCTTTTGGTTGGAGTGAAAAGTCAACCTTAAAAGTTATCGCAAAGTGCCAAATTCCAGATTCCAATTCTACGACCCAAATAGACCTAGCGTTCGCAGCTTAAATTCCGACCCTTTTTTGCGGCGACCTGTACTAAGTAAGTCGGCAGGAAAATTTCCGAGTATGCAACGAAATGTTAAGCAAAGCCAAGGCAGGAGACAGTTGCACAAATTTCTGTTGGCTGGTTTTCCTGAGTTCACAGGGCAGCAAGTAGCCAAGTCATCATCGTTAATATAAAAAACAGGAGCAATTATTATTCCCCAACCCCTAAATAAAAATACTTCTTCTGTATGACCATCGAACGCGTTCGGCAAAAACACTATCCCAAGGCTGATATTGGGCGGCGAGGTATGGCATTGGGGTTAGATTTCTTTGTTGTCTGGTTAATCAGTTCTTTACTGGGAAGCGGCAATATCGGCATTCAATTTGCTCAAATCCTAGTTTTTCTGATGTTTTGGCTGATTTTACGGGTGGTGGTGGCATACAACAATCGAGGACAAAGTTTAGGGCGTTGGGCGTTTGATTTAAAGGTGCTGGAAGTCAAAGATAGAGAAGTAATGGGCAGAGTCCCAGATTTACTGGCGCTAGTGAAGCGAGAGGCAATTCTTGGGTTGGGTGCGCTTTTAGTCTCAATTGCCTTAAGCAATATTACAGCCAACCCCACTGCTATACTGCTAGTATTTCCTTTAGCAATTGATTGTGGCACTGCCCTATCTGATGCCCAGATGCGGCAAGCTTTACACGATCGCTTTTGCGGAACTTTTATAGTTTCTTCCCGTCGTGGCTACTCGCTGGATATTAAAATCAAAAAAATAGTTGAAAATATCCGCCGGAATGTGAGAAGATAGTCATTTGTGTTAATTCTCTTCAGGCTTTATTGTTTGTAAGATTATGGCTAAGAGTAAAGGTGCCCGCATCATCGTGACATTAGAATGTACCGAGTGTCGGACAAATCCAGAAAAGCGTTCTGCTGGTGTATCGCGTTACACCAGTACAAAGAATCGCCGCAACACGACCAACAGGCTAGAACTGAAAAAGTTCTGCACCCACTGTAATAAACATACCGTTCACAAGGAAATTAAGTAGAGATGAGCTATTTCCGTCGTCGGCTTTCTCCGATTAAGCCAGGAGAACCAATAGATTATAAAGATGTTGATTTGTTGCGTAAGTTTATCACCGAGCGGGGCAAGATACTGCCACGGCGGATTACAGGGCTTACGTCTCAGCAACAGCGAGAGTTGACATTAGCAATTAAGCGATCGCGGATTGTGGCTTTGTTGCCATTTATCAACGCGGAAGGCTAAAAAGAGTTATGAGTGATGAGTTATGAGTGATGAGTTATGAATCAAAACTCCTAACTCCTAACTCCTAACTTAAAATTATTTAAACTGTTCATTAAAAAAATAAAGTGCGAGAGTTGTGGAGAAGGGGACGCTAGTTGAATTTAGGGTTCAAGGCGATCGCCGTCTGGGCGTCGTAGAACGTCCAGACGGTAAAACCCGCTGGTTTGTGGTAGACGAACGCGGTCAATCTCACAGCCTCGCGCCTAGACAAGTAACCTATACAGTTAACAAAGAGACCTATAAGCCATCGGATATTCCTGGCTTTCTAGAGCAGGTCAAGCGCTATCTAGATCCGTCTAGCTTGGAAGTAGCGTGGGAATTACTGGTTGAAGGTGGGGAAACAATCACCCCAAACGAAATGGCGAATCTGCTATTTTCGGAATCGGGTGCGCCCCATTGTTACGCTGCCCATTGCCTGTTATCAGACGACAAACTGTATTTCAAGCAAAAAGGAGACGCTTACGAAGCCCGAACTGCTGCTGCTGTTGCAGAACGCAAGCACCAGATAGAAGTAGAGGCACTCAAAGCTAAGGGACAGCAGGAATTTTTAGCTCGTGTAGAGCAGGCGCTCAAAGGTGAAGCAGTAGAGTGGGGCCGCCACGATCGCCAGCGTTTGGAAGGACTAGAAAAATACGCAGCGCTGCTTGCTGACACCGTGCGGATGGGGGTAAATTACGATACTCTGGCTCGTGCTTATCCTCCCTCAGCCCCAGTATTAGAAACTATGACCTTGCTGGGACGCCCCACAACACCCCCAGGAGCCTTTCAATTATTGGTAGATTTGGGTTGGTGGAGTCCTCATGAAAACTTGTTCCTGCGTCGTTCTTCAATTCCGATTCAGTTTCCTCATAAGGTATTAGAAGTGGCGCAACAACGTTTGGATTTCCCACCAACTGACTCAGATACCAACCGCTTGGATTTGACTCATCTGAAGGTCTACACCATTGATGATGAAACTACCACAGAAATAGACGACGGTTTGAGTTGGGAAGTACTGCTCGATGGACGAGAACGCCTGTGGGTACATATCGCCGATCCGACAAGATGGTTAGTTCCGGAAGATGAACTAGATTTAGAAGCGAGAAAACGAGGTAGTACAGTATATTTACCTACAGGAATGATTCCCATGTTTCCAGAAATCTTGGCAACCGGGCCAATGAGTCTGGTACAGGGACGGATTTGTTGTGCCCTGAGTTTCGGAATTGTTTTAGGTACAACTGGAGCAGTAGAAGATTACAGCATTCATACCAGCTTAATTAAGCCGACTTATCGCCTCACCTACGAAGATGTAGATGAAATGCTGCAATTAAGAGTACAAGCAGAACCAGAAATTGAAGCGATCGCCACTTGGGCAACCCGGCGCAAAACTTGGCGTTATGCCCAAGGAGCAATTAGCATCAACATGCCTGAGGCGGCGATCAAAGTCAAAGATGACGAAATCAATATTGACATTTTGGACGATTCCCGCTCTCGGCAACTGGTAGCAGAAATGATGATTCTTGCGGGTGAAGTTGCTGCCCGCTACGGTCAAAGACACAACATCCCCTTGCCCTTTCGCGGTCAGCCACAACCGGAATTACCTCCAGACGAAGAATTACTCCTGCTACCAGCTGGATTCGTCCGCGCCTGTGCCATGCGGCGTTGTATGCCCAAAAGTGAAATGAGCATTACGCCTTTGCGTCATGCGGGTTTGGGTTTGGATACCTACACCCAAGCAACTTCTCCCATCCGCCGCTACAGTGACTTGCTGACTCACTTCCAACTGAAAGCCCACTTGCGGGGTGAAGTTTTGCCATTTTCCGCCGAACAACTCAAAGAAGTAATGATGACTGTTACCACCATCACCCAAGAAGTAACGATGGTAGAACGGCAAACTAATAGATATTATGCTTTAGAGTATTTGCGCCGTCATCCGCAGCAAATTTGGAACGTGACAGTATTAATGTGGCTGCGGGAAGACAGCAACTTAGCCCTAATTTTGTTAGAAGATTTGGGCTTGCAATTACCAATGTCTTTCAAACGTTCTGTAAATTTGGGCGAACAGATATTAGTCAAAGTTATCCACGCCGATCCGCAAAAAGATACGATCCAGTTTCAGGAAATAATTTATCAAGAAGCGCAAACAGCAGCAAATTAACCTTAACGAGCATAAGTTTTATGATCTCTGCGGTACACCGATTCAAGCTAACTGCGCGAATTGCGGTGAGTTGGTGTTGTCGTTGAGACACCGATTTTGCCCCATTTGTGGCTGTCCTGATAAAACGCTATGCTTTTACCCAATGATGAACTTGTTTTTTTCAAACCCTTTATCCGCAATACTTTCAGCTTATCTTGCTTTTGGGTCTCTTCGCCATATCTACGCCAAGACAAAAAGAGTGAGGGAGATAAGCAAGCAATTTTTCTACCCCATCTCCCTTGTCTGGCTGAATTTCCGATCTGGTCTGCTTTAGCGTTCTCATGAAACAGGTAAATCAGCAGCACTATTGATGTTTTTTAGAATTAAATCAGGGCTACTACGTTTAATTAAGCCAGTTAGAACTTTACCAGGGCCAATTTCTATTACTTGCTGGATGTCGTTGGCTGGTAATTGCAGAGAAATTTCTCGCCAGCGTACTGAACCCGTCATTTGTTTGTTGAGGCGTTGCTTCAAAATCTCGGCATCAATAGAGGGAATTGGTTCTATGTTAGATAAAACTGGGACAACAGCTGGCTGAAATTCTACAGATTGCAGAATGTCTTGAAATTCCGCAGCAGCAGCAGCAACTAAATGTGAATGAAATGCTCCAGAAACTTTTAAGGGAATAGCACGTTTGGCTTTAACTTGAGACATCACAGTTTGTACAGCGTCGGCTGTTCCCGAAATTACCACTTGAGCCGGACTGTTGTCATTTGCCACTACTACATCAGGTGTTTCGGCAATGACTTTTTCCAACTGTCCGCGGTCAAAGTTCATCAGGGCTGCCATCATACCACCAGAGGCACTATCCATGAGTTCTGCACGACGCTTCACCAAATATAAACCAGCCGACCACTCAAAGACACCCGCAATATAAAGGGCAACATATTCTCCCAAACTATGTCCAGCAACTAAATCTGGTTGGTGTCCCCGTTCCCGAAGCAGGTCAGCAAGAATACTTTCTACCACATAAAGGCTCGGCTGAGTATATAGCGTCTGTGATAACTTTTCTTCTTGTGTTTGACATATTTCCGTCACAGACCAGCCTAAAATTGCCTCGGCCTGGGCAAATTTGTCTTTAGCGGCAGGTATATCTAATAAATCTATTCCCATTCCCAGCGCTTGGGAACCTTGTCCGGGAAACACCCATGCAGTTTTAGTCATTGGTCATTGGTCATTGGTCATTGGTCATTGGTCATTGGTCATTGGTCATTGGTCATTGGTCATTGGTCATTGGTCAGTGGTTATTAGTGAATAACAAAGGACAAAGGACTAATGACTAATGACAAAATATTTATCTTCCCCATTGAAAAATTGCTGCACCCCATGTAAGACCGGCACCAAAGCCGGATGTTGCAACGATATGATTGGGTTTAATTTTGCCTTGGCGTACTGCTTCATCTAAAGCCAGGGGAATGGAAGCAGCGGAGGTATTGCCATACTGGGCGAGATTACTGATAACTTTATGTTCTGGGATATTTAGCCGTTGGGCAACGGCATCAATAATCCGCTGATTAGCTTGATGTAAGACTAGCCAATCGATGTGGTCAACAGTGAGGTTGGCTTGAAACAAGGCTTTGTCAATAATTTCTGGCACTTTTTGGACGGCGAAGCGGTAGACTTCTTTGCCGTTCATAGTAATGGGTTGGTAAGCGCCTTTGGTGACATTTATACCAGGGAGTAGTTCTTGGGATGTCCCTGTATAGCCAAGGTTCAGATAATGGTTTTGAGTGCCATCGCTTTTAAGGGCAAAACCCAATAAGCGATCGCTTTTGGATGCCTGCAATACTACTGCCCCTGCACCATCGCCGAATAATACACAAGTGCGCCGATCTTGCCAATCTACCCAGCGAGAGAGGATATCTGCTCCTATCAACAGTACATTTTGATAGACACCTGTTCTGATGTATTGGGCTGCTGTAACCAGTCCAAACACAAAGCCGGAACAGGCTGCCGTTAAGTCAAAGGCTACTGCTTTGGTGGCTCCCAATTTGGCCTGTACTTGACAAGCACTACCAAATAGATCGTCAGGGGTGGAAGTCGCCAGCAAAATTAGATCTAGGTCTTCTGGTTCAATTCCCGCAGCTGCGATCGCCTGATTGCTGGCAGCTGTAGCGAGTACACTCAAAGACTCTGATGGTAGCGCTAATCGTCGTTGACAAATTCCGGTTCTTGTGGTAATCCACTCGTCTGATGTTTCAACCAGTTCTGTTAATTTCTGGTTGTGTAGGGAAGTTGCTGGTACTGCTGAGCCACTTCCTGTAATTGCCATGCCTAAGTTATGCACACCTAATCTCCCGAGCTATCAGCTTTTTGTCTTTTGTCTTTTGTCATTTGTCATTTGTCCTTTGTCATTTGTCGCTCGTAACTGATGACCAATGACTAATGACTAATGACTGATCGCTAACCGCTCTCCCGCTCTAGGAGATATTGGGACTGAATTCGTTGCAGTACCTGGTTGTCAACAGCTTCTTTTGCCATGCGAATTGCATTAAAAATAGAAGGTGCTTGTGAGCTACCGTGACCGATCAAACAAACTCCTGCCACGCCTAAGAGCAAGGCGCCGCCGTGTTCTGCGTGATCCATCCGCTGCTTGATCCGCTTGAGGTTAGGTTTTAAGAGTGCTGAGCCGATTTGACCGTGTAATCCTTGGGGTAATTCTTCGCGTAAGATTTGCAGAATTACTTCTCCCACAGCTTCGGCAAATTTTAACAAGACATTGCCGACAAAACCATCACAGACAATCACATCGAAATGACCGGAAAGCACATCACGCCCTTCGGCATTACCAATAAAATTAATTTGGGAATTTTCCCGTAGCAGTTGGTGGGCGCGGACAGCTGCATCATTACCCTTAGAGTCTTCTTCACCGATATTCAACAAACCCACCTTCGGTTCAGTTGTACCCAAGACATATTGACTGTAAGCCGACCCCATGACAGCAAACTGCTCTAGAAACTTCGGACGGCAATCTACATTTGCGCCGACATCAAGTACTAGCACTGGCTTACCAGCTACGATGGTGGGGAAAACAGTCCCAATGGCTGGGCGGTCAACTCCTGGTAATCGTCCCAAGCGGAGCAAAGCTGATGCCATGGCTGCACCAGAGTGACCTGCTGAAAATACCGCGTCTGCCCGTTGCTGCTTGACCAAATCCATCGCCACATTGATAGAAGCGTTGCGTTTGCGTCTCACTGCGTTTAAAGGCTCCTCATCCATTGCGATCGCTTCCTGTGCGGTCACGATCTCCACCTGCCCTAAATTGGTTTTTGGCGGTAAGGCAGCTTCAATTTGTTGGGGATCACCAACCAACAATACATCTACACCCAATTCTTCACTTGCTCGCAATGCGCCAGCAACAATTTCAGCGGGTGCATGATCCCCTCCCATTGCGTCAATTGCGATCCGTACACGAGTCGATCCCATTGCTTAGAGCTTCTAGAAACCTTACAAATTTTACCAGATGGCTAGGCCAAGATAGCACGAATTATTGAAGACTAGGGAGTGGGGCATTGGGAATGGGGAAAGGGAAAGGGGTAAGGGGGAAAGGTTAAATTTATCCCTTTACCCTTTACCCTTTAACCTTTTCCCCTGCCCTTTTGCTCCCCACTCCCTACTCCCTATTCCCCAGCCCCCAATACCCAGTCAACCAGGGTCCGAACGCCGTAGCCAGTTGCGCCGGCGCTGTTGTAGCCGTTTTCTTTATCTGTCCACACTGGGCCGGCTATATCTAAGTGCGCCCAAGGAGTTTCTTTCACGAATTCTTTGAGGAAAAGGGCGGCGGTAATGGAACCACCTGGACGCGGACCAGTATTTTTCATGTCGGCGATGCCAGATTTTAGCCCTTCAAAATATTTTTCTTCCATTGGCATCCGCCAAATCTTCTCGCCTGAAGTTTGGGCGGCTTTTTCCAATTGGGAAGCTACTGCATCATCGGTAGTATATAATCCGGCAATATCCTCACCTAAGGCGATGACGTTGGCACCTGTGAGGGTGGCTAAATCAACGATCGCATCTAATCCCAATTTGTCGGTATACACTAAGGCATCTGCTAGGGTCAAACGTCCTTCAGCGTCGGTGTTGTTGACTTCGATTGTTTTGCCGTTTGATGCTGTGAGAACGTCTCCTGGGTGCATAGCGCGACCGCTAATCATGTTTTCAGTCGCCGCTGAGATAAAGTGAACTTCGGAATCTGGCTTGATTTGAGCGATCGCTTTTGCCGCACCCAAGGTTGCAGCTGCACCGCCCATGTCAATTTTCATGGTTTCGATGCCACTACCAGCACCTTTAATGTTAAGTCCGCCGGAGTCGAAGGTTAAACCTTTACCAATAATTGCGAGTTTCTTTTTGGGTGTACCTTCTGGCTTGTAAGTGAGGTGAATAAATTTCGGTGGCAAATCGGAAGCTTGGGCTACTCCCAAAAAAGCACCCATGCCCAACTTTTCACAGTCTTCTCGTTCGAGAATTTGCAGTTGTAAACCGTATTCCGTGGCGATCGCTTGGGCTGTTTCTGCTAAAGTAATCGGTGTTACCGCATTGGCTGGGGCTGCTACTAACTGCCGTGCCAAAATTACCCCAGAAACAATTTGATGGGCGCGGTTGATGGCTGCTTCTTGTCCAGCGAAACCTAGTAATTCTACGGTTTCTATTTGTGTTCCTTTATCTTCTGGTTCTGATTTAAAGCGAAGATCTTGGTAAAGTGCTAATTCTACACCTTCAGCGATCGCTTGGGCGCTTGCGGCTGGATCGTTATTCCACAATGGAAAACTAAAACCGAGAATTTTGCTTTTTTGCTTTTTGCCTACTCTGGCCACCGCAGCCCCAGCGCGTCGTAGAGTATCTAGTTTGAGTGCTTCTGGTTTTCCTAAACCTACTAGAATAACTTTCCGAACTCCGCCGCCAGTGCCCACACGGGTGAAAACAGTGCTGTTAGCTTTACCTTTAAATTCCTCTTCAGCAATCAGTTCTTTCAAGACTCCGGCAAACTTTTGATCCAAAGTTGCCAGTTCTCCGGTTAACTCTACTGCATCTTCAAATAATCCAATTGCCAAACTGTCGCCTGCCCACTCTAGCAAAGGCGTATCACTAGGTTGAATTGTCATTTCGGGATTTTATGTAAAATATTCGTTCTTGTACCAGTATTGCTCAAAATTTTTGTTTCATGGTGAGGGGAATGGGGCATTGGGCATTGGGTATGGGGCATTGGGCATTGGGCATTGGGCATTGGTATTAGAACTTAAACGTTGAGCTTCTGAAGGTGAAAGTTGAGCTTCTGAGGGTGAACGTTGAGCTTCTGAAGGTAAACCTTCAAACTTTAACTCTCCATGCCCCATGCCCTATGCCCCATGCCCTATGCCCTATGCCCCATGCCCTATGCCCCAATTGCATTTGTATCAATGTCAAATTTATTAGCGATCGCAGTAATTATTTCTTGTTCAACTGGTGTAGTCTGGTTGTCAAGCTGGGCAATTTTGTAACACTGGGCTAATAATGGTATGGCAAAATCACGGGTTAGCTCATTGAGCAGTGTATCTAAAGGCTTGGGCGATTTGATGTTTTCGGCAATGGCATTTAGGGAGGTAGGACTTAAATTTGCAGTTTGCAATTCTGGCAAAATTTCTGACCAAGTTTTTTCGGGATGACTGGCGAGGATCATGTGAACTAAAATTTGATCCATGACGGCTTGTTGAGCGATCGCACTTTGGAGATACTCTTCACTCTGTTCTTTTAATGCTGCTAGTGTCTCTGGAGAATTGAGGGAAGTTGATTCATCTAATTTGGCTTCGTAAAATCGACAAGCAGCATATCCCAATGAATAAATCATCGTCGCATTTGAACTAACGGCGATCGCTGCACCTGCAAAGGGGACATTTCGCAACAAGCCTAATCCCGCAGCTTTCAACAGACGGCCTCCACCCAAAGCCAAACCAAAAATCGCCAAAACTTCACCTTTACGGGCTGGATCTTTTAAATCTAGCCCATAGTCAGATGCAATTTCATAAACCATTTCTGACTGCAATTTTGTTGTCGCTGCCAAATCAATTGCCAAAAATGTCAGCGCAAATCCCGGTAAAATACTTGTTGCCAAACCAATCCCACCAGCTCTTGCTGCTTTGTCCATCATGATGCGGTGAGCAATTTGGCTGGGTGATTCGTTGGGATATTGTTGCTTGAGCTTGTTTACCGCCACTTGTGCTTTTTCTAAATCCACAACATCAGTGGCACCAAACAGCCAATTGAGATTTAAAACCCCAGATAGTTTTCTAATCAGCCAATTTTCACCCAGGCGATTCACAACTGTACCGCCGGCTTGAGTTGTTTGCTCAATTAACTTGTGTGTTTGCTTCGTTGCTGCTTCCCCAATACCTATTGCTGTGTCTATAACTGCTTTGCCCGTGTCAGCAACAGTTTTAGCAAAATCCTCTAATATCGACGGTTGATTTTCCACTGATGATTGAGCCGTGATTTCGACTTTCTTTGTTTCTGCACGTGAATGGACTAACTCGTTCACTTCTGTTTTTTGGGGTTGATCTGCCATTGCTTGACACCATCCTGTAAAGCCTCTCTTTAAGTTTGTAGCGAAAGTGCGATCGGCTTGACATCCCCCGACAAGTACAAGTTAGCAGAACCACCTAAATAATACTGGAGATTAATCTAAAGTTATTATTTTACAACTAATAACCCAATGTCAATAACACTTTACCTTCTAAAATAGCGAATGTTTCTGGAGTTAAGACACCCAGTTTACTTTGCAATCTAATTTTGTCAATTACGCGCAATTGGTGGCACAGAGCAACTGAATCTAGTTCTAATTCCCCCTCACCACTCTGAATTAACAGACACGTTGGCAAAGAAGCACGGCGCAAATTACTAGTTAAGGGGATGGTTATGACAGTAGTTGAAAATTGAGAAATTATTTCATTCTGAAAGACAATAACAGGTCGAGTACCTCCTTGTTCAGAACCTCTCGTTGGGTTTAGGTCTGCCAACCATACCTCACCTCGTTTGATAGTCATTCTTAGTCTTCTTGCCTCAGCATTTTGGCGTATTCATCCAATCCTTCCTCAGCAAGTATTTGATCTTCTTGTGCAAATTCATTGTAGAGGGTAGCTATTTGATTTGTATCTATTTGCCAGCTAGCTACACAGCTACGGAATTTAATAAAAGCCAGAAAATCTCCAACTTGTTTGAGTTGTTCTTCATTGAAGTTTTCTAGTTCTCTTATCAGTAATTCTTTGAGAGTAAGCATTTCATAGTCTCCAAAAATATATGTTTCAATTTTTGATAGCTTCAGCGTATAGCTTTAGAACTGGCAAATTCTCATCCTGAATTCTGACTCCTGAATTCTGACTCCTGAATTCTGAATTCTGCTGTATATCGCCCTTCATCCTATCCTCTCACCTCTTGCCCTTTACCGATATCAGCTTTACTTTCTAAAAAGTCGTTATCCTTAAGGATTTCATAGAGATTAATATCTTGCTCTAGCAAGCAAGCATGTCCGCAGTCGGGCAGCACCACAATCTCAGTATTTGGTATGATATTTGCTATGCGCTTGACTTCTGTTACAGAAGGCAAAAGCCGATCGCTACCACCAGCAATCAACAAAACTGGCTGCGTTAACTGGCGCAATTGCTCTTCATCAATCTCAAACTCCCGGAGTAAAGACAATCGCCAAAGAACCGTTTCTGACGGAACAGAACGCATAGTTCTTAATAGTTCATGGCGATCGCTGCGAGATAACCGTGGCAGAGATGCTAAAAATGGTAATAACCCCAGTGCGCCAAGATCGTACAATCCTGATGGGACTAAGTAAGTAATTTGCGATGCCCAATTCAACCAAGGACGCAGTTGAAAGGCTGAAGCTGGATTAATTAAAATAATTCGTTGAAATAAATGCGGTGCTTTGATTGCTACTTTCATCGCCAAGCAACCGCCAAATGACTCACCACACAAGTAAATTGGCCTGTGGGAGCTTTTTTCTAATTCGGCGTGGATCAAGTCCAATACATTGTCAGTTAGCACATCCCAGGTGGTGAGATCTTGACGGGGGATTGCGAAACAGCGGACATCAAAACCAACTTCTAATCCAGCGGTTTGCGATCGCAATAATTGACCTGTTCCATCCATTCCTGGTAAATATACAAACAGCGGATACTCTGGTCGTAATCGTGTGGGCGTAAGGAAACAAGGCTTGAGTTCAACTTCTGGGGTAGTCATTGGTCATTGGTCATTGGTCATTGGTTAATGATAAAACTTTTGGACTGTTGATGGTTGGCTGCTTTTGACAAGATGCAAAAACAGTCTTACAGCAACCAACTCAAAGTCGCAGCGACAATCCAAAATCCAAAATCCAAAATCCAAAATCGTCTCACCCTTGACGCAGTAAGTCGCTAACTTCGTTGTGGCAATATTGAGTTAGTTCAGCCACAACAGTTCTAGCTTGTTTGCCATGATATGTTTTTTGATGTTGGGGCGTAATCCAATAAGGACGACCGATTAACACAGCAACTCGGCGATAAACTACCAAAGGATGCCAACCTGGTTGCTTAAATAAAGGTTCTGAAGGATCGAATAAACTCAACAGCCTCAGGGGAAAACCAGAAGTGTTTACTTCTTCTAAAGATGCGACCGCCACTGGCAAAATTGCTAAATCCTCCACATCAGCCCGCAATGCCAAATGAGCAAATCCCCGCTGAAATTCACCCACTGTGTTTGGCACTGTAAATTTCACCATTGGTTCTGTTCCTTCGGGAAATACTCCTACCATCTGCCGAGACTGCAATAGCTTCTGTGATTGCACAAAAAAGCTTTGTTGGCGGTTTTGGGCTTCCTCCAAAGGAAAACACCCCAATTGTCCGGTAACAATCTCGCGCATGATCGGCACTTGTCCCATGTAGTGATGACAAGCAAAGCGAATTGGATTCGATAACGCTGCCATTAAAATCGGTGCATCCATAAAGCTGCGGTGATTGCTGACTACCAAGACGCTAGCATCTCGCGGAATGCGATCTTCGTAATAGCGAAACATTTGTGTTGAAAGCCCTGCTAATAAAGCGTGGGAAATCAACTGAGGGCTATTTAGACTCATACCTAATCAATATATAGTCCGTTAAATATGGCAGTTTATCTTAATTTAATTTTTACATTTCTTTACTACTGCCATGACCGTCTTAAGATAGAAATGTCTGAATCTATAAAGGGAGGTAGATTTTCTGCATTCTGGGTATTATGTATTCTTCAACACAATAATATTATGTAATCAAAAGTATTCCGAAAAATTATCTAATAGTAAATTTCTGTATTTTCGGCAAAAATCAGTTGAATTAATGCATATTATAAAACAATTGCTGACCGGATAAATTTGCTAATATTAAGGTGTTATTGGAAAAAATGCTAGTAATGTTATATAATTGCGTGGTTTTGACCACAAAACTAAGATGTAAAACGTTTTAATAAGTTGATTTTATTTTGCATGAATCTAGTGAATAAAACAAAAAAGACATTTGCACTGACAACACCCCTATATTATGTAAACGATGTCCCTCATATAGGCAGTGCTTATACAACGATCGCTGCTGATGTAGTAGCGCGATTTCAAAGATTGCGGGGACATCAAGTACTATTAATTACGGGTACAGATGAGCATGGGCAAAAAATTCAGCGATCGGCAGAAAGTTTAGGTAAAGCTCCACAAGATTTTTGCGATGAAATTGTGCCTAGCTTTGTGAGTTTGTGGAAGTTGCTTGATATTCAATACGATCGCTTTAGTCGAACTACAGCACCTCGTCATGGAGCGATCGTCAAAGAATTCTTTGAGCGAGTATGGGAATCTGGCGATATTTATCAAGGACAACAACAAGGCTGGTACTGCGTATCCTGTGAAGAATTCAAAGAAGAACGGGAACTTTTAGAAGGACACCGTTGCCCAATTCATACTAACAAAGAAGTCGAGTGGCGAGACGAACAAAACTATTTTTTCCGCTTATCTAAATATCAAAATAAACTGACAGAATTTTATCAGTTAAAACCAGATTTTATCCAACCAGAAACTCGGCGCAACGAAGTCCTAAGCTTTGTCAATCAAGGTCTGCAAGACTTTTCAATTTCACGGGTAAATTTAGATTGGGGTTTTCCAGTACCAACTGATCCCAAGCACACCCTTTATGTTTGGTTTGACGCACTACTGGGTTATGTAACCGCATTACTCGAACCAGATGCAGAACCGACTTTAGCAAATGCTCTACACACATGGTGGCCAATTAATTTGCATTTAATTGGTAAAGATATTCTGCGTTTCCATGCAGTTTATTGGCCAGCAATGCTGTTATCAGCCGGTTTCCCCTTGCCAGATCGAGTATTTGGACATGGCTTTTTGACTAAAGATGGTCAGAAAATGGGCAAAAGTCTGGGTAATACCCTCGATCCTGTAGATCTGGTCAAACGCTATGGTAGTGATGCCGTTCGTTATTACTTCCTTAAGGAAATCGAATTTGGCAAGGATGGAGATTTTAATGAAGTTAGGTTCATTAATGTTCTGAATGCAGATTTAGCGAATGACTTAGGTAACTTGCTCAATCGCACCTTGAACATGGTGAAGAAATACTGTGCTGAAAATAATGTACCACCAATCGGCAACGAAACAATCTCTGACGAAAATCCTTTGAAAACAATTGGTTTACGTCTGGGGGAACAAGTAAAACAAACCTATGAGCAGCTAGCTTTCAATCAAGCTTGCGAATCCATCCTTTTACTGGTGCAAGCCAGTAATAAGTTTATCGATGAACAAGCTCCTTGGTCATTATATAAACAGGGACAGCAGCAGGAAGTCGAGAAAGTTCTGTACGCAGTTCTAGAATCGGTTAGACTAGCAGCTTATCTACTATCTCCAATTATTCCGAACATCAGTAGCGATATTTATCGGCAACTGGGCTTTGGAATAAACTTTAACGATCAAATAGAAACTTCACTGAATGCTCCTTTTGCTACCCATGCAGTGTGGGGAGTACTATCCAGTAAACAAAAGTTGGGTACACCCCAACCAATTTTCAAACGCATAGAACAGCTAAAAAACGATTAGTCAATATCAAATTCTGATTTTGTTCAATTTCTAATTCTCTGGTAAAAATTTATCGGGGCTGAACTTAATTAGCCCCGGAACATTATCATAAACCGCTGTGACTAGAAAGTAAAACTGGGTATTTTGTATCAAAAATAACAGGGATAAAAACTGAGGTATGACAACAATGTTGAATAATTTAGAAAATGACTCGATATTTACGCCAGAACAAGTTTTGGAGAATCGCGGTAGGGTTGCCATATTTATTGATGGCTCAAATCTATTTTACGCTGCATTACAATTAGGAATTGAAATCGATTACACGAAGTTGTTGTGTCGATTAACTGGAGGTTCTCGCCTACTGAGAGCTTTTTTCTACACTGGTGTAGACCGGACAAACGAGAAGCAACAGGGATTTTTGCTGTGGATGCGTCGCAATGGCTATCGAGTGATTGCTAAGGACTTGGTGCAACTGCCAGATGGCTCTAAAAAAGCCAACCTGGATGTAGAAATAGCAGTCGATATGATGGCGTTAGTCGATTCCTATGATACCGCAGTTTTAGTCAGCGGTGATGGCGATTTGGCTTATGCAGTAAATTCCGTGAGCTATCGTGGTGTAAGGGTAGAGGTGGTGAGTTTGCGTTCCATGACTAGTGACAGCTTAATTAATGTAAGCGATCGCTACATTGATTTAGAAGCCATCAAAGAGGATATTCAAAAAACCCCTCGTCAAAGCTATCCATATCGACCATTATCGAGTATGGGATTTTTGGAAGACCCAAGAACTAGCGATGGACATCTGGAAATCCAAGAATGAAGTATCAGTTTAATCATAAAGCGAGAGAGGTAGAAGGGCAGGGGCATGGGGCATGGGGCATGGGGCATTGGGCATTGGGCGTTGGGAGTGAGGAGTTAGGAGTTAAGAGTTATTCTCCCCCTGCCTCCCCTGCCCCCCCTGCCCCCTCATCCCCCTCACTCACTCCCCGACTCTCCTCTTTCTTTATTTTGCTTTTGACCTTTTGTTTAGGAATTGGATTAGTTAGCTGTGGGGGGAAATCTCCCACAGTTTCTCCAGAAAATACTCCTGATTCATCTAACCAAGATAGTAAATTGACATTCTTTGATGTCACCTTAGAACAAGCAGATGAAGTCGGAAGACCGATTTGGAAAGTCCAAGCTAAACGGGCAAAATACACCAAAGAAAAGCAAATTGGTCAGGCGGAAAATCCATATGGAGAACTCTATCAAGATGGCAAAGTTGTTTACCAAGTAAAAGCCGATGTAGCAGACATTGAACAAAATGGAAAGCAGCTATTTCTCAAGGGGAAAATACTTGCTACAGACCCGAAAAATGGAATTGTGTTGCAGGGGAATGAACTAGAATGGCGTCCCCAAGAAGATTTGTTGATTGTCCGCAACCAGATTAACGGTACTCATAAACAACTACAAGCAGTAGCACAAGAAGCGCGAGTTAAAACTCGTGAACAACGGATGGAATTTTCTGGAGGAGTAATAGCAAAGTCCGCCGATCCCCAGTTGCAAATGCGAACAGAGCATTTGAATTGGAATATTAAAGAAGAAAAATTAATTGCCGATCGCCCCATTGAAATTGACCGCTATAAAAATAATAAAATTAGCGATCGCGGCAAAGGAAATGCAGCCGAAGTCAACTTAAAAACCAAAATTGCCACCATCCAAAAAAATGCCCAATTAGATTTACTAGATCCGCCATTGCAAATAGCTAGTAACTCTATGACCTGGAACATGAACACAGAAATCATCAGCACAAACTCTCCCACCCGCATGTTCCAGCGTGTAGAAAATGTCATCGTTACCGCCAATCAAGGTGAAATGAAAATACCGCAAAAAACGGTTTATTTAACAGGTAACGTCAACGCCGTTGGTCAGCGTCGCCAGTCTTTGAGATCTGATAAACTAACTTGGTATTTAGACAATAAATTACTTGAAGCTCAGGGAAATATAGTTTATCGACAAATTGACCCACCGTTAAATTTTACTGGTGAAACAGCCGTTGGTAATTTGCAAACAGAAAATATTGTTGTCAAAGGTGGAAATTCTGGCGGTAGAGTAGTAACCGAGATTATTCCCCAAGAGAGAGCGAATCGTCAGTAGAGATTGGGGAGTGCTTACAAGGGTAGGTTTCAACTAGATGAACAATTAGTTAGTATATCGAACCATGACCCATATTGATTATATTTTTTAAGGGAAATACCACAATCAATGGTATTATAGATAAGTACAAGCAAAGCCGAAAATGCTGATTGTACACTGAACCTAGACAATCTAGAATATGGGGTTCCATTCAAGAATGGACATTTTTTTGTTGTCTCCGTGAATGGGTAAAATTCTAGCGGTAATAAGGTAGAACATACTTTTTGGTACTTGTACCCTTTCAGGGAAGCAAGCTACAAAGTCTGCGGAGGGGCATCTCGTGGACTCAAAAGAAAGCTCAGTTAATGTCCGATGGGATACCAGGAGTCACTGAGAAGCCTACACTGTATGCTTGCATTAGTGTAGGAGTATGTCACTACTACAAGTCCTTTGATAACCCATGAATGGCTCAAACCGATTAGGTAAAGAATCCTTGCCAACATCCCAGCAAGCAGAACACTCCCATAATCATGATACAGACCACGAACATCCAGATCATACTCCTGAGCATGGAGAGTTAAGCCATCCTCATATCCATAGCGAAGAGTCATTACGGCGAATTGTCAATCGGTTATCGCGGATAGAAGGACATGTTCGTGGTATTAAAACAATGGTGCAACAAAGTAGTCCTTGTCCTGATGTTTTATTACAAATAGCCGCAGTGCGAGGCGCATTAGATCGGGTAGCGCGAATTGTTTTGGATGAACATTTAACCGAATGTATTGCTAGAGCAGCAAAAGAAGGCAATATGGAAGTTGAAATTCAACAATTAAAAGCTGCTTTAGATCGGTTTTTGCCTTAAAAGTTAGAAAAATATTTAGCCATAAATCAGCGTTTTGACCAGTACACATAATTTTGTATTTGTCAATCTATATTAGTACATCGGCGCTCTAGCCTTGTTGTACAGGACAAAGAGCTATTTATGCCAAAATTAACACAAGTGTCTCACAGTCAAGCTGATGGTTTGGGCAGTTCCAAAGCAGTTGCAGGGGGGTAAATATACCCTCGAAAGTGTATTAGGGCGGGGACGTTTTGGCATTACTTATCTCGCCAAAGATGAAAAAGGCGATCGCATTGTCGTCAAAACCCTGGACAATCAATTATTGAACCAACCAGACTTCAAAAGGTTGCAGGAAAGATTTGTCCAAGAAGCCTTTAAACTCGCTAAATGCAAACATCCCCATATCGTGCGCCTCTTGGAAGATCCCTTTCAGGAGGACGATTTGTGGTGCATAGCGATGGAGTACATCGCCGGAATCGATCTCGCCCATCGCCCACAGAATATTGTAAGGGTAATTGATTATTTTGAAGAAGCCGACAGCAACACGCCCTGCTTAGTAATGGAGTTCATTGCTGGGAAAAACTTGTTTGACTTAATTGAAGGTGAAGTAATAACACCACTACCAGAAACAAGCGAAGAATTCTTAAACTTTCCTTGCAAAGACCTCCACACAATTGACCGCTTGTGGGTAAAATACAGCAATGGGCGCTTTGGCTTCAGCGTTCAAAAGGAAATTTACCTCAGCGTTGGTGGTAAGGCTGATGGTGAATATTACAAAGAAGCCTGGGAAAAGTTTGGCGATCGCGTTGGATGGAGAATGAATAGTAACTGGATATTCTACAACGAAGTTACTTTTGATACCTCAGATCCTGTGGGACACCTCCCCTTTATTGAGATATTTCTGACAAAATCGGCGATATTTAGCAGCGCACTCCTCCAGAGTTTTCCCCATTTGTAAAAATGCTGGATGCCATTGAGTTATGCCATCATGACTTAATCGGTCATGAATTCCATAATTACTGAAATCGTACAAATAACCTTGCAGCATTCCTGCGGCTTTGGGGTTAGCGTGGATGTAACGTAGCGTATTTAATGCCCTTTTGGTGTCTGTATTAGCAAAACCTGTGCTGTGATACCGCTTTTCCCAAAAATGTCCTGTCCGGTTCAGCATTCGATTGAAGCACATAGCAGTATACCAATTTAGCCAGTGCATAATTTTGGGTAAATCTTCTGGTTGTACTGGTTCTAGCAAATAGTGTACGTGATTGCTCATAATGCAAAGAGCATACAGCTTAAAACCATATTTTTCCTTTGCTTTTTTAATACTGTACAAAAACACTTCCTGACATTCTAAACGCGTAAGACGAAATTCGCGGTTATTACAGCGTGTGGTGATGTGATAGCAATAACCTAATTTAAATTCCCGTGCTTGTCGTGCCATAAATTATATTTCTCGTAAAATTTATTTTGACTTTTTCAACTGATTTATGACTCCTGAATTCTGAATTCTCAAACTTTTACCACTTTGTCACTTCTTGGCGCACTTCTTCCATATCTAAATAATCACTAATAAAAGCCTTCCTTAAAAGTGGATGAGGAATAAATTCATCATAATTTTGAATTTCTGGCGCTTCTGAAGTACTAACTAAATCTTCTGCACTAATTCTTTGCTCGCATAAAGAAGCAATTTCACGATGAAGATATTCAAATTTACCTTTACCTAATTTAATTGTCAAATAATAAGGACTTACCCCGCCAATACTTTTAATTTCCAACGATTCCCGACACCAAGAGTTAAGCAATCTTTCCAAAGTCCGATAACCAACAGTACCCATCCAGGGAAAAATACAACATTTACCTTTTTCCAATTCCAAAATATTCTGCTTCTCCAATCCCACCCGCCGCACCAATTGGCGAACCGTCTGTAATCTTTGCAAAGCATTTTTTTGCAAATAGCTATACTCCACATCCTCAAATAAAACTTGCCGCATTCGTTGTAAAACTCTTGTATGAATAATCCCACCACCACCATGCCAATAAATACTAGCTTTACCCTCAGCTTGTTTCACAACAATAGCTCTTTTTTTGAAGTCAACTTCTACAACTTCCCAAGTTCTCCCAGCTAAACCAAATTGATTACCAACAGGAACCGGCACAGCAATACTACCAATTTCTGTTGTACCATGCTTTACACTATATTCTTGTTGCTCAGAAAACACAGCATAAAACTGAAATTTTCTCACCACCTTTTCTCCTGCCAAACCCAGGATTAATTTACCTTGTTCAGTATGTTGAATATGACCGATATCAATTAAATAACGCAGCAATAGCCGAAAATCTTCTGGGGAAATAGCAGCAAAGGGCGGCAGACTAAAAATTTGTTTAGCTAAAACATTAGGTGAAATTTCCCCCGTTGCTGTTAAAATACTCATTGTTTGATGATAAAGCAAACTCAAGGGATATTTAATCGGTTTAATTGGTTCAATCCACTTTTCTTCTAAATAAAGTTGAATAATAGCGATACACTGCAAAAGTTGCCAGGGAATTTGCTCTGGTAGAGAAGCTTCTGATAATGGCTGTTCTTCAGCGCAAATAAAGCGCATATCAGCCGCTTCACCTCTTCTACCACTGCGTCCCAACCGCTGTAAAAAGCTAGCTACAGACAAGGGTGAATCTAACTGAATGACTCGCTCTAAATGACCAATATCTATGCCTAATTCCAAAGTCAAAGTCGCAGCAGTCACAGCAGGATTATTGGGTTCACGCATGGCATTTTCAGCTGCTTGCCGCAAACTAGCAGCTATACTCCCGTGATGCACGTGATAGATATCTGGTAATTTTTGTTCTGTGGCAATTTTTCGCAAAGATGCAATTATCGATTCGGTGCGCGTGCGATTATTTGCAAATATTAGGCACTTACGATAATTGCTGAGGTTGAAAATATATTTTTCGTAAGCTGTCGCCTCTGATTCATCAACTTCATCATTAATATAAAAATGTTCCACAGCTAGTTTTATTTGGCGTTTGATTCCATCTATTTTGGGAGTAATTACTGGCTTATCAGTTCCAGAACGCAACCACTCTTCAGCTAAGGAATAATCACCGAGAGTTGCCGACAAACCAATACGGCGCGGTTGTTTTTGTGTGGCTTTTGCTAAACGTTGTAATTGGCAAATAATTTGACAACCGCGTTCTGAACCCATAAAGGCGTGAATTTCATCGATAATCACAAACCTTAAGTCACCAAATAAGCGAAGTAGGTCATTATTTTTATTAATTAACAAACTTTCGAGAGATTCTGGTGTAATTTGTAAGATGCCTTGAGGATTTTTTAAAAGTTTGTTTTTTCGAGTTTGAGAAACATCACCGTGCCAGTGCCAAACTGGAATATCTGCTTCTTTGAGTAAGTCGTTCAGACGCTCAAATTGGTCATTAATTAATGCTTTGATGGGACTAATATATAACGCACCTATGGTACTAGCAGGGTAGGTGTGTAATAAAGTCAAAACTGGGAGAAAGGCTGCTTCTGTTTTACCGGCGGCAGTTGCAGCAGCAATTAATAAGTGAGCATCGGTGTCAAATATGACTTGGCAAGCGGCAATTTGGACTGGTCGTAATTCAGTCCACTGATGATGATAAATATATTGTTGGATGAAAGGTGCGAGTCGGCTAAAGGCATCGGTCATATTTTTGATGGGGAGTAGGGAGTGGGGGAGATGAGGGAGATGAGGGAGATGAATTAATAACTAATGACTAATGACTAATGACTAATGACATTTTCATCCTATTGACTCAAGCTAGATTAGCATTTGTCGGTCAAACTGAAGTTATGAGGGTAAGTATATAATGAGGCAAAACAGATGAGTAAGCATAAGGAACGTTTGCGTGTAATCCTTGCTATAGCAATTATTGTGGTTGGAGTCACGCACTTTCTGATTCCAGAACCATACGTCAAAATTATGCCACCGCAACTTCCTTATCCTTTGGAATTAGTTTATCTGAGTGGTTTTTATGAAATTTTGGGTGGTATTGGGTTATTAGTCCCGCCTGTAAGTCAAGCTGCTGCTTGGGGACTTATTGCTCTTTTTATTGCGGTTTTCCCTGCCAATATCAATATGGCGGTTAATCATATTAAGCTCGAATATATACCAGATTCACCTTGGGTACACGTTGTCAGACTTCCGTTTCAAGCAGTTTTAATTACTTGGGCTTGGTGGTACACAAAACCTTCTGATTGGGAAAAACAAGCTTCTCTGATTCCGAAGTCACTCATTCCCAAAGAATTAGAATTGAAATGAGGATGTTTTTTACTCAATTAACACTTTTGTCTATTTACGTAATTTATATCCAACCATGCGCGTTGCAACTTTGTTTGGTATAACACTTTCGTTAGCAATTGGTATTGCAGAAGTTACTGTTCCAGTGACTCAAGCAGTGCAACTCAGAGATGGTATAGTCTATTTTGTCCAACCACCAAGACTGGTTGAGGCGATAACTATTTACAAAGATGTAAATTTTCCTGGCGGGACTTACTACTTTACGATCGCTGTGCCGGAAAATGCTGGAGAATCTCTTCAGAAGGTAGCGATCGCTCAACGTGAAGGAGCAGAGAATATCCAGTATTATCTTGATGATACCCGTGCATTTGTGGGAACGCGCGATCGCAAAGGAGCGAAATTAACACTAGGCTCAGTTACCAGAGAACGCAAAACACGCACAATTACTGTGAACTTTGACCCACCTGTGACTCCAGGACAAACAATTACAATTGGCCTGCGCCCCATAAGTAATCCCAGTTTGTCTGGTGTTTATTTACTAGGTGTCACAGCATTTCCACCAGGTGAGAAATCCCACGGTCAATTCCTTGGCTTTGGGCGCTTTCAGTTCCAGAGTAGTGGGAGAGGCTTGTGGTTCCCATAATAAGTATTATCTCATTCAATGAAGCATGAAAAGATTATTAATTACTGGAGCCAGTGGTTTTTTAGGATGGCATCTTTGCCAGTTTGCAAAACAAGAATGGGAAATTTATGGTACTTATTTATCCCATCCTATAGAAATCCCTGGCGTTAAAATCTTAAAAGTTAACTTGACAGACTTTCAAGAATTACAGCAGATATTTAGTACCATCAAACCAGCAGCGGTTATTCATACCGCTGCTCAGTCACAACCAAACTTTTGTCAAATTCATCCTGAAGAATCACACGCAATTAATGTCACAGCATCCTCCAATATTGCCGGACTTTCTGCGGATAATTCTATTCCTTGTGCTTTTACCTCAACCGACTTAGTTTTTGATGGTTTAAATGCTCCTTATTGCGAAACAGATTCTGTGTGTCCTGTAAACATTTACGGCGAGCAAAAAGCCATAGCTGAAGCAGGTATGCTAGAGCGATATCCCATGACCGCAATATGCCGAATGCCCTTAATGTTTGGCACAGCAACACCCACAGCAAAAAGTTTTATTCAGCCATTTATTCAAACTTTAAAAGACGAGAAAGAACTCAACTTATTTATTGATGAATTCCGCACACCAGTAAGTGGAACAACTGCGGCAAAAGGATTATTATTAGCATTAGAGAAAGTTAACGGTATTATTCACTTGGGTGGAAAAGAGCGCATTTCTCGCTATGATTTTGGTCGGCTATTAGTCGAGGTATTTGAACTCCCCACTATAGGACTGAAATTTTGCCGACAACAAGATGTGAAAATGGCAGCACCTAGACCAACAGATGTTTCTTTAGATAGTTCTAAAGCATTTGCATTGGGTTATCAGCCTTTATCTATCAAACAAGAATTGCAGAAGTTAAAAGTGCGGTTATAAACCAATAAAGTTCAGAATGAGCAACAAAACCCTCATGTAGAGACGCGATAAATCGCGTCTTCTCTAGACCAATTATCAACACCATTAATCCTTAACCCAAGCGTATTGGGTTATAAACCGCATCTACAGAAACAAAACCCACCGACCTGGATTTCAATTGAAAACCGCTGTAGCAACCAAAAAAATACCACTATTTGGCTACTACAACTTCATCAAACGCAGTATTTACAGATACTTCTTTCCAAGCATCTAGTTCTGCTTTCACCAACTCCAGTTTAGTATTAATAGCATAAATTGCATCTTCTCCTAACACCAATCTCAGTGCTGGATTATCGCTATCAACTGCTTGAATTATTGCCAAAGCCGCTTTCTTAGGATCGCCTGGTTCTTGAAATTCCAATTTCTGATCTAAGATATCCCGCGCACCTTTACGCATCTCACCAATCACTGGTTCATAGTCGTTGATTTCCATATCAGCGATAACAAGAGAACGGGTAACAAAATCTGTACGAAATGCACCAGGCTCGACTATTGTGATTTTGATACCAAGGGGTGCAACTTCCTGAGCTAATGCTTCAGAAATTCCTTCTACCGCAAATTTGGTACCATTATAAATTCCCGTACCAGCATAGCCCACAAATCCACCCACTGATGAAATATTAATGATGTGTCCACTGCCTTGCTGTCGCATAGAAGGTAGTACTGTCCGTAGAACTTCTAAAACACCAAAAAAGTTTGTTTCAAACTGACGGCGAACTTCTTCATTGCTGACTTCTTCTATAGCCCCTAAAATTCCATATCCAGCATTATTAACAAGTACATCAATGCGTCCAAATTTGGCAATTGCCTGTTTTACTGCTTCGCGTATCTCCTCAGGTTTGGTGACATCAAGTTGCACCGCTAATGTATGTTCTGGAAAGCTTGCTGCTAAATCTTCTATTAACTCTGGATTCCTTGCGGTTAGCACTACAGTTTCACGCCGCTGAAGCACTGTTTCTGCTAATGCTCGACCTAAGCCTTTTGAGCTACCAGTAATAAACCATACTCGTGTTTTATTAATTGAGAATGTTGCCATAAAAAATCTCCATTTTTAACAAAAAACAATTCAGGAGTCAGTAGCCAGAATTCAATTTTGAATCCTGTGTGACTAGCGTATGAATAAACGGTGAAAAACCACACCAAAACAATTAGTTTTGGCTCTGAATTCTCTAATTTTTCCTTCTGACTTCTGAATTCTTCTTTAAACGCACATCTGCTTACTAAATGTTGCCAGATATTTCCTGCATCTTTTTGCGAAGGCTAAGCGGTCTCATGTCAGTCCAGACTTCTTTGATGTAATTCAAACACTCTTGCTTCAAACCATTTTTTCCAACATCCTTCCAACCAATAGGGTTTTCGCGGTCAGATGGCCAAATGGAATATTGTTCTTCATGATTAACTACAACTTTGTAAATTGTTGTGTCTTCTTTGTCATCTTGATACATAACTAACCTCTTGATTGGAATTAATTAAACTTTGTAGTTTGGTAAAAACCCAGTTCATTAACCTTAATAACTGGTACGTAAAAATTTCATGAGTGGTTTTAGACTTACCTATTTGGTTGCTTCAATTTTGAGAGAACTTAAAGATTGGAATTCTAAAAATGTTAGTACAAATACGATTATCATAAATAAAACATCTGCAACAAGCATTCCATAATATATGCCCCTGACTCCTGATATTCTGGAAAAGAATAGTACCAATGGTACAGTTAAGATTATGCTTCTTAACAAAATTACTACTAACACAGTTTTACCTTTGCCTATAGATAGAAAAAGAGTATTGCTAAAGTATGCTAAAGGCCATATCGGTATTAATATAGTCAAAATTATAAAATTTATTAGGTCCTTATCGGTAAAATTAACATCTGGAAGAATTATACCTAGAAACGTCCTTGGAAATAATTGTAAAGGCAACCAAATGAATATTGATAAAAAAGTTCCAATAATTGCAAAAGTTAAGTACGCTTTTTTGATCCTTTCATGATTTTGTGCGCCATAGTTCATGCCAATTATCGGTTGTAATGCTTGAGCAAAACCAATGATGGGAATAAATACAAATGAAGAGACTTTGCCTGTTGCTCCGAAGAAAGCAATATCACTACTTGTTCCATAGTCAGAAATTAAATTAAAAACTACAAACTCTTGAACCAATATGGCAAATGGATAAAATAATTCTGATATTCCAACTGATAAGATTGCGCGAATTAAGTATATGGCGATCGCTATTTTTTTAAAATTAACTGGAATAGAACTTTTACCAAAAATAAAATAAGCTAAGTTCGCAATGCTGTAAACAATCATCGCCATAACTGTAGCCAGAGCAATTCCTTGAGTCCCCGAATGAAATACACTAACAAATACATAATTTAATCCAATATTCACAAAAACAAAAAGCCAATCAAATATTGAGGTTAACCTAATCTGTCCTTCTGACTTTATGACCTGACTACAAGCTTCTGCTAATATCAAAAATACCGAACCTAGTACATAAATCTTAAAATATTTTGTGCCTTCTAAAGCAACTTCACCACTTCCGCCCATTAACAAAATTAATCCTTCACCAAAGCAATAACCAATAACTGTGATGAACAATGAAATAACAACACTCATCACTATTAAATTGCCAAATATTTTGGACTGAGTTTTGATATCTCCAGAACCAATAGCTCGACTGAGAACAGAAGCAGAACCCACCCCAATACATAAAGCAAATCCATTTATTATACCTACAAGTGGCATTGCAAGCGAGATACCAGCCAAAGCATTTTCACCAATAAATCTTCCTGCAAATAAAGCATCAATAAAAGTGTTTAAACTCAGCATCAATATCCCCAGGGTACTAGGAATTGATAACTTGAACATCAACTTAATAAGATTACCTTCAAGGATTTCATTAGTGATTTGAGATTGTTTTTGCGAGATCATTTTTTAGTTTTCAGATTTACTATTTATTCAACCTTCACCAAACGGCTAACGCGATACTGCTTCACTGCTTCTAACTCCATCTCTTTTGTTGAGTTAAATGCAGTCATGACCTCGCTGCAAACTTCTACTCTGGCTTCATAAGTACCTGATGTACTACCATCTCGAAGTGCAAAATTAATCTCAACTTCTGCCCATTCACCATCTTTTTCCATCGCCAATACTTTGCCTGTTTTCAAATAATTTAGCCAACTCCAACCAGACTGCATCCAAATTTCGCGTTCAGCTTGAGCATGGGTGCAAACCATCAGTTCACGAATTTGACTTGTTTGTTGTTGATATTGTTGAAATTGCGATAAATCGTTGGGTTGTTGCATCAACTGCTGAAATATTGCTGTCAACAAAGCAGCGGCTTTACTTTCTGGAACAATAAACTCTTGTTTCTCAAATTGAGAAAACAGTTTTGCAGGGCGGTAATAGTAGAAAACGCGGGTAAAGCCGGGATGAGAATACTCACGGTCAGGAGCAATTAGCATGGGTTTTAAATTAACTTCATGCTGAGAAATTAACTCTTGGAATAAACCGATTACTGACTTGATAGTTGGATTATCTTGAAATATTTCTTGCGGCCAAGGTTGTGGAACTTCCATAATCAACCAATGTTCACAAGTACCTGCTGTCCCAATTAAATCTTCTCCACTAGCTTTAGAAACCAAGGAACAAAAACGACATTCTCTTGGGAGAATTTCGTGAGTATGCTGAGTTGGCATATTTAGTATATTTGCTATAAATCGTATTTAAAAAAATGAAATAGCAATTGTTAATCTAATCCCATTCCTTTTCGCATATCCTGATAAAAATTGTCATAAAAGTACTGGTGCGGCACTAATCTTTTATACAATGCATACAGCGTAAGATACCATGATGATTGCACGACAAAATATTGTCTTTTAGGTTTACGAGCTTCCAAAGCCTGCAAAATTGTATTTGCCACTTTTTCAGGTGGTAAACCTGCGGTGCGATTGTCTCCTACTGCACCTTCCATATATATTTTGTAATTTTTGCCATATATCGCTTTAACTTCTGGCGACATATTCGCTAATGTTTGTTGATAATTCGCTTCTACTTTATCAGCTTGTTCTGGGGTTATTATTCCTGCTGGTAAAATAGAAATTACCTCAATTCCACTAGAATATAATTCCATTCGTAAAGAATCTGTAATTGATTCGATCGCAAATTTGGAAGCAGATAAAAGACTTCTATAAGGTAGAGCTAATCTGCCACAAATTGCACTGATATTAATAATGCGACCTTTGGCTTTTCTAATTAATGGTAAAAATGCTTGTGTGACGGCAATTTGACCAACAACATTAACTTCAAAATTAAATCTAATATCATCTATTGGAATACATTCTAAAGGACCATCTACGGCGACAACTGCGTTATTAATTAAGGCAAATAATCCTGCATCACCAACTGCTAATGAGACAAATTCGGTAGCAGATTTAATTTCTTCAGCTTTTGTGATATCCATAATAATTGGAGTCAAATTACCAGATGCAGCTTGCTTTAGTGACTGTGCATCTTTCTCAGTGCGGACTCCAGCAAAAACGTTATATCCTTGCTTGGCGAGTGAAAGCGCAGTCGCTCGACCTAAACCTGTGGATGTTCCTGTAATGACAACTGCGCCTTTATGACTCTGATTCATACCTATTTTCTCCCAGAAAAAATGTATTTTTATGCCCGAAAAGTTAAATTTAGAAATATGGTGTATGTCAGCTGAATAAAAAACTAAATCCAAGAGCTAAACCAATTTAGAAACAAGTGGCTGCGACTTTTCTTGATGCTGACGCCGACCATGCATAACCATCTTCACGCCACTTGCAGGTGAACAAATCAAACCTGCAAATTTTGGACGTTCTGGACGCTTGCTAACTAACTCTAATTGATAGTGTGAAAGAAGAGTTGCTAATATAAGTTTCATTTCAAATAAAGCAAAATTCGCACCAATACACACACGAGAACCGCCGCCAAATGGCAAAAATTCGTAAGGAGAAAATTGTTTTTTTAAAAAGCGTTCTGGCTGAAATTCTTTTGGATTTGCATATAAATCTTCACGCTGATGGTTTGAATAAATATTACCAATAAGTATTGTACCGGGATGCAGTTCGTAGCCCATGATTTCAACAGTTGATTCTACCAATCTGGGAAATGTAAATAATTGAGTTGGATAAATTCGCAAAACCTCGTTACATACAGCACTAAGGTAAGGTAATGCTACAATCCTCATGGGGTCTGGATTTTCACCAAGACTATCAAGTTCTTCGAGTAATTTTTCTCGAACATTTTTTAAACGATGAATCCAATACAAAGACCAACTAATAGCAGTTCCGGAAGCGTCACCAGATGCAAATATAGGTGACAATAAAAGGTCACGTACCTCTTCATCGCTTAATGTTTCGCCTGTTTCATCACGAGCAAATATCAGATCGCCAAGTATATCACTGGATGAAAAATCTGCTTGTTGGCGACGTTCTTTCACCTCAGTAAATAGTAGTTGAAAAAGTTCTCGTCGTAGGTTAAGGACATACCCTTGTGGACTCCATCGACCTAAATCTTTTTCTAAGAAAATCTTGCTAATAATTTTAACTATTAGAGATTGTCTATCGAGTTTAAGTAAAGATGCAAATAAATGCTTAATTTTCTCATAGCGCTCTCCTTGATGCAAACCAATTACCCGTTCTATACCCACTTGAAAAGTAATATCTTCAATGACTGGGTATGCAACAAAAGGTTTTCCAACCACTTGTTTATTCATCATCTTTTCTGTGAGTTCACAGATACCTCGCCCACACGCTTGCATCCGCGCTCCATGAAAAGCTTGCATTAAAAGTTTACGCCGATTTTTGTGAATTAAACCATCAAGTTGAAGTACTCCTTTATTTCCTGTGATAAATGCAAAATCTTCGTTTAATTCACCTCTAGCTATAATTTCTTTGGTATTTGTAAAAATCTCTTTTATGCCTAAAGGATTGCTGATGTAAACAATTGGTGTAGAACCAGACATTATAGTAACGATATCGCCATAACGTTGGTAAATAGCATCCAAATAGCCAAAAGGATTAAACTCGAATTGTAGACCTAATAGCCAGAATGGTGTTTTCGGTCCTGGGGGTAGTTTCATTAGTTTGTTTTACTCCCATTATTTAGATTGCATACAGCATTATCGATACAAACTCTCAAATTTTTAGCTAATTCCTGAATATGAGGTTCAATGAAAATTGAAAAATGATCTCCAGGAACTTCCATAACTTTAATAGCTTGACGAGAACATTTACCCCAACCTAGTAAGGGGTCATCAGTATGAAATTCCGGACTTTCAAAATCATGAATAATCTCTTCCTTGGCTCGAAAAAGAGTTAGAGAATCAGGGTAAACGAGCGGTACATAATCTCGCATCGCTTGGACATGAGCCTTGAAAAGATTGTAATAACTGAGAAAATCTTTAATCTCTGTATCACTAAAGATGAAGTTTACTTTTTGATTAATCAAATCAAGTTGCTCGTTGAGTGATAAATCTCGAAGTTCCTCAAAAGAAAGTGAAAAATCTATATTATTATCGGTTTTTATTGATTCAGCCATGCGGAGTAAAAACTTTGCATCGTCATTTTTTGTAGATTCAATGCGTGTTTCTGAAAGTATGGCATCGATTACAACTAACAAATCTACTGTTTCACCCTGTCTTTGTAATTGCTGTGCCATTTCAAAAGCAAGTACACCGCCGTAACAATGACCACCTAAAAGATAAGGGCCATTTGGCTGTATTTTACGAATTTCTCGCAGGTAGTAGTTTGCTGTTTTTTCTACTGATAGAATTTCAGGTTCTTCTTCATCAGGGTTATGTTCTAAAGCATAAAATGGATAATCTTCACCAAGTCTTCTGGATAAATTAATATAGTGATTAATGCCTCCGCCAGCGCCATGCATACAAAAGAAAGGTATCTTGGAGCCAGAGGAGTTAATTGCTACCACAGGAGAATTAGAACTCTCGCGGAATGGCTGACTGACAATTGCAGCTAGTTTCTCAATTGTGGGATTTTCAAAAAGAGTAGATAGGGTGAGATTATGGCCAAATCTGTCTTGAATTTGAGCCATTAAGCGTACAGCTAAAAATGAGTGACCACCCAAGTTAAAGAAGTTATCTATTACCCCGATAGGACTAATATTTAGAAGACTTTCCCAAAGTTTTACTAATGATAATTCTGTAAAATTCCGAGGAGCGGTTAAGGTTTTAGTAGTATTTACTCGAATAACTTCATCTGTGGGAAGAGAACGCTTGTCTACTTTGCCATTAGGTGTAAGTGGGAGTGCATCCAATACCACAAATGCGGATGGTAGCATATAATTAGGAAATTTTTGTTGCAAATAAGGCAACAATTGTGTAGTTATTTCCTGTTTTTCTGTGACAATATATGCAATCAAACGCTGATTCTCTTCAGCATCATAAAGCGCAATTACAACAGAATCTTGTACATCTGGATGTTGAGTAATAACACTGGCAATTTCACCTAATTCTACTCGAAATCCTCGGATTTTTACTTGATGATCGTGACGACCCAAATATTCAAGATTACCATCATTGAGGTAACGCACTAAATCGCCTGTTTTATAAAGCTTTTTTTCTGCTGAAATAAAGGGGTTATCGATAAATTTTTCTTGAGTCAATTCTGGACGATTTAAATATCCCCTTGCCAAGCTATCACCACCAATATAAAGTTCGCCAATAACTCCTACAGGTGTTGGTTGTAAATTGCGATTCAAGACATAGATTTGAATATTATCAATAGGGCGACCGATAGGAACAGTGTTTGCCTGGTCTTGTAGTAAACTGGTGTCGTAGTAAGTAGCGTTGGCGGAAACTTCCGATGAACCGTAAAGGTTGATTAGTTTTGCAAATGGCATTAATTCTCGAAAAGTTTTAGTTAAGTTAACGGATAGTGCTTCACCGCTAGTTATCCAGAGTCTTAGTTGTGATAATTTCTGAGTCAGATGATGATAATTATCTATAAGTAAACGTAGTAATGAAGGTACAAGTATAATACGAGTAACTTTGTGATGCGCTAACGCTTCTATAAATAATTTAGCGTCTAATAGAGTTACATTGCTAATAATTACTGTAGGAATTCCTTGAAGTAAAGGAGCAAAAATTTCCCAAACAGAATCTACAAAGCTAGTAGCTGTTTTTTGACAACAAACTTCTTCTGAGGTGAAAGGATAAGTTTTCCATAGCCAATGTAAGCCATTTACTGTACCGCGATGGGTGGCAAGAACGCCTTTAGGTGTCCCAGTTGAACCAGAAGTGTAGATGATATAGGCGAGATTATCAGGTTTTGAACTGTTAACAGGGTTTTCTGGACTTTGTTGAATAATTTTGTCTTTGTGGATATCAAGGCAAACAATTTTAGGCGAAGATAATGATAGCTTTTCTAATATTTCTTGATGGCTAATTAATATTGAGGCTTGAGAATCCGAGAGCATAAAATTTAAACGCTCAACTGGATAACTTGGATCTAGGGGAATGTATGCACCACCAGCTTTGAGAATGGCTAAAATTCCCACCACCATATCTATGGAACGTTCCAGACAGATAGCAACGAGTGTTTCTTTTGTTACACCCTGTTTTTGTAAATAATTTGCAAGCTGATTAGCTTTATGGTTAAGTTGACGATAAGTCAGTTGCTCAGACTGATGAATTAACGCTATAGAATCAGGCGTTAGTTCAACTTGTTGTTCAAATAGTTGATCGAGAGATAAATTTTTATACTCTGCACTAGTTTGATTAAACTTAAATAATAATTCTTCTTGTTCTGCAACAGTTAGTAGTGATAACTCACAAATACGCTGCTCTGGATTAGCAACGATATTTTCTAATAAAGTTTGGAAGTTGTTGATAAATTGGATAATGGTTGTTGCATCAAAAATATCTGTATTGTACTCTAAACATCCTGTTAAGCCCTCTTGGGATTCAAACATGGATAGGAAAATATCTAGTTGAGATGTACCGCTATCAAAGTCTAGAGTATGCAAGGTTAATCCAGATACTTCTTGCACAGATGTTGGAGTATTTTGCAGGACGAACATGACTTCATAAAGAGGATTTCGGCTTAAGTCTCGTTCGGGTTGTAATTCTTCCACAAGCATTTCAAAAGGCAAGTCTTGATGTGCATAAGCATCAAGAGTTACCTGACGGACTCGATGTAGAAGTTCACAGAAAGTGGGATTACCACTTAGGTTATTACGTAATACTAAAGTATTAACAAATAGACCCAACATTCCTTCTAATTCGGCTCGGTTGCGGTTGGCAATTGGAGAACCAATCAAGATATCTTCTTGGTCTGTGTAGCGATATAATAATATGTTAAAAGCTGCCAGCAGACTCATAAATAAAGTGGCATCTTGTCGCTGGCTTAATTGTTTGAGTGCATTAGTTAAGGCTGTGGAGAGTGTAAAATATTGCTTGGCACCAGCAAAAGTTGTGACGGTGGGTCGCGGACGGTCTGTAGGTAATTGTAGTACAGGAAGCTCGCCGCTTAGCTGTTGCTTCCAATATTTTAACTTGATTGCGAGGAATTCTCCTTGAATGCGATCGCGTTGCCAAATTGCGAAATCTGCATACTGAATTGGAAGTTCGGGTAAGGGGGAAGGCTGATTTGTCGAGAAAGCTGCATACAGCGTTGACAACTCCCGCAAAAACACACCACAAGACCATCCATCGGTGATAATGTGATGCATGGTCACAAGCAAAATGTGTTCTTCTTCACTTAAGCGTAGTAAAATTGCTCTGACTAAAAGTCCTTTAGCTAAATTAAAAGGTTTTGTTGCTTCTTTGGCTACAAGTTGTTTAACCTCGGGTTCCCAATTTTTATCAGATAAATGCTCAAGATTAATGACGGTTAAATCCCAAGTTAAATCGTCTGCAATTTCCTGTATTGGCTCTCCATTTACAAGTCTAAATGTTGTGCGCCAAATTTGGTGACGCTTGAGGATTTCATTTAGACTTTGGTGAAGTGCGTTAATATTTAATTGTCCTTTGATATGAAAAGCAATGGGAATATTGTAGAAGGAACTCCCGTGGTAAAGTTGGTCAATAAACCATAGTCTTTGTTGGGAGAAAGATAAGGGAATATTTTGAGATATTTGACGTTTGGGAATAGTATCCGCTTGAAATTTACCTCCTTTCCATTTTTCTAAGAGGGCTTTTTTGGCTGGTGATAAATTAGAGTGATGTTTATCCATTGGTAATATATGTAAAAGATATTTAATTGCACACACAGACGCAGAGAGGAGAGAGAGGATAAATTTTCTTCCTCCACTCCCTACTCCCTATTCCCTACTCCCCATTCCCTGTATTAAGAGAGGCTTTTTTGCATACAAAGCAAGCTATGTCTTCGCTTTCTCCAAAGTCTCTGGTGTTATAGTAATTAAATTCTGTGAACCCGGCATCTTTTAAGGCGAACTGAACTTCTTCTAGAAAGTGATCTTTTCTTACCCAAACAGTGTCTGAACGCTGCCAATTTTTATCTATTAATTCAAATCCTGTGACTTTTATTTCCCATACCCTTTCTTCGGGTTTGTAATAAAATAATTCTATTAATGAGCATTCATCATTGATATTGATTATATTAAAATTGTTTTTCTGAGCAGCTTCATGTAACCAGTCTGTTATTGGTATATTGAAGACAAAGACGCCACCAGTTTTCAGTGCAGTATATACGTTTTTGAATACTGTTTTCAAGTCTTCATTGTTTTGGATAAAGTGGAGAACATCGTTTGCCAAAGCCGCATCAAACGTGGGTGACAAATCAAATTGACGTATATCACTAAGGATAAATTCGCTTTCAGGTGCGTTTTTTCTAGCGTAGTTAAGCAGCTTTTCTGAAGCATCAATTCCAGTGACTTTATATCCTCTAATGTTAAGCTGTTGCGCTAAATATCCAGAACCACAACCAAGTTCAAGAATATGGGTTCCCGTAGAAAGTTGTGATAATAATATTTGGTCTAAAGCAGGTATTATACCTTTTAGCAATTCTTCAGGTGTGTTCTTGAATTCGTTCTGTAACCGAGCGATGGGTTCATAGTTGGGAAGAGTATTTAGTGGAGACATAGACTATTTTTCCTGTTATCAATGAAGGTTTTGAATGGAATAACGAACCGCAGAGGCGCAGAGGACACGGAGAAGAGAGAGAAAGAGTATGGAATTAAGTTTATTTGTTAGTTAAAAGAGCTTCTACTTCTTCTTCGGATAATTCTTCTATTTTTTCTAACAGAAGTTGCTCTATCATTTCTGCTTGTTTGACTGGTATCATGGCTTGCGATAAAAGGTCGCGCAGTGGTAAATCTATAGGAAATTTTGCCCGCAATCGAGAAACCAATTGAGTTGCAATGAGAGAGTCTCCTCCTAATTCATAAAAGTTGTCGTAAATACCAACTTCCGTAATTCCTAGTATCTCTTGCCATATTTCTGTAATTTGTTTCTCTAACTCATTTGTCGGAGCAAGATATGAATTACTCAGTTGAGGTCTGGAATAACTCGCTGATGAATTTAATTGATTGGAATATTTTGCATTTGCTAAATAATCAAGGTTAAATGCATAATTATGCCTAGCCTTTATGTCTACTGTAGAAACAACAATTTGGGTTCCTTGTTCTAGAGAAAATATTCTCTTAAATACTTCTATAGCTTCTGCTGGACTAATGCCTAATTCTACTCCAGATAGCTGTTTGAGATTTTTTTGTCCTTGGGTAAAATTTAGTTGTAATTTATCCCAGTTTATAGTGTACCACTGGAAATAATTATTTCGGTTCTGTTCCTTAATTAAGGTATCTATGAAATGATTAGCTGCCGAATATAAACCTAACCCAAATCCTCCTAATATAGACGATAAGGAAGAAAAAAGGATACAAAAATCTAGCTTTCTATTTTCTAAAAGTTTTTGTAATACAGTAATCTGATCGCGTTGGGAGTCCAAAAGTTTTTCTAATTCTATTTTACCAATTTCTGGAAGTAATCCAAATATTTGTTCCCGCTTGATTCCAGTTGAAATAATAACCCCGTTAATTTGCTCGATATTCTCAGATACAAAGCTTTGACGCATTTGTTCATAATTAGTTCTGTCTGCACGCATTACCAAAACTTTTGCACCTAAGTTCTCTAATGCTAGCAATTGTTGAATTTTACAACTCACTTCGTCTTCTTGAGTGTGAGTTTTCAGCCATTGCGAGAAACTATCCTTTTCTGGAAAAGCTAAATCCTCAATAAATATAAGTTTCGCTTGGAAGATTTTTGCTAAATATTCTGCAAGCACAACTTCAATACTTTCTAACCCACCAGTAAATAGGTAAACACCCTGTTTTCTCAATGGTGTTTTTTCTTCAATAACTGACGTTAAAGGAATTGGCTCAAATGTTTGTACCCAACGATAGGAACCACGATAAGCAACAACTAAGTCTGAGGATATAGCAGTGAATTCATTTAAAAGCTGGTCAATAATCTTATTTTCACAATTTTTTTCTTCTTTCTCTGCATCTTCTAAATTTAGGTAGTTCGTTAAAGCAATATCAATAGTTCGACAATTTGTATTAGGATACTCTTGAGGAATTACCTGGCATAAACCTAATAGCATTGCTTTCTCTGGGTCTATAATTTCATTGCCATTGACTTCTTGGATATTATTAGATATAACCCAAATTTGTAAGCTTTGGTCTGTTTTTATTTTACTAAAATTTTGTGATAAATAAAGCAAGCATTGGAATTCTAAATAATTATCTGACTGATGTCTTCTTGTGCTATTCAGGCTTCTAAAATCAGCTATTTTTTTGGGAAATTTCTCTAATTTAATTAATTCTTTAAAGAGGATATCATAGTCTTTATACATGAATATGTTAATTGTATAAACATTTTCATCGATTTTATTAAATCCTTCTCCATGCTTGACTGTGATTACATTTTTACCTTGTTTTTTTAATGCATTAATTAATTTCTCAGCCACTCCTAAATCATCTATAAAAAACAACCATTGTTCTTGGGTAGATTCTATTTGTTCGGAGGATGAATGAGCAAGCAAAGAGCGTTTCCATGAAGTAACATAAAACCAGTTAGCAATATCTTTTTTATGATCTGATGTGAATAATTTGCTATTTAAAGAAGTCGATGGAGATTTAGCGTCAATCCAATATCTTTGCCGTTCAAAGGGATAGGTAGGTAAAGGTAAACGATGGCGCTGTTCGTAGGTATAAAATCCTGACCAATCTACGTTTACACCAAAAAGCCACAACTGACCTAATGTTTCCAACAAAAACTTAACATCGGATTTTTGCTCTTGCACATGAGGTAAAGAAGTCAGGACATTTTGTTTAGCATTGATATCTAAATTTTGTTTTGTTAACGTGCTTAAAGTTCGTCCCGGTCCCACTTCCAAAAAAACACCTTCAAGCTGTGTTAACAGTTGCGATATCCCATCAGAAAATTTCACGGTTTGTCGTAAATGTTGGCTCCAATAATTAGGATTTGTGGCTTGTGCATCTGTAATCCAACTACCAGTTAAATTGGAAATAAAGGGTATGCGTGATGGATTGAGTTTAATTTTTTGGAAAAATTGCACAAATTCCTCTAAGATTGGCGACATCATTTGAGAATGGAAAGCATGAGATGTATGCAACAAACGATATTCAATTGCTTGAGAGGATAATTGATTTTTTAGCGTGGCGATCGCTTCCTTTGTTCCAGAGACTACGCATGAAGTTCGGCTGTTAATTGCTGCGATTTCTACAGAGTTTGGAATTAGCGATCGCACTTCTTTTTCTGGAAGCGGAATCGCTAGCATACTCCCTGGCGGTAACTGCTGCATCAGTTGTCCCCTTTTTGCCACAATGAATAGGGCATCTTCAAGGGAAAATACACCTGCGATCGCAGCTGCAACATATTCCCCAATGCTGTGACCAATCATCGCCCCAGGTAGCACACCCCATGACATCAACAACTTAGCCAAGGCGTACTCAATTACAAATAATGCTGGCTGGGTGAAGGCTGTTTGCTGTAGTTTTTGATTAGCTGCATCAATTTGTTCTGATTTGGGAAACAATAAATCACGGATATCAAGACCGAGTTGGGGTTGCAAAATCTCCGTGCAAGTATCTACATGTCTGCGAAATGTCGGTTCAACTTCGTAGAGTTCTCGACCCATATTTGCATATTGCGATCCTTGTCCGGAAAACATGAAAATGACAGGCTGTTCTCTATGCTCCTGATATACAGTAAAAGTCCGTTCTTGCTGCTCTTTTTCTAAAACATTGACAGCATCTTGAACATTTTGGCACACCAACATTCGACGATAGTTGAAAGCCCTACGACCTACTTGTAAAGTATGAGCAACATTAGCTAAATTTATCTCTGGATTTTGTTTAAAGTACGCTAATAAATTCCCAGTTGCACTTTCTAAGGCTGTACTAGTTTTGGCTGATAATAAGATTAATTGCCAAGGTCTAGATTTATCAACATGTCTAACTTCCGGTGCTTCTTCCAGAATTACATGGGCATTAGTTCCACCAAAACCCAAGGAACTAATTCCTGCTCTCCGGGGAGTATTGTTAGTTTTCCAATCAGTCAGTTTAGTATTAACATAAAAGGGACTATTTACAAAATCAATCTCAGGATTGGGGACTTCAAAATTTATGCTAGGAGGGATTTTTTTATATTTTAATGCTTGTACAGTTTTAATTAGACTTGCTATGCCAGCAGCTATATCTAAATGTCCAATATTTGGCTTGACTGAACCGATAGCACAGAAGCTATTTCTTGATGTGAAAGCACGAAAAGCCTTAGTCAATGCGGCAATTTCTACTGGATCTCCAGCAGCGGTTCCAGTTCCATGAGTTTCTATATAAGAAATATCATCAGCATCGATTCCAGCATTTGCCAAAGCTTCTACAATAACTTCAGCCTGACCATTTACACTAGGTGCGGTATAACTAACTTTTAAAGAGCCATCATTGTTGATTGCTGAACCTTTAACAACTGCATGAATGTAATCTCTATCTGCTATGGCATCTTTTAATCTTTTTAATACAATTATTCCAAGTCCACTGCCGAAAAGAGTACCCTGTGCTTTAGCATCGAAGGCTCTACAATGACCATCAGGAGATAAAATTCCATCTTGTTCATAGTAATAACCTGACTTTTGTGGAACTATAATTGTAACCCCACCAGCTAATGCAATATCACATTCTTCATCAAGTAGACTTTTGCAAGCTAAGTGTAAGGCAACTAATGAAGTAGAGCAGTAAGTTTGGACTCCTACACTTGGCCCTTTTAAATTTAATTTATATGAGACATTTGTGGTCAAAAAATCTTTGTTAAAAGTATAGTTGTTGCAAATAACCCTGGAATTAACGTTATTATGTATATTGTTAAAAAAGTAAGTGTTTGTGCTGACACCACCATAAACTCCAATCAAACCATTGTATGTTTCTGGATCGTATCCAGCGTTTTCAAGAGCTTCCCAAGCACATTCTATGAATAGGCGATGCTGCGGGTCAATTAGTTCAGCTTCTTTTGGAGTGTAACCAAAGAATCTAGCATCAAAATGTTCAATATCTGATAGTATAGGCGCTGCTTTAACATAATTTTGGTCGTTTAAAACTTCTTCTTCGAGATTTAAATCTACTAAGTCATGATTGGAGAAAAATGAAATAGATTCAACTTTATTTTGGATATTCTGCCAAAACTCATCGATATTCTTCGCACCAGGGAAACGACCAGACATCCCCACTATTGCTATATCTAGATTTACTGTTGATTCTTCCATAACTTTCTTAACAAGATAAATTAACTTTGTATTTTAGTGAGTTTGCATTTTTATTTGTCTTCTTCTTTGTCCTCTATTTAGCCTTTGTTCAAAACTATCTTTATCAGATTCTTCAGGATTAAAAATATTTGCCATAGAACTTATATTTGGACATTCATATAGCTTGGCAACAGAAAGATTTGAATCAAATTGCTTATTTAAAATGGTAATAAGTTGAATACCTATGAGGGAATCACCACCAAGCTCAAAGAAGTTATCATAAATTCCTATGCGTTCAATTCCAATAATTTCTTGCCAAATATCAACTAGCTTTTGCTCATTTTTATTTCGCGGCGCAACATAATCATTACTCAGTTCAGGTCGGGGATATTTTAATTTAGATGAATTGACAGTTTCTAAAAAATCTAATCCTGGTATTTTGTTGTCATAATTATAACGTTTGAGTACATCCAATAAGTCAGACGTAGATATTACAACTTGGGGTATTGTATTTCCCAAAATCCTGATAAAAACTTCTACACCTTCATCAGATAATATACCTTGTTGAAGATTTTCTAATCGGAATTCTTGGAGTCTTTGGGGTAATTCTGTGTTTATTGCCATGCCAACTTCTTGCCAAGTATCCCAATTAATGCTTGTAATTAATCGTTCTTTTTTTCCCGCATTAGAGTGAGCATAAGCATCCAAAAAAGCATTTGCGGCACAATAATCTACTTGTCCAAATTCCGCTACGATTGAGCTATTTGATGAGACTAAAACAAAGAAATCTAACTCAATGTTTTTAAGAATTGTATCAATAACTATTGTTCCCTTTACCTTGGGAGCCAGAATTTTTTCTGCTTCTTCTGGAGTTTTTCGTTGAATTGCGCCGACTCCAGGAACCCCAGCGGCGTGGATAACACCATTGAGTTGACCAAATTTTTGTTGAGCTTGAGCGATCGCACTTTGCATTTGTTCTGTGTTGCTGACATCAGCAGCGATCGCCAAAATTTCTGCACCCAAGTCTTCAAGTTCTTGAACTTTGCGAATCTTACAGCTAATTCTATCAGTCTCATCATGAGTAGACAGCCATTGAGACCATTCATCTTTGTTGGGTAAAGCAGAACGTCCTACTAACAGTAATTTTGCTTGTACAGTTCGAGCTAAATATTCTGCCAAAACAAGTCCGATACCTCCGAGTCCGCCTGTAATTAAATAGACTCCTCTTTCTCGTAGTCGAGGCTTTTCAATTTTAGGTTTCTCAAAACGCACTGGCTCAAAACTCTGCACCCAACGATTCAAACCTCGATAAGCAATTAACTTTTCCGATTTATCAACTATCAGTTCTGCAAGTAAATTTTCTATCAGTTTTTCTTCTTGCCAACTGCCATTATAAGGAAGGATAACATCAATACTACGGCAATTGATATTTGCATATTCTTGAGAAATAACTTTAACTGGGCCGAGTAAAGTTGCTTTTTCTGGACAAAGCACTTCAGTTACTGTAACTGGCTGTAGGTTATTAGAAATAACTATGATTTCAAAATCATTAGTAGTTTCTCGTCTTCCTAAAGCTTGGGTGATAAATAATAAACTATAAAATCCCTTTATTTGGGCTAGCTCTACTTCTTGGTCAATGACAGGCGTAACATTCCATAAATGAAGTATCTTTTTTGGTAACTTATTTTTTCTGAGCAATTCTTCAAATAAAACATCATAATCATGATGATTTTCTGGCTTGATAGTATATTCAGACTCGCCTAGTATGGTAAAGTTGTCACCTAATTTAACTGTAACTACATCTTGGTTTTGTTTTTCTAGTTGCTTGACTAAGTTGATACCGAAGCCGCACTCATCGAGAAATACCAAAGTGCAAGATTTTTCAGTTCCTAATTCTTGGTTATCGAGTTGCACTGGCGGTAAAGAAGGCTTCCAAAAAGGAATATAAAACCAATCGGCTATATCAGGTTTTTTAACTAGTGAACTATGATTATTATCTTTTCCTGGCTTTTTCGCATCAATCCAATACCTTTGCCGTTCAAAAGGATAGGTAGGTAAAGGTAAACGATGACGTTGTTCTTCGCTATAAAAGCCTGACCAATCTATATTTACACCAAAAAGCCACAATTGACCTAATGTCTGCAACAAAAATCTGACATGTGATTGTTGATTTTGAGGTAAACAAGTCAGTACATGTTGTTTGACATTGATATCTAAATGTTCTTTAGTTAATTTACTTAAATTTTGTTCCCGTCCTACCTCTAGAAAAACACCTTCAAACTGCTCTAAAATTTGAAATATACTATCAGATAACCTACCATTCTGTTGTAAATTTTGACACCAATAATTAGGATTTGTAGCTTGTGCATCTGTAATCCAACTACCAGTTACATTGGAAATAAAGCGAATGCGTGGTGGATTTAGTTTAACTTTTTTTAGCCGTTGTAATTGCCCTTTATTTGCTAAAATTGCTAAGGCATCTTCTAAGGAAAATACACCTGCGATCGCAGCTGCTACATATTCACCAATACCCTCACCAATCATCGCTTCTGGTAGCACACCCCATGACATCAACAACTCAGCTAGGGCGTACTCAATTACAAATAATCCTGCATTGGTGAGGCTAGGTGCAGCAATTTTATCTGACTCTGAAAACAGTAAATCGCGGATATCAAGACCGAGGTGGGGTTGCAAAATTTCGGCGCAATTATCTACATGTTTCCGATATGTTGCTTCAACTTCATATAATTCTCGGCTGATATTCGATACTTTTCCTGAAAATATGAAGATAACAGGACAACGAATTGGTTTAAAATGATAGTCAAAAACCCGTTTTTGGTCGTCATTTTGCAGTAATTTAATTGCCTCATTCAAGCCTTGACAAATTACCATGCGTCGATGGTCAAAAGCTCGACGACCTACTTGTAGGGTGTAAGCTACATCAGCCAGGTTAATATTTGAATGTTGCTGGAGGTAAGTAGCTAAATTGGCTGCCGCAGCTTCTAAAGCGGTGCTGGTTTTAGCTGATAATAATATTAATTGCCAAGGACGAGAAGCACTAGATTCATCAATTAATGGAGCTTCTTCTAATATTACGTGGGCATTAGTTCCACCAACACCAAAAGAACTTACACCTGCTCTACGAGGTAACCCGTTAGTTTTCCACTCTGATAATTTGGTGTTGACGTAGAAAGGACTGTTAGTAAAATCTATCTCTGGATTTGGTTTTTCAAAATGTAAACTAGGGGGTATTTGTTGATGTTTTAATGCCAGGACTGTTTTAATTAAACCTGTGACACCTGCTGCTGTATCCAGATGCCCAATATTGGTTTTTACTGAACCGATAGCGCAGAAACCTTTTTGATTTGTGCTAGCACGAAAAGCTTGTGTGAGAGCCTTGATTTCAATCGGATCTCCCAAGGGAGTTGCAGTTCCATGAGCTTCAATATAAGAAATAGTATCGGCTTCAACACCAGCTAAAGCGAGTGCTTCTGAAATTACTTCTCTTTGACCATTAACACTAGGTGCTGTAAAACCAACTTTTAAAGAACCATCATTATTGATAGCCGAACCTTTAATTACAGCATGAATGAAGTCACCATCAGCAATAGCATCGTCCAATCTTTTTAACACAACAATTCCCAAACCATCGCCAAACACTGTTCCTTTAGCGTTTGCATCAAAAGTCCGGCAATGTCCGTCAGGGGAATGAAGAACTCCTTCTTGATACAGATAACCAGATTTTTGGGGTAACTTGGCTATGGAAACACCACCAGCCAAAGCTATATCACTTTCTCCATTGAGTAAACTTTGACAGGCTAAATGTACAGCTATTAATGATGTAGAGCAGTTATTCTGAACATTTATACTGGGTCCGGTAAGATTTAATTTGTAAGAAGTTTGTGTGCTTAAATTATCTTTTTCATTACCAATAAAAATATTTAAAGCATCTACCGAATCGATTAATTCTTTATTTGAAGCTAAATTTGTAAATAAATAATTACTGTTAGTGACACCAGCATAAACCCCAATTTTACCTTTGTAAGATTCAGAATCATAGCCCGCAGATTCTAAAGCTTCCCAAGCAGACTCTAAAAACAAACGATGCTGTGGGTCTGTGATTTCAGCTTCTCTGGGAGTATATCCAAAAAATGCAGCATCAAATAACTCAATCCCTTCTATGAAGCTACCTACTTTCACATAATTTGGGTCATTAAGTAAAGTTGGTTCTACACCCGCAGTTTGCAGTTCTTCATCTGTAAAATGCGAAATTGATTCTACTCCATCTCGCAAATTTTCCCAAAACTTATCAACGTTGTTTGCCCCTGGAAAGCGGCCAGTTATGCCAATAATAGCTATTGCATCGTTATCATCAAAGTTGTCAAATTCTTGATAATTCTTCATCAAAAAAAATACCTAACTACACTTATTTTTATTAGTAACTACACGCTTTCTCATTTATTTAGACTATGCTCTTGTCTTCCTTTGTGCGCCTCTGCGTCTCTGCGTGAGATAAAAATGTTGACTCTGAGTAGCTTCTCAACAATCTGATATCTCTAAATCTAAAGCAATGTGAATTTGGTCATTTAAAACTGCATCAATATCATCTTTAGTGGTCAATGGATTAGCAATTACCGCACGTAGCGCAGTTACAGAAATTTCTTTTTCTAAACAGGTAATTGTTTTTGTTGTCCGCGAGATAAAAGTACGACCAGCTTGGCGTTGACTTTTTTGCAGGCGTTCATTAAATATATTAATTTGTTGATTATCAGTTTCTGTTAATTGGTTTTTAACTGCAAGTTCTCTTAAAGACTCCGGAATATAACGGTAAAGAAGCAGATTTATATCCGGTTCCGATAGTAACTCAAATTCCGGCATATTATTGACACAATCAGCCATGTATTGTGTCTTCTCAATTCCTGCATCAATCAAAAATTCATAACCTTTCAACCCTATCAAATGTAGTCCAGCATGTAAAAATAATGCCATACCGGGACGAGAACCTTCTAAAGCGCGTTTTCCTAAATCAAATGAACCCTTACGCATGGTGTAGCTAGCATTTTTTTCAATCGATGAAGCTAGGTGTGGTTCGCGCATAAATACCATACCAATACCCATAGGTAAATACAGCTGTTTATGTCCATCAATTGTGACTGAATCAGCCCGTTCAATACCAATAAGTTTTTGTCGATGTTGTTCGGAAAATATTAGTGGTCCACCCCAAGCTGCATCTACATGAAAATGAACATTTGCAGCTTGGGCAATATCTGCAATATCTAAAAGTGAGTCTATGTTACCAGAATCTGTAGTACCGGCAACGCCAGCGATCGCAATAATATGCAAATTTTTGCTCTGACAATCTGCAACAGCTTGACGTAAGACTGATAAATCCACTTGGTTATTACCATTAGTAGGAATTTTAATCAAACCATGCGTACCTATGCCTAATAAATCTGCTGCTTTTTCAAAAGAATAATGCATCAATTCAGAGCCAATTACCACCGCTCCTTGATAACCATAGTAATCTAAAGCTGCTGCTAAACCTGCCTTTTCTACACCTGGAAAGCTATTTTTTGCACCCAAAGATTTATTACGCGCACACCATAATGCAATGATGTTTGCTGCGGTACCTCCAGAAACCAATATACCTAAAGTACTTTGGCTATTTTGGACATGCTCGCTATAAAATTCCTCAGAAAAGTTATAAATTAATCTATGGATCATTGCCAAAGCCTGACGCTCGTATGGACTAAAAGCTTTGGCTGTTTCTATTTTGACAACATTCTGGTTCATTGCTGTCATCAGTTTTGCAAGAGGTCGTACAAAGCATGGCAGCGCAGAGGTCATGTGACCTATGAATCGGGGTGAAGATGTATGTATTGAATGATTAATAACATTATTTGCTAAATATTCCAGATAGCTATCATAATTAGCAGGATTAATGGGAACTTGACTATCAGCAAAGTTTTCTATTAATGAATTAAATTCAATATCTGAATTAGTGTTAATAGCATTTAAAAAACTATCAATCAACGCGTCAGTTTCAACAGTCATCTTAGCTTCTGTAGAGACTAACCTATTAGATGGTGCAAATAATTGCATCACTTCATTTGCAACTGCATACTGTGGTGTTAGCTCATTTTTCAAAAAGAAATTTTGCTGAGTTTTTTCTTGTCTTTGCTGACTTAATGCCATTTTCTACTCCACAAATAATTTGTTATTTTGAATTTTTACTTTTGACTTGCTCTGCGATGATTTTGTCTAGCCTCTTTGCGACGCTTAATTGAAGCAGACCTTACTTGAGGGCGGTGAGACTCTTTTTGCAAAATAGCTTCTTCATCGCTAGTTAAAAACTCAGCAAGTGAACTGATAGTTGGTCTTTCATAAATGCTGATTATCGGAATATGGGTATTTAATTCTTTTTGTAACTGTGAGATAACCTCAACACCTATTAAAGAACTACCTCCCAAATCAAAGAAGTTATCATAAATACCAATCTTTTCAATCCCTAGAACTTTTTGCCAAGTTGTCGCAACTATTTGCTCTACTTTATTACTAGCTGGAACATACTCGTTTTGTAAGTTGGCTCTGGAATGGAGTGATAAACTATCTGCATTATTTTGTAAAAATTCTCGTTTTATCCATTGCTCAATCCTGGGTTGTAATTCTCCCGCAGAAACAACAATCTGAGCAGTTTTAGTTAAACATAATACACGCCTAAAAACATCTATACCTTCCTTCCATGTCATGCGTAATTTTTCTAACGCTACCCCCACAGTTAGGTCTTGGATATCGCCTTCTTCAGATTGCCAAGTATCCCAGTTGACACTAATACAAGGAAACAAATTTATCTGGTTATGCTTGTGAGCATAGGCATCCATAAAAATGTTAGCAGCAGAATACGAAGTTAACCCTAAACCTCCTAAAACAGATGATGATGAAGATGTCAATAAACAAAAATCTAGTTTTTGACCTTGCAAAACTTTTTCTAAAACAAATAGTCCATATACTTTTGGAAAAAATTGTGATTGACTTTGAGTTTTAGAACTTTCTTCAATAGTGTAATACGCATCGTCATTAATTCCTGCTGTGTGGATGACGCCATGAATTTCACCAAAGCGTTCTTTAGCTAATTCTATAGCTTTTTGCATTTGTTGTTCATTAGCTACATCCGCACTAATCGCTTGTACTTCAGCACCTAATTCTTCCAGCATCATAACTTTTTTCAGCTTTTGGCTAACTTCATTGGATTCATCATGATTTAGTAACCATTCAGACCATTGATGTTTTTCTGGTATCCCTTTTCTGCCGATTAAAATTAACTTAGCCTGCACTGTTTTTGCTAAGTATTCTGACATTGCTAAACCAATGCGGCCAAGTCCACCTGTGATGAGATAAACACCCCCTTTCCTCAACTTAGTTTTGCTGATAATACTTTCATCTAAATGTACAGCTTCATAAGTTTTAATCCAGCGATGATTGCCACGATAAGCAATTAAGTTGTCGGTTATTGGTGCTGTAAATTCTGTAAGCAGCGAGTCTATTAGTGTTGGTGATGGCTTATTTCTAGAGTCTGGAAGTACGATATCAAAGCAACAGCAAGTTATGTTGAGATATTCTTGTGGAATTACATTGCATGGTCCTAATATAGTTGCTTTTTCAGGACATAAATTTTCGCTACCAGTGACATCATGTAGATTACTCGTAACAACCATCAACTTTATTGGGTCAATGATATTCTGTTTTGCCAAGGCTTGTGCTATAAACAGGAGACTATCAAAACCGAGATTTTGACAATCTTCAAAAAACTCATATTGTATTTCTGGATCTAGCTCATAACTAGGTAAAATGTCATTAGGAGTTACGCTCCAGAAATGTGCGATGATCGCTTGGCTAATCCAGTTCTGTTCTTGCAGTGCTTTAAATAAATTATCATAGTCATCTCTTCGTCGGGGATTGATTGTATAACTAAAGTCATCAAGTTTAGCAAATTCATCTCCAACCCTCACAAAAATCACATCTTGACTCTGTTGTTTGAGTCGTTCGGCAATTTCCGCTCCCACTCCATAACTATCAACAAAAATTAACCAACTTAACTTTTCTTCTAGCAGTTTTTCGTGTTGAAATACCTCAACTGGTGTAGATTCTTTCCAGCGAGGAACATAAAACCAGTCAGCAATATCTGGCTTTTTATCTGAAGTTTTGGGCGACATCATTGCCAAGGTGGCATTTCGATTTACTTCAATCCAATAACGCTGACGCTCAAAGGGATAAGTAGGTAAAGGTAGGCGATGACGCTTTTCATGTGCATAAAAACCAGACCAATCAATTTGAATTCCTACTAACCAAAGCCTACCCAAGGTATTAAGTAAAAATTCTACATCTGATTGTTGCTCTTGCTGATGTCGTATAGATGTTAATGTTATTGCATCTGTTTGATGTTGTTTAGTCAAACTACTTAGCGTCCGCCCCGGTCCAACTTCTAACAATATTCGTTCTGGCTGTTTCAACAACTCAGAAATTCCTAAGTTAAAGCGTACTGGTTGCCTTAAATGCCTTGCCCAATATTTAGGATTTGTTGCTTCAGTTGCAGTAATCCAAGTTCCACTAACATTGGAAATAAACGGTATTTTTGGAGGATTAACTTTTACTTTTTCTAACAATTCAATGAAAGTCTCAATGATGGGTAACATCATTTCAGAATGAAAGGCATGAGATGTCTGCAAAAGCCTACATTTTACACCTATTTGTTGTAACTTTTCTTGCAATTTTTCTATTGCTGATTCTGAACCAGACACTACACAAGAAGAAGGTGCATTAATCGCAGCTAAAGAGATTTCTTTATTTAGTAATTGTTGTATTTTTTGTTCTGGAAGCTGAACCGAAAGCATAGCACCAGCAGGTAACTCCTGCATGAGTTTTCCTCGCATTGCTACTATCATCAAGGCATCTTCTAAAGCGAAAACTCCCGCTATAGTTGCAGCTACATACTCTCCGATACTGTGACCAATCATCACCTCTGGACTCAGACCCCAAGCCATCCACAACTTAGCCATAGCATATTCAATTACAAACAACGCTGGTTGAGTAATTGCTGTTTGCTGTAATTTTTGTGTTGCTTCTAAAACTTCTTCTTTGCTGGGATAAAGAACTGTACGCAGGTCTATTTCCAAATAAGGTTTAAGCAGTTTGCAGCAGTAATCAATTTGCTCTTTAAATACCCTTTCATTTTCATATAATTCTCGACCCATATTTACATATTGCGAACCTTGTCCGGAAAACATAAACACAACGGAGCGATTACAAGGTTCTTGGTAATAAGTGAAAGTTTTTTGGGGGTCTTGCAATGCATTAATTGCATCTTCTTTGTTTTGACAAACTACCATTCGGCGATGATTGAAAGTCCAGCGACCCAGTTGTAAAGTATGAGCAACATCAGTAAGATTTAAATCTGGATGCTTTTGTAGATGATTAGCCAGATTTTCTGTAGCAGTTTCTAGAGCTGTATTCGTCTTAGCTGATAGTACCAGCAATTGATACTTTCTCCCCTGCTCCCCTGCTCCCCTGCTCCCCTGCTGCGTTGGAGCTTCTTCTAAAATTATATGGGCATTTGTTCCACCAAAACCAAAGGAACTAACACCCGCACGGCGAGGAGTACCGTTTGTTTTCCACTCTGATAATTGATTATTTACATAAAAAGGACTATTAGCAAAATCAATTTGGGGTGATGGTTCTTCAAAGTTTAAACTGGGGGGAATTTGTTTATGTTTTAAGGCTAAAACAGTTTTAATTAAACCTGCTACACCAGCAGTCGCATCTAAATGCCCAATATTGGTTTTTACAGAACCAATGCCACAAAATCCTTTTTTCTTAGTTTTAGTACGAAAAGCTTGTGTTAAGGCAGCGATTTCAACGGGGTCACCTAAAGAAGTTCCGGTTCCATGTGCTTCAATGTAGCTAATAGTATCGGGTTCAACTTCAGCCATCACCTGAGCTGCTCTGATTACCTTCGCTTGACCATTGACGCTGGGTGCTGTGTAGCTAACTTTATCTGACCCATCATTATTAATAGCGGAGCCTTTGATAATAGCATGGATGCAATCTCCATCTGCGATCGCTTCTTCTAACCGTTTTAAAACTACAAGACCTAAACCTCTTCCTTTTACGGTTCCCGCAGCCTTAGCATCAAAAGCACGGCAATGTCCATCAGGAGACTCAATTCCTCCCTCTTGATATAAATAACCGTCTGCTGTTGATATTGAAACTCCTCCTGCTAAAGCAATATCACACTCACCACTCAGCAAACTTTGGCAAGCTAAATGTACAGCAACCAATGAACTTGAACAAGTAGTTTGAACTGCATAACTTGGACCTTGCAAATTTAATTTATAAGAAACAAGCGTAGTCACGTAATCTGGAGAAGTTGCTTTTTCTATTTGCTTATCACCCACAGAGGCTATGAGATCATAATTAGAATAAATATTAAGTAGGTAACTGCCAAAACTTGTACCAGCGTAAACTCCAATAGGTTTTTTATATATCCGTGAACTATAGCCAGCATCCTCAAGTGCTTTCCATGAATGCTCTAAGAAAAAACGCAGTGAAGGGTCCATGACTTCAGCTTCTCTAGGGCTAAAGTCAAAGAATGAAGCATCAAACAAATCTATACCTTGGACTAGACCTTCTGCTTTCACATAATTTGGGTCACTTAGTAATGCCGCATCTACACCTAAATCTTTTAATTCTTGGTCAGTAAATCTGTGGATTGACTCTACTCCGTCTCGCAGATTTTGCCAAAATTGCTCGATATCTTCAGCTTCAGGAAAACAGCCACTCATGCCAATAATAGCTATTTCCAGACCAGTTTTATTATTGAAATATTCTGAATCTTTCATAATTAATTTGACTGCTTGCTGTTAAACATTTTGTTGTCTCTTTTGTAAAAAGCGTTGCTTTAATCTGGATTTACCAGCTTCTAGTTGTTCATTTAATTCATTGCTTTGATTTTCAAAGCTATCATCTTCTTCTTGACTCAAATATCTGGATATAGAAGTGATTGTTGGATATTTAAACAAGTCAGTTATTGCTAAATCTGGTTTAAAAATTTCTCGGAGTTTGCTGTAAACTTGAAGTACATTTAGTGAATGACCGCCAAGGTCAAAAAAGTTATCTTGAATGCCGATTTTCTCTACCTTGAGAATTTTTTGCCAAATATCGGCAATCGTGTGTTCCATCTCATTTCGCGGCAATACGTAAGCTGTTTCTAGTACTGGGCGAAGATTATCTGGTTTTGGTAGAGCTTTCCGGTCTACCTTCCCGCTAGGTGCTAGGGGCAGATTTTCTAGCATCACAAAGACAGAAGGTAACATGTGGTCAGGTAACTTTTCTTTTAAGAAATTACGCAATTCACTAATACTAGGAACTGGTTCTATTTTGGTAACTACATAAGCAACAATTAGCAAGTTACCTGGCTCATCTTCTTGAACTATTACTACATTTTCACGTACATTCGGATGTTGATTCAAAAATGTCTCAATTTCGCCAAGTTCAACTCGGAAACCACGAATTTTTACTTGATGGTCAATGCGTCCCAGGAATTCAATATTTCCATCAGCGAGCCACCTGCCTAAATCTCCAGTTTTATAGATTAAATCCTGGCGATTTGGTGGTAAATTTTTCCTCGCATCAGGAAATGGGTTGGGAACAAAATTTAAATTAGTTTTTTCTTGATTTTTCCAATACCCCGCACCTACACCAATTCCCGATACACAAATCTCTCCAGGAGCGCCAATTGGTAATAGTTGCATTTGCTCATCAAGAATGTAGAGATTTAAGTTAGCTAATGGTTTACCAATTGGCACTGTTCGCTGATTTTCACCAAAAGGCTGGTTAACAATAAACTGAGTAACATCATCAGCAGCTTCGGTAGGCCCATAAGCGTTAACAATTTTGATTTCAGGATATATCTGGAGCCACTTATTTACCCAACTTACTGATACTGGTTCTCCTACAACCATCATCCATTTCAGATGAGGTAATTCTCTTTCCTGAATTTCCAGATGGGAAGTATATTCAAGTAAGCCGCCAAATAATGCTGGTACTAATTCAACTACTGTAATTTTTCCTGATTGAAGTACTTTAAATAGTTTATCAGGAATCGCAACAGTTTCTACATCTACTATTACTGTCTTGCCACCAATTAAAAGCGGTGCCAAAAATTGCCACACGGAAATATCCGTCGAAGAAGGAGCGCTTTGGAGAAAACAAAATTCTTCTGTTAATTGCAATTCATCGAATTGGGCATAAATATGATTAATTGCACCATCATGTCTGACAATTGCCCCTTTTGGTAATCCTGTAGACCCAGAAGTATAGAGCATATAAGCTGGGTCAGTAGCATCATTAATAGATTTTAGATTATCACTTGGTAAATGTTCAAAATCTAATTTATTATATATCTTTAATCCAGGGCGATCGCCAAGCACAGTCTGATCATTAATCAAACTATCTAAACAAATAATAGATGATAATTGTGAACAATCTTCTACTAAGTCTGACAAAATATTTAATAACGAAGAATCTGTGAGTAAAAACCTCACTTCGCTATTAGACAGCATATACTTAATTCGATTCGGTGGGTAAGTACTATCAATAGGTACATAAGCTCCACCTGCCTTGTAGATAGCAAGGATAGCAATGAGAAAATTAATATCGCGGTCTTTAAAAATCCCTATAAACTCTCCTTTGCCAATTCCTAATTTCCGCAATAATCCAGCTAGCTGATTAGCTCGATGATTGAGTTCTTGATAAGTTAATTTTGTTTGTTCATGAACTACAGCTATATTGTTTGGAGTCTCAGATGCTTGCTTTTCCAATAACTCATTTATTGTTTGCTCAAGTGGATAATGTTTAGTATTGTTGTTATATTTTCTTAATAAATTTTCTTGTTCAGAGTCTTTTAAAAAAACAATATCAGAAATTTGAACATTAACGTTGTTCAGACAACTTTCAAGAACATTAACATAACATCTGCTCATCAATTTTATATTTTCATCTTGAAACAGATATTCACTATATTCTATATCAAAACTAATATTTTCACCGTTAACTGTAAAAGAAATTGTGATGTCATTAGTGAGTTGATTTAACTTTGTTTTATGATGAATATTTTCTAGTAAAACTACTATATCAAAAATTGGGCATCGATTAGGAATTATTGGGATTTCTAATAAATTAATTAATTGATTAAAATCATAGTTATGATGACTGTAAGCGGTTATGGTAGCATCTTTAACTCGTAAAACAAAATCTTTGAATGAAAGCTCAGGTGCGACTTGGATACGCAAAGGAATTACTTTGCTATTTACGTCATCTGTCACAATTTTATCATATACTGGTATGCCAACAATTAGATCATTATTTCGCGTATATTTTGGCAGCAATATCTTCAATACAGATACAAGTATTAAATAGATTGAAAAGTAAGAACCATTAGCAAGTTTAATGATTGCTTGAGATAAATCATTTGATAAATCAAAGCTCAGAGATTTTTTCTTACCACTGGAAAATAAAGGTCTTACATAGTCCAACATCAAATTTGTTTCTGGTAGTTCCCCTGAGAGTTTGTTTATCCAATAAATTTTTTCAGAGAATGTGTCATTTGATTGTAGATGTATACCCATAATTTTTTCCTAATAATCAATTGCTTGGCGAGTTAGCTAGTATGTAAATCTACTTTGATATACATTCATCAAAGGCTGTTTTAATAATTGAACAACCCTTTTGCAAACTGGACATATCAATTACTAAAGGTGGCAAAATTTTAATTACGCTATCATTTCTGCCTGCTTTTTCAATGATTAATCCTAGTTCAAAACAGCGGGATGTGATACGTTGAGATAAATTGCGATCGCCTAAATTTTTCACATCAATTCCCCAAATCATTCCAATTCCCCGAATTGCGATTTTTTCACTAATTGATGCTATTTCTTGAGTGAGAAAATTTTTCAAAAAAAGCTCTTTAACTTTCACATCCTGTTCAAAATCATAACTTTCTCGATACTCCAGAGCCGCTGTTGCTCCGATAAATGCTAATTGATTACCTCTAAAAGTACCATTATGTTCACCTGGTTTCCAGATATCCAACTCTGGTTTAATTAATAATAGTGACATGGGAAACCCATACCCGCTAATTGATTTAGAGAGTACTACCATATCGGGAACGATGTCTGCTCTTTCAAAAGAAAAGAAAGACCCAGTTCGACCGCAGCCTACTTGAATATCATCGCAGATTAATAAGATATCATTTTCATCACACAACTTTCTTAATCTTTGCATCCACTCAGTGGGAGCCACAATAACTCCACCTTCCGCTTGCACTGTTTCAAAGATTATTGCTGCTGGTTTTTCAATTCCAGAATTAACGTCATTTAAAACTGATTGTATATATTCTATTGTGTCAAAACTTTCCATGAATCCATAAGGATAAGGTATAAATGTTACATTATTTGATGTCCCAATTGCACCTGCTCGAATTCCGGTATTACCACTAATTGATAGGCTGCCCAAAGTCATTCCATGATATGCTCCCATGAATGAGAATATACCTGGTCTTTGCTTAACTTTTCTGGCTAATTTTAAAGCAGCTTCCACAGCATTTGTTCCTGTTGGCCCGCAAAATTGAATGCGATAATCTAGTTTTTTGGAACTGAGTACTACCTCATCAAACTTGGCTAAAAACTTTTCTTTTGCCGAAGTATACATATCCAATCCGTGTGCAATTCCATCGGCATCTAAATATGAAATAACTTTTTGTTTTATATAGTCATGATTATGTCCATAATTTAAAGCCCCTGCTCCTGCAAAAAAATCAAGATATTCTTTACCTGATTCCGAATAAATTATAGAACCTTTAGCTCTATGAAAGATATCCGGAAAATTATGGCAATAGCTTCTGACGTTAGATTCACGCTTTTCAAATATATTCATGAGATTTTTGTATTGGAATTACAAACCGAGCGTATTCTTTTTAGGAAACATAATTAAGATAAGATTTATATAATTTAAAAATTATCTGAGGAGGTACTTTAAATAATAAGCCCATCGTTAATAACCAGTTATAGTATAAGTTTTGAACTGGCATTCCTTTTTTGATAGCTGCTAGAGCCGTTAGTGAACTTTTTTGAGTATGCCAATCGATATTAAAAGAAATCGACGTATCTAAACTCCTAACATGATGCAGCGTTCCAGGAGGCATATATAAAATCTCTCCAGGATTGACAATAAATTTAATCGGTCTGGCGTTTTTGTAGTCAGGATATTTATTGAAATCTGGATTTTCTGGATTCACAAGAAACCATCTCCAGCCTTGACGATAACAATATTTAGCATCTTCAGGTAATAAGATAGTAAATTGTTTGCGTCCGACAAGTTGGAAAAAAATATTGTTAGTCAGAAGACAATCAAAATGTAGCGGTGTAATACTATTAGAAGAACCTAAGAAAAATTGGCAGTAACGCCACCACTTATACCAATACCATTTTGGTAAATATTCAAATGGAAATGGTTTAACATCTTCTATTAGTGAAGGTATTAAGCTAAATAAAGGTAGATCATGGCAATATGGTGGTAGAGGATGATTTTCAGCATCTTTTTCATAATTTTCTATTAATTCTATATATTTTCTCATTGTCAAACGATATATCTCGATTTCTTTATTGCTAAATTTTTTAGCATAAATATTTAGGTCAGGAGATAAATTATTGAGGTATTTTAAAGACCATTTATCAAAGCCATTCCAGTTAGATACTACTCCGGAAATTATGACTGGTCTACCTAGTTCAACATAATTATTCTTAAATTCATCACTTGAGAGTTTATACCTTCTTTCTATTGCAGATGAAACAATCATACTTTAATCCCTTAAACTGTCGGAACTAGTTCCCAATTAAATGAAGCTTGTTTTTCTAAAGCAGTTGATATTTGCTGTTGTTGTGCCGTGCAAAGTGATAATTCCTTAATTGGAACATTAGGATGATTGATTATTTCTTGTAGGAGTACTTGAAAATCTCTAATTATCCCAGTAATTGTAGCAATATCAAATCTAGAAGCATTGTACGAAATTGCTACTATAATTTCCGATTCTGGATAGATAACTAAATTCAACGGATAGTTGTTCCTGTAATAAGTTCCAGTCGGTTCAAATTCTATATTTCCTTTCCAGTTTCTAACAAATTGACTGACTGGAAGGTTCTCAACTACAACAATTGTTTCAAACAATGGTAAATTTCGGGGTACTTCACTCCAGCCTTGAATTTGTGTTAGTGGAGTATATTCATGATGACGTGCTTCTACTAATTGGGTCTGAAAATGTTGTAGCCATGACAATACTTGTTGATCGGTATTTAACTTGACATTAATTGGTAATGTATTGATAAACATACCGACCATTGAATCTACTTCGGCTAAGTCTACTGGTCTTCCTGTAACAGTACATCCATAGGTAATGTTGTCACGACAAGTATAACGACCCAGGAGAATAGACCAGATTCCATGAACTAATGTGGCAAGAGTTAGACGATTTTTTGCAGCAAAAGATAGAAGTGCTTTTGTAGTTGCTTCTGATAATTGAATTTTTTCTTCATCATACCTTTCTTTTTGGTCAGGTAATTGGTTATTTTCTATATAAGTTAGGGGAGTTGGTGCTTTTACTCCTTGTAGTGCTTGCCGCCAAAAACTTTCGGTTTTAGCTATATTCTGTTGCTGTAACCAGTCGATATAATTCCTAAAAGGCCGGGCTGGCGGTAAATTAGCTTCTTTGGATTCACAAAGTGCTGCGTAAATCTGTAAGCATTCTTCTAATATTATTGGAGTTGTCCATCCGTCTATAATTATATGATGATTGCTCCAAATAAATTCATAGCAATTATCAGCAATACGAATTAAGGATAGACGCATTAAACATGGTTGCGAAAAATCAAAACATAATTGGCGATCGCTCTCTAAAAATCGTTTCAATCGCTCTTGTTGTTCTGCTTGCTCAATACCACGCCAATCATATTGATTTAGACTAATTTTTACTTGTTTATAGACAACTTGTAATGGATTATCAATGTCTTCCCAATAAAAACCTGTACGCAAAATTGTATGTCTATCTACAACTTGCTGCCATGCTTGTTCAAAAGCTTCTATATTTGGATGACCATGTAAAGTTAAGGTATGGTGAAAGAAATATAATGCTGACTCTCTTGCATACAAACAGTGGAAAAGCATTCCCTTTTGGACGGGTGTAAGCTCATATATATCCTCTACATTTTCTGGTTTCATTGTGCTTTTTTCTCACCTAATCGGTTAATTTTTGCCAGAAATTTATCTAGACCTTGTTGGCTCAAGTTAGCTCTGGGAAAGTCAGAGGGTGTATATTTTTCTGATGACAATGACTCACAGTAGTCAATGATGCTTCGTATAGCTGCAATGAAGCTAGTGGCTAAATTTTCAATTGTTTCTCGGCGATGAACTGCTGTGCTATAAATCCAATTAAGTTGCAGTTTATCTTGGATAATAATTCCGTTGGTTTCTAGTAAATAAAATCGATTTGCACTTGCATCTTGACTGAGTTTAAAAGACTGACTAGTTAAATCAAATAAAGATGACTGCGATATGACAGAGCCAAAATTACCTAAGTAATTAAAACTTACCTGCGGTTGGGGAAAATATTTGAACTTGGAATTTATTTCTGGATCGCTGATTATATAGCGCAGTATATCGTATCCAATACCTTTATTGGGAATACTACGCAAAAACTCTTTTATTGCTATCAACGCAGTTCCTAAATCACCAGCTTCTGTGATATCTAAAATTACTGGAAAGCGTGTTGTCAATAAACCAACTGTACGAGAGAAGGATACATCCTTGAAATCTTTAAAGATGATATCTCGACCATTATCTTCAACATCTACCCATAGTTGCCGCTTTCCTGTCCACTTTGCAAAGGCTTGCACCAAAGCTGTTAGTAGAACGTCATTTATTTGGGTGTTATAAGCTTTATTGACATTATTTAATAAGGCTTGGGTTGCTTTTTTATCTAGATAAGTTGATACGATATCAGCGTTAGCTACTGTATTTTCATCGCCAGAAAAGTCAACAGGTAAGCTGTAAAAAGGTATTTGAGCTTTTGCTAACCAGTAGTCTTGTTCCTGCATCATTTCTGAAGCCTGAGCATACTCTTGGACACACTCTGCCCACTGCTTGAACGAAGTGGTTTTATCAGATAAATGTATTGCTTTTTTTTGACTGAGTTGCTGATAAGCTGTTTGTAAATCTTCTAGCAATATCTGCCAAGAAACAGCGTCTATTAAAAGATGGTGGATACTAATTAGTAGGTAGCTATTTTGTGGCGATCGCAATTTAATAAAAGCAACTTTTACCAGCGGAGTTTGACTTAAGTGAAAGCTACTTTGTAGTTCTGTAATTGCAGACTCCAAAGCATGTTTTTGCTCATGTTCTGAAATTGAAGACAAATCCACATGCTCGTATACTATTATATCATTATTCTGAGCTTTTATTTGCCGTAAACCAGATTTTTTTTGAATAAAATGCAGATGAAAAACATCGTGATATTCAATTACATATCTTACAGCCTGTTCTAATATTTCAGGATTGCATCTTTGTTGTATTTCGAGGAGTAAAGACTGGTTAAATGAATGTTCATACGACTGATTTTCAGCAACTAATCGATGCTGGATGGGTGTAAGATCGATTTCTCCAGTTCTGGTATGATTTTTGATTTGGTTATTTTCAATTAAACCCGCTGCTGTTGCTAATTCAGCAATAGTCTGGTGCAAAAACATTTGTTGAGAAGTTAGCTTTAAACCTAATTGATTAGCCTTGGCAACAATTTGAATTGTAATAATCGAATCTCCTGCCAACTCAAAAAAGTTGTCATAAATACCGACCTTTTCAATTCCTAAAAATTGTTGCCAAATATTAGCTAAGGTTTGCTCAACTTCGTGACGAGGAGCAACATAAGCATTTGCCAAGTTTGGACGTGGATGGCTGAGTTGGGCAAGATTTGTTTTTGATGTGTCTGATAAAAGCTCTAAATCTTGGTCTAGATAACTGAAAGAATTGTTTTGTTCAATTACTTTTTTAAAGTCTTTAGTTGAAACAATAACACGAGGTAAACTACTTAATAAAATGCGATTAAAAGCTTCAGCACCTTCTTGAGGTAGTATTCCTTTTTTGATTTCTTCTTCACGTTGCAGTTTTAATTGTTCTGGTAGTGTTGTCTCTACTGCCATCCCTACTTCTTGCCAAGTATCCCAGTTGATTGCTACTGTAAATTCGTCAGATTGAGAAGTACGATAATTTGCATAAACGTCCAGAAATGCATTAGCGGCACAATAATCTACTTGGCCAAATTCACTCAAGATAGAACTTTGGGATGAGCAAAGTACCAAGAAATCTAAAGTAATATTTTTTAAGTTTAAAATCTGCTCTAATACTAATGTGCCCTTGACTTTTGGTGCTAAGACACTGTTTGCTATATCCTCTGTTTTGAGTTGAATCATCCCACCACCAGCAATACCGGCTGCATGGATGACACCATTGATTTGACCAAATTTTTCTAAAGCTTCAGTAATGGCTACCTGCATTTCTTCGTAGCTGGCGACATCAGTAGTTTTAACCTCAATCTCTGATCCCAATTTTTCAAGTGCCAGCATTTTTTGGATCTTGCGGCTAACACTATCTTGATTATCATGAGTTTCTAGCCATTGCTGCCACTGCGATCGCTCTGGTAATCCCTTCCTACCAATTAAAATTAACTTAGCTTGTACTGTCTTCGCTAAATGTTCCGCCAGTACCAAACCTATACCGCCAAGTCCACCAGTAATTAAGTAAACTCCTGCTTTTTTTAACTTAGTTTTACGTGGGATATTTTCATCTAAACAGACATTTTCAAAAGTTTCAATCCAGCGATGAGATCCACGATAAGCAACTAGATTTTCGGGTTGTTGGGTTGTTAGTTCGGTAATTAGATAGTCTACAAACTTTGGCGTTAATGAGATTTTAGCAGCAGGAATTACAACATCAATCAGACAGGAATTAATGTTTGGATATTCCTTGGGAATTACCTTACAAGCCCCCAATATCGTTGCCTTTTCTGGGCATAATTTTTCATCACCGATGACATTATATACATTATTAGTTACAACCCTTAACTTCAGAGAATCGCTGATATTGTGCTTTCCTAATGCTTGGGTCAAATACAACAAACTCCAAAAGCCGAGATTCTGGCAATTTTCAAAAGTGGGTAAAGTATCATTTGGTGTAATGCTCCAAAAGTGAGCGATCGCATTTGGGATCAAACTCTGTTTTTTGAGTAGTTTCAACAAAGCATCGTAGTCATTTTTTTGCTGAGGGTTAATAGTATATGTATATTTATTTATCTGAGTAAATTCATCTGCAATCCTAACTATGATAATATTTTGGCTTTGCTGTTCCAGTCCTTTAGCAACTGCACTTCCAATTCCATAATCATCGATAAAAATTAACCAGCAGGTATTTTTTTCAACAGATTCAAACAATTCAATTGGTGGAGATTGTTTCCAAATTGGCATATAAAACCAATCGGCAATATTTGGTTTTTTATCTAATAATTTTGGCGATATTGTTGATAATGCAGCTTCAGAATCAGCCTCAATCCAATAATGTTGACGCTCAAAAGGATAGGTAGGCAAAGGAATATGTCTGCGTTGTTCGTGAGCATAAAAGCCTGCCCAACTTATTGGCAATCCTGTTAACCAAAGCCGAGAGAGAGTATTGAGTAAAAATGCCACATCCGAAACTTGCTCTTGGGGATGTCGCAGGGAAGTTAGTACCACAGTTTGTGAAGCTAACTGTCGTTTAGCTAGCGTAGTTAATGTACGTCCTGGACCGACTTCTAAAAATATTCGCTCTGGTTGTTGCAGGAGTTCAGCGATTCCTTCCTTAAACAATACGGATTGGCGTAAATGTTTAGCCCAGTAGTCAGGGTCAGTTGCCTGCTGTGCTGTAATCCAAGTTCCGGTAATATTAGATACAAAAGGAATTTGAGGTGATTTCAGGTTAACTTTTTTAACATGTCGCACAAATGGCTCTAAAATCGGCTCCATCATTTGGGAATGAAAAGCATGAGATGTATGCAGACGGCGACAATCTATACCTTGCTCAGTCAATTGATTTTGTAATGTTTCTATCGCATTTGTAGCACCAGAAACCACACAAAGAGATGGTGCATTGCTAGCTGCTAAAGATATTTCTGAACCCAACATTGGTTGTATTTCTTCAGCAGAAATAGAAACAGAAAGCATCGACCCAGATTCGAGTTTTTGCATCAATTGTCCGCGAACAGCGACTAAAGTTAGTGCCTCTTCTAAAGAAAAAACACCCGAAATACAAGCCGCTACATACTCGCCAATGCTGTGGCCAATCATGGCTTGTGGATGCACACCCCACGCCATCCAAAGTTTAGCAAGGGCATATTCAATTACAAATAATGCAGGTTGGGTTAAGGAAGTTTGTTGGAGTTTTTCTTCTGTAGTTTCTAATTTTTGGGGATAAAGTATATCTTTAAGGTTTAACTTTAAATGTGGTTTCAGTAATTCACAACACTTATCAATTTCTTGCCGAAAAATTAATTCTGTTTCATATAATTCACGTCCCATATTTACATACTGCGCTCCCTGTCCGGGAAACATAAATACAATGGGATGGTTACGAGTTTCTGAACAATTGTTCAAAACTCCTTGATTATTTGGTGTTGTTAATATTTTTATAGCATCTGAAATATCCTGACATAACAATACTCGACGATGGTTAAAATTTCGGCGACCAACTTGCAAAGTATAAGCTACATCAGCAAGATTAATCCCAGGATGCTGTGCTAAATAATTAGCAAGATTAGTTGTAGCAGATTCCAAAGCTGTTGGAGTTTTGGCAGAGATAGCCAACAGATGCCAGAGGCGAGAAACACTTTCTTTGATTGTAAAAACTGGAGCTTCTTCTAATATTACATGGGCATTAGTACCACCAATTCCAAAAGAACTAATTCCTGCACGTCTTGGATGTTTGTCTGCTTTCCATTCAGAAAGTTTATTGTTGACATAAAAAGGACTGTTGGTGAAATTAATTTGAGTATTTGGTTCCTCAAAATGCAAGCTGGGAGGAATTTGTTTATGTTTAAGAGCTAAAACTGTTTTAATTAGACCTGCAACACCAGCAGCTGCATCTAAGTGACCAATATTTGTTTTTAAAGAACCAATTCCACAGAAATTTTTATTTTTTGTACTAGTTTGGAATGCTTGAGTTAGCGCAGCAATTTCAATCGGATCTCCTAAGGAAGTTCCTGTTCCGTGAGCTTCAATATAAGTGATTGTTTCTGGTTCTACTTCTGCAATAATTTGAGCAGTTTTGATAACTTTAGCTTGACCTTCTATGCGAGGTGCTGTGTAGCTAACTTTATTTGAACCGTCATTATTAATAGCAGAACCTTTAATCACAGCATGAATAAAATCTCCATCATTTAAGGTATCTTGTAGTCTTTTTAGAACAACTATTCCTACACCTTCCCCACTCACAGTTCCCTGTGCTTTAGCATCAAAAGCACGGCAATGTCCGTCAGGAGATTTAATACCTCCCTCTTTATATAAATAGCCAGCTTTTCTTGACGCGCCGATAGAAACACCGCCAACTAAAGCAATATCACATTCACCGTTGAGCAAACTTTGGCAAGCTAAATGTACGGCTACTAATGAGCTTGAACAAGCTGTTTGAACTGCATAACTAGGCCCTGTTAAATTAAGTTTGTAAGAAGTACGTGTTGCTAGATAATCTTTATCGGCAGCAATTGTTAGTTGATGATCGTCTATTGAGTTTCTAATATTTTGATTAAAATAAATGTTTAGTAAATAACCGCTTAAGTTAGAACTAGCAAAAACACCTATAGAACCATTATAGGTTTCAGAATTATACGCTGCGTTTTCTAATGCTTCCCAAGCACACTCTAAAAAAATCCGGTGTTGGGGATCAGTTATTTCTGCATCTCTAGGATTAAAACCAAAAAAGGTAGCATCAAAAAGTTCTGCATCTTCTAGAACAGCATTAGCTTTCACATAATTGGGATTACTGAGAAGTGCTGGTTCTACTCCTGATGCTAACAGTTCTTCGTCACTGAAAAAAGAAATTGATTCTACACCATTTTGCAGATTATGCCAAAATTCCTCAAGATTTTTCGCTCCAGGAAATCTTCCAGTTAATCCGATAATTGCGATTTCTGAACCGTTAGTAGAGTATGTTTCACTTGGAATATTCATGATTTATAAATTCCTTAATTATTTTCAACTGATTTAAGTTTTTGCAAACGTTTTCTTTGTTGCGCTTTACCAGCTGAAATTTTCTCTGTTTGGATATCAGTTTCCTGTAAAAATGCTGTTTTATTTACAGATGAACTTAAATACTCTGCTAAAGAATTGATGGTGGGATATTTAAACAAATCAAGGGTTGATAGTTCTGCATTTAATATTTCCTGCAATTGGCTGTGAACCGTAACTAAAAGTAATGAATGACCACCAATTTCAAAGAAATTATCGTGAATACCTATCTTTTCAAGATTCAAAGCTTTCTGCCAAACAGAGGCTATTGTCTTTTCAGCCTCAGTTTGCGGTACCACATAAGCAACTTCTAATTCTGGGCGCAGAGCGTCTGGTATTGGCAATGCTCGACGGTCAACTTTGCCATTAGATGTTAGGGGAAACGCTTCTAATATCATAAAGGCTGTTGGTAGCATATGGTCAAGCAATTTATTTTGTAAGAAGCGCCGCAGTTCAGAAATTGTTAATGTTTTGTTTGGGTAAAGAGTTATATAAGCTATTAAATTTTGATTTCCTGGTTTATCCTCCCGAACGATCGCTACACTTGCAGATACTGATGGATGTTGATTGATAACTGCTTCAATTTCTCCTAGTTCAACACGGAAACCTCGGATTTTTATTTGGTTATCAATTCTACCGATATACTCAATATCTCCACTCGGTAGAAAGCGAACTAAATCACCTGTTTTATAAAGGCGATCGCCTTCTTGTTTACTAAAGGGATTTGGTATAAATTTCAGTGCTGTTAATTCCGGTTGATTTAAATAACCCCTAGCTAATCCCATTCCACCAATATGTAATTCACCCACTACACCTGTTGGTACTGGTTGCAAATATTGGTCTAAAATGTATAACTGAGTATTAGCGATCGGTTTACCAATGGGTATGGAACCTGAAGCATGTTTCCCTACTGGAACTTGATAAATACAGCAGCCTACCACCGTTTCTGTAGGGCCGTATTCATTTACTAATATCGTATCTGGAGCTACATCTTGCCAGAAAGTGATACTTTCAGCTAATAAGTTTTCTCCACCAATAATAAAAGCTCTCGTTTTATTTGCTATCTCTTCTTTAAATAACTGTTGTTTCAGCAAATCCAAGTGAGCTGGGGTTATTTTCACCAAACTTAAATTTGAGCTTTTCTTTAAGGCTTGAGAAAGGGTTTCAATACCTTGTTCTTCTGATAGTAATTCTACTGTACGACCAACTAATAAAGGTGATAAAAGACTAGTGATTGTTAAGTCAAAACCTAGAGGTGAGTGGACTAAAGTTCCTACTCCTTGTTTTACTGCATATTTTTGAGTAGCCCAACTTAGGTAATTAACTAATCCTTGATGGGGTATCAAAGTGCCTTTGGGTTTACCAGTAGAACCAGAAGTATAAATAACATAGGCTAAATTTAACGCTGTTGTTGTAGTAATTGGGTTATCAATTTTTTGTGGATTTATAGTTTGCAACTCACTATCTATAGCAATTACTTTAATTTCATTTGTAGATAAATCTGCTATTAGATGCTGTTGAGTTAGTAGGACGGGCATTTGAGAATCATTTAGGATAAAAGCTTTTCTTTCTAAAGGATAGCTAGGGTCAATAGGTACGTATGCACCACCTGCTTTTAAAATGCCTAAAAGTGCAATTAACATTAAAGGCGATCGCTCTACACAAATCCCCACCATTACATCTGGTTTCACACCTAATTTTTGTAGGTAATGACCTAGCTGATTAGCACGATTATTTAATTCTTGATAGGTATATTGCTGATTTTTGTAAACAACAGCAATGTTGTCTGGTGTGCTTTCTACTTGTTCTGCAAAAAGTTGATGAAAACATTTATCTGCTGGAAAAACAGTTTGTGTATTATTAAAATCAACCAACAGTTGTTGTTGTTCAATATCGCTGAGTATTTCTAATTCACTTAGTAATCCATAAGGATGATTAATTGCACTTTCTAATAAAGTAGAAAACTGTCCTGATAAACGTTTTATATCTTCTGGTAGAAATAATTCTGAATCATAGTGCCACTCAGAACGAAGAGAGTTTTTTGTACGTATAAACGATAATTTTATTTTGAATCTGTCAAAACAAACATATTGGTGTAGTAGAGAAAATGTGACTGCATTTGTAGTCACAAATTTACAACTTTGCTCTAGAAAGTCAAAGCAGAAGGGCAAGAAAGGTATATCATCTAATCCCGAAATTAATTCCCAAGTAAAACAATCTTGCCATTCAGATGCTTGATTTTGAGTCAAAGTAATTTGCTCTAAAGCTTCGCTAAACTTTAAATTACCTTGGAGATGGCAATCCACTGGTACATATTTGGCAAGTAGTCCCAGCATTTCTTGGAGTTCTTCTTCCGATCTACCATCGCAATTAGTACCAACAATCATATTTGATATATTGGTCAAACGCCATAGTAGTATTTGCCAACATGTTAGTAATAATGTTGATTCAGTAGTATTTAATTTTTCGGCGATCGCGCTTATTTCTTCTGCGAGTTTAGGTGTAATTATCTGAGTGAAAATTTGTGGTTTAAATTGAGTTTGAACAGACAATATATTTTCGTTTGGCAGTGTCAAATTTAAAATATGTTTAATATCTTTTTGTCGCCAATATTTTTTACCAATTTCTGCTTCTTCCGATTCTAATAATTCATTTTGCCAATCTGAAAAAACGATGTGTTGTACTGGTTCGTCATCATGTAAATTGCCAGTGTAAGCACGATTTATTTCTGTTAATAAATTATTAAGTGAAGTTGCATCTGCGTATAAAGCAGGTAAGTTTAATAGTAATACATATTTAGATTCAGACAGAGTAGCTAGAGATATCTGTAATGATGATGATTTCTCTAAATCAAAAGTTTGCTGTTTAACAGATTCAATCAGCAATGCAACAGCATTATTTTGTTCTTCAGGCTGGATTCCTCTAAAATCGTGTTCTTTTATTAACAAATCGCCGCAATTTTCAATTACTTGTAGTGGAATATTCATTCCTGGTAAGCAGCGAAAACTAGTGCAAAGAATTTGATGTCTATTGATAATAGTTTTTAAGGCAATTTTCAACTCTTCAATATTGAAATTACCTGTAATTTTTACTGCACAAAATGAACGATAGGCAAGGCTGTTTTTATCTTGTTGTAGTAGCCATAAATGTTTTTGTTGTGGCGAAAGTTGAAACCCGTGAATTACTTGATTATTCATGATACAGCTAATTTTTTAACGAACCACAGAGACCCAGAGAGAAGAGAGAAATGGCTTATATGCGCTTGATGACTGAATAATTATTTAAAAATAATGCTGAAAAGGCTCACCCATTGCAGTTAAAATTTTTCTGGAACCAGAGTAAGGATTACGTGCGTGGGCTGTCAACATATTATCGAGCATTAATATATCCCCTTTCTGCCAAGGGTAAACAATCATTTCTTGTTGATAAGCTTCACGAATTTCTGCAATAACTGAGTCTTCAATGGGAGAACCATCACCGTAAAAAGTGTTATAGGGTAAATCTTCTTCTGTAAACTCTCTAAGAAATTTTTCTCGAAATTGTGTTTGTAAACTCGATACATGCCAAAAAACAACATGATTAAACCAAACCATTTCACCCGTTTTCGGATGTTGTGCTATGGCTGGACGAACTTGACGAGTTCTTAAGCGGTTACTATCTTTCCACTCAACTTCAATACAAGCATTACGACAATATTCTTCCATCACAGCTTTGTCTGTTGTGTGATAGACTTTTTGCCAAGGTAAACCAAATCCATTACCATAGTTGCGAACTAACATCCACCCTTTTTCTTGAAAGCGTTCTCTAATGCGAGGATGAATACGTTGAAATACTTTTCTCACGTCAGCAATTGGAGTTTCTCCTCCTTGGCTTGCAGGTTCAATGCAACAAAACCATATCTTCATTGGATAGGTATTGGCATAGGATGATTCATTATGTAAGGCAATGGTTTGGTCAGCAGGAAATTCGGTAGATGTATAAACTTTTTCGCTTAATTTAGTACGAGGTGTGGAAGATTCTACGTAAGGCATTAATTGAGGGCATACGGCACTAACGAATTGCTCAAAGTCTTCTTTTTGATTAATAGCAAAACCTCTAAATAAAATTCCTCCGTATTTCAACAAGTTATTGATAATGAATTCTTGATTCTTCTCAACCCAAGTTGGTAAATTTAAATCGCTAAATTTAGGCGAAATAACTAAAGGTAGTTTACCTCCAGATTGCAAAAAAGATTTTGTAATTAATTCTTGTGGAGATAAGTTAATTACTTGAGGTTTAGGTTGCGATTTAAATGCTTTAAATTTTTGACTGCGGGCTTGTTTAAATTCCTGTTGTTTTGCCTCTTGTCTTTGTTGATCTGCTGTTGCCAGTATTTCTTTTATGCTTGTAAACCTAATATTAGGTTGAGCAACAACTGCACGCAAAATCATTTCATAATCTGTAATAAATTTAGCGATCGCAGAAGCATTAAATAAGTCTGTGCTGTATTCCAAACTACCACTCAAGCCTTGTTCAGTTTCCCACATAGTAAGTAGTAAGTCAAACTTAGCTGTGCCATTGTCGATATCTTCGACAATTTTCAAATTCAAGCCTTCGAGTTCCAGTGGTAGAGTTGGTGCATTTTGTAGAACAAACTTAGATTGAAACAAAGGTGTACGGCTTAAATCTCGTTCTGGCTTCAAGGCTAATACTAACTGGTCAAATGGCATATCTTGATGTTCGTAAGCAGCCAATGTAACCTCACGAACACGTTTTAATAATTCCTGAAAAGTTGGATTTCCTCCCAGGTTGGTACGTAATACTAACTGATTAACAAAAAAACCAATAATATTTTCTGTTTCTGGAAAATTGCGGTTAGCAACATCAGTACCGATAATAATATCATCTTGATTTGTGTAGTGATGCATTAAGGTTTTAAATGCCGCCACTAGAGTCATAAATAAAGTGACTTCTTCACTACGACTTAATGCTTTAATTTCCTCACAAAGTTCTTTTGATAGTTCTAGATGTTGTCTAGTACCGCGAAAAGTTTGGATTTCAGGACGGGGATAATCGGTAGGTAATTCCAGGACAGGTAAGTTAACAAGTTGCTGTTTCCAATAAGATAAATGTTTCTCCATCACTTCTCCTTGCAGCCACTGATTTTGCCAATAGGCGAAATCTGCATATTGAATTGGCAATTCTGCTAAAGGTGTTTGCGTAGCGTCTCGCAGAGAGGATTCTTTTTTGCTGAAAGCTGCATAAAGGGCAGATAATTCACGAATAAGTACACCAATTGACCAACCATCAGAAATAATATGGTGCATTACTAACAGCAATACATAAGATTCTTCACCCAAGCGCAATAAACTAACTCGCAGCAATGGACTTTTAGTTAAGTCAAAAGGTTGTTGAGCTTCTTGTAGAATTGATTGCTGCACCTTAACAAATTGTTTTTCTGGTGAAATTTCACTTAAATCTATGATTGGGATAGAGATAGAAACAGATGAAGCAATTACTTGTACAGGATGTCCATTTACTTTTTTAAAGCTAGTGCGTAATACTTCTTGGTGCTGTGAAAGTTCTTTAAATGTTTGCTCTAAAGCATGTATGTCTAAAGGTCCGTTCAGGTAAACGGCAGCTGGCATATTATATGTAGAACTTCCCCTTTCCAACTGTTCTAGAAACCACAATCTTTTCTGAGCGAAAGATAAAGGCAATTCTATCTCTCGTGAAACTCGTTCAATTGGTGGCAATGATTTAAAAATTAGCTGTTTATCATCGATACTTTTGGCTAGTTTTGCTATTGTTGGTAATTCAAAAATTCGGCGTATTGGTAACTCGATATCAAGATTTTTATTGATGCGGGATATCACTTGGGTTGCTAAAAGTGAGTGTCCGCCCAATTCAAAAAAGTTATCGTTTATTCCTAAATTTTCTAAACCAAGTACTTCCATCCAAATTGTCGCTAACTGTTTTTCAATAGCAGTTTGAGGTGCAACAAAGTTTTCCTCAAATTCTGGAGTTACTGTATCAAGTGCAGGTAGCGCCTTACGGTCAACTTTACCATTAGGTGTTAGTGGAAGTGCCTCTAATATTACAAAATTTGTTGGCAGCATGTAGCTTGGCAATTTTGATTCCAAAAAGCTACGCAGTTCATAAATTGTTAATGTTTGTTCGCTTTGAGGAACTAAATAGGCGACTATTTGTTGAGAATCTACTGCATCTTGGCGTACTACAACTACAACTTCTCGGACTGCGGAATGTTGGATGAGGAATGCTTCAATTTCTCCTAGTTCAATACGAAAACCACGGACTTTTACTTGGTGGTCAATGCGACCAATGTACTCTATTTCTCCATTTGGTAGATAGCGTGCTAAATCTCCTGTTTTATATAAACGCGCAGCTTTTTCACTAAATGGATTTGGTATAAATTTCTCTGCTGTCAAGTCGGGACGGTTCAAATAGCCTCGTGCAAGTCCATCCCCACCAATGTGTAATTCTCCTGCTACACCCACAGGAACTAACTGGTTGTATTGGTTTAGGATGTAAAGTTGCGTATTCGCTATCGCCTGATTAATTGGTACAATTTTGCTGTCAGTTTTTACCTGAGATGCTGCTGACCAAATAGTGGTTTCTGTAGGGCCGTACATATTCCACAGCGAGGCACACCGATGCAATAATTGATTGGCTAAGTGTCCAGGTAAAGCTTCTCCACCACAGAGAATTTTTAATTGATGATTCCCACTCCAGCCTGCTGTTAGAAGTAATTGCCAAGTCGCTGGTGTGGCTTGCATGACTGTTACTTTTGAGTCTGTCAGTTTTGCTGATAGTTGGATTCCGTCCGAGGCTATTTCCCGACTAGCAATTACCAAACGACCACCAACTATAATTGGCAGAAAAAGTTCTAAGGCCGCAATATCAAATGAATAAGTTGTGACTGCTAGTAAGGTATCGTCTTGGGTTAATCCTGGCGTTTGCTGCATGGAGTACAAAAAGTTACTCAAAGCGCTGTGAGGAATTTGTACGCCTTTCGGTTTGCCTGTGGAACCAGAAGTATAGATGACATAAGCTAGGCTCTCAGTAGTTAGTTCAGAAAATAAATTTTCCTGACTTTGTTGTGCCATCTTCTGCAAATCTGCATCCAAACAAACGACTTTAGCTTTGTTTTGTGGTATTGCTTCTAACAAGAATGTTTGAGTTAGCAATACTGGCACTTGGGCATCTTCTAAAATAAATTCTAATCGCTCTTTAGGATAACTAGGATCTAGTGGAATGTATGCTCCACCTGCTTTGAGTATTGCTAATAATCCAATGAGTATATTCAGCGATGCCTTCGGCAACGTCTTCGACGAACGCTCTACACAAATACCCACTAAAACTTCTGTTTTTACACCCAATTCTTGCAAATAATGTGCAAGTTTATTTGCTTTTGTGTTCAGTTCCCTATAGGTTAATTGTTGATTTTCAAATACTACTGCTACTGCATCCGGTGTTTTTTCTACTTGCGTTTCAAATAACTGATGAATGCATTTTTGAGGACAATCAATTTGGGTATTATTCCAATCTACCAGTAATTGCTGATGTTCTTGTGCAGTCAGCAATGGTAAATCTTTAACACGCTGTTGTTGTTTCGCTGTCATACCCAATAATAATGTATGAAAGTGCCCCAACATTCTAGTTATTGTAGTTGATTCAAATCGGTAGCTTTCATAGAAAATCTCTAACAATAGTTCTGAATCCACCTTCACCGACACAGTGAGGGGATAATGAGGATGCATAAAACTATAAATATTAGATATTTTTAAGTTGCTGACTTGCTCTAATTTAGAAAAATTTATTGGGTAATTCTGAAAATTAACTATGCTTTCAAACAGAGGTTGACCAACTGGTATATCACTCCACTTTTGAATTTCTATTAATGGACATTGCTCGTATTGGCGTGTTTGATTTTGCTGCGTTTGCAGTTGTTTTAACCAAGGAACAAGAGATTCTTCTGGATTTATTGACACTCGTATCGGTACAGTGTTAATTAACACTCCCACCATTGACTCATTTCCAGCTAAACCACTTCGACCAGAAACAACAGATCCAAAAACAACATCATTCTCACTACTATAACGACTCAAAAGAATAGCCCATACACCCTGTATTAAAGTGTTTAAAGTTAGCTGTTGCTGTCGTGCAAAAGACTGCAATACTAATGTTTCTGTTGTTGATAGTTTAATTTGTTGTTGTTTATATTCTTTGTTTTCATCAGGTAAATGATTCGAGGTGTGGTCAACACTTAAAGGAGTAGTTGCAGTAAATTTTTGCAACTGCTGTCGCCAAAAAGTCTCACTTTTGGAAAGATCCTGCTGTTGCAGCCAAGCTATGTAATCTCGGTAAAGACGAGGCTGTTTCAAAGATAAATCTTTCTCCTGGCTAAATGCTTGATAGAATGCAAAAACTTCATCCATCAGCAAAGATGAAGACCAGCCATCTAGTAGCAAGTGATGATGACTCCAAACAAATTGATAGTTTTTTTCGGTTAATTTAATCAGAGTTAAACGCATCAAGGGAGCTTGAGAAATATCAAAATATCGCTGTTGCTCTTCCACTAAAAAATTTTCTATATGCTCTTGCTGCTTAATACTTTCAATTCCACACAAATCTTTTTGTTCCCAAGGCATTTTAAGTTGTTTATGTACAACTTGAGCGGGTTCTTTTAAACCTTTCCAAACAAAGGAGGTTCGCAAAATAGGGTGACGTTCTACCAATTGTTGCCAAGCTTGCTTAAATGCTGGAATATTTAGTTCTCCCTCAATATTGCAGCTAAAAACTTCGCAATAGACAGCTGACTCTGGGGCATAAAGAGTATGAAATAGTATGCCCTGCTGCATCGGTGAAAGCGGATAAAAATCTTCGATATTTCTTTTGACACTATTTTTCATGACGCTGTAAAATTTTTCGATATAGGAATGACTGTATTTACAGAATTCAAACTTTAATAGTTGACAGATGACAGAATACTATCAATATCATCTTGACTCCATTGACTAGATTTAAATTCAGCAAAGTCGGAAGGAGTAAACTTTTCTCCTGAAGACAATTCGTAGTCTCTAATTATTGACCGCAGTGCTGCTACAAAATTGTTAGCCAACTGCTCAATAGTTTCTTGTCGATGCACATTTTGGCTGTAAATCCAATCTACTCTTAATTGGTCTTGGACAACTAAAGCATTAACTTCTAAAAGATGGCTTCGCTGTCCATGCAAACTCCGAGGTGAACCGCTTGATTGTTGAGACAACTTAAACAAAGAAGATTCAGGTAAGGTTTGCTCAAGATTACCAAGGTAGAGGAAAATTACCTCTGCTGGCTGTAGCGATCGCAGTTTATCTCTAATTAATGTATCATTATTTAGATACTTTAGAACACCGTAACCAAGTCCTTGATTTGGAAAGCTACTGAACTGCTCCTTAACTACCTTAAGTGCTTCCACAGGCTCAGATACATCTCCTATTTCTAAAAGAATAGGAGCAATGTTAGTAAACCAGCCCACAGTTCTTGATAAATCTACATCCTCAAAAATTACTTCTCTACTGTTACCTTCTAAGTCAACCAATAATGATGAGGTTCCAGTCCATCTGCTAATAGTTTGAGTCAGTGCTGTCAGCAAAACATTATCCATTCTCATTCGATAAGTTGCTGTTACTTCATCCTGTAATTTATTAGTTTCTTCAACACTCAAGATTGCTGATATAGTTTGAGTGGAACCAACAACATTAACACCATCTGCATAATCGATTGGTAAAGGTAATACCCATTCACGAGATGCAGCCAACCAATAAACTTGCTCGCGTTCTAACTCAATGGATTGTGCGTATTCAATTAACCGTTGTGACCATTGCTTGAAGGATGTTGTTTTTAAAGGTAACTTGATAGCTTGTCCTTGACTTAGTTGCTGGTATGCTGTTTGCAAATCATCTAATAAAATTCGCCAAGAACCAATATCTATAGCCAAATGATGAATAATAAATAACAACCGATTGGGCTGATTTTCTCCCAGGTCAAAATAAGCGATTCTAACAATTGTTCCATCTGATAAATTTAAACTTGCTTGTAATTCATTAGCAGATGTTTCAAATGTACTTTCTTGCAACTTCGGTGAAAGCTTTGATAAATCTATCTGTGAAAACGCTATTACTGCTTCGATGTCTCTATTAATCCCCTTCCAGTTAGATTCTGAAAATTCAAAACTTAGACGCAGAGCGTCATGGTGTGCTAGCAACTGTTGTATTGCCTGCTCTAAAAGCACAGGGTTAAGAGGTTGTTGCACTTCCAATAAAATAGCTTGATTCCAATGGTGAGAGTCAAAAATTTTCTGTTCAAAAAACCATTGTTGAATAGGTGTCAGAGCTAATTCACCTTGGACTAATCCCTGTTCAGCGACCACAGTTTTTGTCCTATTTGCAATCTCTGCTAATTGTGCGATTGTTGGGTAGTCAAATAAATGCTGATTAGTAAATCGCAAGCCTTCTTTGTTCGCTCTGGCAGTAATCTGAACACTTAAGAGAGAATCACCTCCTATTTCCAAAAAATTATCGAAGATTCCTATCTTTTGAATCCCAAGGATTTCTTGCCAAATATCGGCTATTTTTTGTTCAACTTCACTTCGGGGCGGAACATAATTATTGCTTAAATTCGGTCTGAAATGAAGTGCTTGAAAAGTTTTTTCATCCAAAACTTCTTTTGGCTTAATCCATCGTTCAATTCTTGCTTGTAAATCTGTACTTGAAACTATTACTTGATTGATTTTTTGAATAGATAAAATACGTTCAAATACTTCTATGCCTTGTTTGCTCGTCATGAATAAATCAGTGGAAATTTCTGGTTTTGTCGCTAATTGCACAGCTAATTTACTGGTTAACCAGTTATCCCAGTTGACACTTATCCAAGGAACAGTAGTTCTCTGGTTATGCTTGTAAATAAAGGCATCTGCAAAAAGATGTGCTGCTGGATAAGCCGCCATCCCCAAAGCACCGACAACAGATGATAACGAGGATATCAATACACAAAAATCAAGTTTTATTTCCTGCAATACTTTTTCTAATACAAAAAGTCCATGTCCATTGGCTCTTAGTTGCTGTTCACATTCAGCCCTACTTATTTCTGGAATTGTTTTGAATAATTTAATTCCGGCTGCATGGATGACTCCATTAATCTCAAGAAAGCGCCGCAAAATTTCATCAATAACAGCTTGCATTTGTAATTCGTTACCAACATCAGCACTCAATATCAAAACTTCTGCACCCAGTTGTTCTAGAGAACGCAATTTTAGGATTTTACGGCTGTGTTTATCTTCGTCATCATGAGTAGCTAACCACTCATCCCATGTTTCTGCTGCAGGAAAAGTTGAGTGGGTTATAAGTACTAATTTTGCCCGTATTGTCCTAGCTAAGTATTCCGCAAGTTCAAGTCCAATACCTCCTAACCCACCAGTAATTAAATACACCCCTTCTTCCCGCAATGGAGATGTAGCAGCTTCACAATGGAATGAATCAAAGGTTTGTACCCAGCGATGATGCCCACGATATGCAACAGTAATATCAGTAGATTTAGTATTTAATTCTGTTAGTAATTGCTGTGTAAGTTGGTTTTTTAAGAAACTATGAGAACCAGGAGTTACAATATCAATGTTGCGACAGGTAATGTTTGGATACTGTTGGGGAATAACTTTACACATTCCTACAACAGTAGCTTTTTCGGGATTTAAAGTTTCAGTACCTATGACATCGTATAAATCATTAGTTACAACTAAAATATCTATAGACTGAGTAATATTATTTTTATCAAGAGATTTTGTGAGGAATAAGAGACTATAGAAACCTAAATTTTGAAAATTTTCAAATAACTCAATTCCTGATTGTGCCTTTTCATTTGATGTAATGCTCCATAAATGTAATATTACATCTGGAACTTGATCTAGCCCCTGCAAATTTGCAATCAAGGTATCGTAATCTTCGAGAGATTGAGTATTTATGGTGTATTTGCAATAGCTATTTTTACTAAACTGTTCTCCTAAAGCTACAGAAATAACTTCGCATCCACTACTTTCTAAATCTTTCGCTATTTCTTCCCCAACTCCACAAGAATCTATAAAAATTAGCACTTTCTTTTGAGGTTGAGTAGCTTGGGGCGCAATGGATTGCTTCCAAACTGGAATATAAAACCAATCTGCAATATCTGCCTTTTTATGGTTTGTTGCAAGAGAATTTTTGGATGTTTTCTCTGGTTCAATCCAATATCTTTCTCGTTCAAATGGATACGTCGGTAAAGGTAGGCGATCGCGCCGCTCAAAAGTATAAAATTTTTCCCAATCTACGGTAACTCTAGCTAGCCAGAGGCGACCGAGAGTGTTTATCAAGAATGCTACATCAGCCTGTTCTTCTTTCGGATGGCGTAAGGAAGAAAGTATAATCTGCTGCTCTTGTTGTACATGTTGTTTAGTGAAAGTACACAAAGTACGCCCTGGCCCAACTTCCAGTAAGATAAGATTTGGCTGTTCTAACAATGTAGAGATACCCGCCGTAAACCTCACCGTTTGTCGCAGATGCTTTGCCCAATAAGTTGGATTTGTCGCTTCTTCTGTGGTTATCCAAGTTCCAGTCACATTGGAAATAAAAGGAATCTGGGGGGGATTAAGTTTGACTTTTTTAACTTCTGCAATGAATGGTTCCAAAATAGGTTCCATCATTTGAGAATGAAAAGCGTGAGAGGTATGCAAAAGCTGACACTCTATACCTTCATTTGCTAGCTGTTCTTTAAGTGCATTTATCGCTTGATCAGTTCCCGAAACCACACATGAGTTTAGTGTGTTGCAAGCAGCTATAGATAAATTCTCATCAAGAAGAGGTTCAACTTCTGCTTCTTTTAAAGGTACAGAGAGCATTTTCCCAGAGGGTAATTGCTGCATGAGTCGTCCACGGATAGCAACTAAAGCTAAAGCATCTTCAACAGACATAACTCCGGCAAGGCAAGCAGCTACATATTCTCCTATGCTGTGCCCGATCGCTGCTTGGGGAGTAATACCCCACGATATCCATAACTGGCTCAGGGCATACTCAATGACGAATAACGCAGGTTGAGTAAAGCAGGTTTGTTTGAGTTTGTCTGCTGCGGCTGCTTTTTCGGATTCATTGGGATAAATGAGCGATCCCAAATCTAACCCTAAATGAGGTGTTAGTATCTGACAGCACCGCTCTACTTGCTCACGAAATATCGGCTCAGTTTCGTAGAGTTCTTTACCCATGTCTGCATACTGGGAACCTTGTCCAGGAAACATGAAAGCAATGGAGCGATTATCGTTTGGATCTTGAAATTGAGTAAAAACTCGTTTTGAGGTTTGTTCGCTTAATTGATTAATTGCGTCCTGGGTATCAGAGCAAACCAACATTCGCCGATGATTGAAGTCTCTGCGCCCCACTTGTAATGTATAAGCCACATCTGCAAGGTTTCCATGAGGATGCAATATTAGGTGTTGGGCAAGATTTTGCGTAGCTGTTTGTAGCGCAGACTCGGTTTTCGCAGAGAGTAGTAGTAGTTGCCAAGAACGAGAAGGACTAGACGCTGGAAGTATTGGAGCTTCTTCCAGAACTACATGAGCATTGGTTCCCCCCATTCCCAGAGAACTAACACCAGCGCGACGTGGAGTAGAAGCTGCTCGCCATTCGGTCAGTTTTGTATTGACGAAAAAGGGACTATTAGCAAAATCAATTTCCGGGTTGGGTTGCTCAAAGTTGAGACTAGGTGGAATTAATTTATGCTTGAGAGCAAGAGCAGTTTTGATTAATCCTGCAACTCCAGCGGCGGCATCTAAATGACCAATATTTGTTTTGACTGAACCGATCGCACAGAAACCTTTTTTTTCAGTCCTAGCACGAAAAGCTTTCGTCAGTGCCGCAATTTCAATGGGATCGCCTAAAGCTGTGCCGGTACCGTGGGCTTCAACATAGCTGATTGTTTCAGGCTCTATTTCTGCTAACATTAGCGCTTCTGCGATCGCTTCTGCTTGACCATCTACACTAGGCGCTGTAAAACCAACTTTTACAGCACCATCATTATTGATTGCTGCACCTTTGATCATTGCATATATGTGGTCACGATCTGCGATCGCATCTTCCAAGCGCTTCAGCACAACAACCCCCACGCCATTACCAATAGTTGTTCCCTGTGCTTTGGCATCAAACGCTCGACAATGACCATCAGGAGAAAGTGTGCCTCCCTGTTGATACAAATAACCGGTTTTTTGTGGGACTCGAATAGAAACTCCTCCTGCCAAAGCTATGTCACATTGGTAACTCTGCAAACTTTGATAAGCCAGAGTGGTGGCTACTAATGATGTGGAACAAGCCGTTTGAACTGTAATACTCGGTCCTTTCAGATTTAATTTATAAGAAACACGGGTAGAAAGAAAATCTTTATCATTACCAATTAACTTTTGATATAACTGCGCTGACCCTAATTGGTCATCGTTCAACAAATCAATAGATAAGTAGTTATTTAAGCTAGCACCAGCATAAACCCCAATACGACTTTCACATTTAGTAGAGTCATATCCAGCATTTTCCAAAGCCTCCCAAGCACATTCTAAAAATAGACGGTGTTGGGGATCGGTGGTTTCTGCATCTTTTGGATTAATATCAAAAAATGCAGCGTCAAATAAATCAATATCTTCTAAGACACCACTCGCTTTGACATAATCACCATCATTTAGCGAAGTCAAACTAATACCAATCGCTATTAATTCTTGATCTGTAAATAAAGATATTGACTCTACGCCATCTTGCAAATTTTGCCAAAAATTATTTATATTCTTTGCTTCTGGAAAGCGCCCTGCCATCCCTACAATCGCTATTCCTTCAACTGAATTATCGATATTTTTGATATCCATTAAGCACTTTTCCTCTTAGATTTTTAAACACTAGTTACTACTTCGTATACTTTTTTTGAATTACAAAAACAACAGGTTTTAAACACAAAAAGATTCATTTTTTCCTAGTAAGCTGAAAATTTATTACACAACCAACTCCAATTAACGAAAATTATTTCTGGATTGCTTCATAAACAATTGTTTTTGTTTATGACGTATTTCTTTTTGCTTGTGCACGCGATCGCCGATAATTTCAAATAACAATTTATCCTCTTTTGCTTGACTTAAATTCTGTGCCAGCGAGTAAATTGTGGGGTTCTGAAACATGGTGACAACTGATATATCTCGCTGCAAAATTCCACGCAGTTGATGATTGATTTGAAGCATCAGTAATGAATGTCCACCTAAATCAAAAAAGTTATCATGAATACCTACTTTCTCTAAATGCAACACCTCTTGCCAAAGCTTGGCTATCTGCTTTTCTATATCAGACTGCGGTGCTTGATAAGTTGTCGTCAATTCTGGACGCAATTCTTCACGTACAGGTAAAGCACGGCGGTCTACTTTTCCGTTAGGCAAAAGCGGTAAGCTGTCTAATAACATGAAAACACTAGGTATCATGTACTCAGGCAATAATTCTTTCAGATAAATTCGCAATTGATTGATTTTAAGTATTTCATCTTGTTCAGGAACAATATAAGCCACTAATTGCTTGTCGCCTGGTTTGTCTTCTCGCACCAAAACTACAATTTTCTGCACTGCTGGATGTTTGAGCAATGCATTCTCAATTTCGTCTAACTCAATACGAAAACCTCTAATCTTGACCTGATGATCGATTCGCCCCAAATACTCTAAATTTCCATCAGTTACATAACGAGCTAAATCTCCAGTTTTATAAACTCGTGAGTTAAATTCATTATTCAAAGAGTAAGAGATAAATCGTTCCTTTGTTAACTCTGGCCGGTTTAAATATCCTCTAGCCAAACCAGCACCACCAATATAAATTTCGCCTGGTACACCAATTGGTACTGGTTGCAATTGAGCATCTAGTAGATAAATTTGTGTATTGGCGATGGGACGACCTATAGTTACGCTGTGATCCCCTTTTTTTACTAAAGTGAATGTGGAATAAGTCGTATCTTCAGATGGACCGTAAAGGTTAAAAACCTTCTGAATATTATTATTTTTTTGATAAATCTGCTGTACTAGAGCATTTTGCAACGGTTCACCAGCAAGATTAACTGTCCTGACTGAAAGAGGTAACCCATTTACTTGCAATAATTCTGCAATGATGCTAGGAACTGTATTCACCAAGGTTACTTCAGCAGTTAACGAAGGTAAATGCAAAGCATTTTCTACCAGAATCACTTTCCCACCCCAACTAAGAGGAACAAACAGTTCAAATACTGACAAATCAAAGCAAACAGAGGTTGATGCTAAAACTCCAGCCAGGTCATCATCTGTAAAGATCTTTCTTGCCCATGTTAATAAAGCAATGCAACTTTGATGTTCGATCGCAACGCCTTTTGGTACACCAGTAGAACCAGAAGTATAGATGACATAAGCCAGATGATTGGGTTTTACCTCACTAAACAGATTTTCTGTACTCTGTCGGCTAAATAATGTTGAATCTCTATCGATATAGACGACATCTACATTGGATTTAGCAAACAACTTAACTAGATGGGTGTGAGTTAACAGTATCTTGGCCTGACTGTCTTCTAGCATGAAAGTCAAACGTTCCTGGGGATAGGTTAGGTCTAGTGGTACATAAGCTCCACCGACTTTCAGGATCGCTAACATTGCAATCACCATTTCTGGACTACGTTCCATGCACATACCCACAATTACTTCTGGTTTGACCCCTAGTTCTTGTAAGTAACGTGCTAGCTGATTTACTCGGTTGTTTAACTCTCTATAAGTTAATTGCTGATTTTCAAAAACGACTGCAACAGCATTTGGTGTTTTTTCTACCTGCGTCTCAAACAATTGATGAATACACTTGTCTTGCGGATAGTTTGTCTTGGTATCATTCCACTCAACTAATAACTGTCGAATTTCCGGTGGCGTCAGTAATTGCAAGTCTTTTATGTGTTGTTTGGGGCTGCTAACTATGCTTTCTAGTAAAGTCTGGAAGTGTCCAAGCATCCGAGTAATGGTATCTGCATTGAATAAATCTGTGTTGTATTCACAAGTTGCAACTAACCCTTGCTCACAATCCTCCATAAACAATGTCAAATCAAACTTCGATGTCCCGTTGTAACTTTCTTCATAAGTAACTGATACATCCGATAGACTTAAGTTGGGTTTTGGAACATTCTGAAGAACGAATATCACCTGAAACAGTGGATTGTAACTCAGGTCTCTACTTGGTTTTAGCTCCTCTACTAACTTTTCAAAGGGTAGGTCTTGATGAATGTATGCTTCTAAGGCTGTTGACTTCACCCGCGCTAACAAATCTTCAAAACTAAGTTCGCCCGATAAGTCTGTACGCAGTACTAAAACATTCACAAAAAATCCGATTAACGATTCAATTTCTGCTTTGTTGCGACTGGCTATTGGCGAACCGACTAAAATATCAGTCTGATTGGTGTAACGATATAGCAAGACTTTGAAGGCTGCTAGCAAGGTCATAAACAGTGTTACTCCCTGCTGACGGCTCAAATTCTTGAGTTCTTCTCTCAAAGTTTGGGAAAGAACTAATTTCTCTTGAGCGCCTTTGAAAGTTTGAACTGGCGATCGCCCACGATCAATTGGTAAATTTAATACAGTCAGATCGCCGCTCAACTTTTGTTTCCAATAGCTCAATAAAGGTTGAATGCGATCGCCTAGCGTGGGCGTAGCGCTCTCGCCATCAAGGGATTTTCGCTGCCAATTAACAAAATCTCTATACTGAATGGGTAATTCAGGAAGTAATGAAACTTTACCTGTAGAGAATGCTTCGTATAGTGCAGCTAGTTCTTTAATCAGAATACCGATAGACCAACCATCTGCAATTATATGATGCAGAGTTACCAATAATTGATAATATTTATTATTTAAGTGTAAAAATTTAACACGTAAAAGCGATTGAGACGATAAATCAAATGGCTGCTGTGCTAACTCTGTAACCAAACGTTGTGCTGCTTGAGTGCGATCGCTATCAGAAAGCGATCGTAAATCTTCAACCGCTAAAGTTAAGGGTACAGCTTGATTGATAACTTGCGCTGGTTGTCCATCAACTATTACAAAGCTCGTCCGTAATACTTCATGTCGTTTAATAATTTCATTAAGACTATCTTGTAAGATTGCTAAACTAATGCGACCTTTGAAGCTAATAACTATAGGAATATTATATGTAGGAGTATCAGGATTTAGCTGATTGATGAACCACAATCCCTGTTGGGCAAAAGATAGAGGTTGAATGGATGTATTTTTTTCTAGTTGGGTGAGGGATACTGATGGTATTGCATCTGTTGTCAGTTGAGCGAGGATTTTTGTAGCTAGCGATCGCGTACTCATTCCTTCAAAGAAATCTGCTACAGATACTTCGATTTCTAAGTCAATTTCAATCCGATTTTTCAACTCAAATACTTTTAAAGAATCAAGTCCCAGAGTGCTTAATGGTTCTTGTGGATTAATATTATCTGCTGGAATTGAAAGTACTACCGCCAACAGTTCAATCAAATATGATTCTAAAACCAATTGACATTCCCTTGGGGAAAGTGCCAACAATTCAGAACGCTGTAATCGAGCTTCTTTTCTGGTAATATCACTTATTTCGAGAATATTGCTTGCAACTACATTCAGTTCACCATTCTCGAACTGAGTGCGAGTTGGACGACGTTGAATCTTACCGCTAGAAGTTTTCAGAATACTACCTGGTTTAATTAAAACTACGCCATAAACTTGCACTTCATGTTCTTCAGTAATGGCTTGCCGAATTGCACTAGTTACTTCTGGTAAATTTGGCTTGGCGCGAAATTCTAATTCTTGTACAACTATGAGCCTTTCTTCGTTATTAACTTCTACTGTAAATGCTGCATTAGCACCGGAACGCAACGATAGATGACTGCGTTCTGCGGTTAATTCTATATCTTGTGGGTAAAGATTGCGACCACGAATAATAATTAAATCTTTGGCTCTACCTGTGATGAAAAGCTCGCCATTGTCCAAAAAACCTAAATCTCCCGTCCTGAGAAAAGCACCCTTACCTCTGTCTGATAAATAAGCGCCAAAGGTTTCTTGTGTCTCTTGCGAACGATTCCAATAACCTTTACCAACACTCGGTCCAGATACCCAGATTTCACCGATTTCATCCGGTTGACAAGTATTGAGTGTTTCTGGATTGGCAATTACAATTTCTTGTTCTGGTATGACTCGACCACAACTTACTAAATGATAAATATTCTCATTTTTAGGACATGATTCAACTACTCGACTGCATTCTAATGCAGACTTCTGGACTGTTTTGATTGTCGGTGCTGTTGCTTTCTCAACACCAGAAACCATCAGAGTTGTTTCAGCCATTCCATAACAAGGATAGAATGCTTCTTTGCGGAAGCCACACTCGGCAAAAGCTGCGGCAAACCGTTCTAAAGTATCATGGCGAATCGGTTCCGCGCCGTTAAACGCCACACTCCAACTACTCAAGTCAAGAGTTTGTTTTTGTTCGGCAGTAATTTTTTGAGTACATAATTCATAGGCAAAGTTAGGCCCGCCACTGGTTGTCCCTTTGTACTCAGAGATTGCCTGCAACCAACGATATGGACGTTGGAGAAAGGACGCTGGAGGCATGATGATGCAAGGAAAACCGCCATACAAAGGTTGCAATATTCCGCCAATTAAACCCATATCGTGGTACATCGGTAACCACGTCACGAACTTACTTTCTGGGGAATGCTCCATGAATTGGTAAGTCGTAGCAGCATTGTGCAATAGGTTCCGATGACTAATCATTACACCCTTGGGTGTGCCTGTAGAACCAGAGGTGTATTGCAGAAAAGCTAAGGTGTCTTGATGAATAGAAGGTTGTTCCCAAGTGTCTTCTATTCCTTCTGCCAGATTATCAGTAGTCAACCACTGCAAAGATTCTAAGTCGGTCTTTTGTGTCATTAAAGACCGGACTGTTGGTAAAATTTCTGTTGTTGTGAGAGCGATCGCTGCTTGTGCATCTATGGAAATCGCCTTGATTCTGGGTGTATTGCGCTCATTTCGCGGTGGATATGCAGTTACAGCCACAACCCCCGCATACAAGCAACCGAAAAAAGCAACTAAAAAATCTAGTCCTGCTGGATAAAGCAGTAAAGCCCGTTCCCCAGTTAAACCCAATGCTTGCAATTGAGCTGCTATTCGACGCGATCGCCTATCTAATTCTTGGTATGTTAGTGTCGCTTTTTCTGTTTCCCCGTCTAATAAAAAGGTAAAAGCATCTCTATTTGGCTGCGTAGAGCTTCTGAAGCGTAGTAATTCGACAACTGTGAAAGAGTTGCCAAAAGGTTCAAAGAAGCTAGGAGAAAAATTATTCATTTTTGTTTTCAACTAAATACACGGCATCAAGAAAACATATTCTTAACAAATTCCACAAAATCTTTTATATTTTAAGACCGTACCAAAATGATAATGAAATATTTTCATATAATGCTGTAACATGATGCCACCAAAAAGGCGGTATATGGAGCATTTGTCCCGGTTCCAATACAAATTATATTTTTTCTTGCCAAGGAAACTTCGGAAATAATTCCAAATTGAAGATATCCGGATTTACCTTGAACTACTATTCGACGCGATCGCCGCCAAACATCATTTTAAAAAATTTAAAATCCTTGAAATTTTTAGCAGAGATTGAATGATATAAATAATGAGGTGCAGTGTGATAAAAAACTGATAACATCTTTTTTTGCCAGAAAAAATCTTGAATTTTAACAGGATACCAAAATGATAATGAGATATTATCATCTACTGCGGTCAAATAATGCCACCAAAAAGGAGGTAAGTAAAGTATTTCTCCCGGTTGAAGTACAAGTTCTATTTTTTCTTGCCAAGGGAATTTCGGAAATAATTCCAAATCTAAAGAATCCGGATTTACCTTACTCCCATATAGTGCGCCAGCAGAATCTTCAAGAGGTGGATAAAATGATAAATAATCTATAGGTGGATATAAAAGTATTCTTTTTCTTCCTCGGATTTGAGCAAAAATATTATGTTCTGCATCAAAATGAAGGCTACTATTTGAAGAAAAATGTTTATTTGATAAACCAAACCATAACCTAACAAATGACTTTCTATTAAAGAATTCTGGATAAGTTACATCTCCAACAATTTCCGGAAAACAGTCTTCAAAAACTGCCTCATTTAAATAACAATCTAATTTATTTTGAGTATTTTTATCTTCTATATGGTTATTTATATACTCCTGTAATTTCATTTCTTTATGAGGTTCGTAACTACGTTCATAAGCAAAATTCTGATAATCATTCCAAAAATTTTGTTTAAAAAACCGCACTGGGACTAAATTATTTCCACATTTTTTTATGAGATAATCATTCGACCAATATTTATAAGCATCCCAATGTTGAACAACATCTTCAATTATAAAAGGCTGATATTGTTTCGCTATTTCTGAAAATTGTTTGATACTAGGAGTTTTGATTCTTAGAATTGATTCAGTAACTTGAGCTTTCATAAAAACTCCAACATCTTTACTCGTTTTCAATGGAAGTTTCACACTGTTTTATTATTGCTACGTTTATTAGCTAACTTCTTCTTTTAGACTCATAATGAATATTCCTGACATGTCTCATCAGGCATTTTTCCCAGTCAAAACTAATGTTTGTAATTCAGCAGTTATTTTGATGCGATCGCTTATCTAATTCTTCAGCAGAATTCAGAACTCAGGAGTAAAAAAGATTTTTCAGCAGAATTCTGAAGAAAAACAGGCTTAACGCCAGAGTTTGAGACTTACGGCAGTTTTCATTTATTTGAACCACATCTGCCGTAGGGGCGCAAGGACTTGCGCCCCTACCGCGTGGTTTATTTACCTGAAAATTGCTGTAAATTGTCTACTTTGCTAACTTTAAATCCGCTGTATCTGGCTTGTAGACCAAAATACTGAACCTCGTTAACTTGCAATCGGCTGTAATTAGTCCAGCCAACTACTTAGATTGTCTCAACGCTAAATAATAGTGATTGACCTGGGTAAATATTTTGATTACTGCGATTATTTTTTATTTACCCTTGATTACACTAACGAGAATAAGTCGCTTTAGCAATAGTGCAATTATAGATATTTATTTTTGAGAAGAGTAAAATCATTAGTTTTACTTATCAGAAATGAGAATTTTTGAGACAAACGATCGCTTTCACCTCATGACAAGAAATTACAAGAAAATACAAGCTGTTTGCCGACAATCAGCCCATAGAACTCTCTTAAACCCTAATACCAATGGCTACACCAGACGCAAAGATTAGTCTGTTGGGAAATTATAGAGAATTGCATAAGCGCCATTTGCAACTGTACTCCAATGCTCAATTTTGTCTTATTTGCTGTAATTTGGTAATAAAAAAGCCAAAATAGCTTTTTTAAATATTTATCAGGAAATTATTTTCAACTATCAGTACTTTGATTGATTATGTATCAAGCAAAAATATGCTTAAGAATCATTATCGATTGCTATAGAAATTAAACAAAAAAAATTATGAATTATCTTGTGTATTGCATCACTTCATAATATGATTCAACTAATTTAAATGACAATCTTTTTCAGATTTCGTCATTGTGCGTTCAGGTGTGGTCAAGTAGTGCGATCGAGTGTAAGCGGATAAATGAAGTTAGATAGATTTTTTCAAAGCCTGCTGCTGACAGGTGCGGTTGTTGTTTGTATAAGCACTCCTGCTCAAGGTGAGGAAGTACGAGAGGATGTTCAAGGCGAATCTTCTACTCAGACGGTAAGGAAATCTAGATTAGATGAGAAGGTTACCGTTACAGATCCTACTAGCGCCCAAATGCTGGTACAGTCACCAACACCAACTAACCCCCCTAACTCAGAACAAACAAGTGGGGAGCAAATCATCCCGATCGCGGGAGTTAAGGCAACTCCCACCGAGAAAGGTGTAGAGGTAATTTTAGAGACACCTCTTGGAGAACAACTACAAATTACAAATCGCAGTACCGGTAATAATTTTATTGCCGATATTCCTAACGCTCAGTTGCGTTTACCCAATGGCAATGCTTTCAACTTCCGTTCGGAAAAACCAAGTGCGGGAATTATCGAAATAACGGTTATCAATACTGACGCCAATACTGTGCGGGTGACAGTGGTAGGTGAGAACGCTTTACCGACGGTCGAGTTATTTGATGACAACACAGGGCTGGTTTTTGGGATAAATTCTACTGCAACTGCGATGCAGCCACCAGCTCCACAGGAGCCGGAAACCCCACAAGCCGAACAAAACCCAGCAAACGAAACACCACCACAAGAACCAGCAGCACAGCAAGATGAGCCGATTGAGTTGGTAGTCACAGGGGAACAAGATGGTTATCGTGTGACGGATACCTCAACTGGGACAAGAACAGATACACCTTTGCGCGACATTCCGCAATCGATTCAGGTAATACCACAGGAAGTATTGCGCGATCAGAATATTACTCGCCTTGATGATGCGATCAGAAATGTGCCGGGGATCAATCAGGATTTCAACTCAGGCCCCTATGCCACCTACAGAATTCGCGGTTTTGAAGCTCTCAACAATAACCTACTCCGCAACGGACAGGTGGACGCAGGGGCTGGGGAATCGGTGGAACTTACCAATGTGGAACGGATTGAAATCCTCAAAGGCCCCGCATCGGTGTTATTTGGCTTGGGCAATCCGGGGGGTAGCATCAACATTGTCACAAAACGTCCCTTGCCCGAACCTTTCTATGGGGCTGAGGCAACCATTGGCAACTATAGCTTTTATCGAGGAGCTTTGGACTTATCGGGGCCATTGAATGACGAAAAAACGGTTCTCTATCGCCTGAACACATCCTATAGAAATTCGGGCAGTTTCATTGACTTCTACAATAGCGATAACTTCAGTATTTCCCCGGTGATTAGTATTGCGTTTGGCGATCGCACCAATTTTACCCTAGAAGGCGACTATATCAAGACCAGAGATTCTGGGTTCATGCCTTTCGTACCCGTCATCGGCTCTGTATTACCGAACCCCAATGGTAGAATACCCCGTAATCGCAACGTTGGTGAACCCACCGACGAAATAGACGGCTCGGTGATCAGGACGGGATACCAACTCGAACACAAATTTAATGACAACTGGTCGTTACGCAATGCTTTTTCATTCAATGTTCGGACTTCCAAAGACAAAAGAACGTTACCCGGACAATTGAACGCAGACAACCGCACACTTAATCGAACCTACCGAGAATTTGACTTTCAAAGCCAGTCTTATACTCTAGCGACAAACGTGATTGGCAAATTCTCGACTGGTTCAATTGAGCATCAGTTACTATTTGGGGTTGATTTGAATCGGACAACCAACGCCACGCTGAGATTTCTGCTGCGCCAAACTCCAACCATTGATATCTTTAATCCGGTGTATGGTCAACCGCTTGGTGATATTACCTTCGGTGATTTTAGCGATCGCAACATCACCGAATCGTTAGGTATTTATCTCCAAGACCAGATTACCCTGACAGATAACTTCAAGGTGCTATTAGGCGCACGGTTTGATACGTTTAATCAGAAGTATGAAAACTTCAACGATAATACAGAAAGCACCGGATCGGGTAGTGCATTCAGCCCCAGGTTTGGGATAGTCTATCAACCCATCCCGGCGATCTCACTGTATGCCAGCTATGTGCGATCGTTTACTCCCGTTGGCGGTACATTCTTTTCTGGTAATCCTTCCTTTGAGCCAGAACGTGGGACTCAGTATGAGGTTGGGGTAAAAGCAGATTTAAATAATCGACTTTCAGCGACGTTGGCATTCTTTGATTTAACCCGTACTAATGTTGCCACAGAAGACCCCGATAATCCTGGTTTTCAAATTCAAACAGGCGAGCAGAACAGCCGAGGAATTGAACTGAGTATGACGGGAGAAGTTTTACCAGGATGGAATTTTATTGCTGGTTACGCTTATACCGATGCACGCATTACTGAAGATAATACTTTTCAAGTGGGAAGCCAATTGCCCAATACTCCGTACCATTCTTTTAATTTATGGACAACCTATCAAATTCAAAGAGGTAATTTACAAGGTTTAGGCTTTGGTTTAGGCTTGTTTTTTGTAGGCGATCGCGCTGGAGATTTGCAAAATACTTACGATATATCTAGCTATCTGCGGACTGATGCAGCTATTTTCTATAACCGAGATAGATTGAGAATCGGACTCAATTTCAAGAATCTCTTTGATTTAGAATATTTTGAAAACGGATCTAGTTCTACTCGCGTTAACTACGGACAACCTTTTACAGTTCAAGGAACTGTTTCTTGGACGTTTTAATAATTAAGAAAATCATGCGACGTTTTTTCTGTTGGTTAATATTAGGCATCTTGGGATTTACTCTAGTTACAGGTTGCCATCATTTCACATCTCACAATACATCCTCTTTACCTAAACAACAAACCGCAGAATGTCGCATGGTTAAACACAACCTGGGAGAGACTTGCATCCCTACAAGTCCCCAGCGTGTTGTGACACTCCACACCTCAATCCTGGCTCATGTCCTAGCACTTGGCATCAAACCCATTGGCAGCACTTATCTCCAAGCATTCACTAATAATGTTGAAGTTCCACCTTATCTGAAATCTTATCTCACTGACATTCAGGTGTTGGGTGGCTATGACCCTAACCTCGAAAGTTTGCTGTACGTCAAACCCGATCTGATTATTGGGTATGATTGGGAGAAAAAAGTCTACCCTTTGTTAGCCCAAATTGCGCCGACAGTGCTGAGTCAGTCTCATAACAGTGACGATTGGCAAAAAATTTTTAAGTTTGTGGCTGAAGTTTTAGGACGGCAAGATGCAGCCCAACAAGCCTGGGATCGCTATCACCATCGAATTGCAGAACTCAAAGCAGCATTAGGAAAACAATATCAAAATCAAACTATCTCTCTCGTTTCCATCTCTGGGGGTAGCATTTTTAGTGAGGTTAAAGGTTCATTTCCTGACCGCATCCTCAAAGATGTTGGATTACAACGTCCTGCTGCTCAGGATGTTATGGCGCAGGCTAACATGATGCCAATCTCTGAGGAAGAAATAGACAAAGCGGACGGCGATATCTTATTTGTGGGGATGATGACAACAGGCGATCGCCAGAAGCTGGAAGACCTCAAACAAAAACCCCTGTGGCAAAAACTTCGTGCCGTTCAGCAAGATCGGGTTTATCCGGTTGATTATATGACCTGGCGGGGATTTAACCTACTAGCTGCGGATGCCATCATTGATGACCTCTTTAAATACCTCGTTAACACTCCTTAATATAGCTGTTCTAAATAACTCAAAAGAAAATACTTGTATATAGTCAGGACTTACGCACAAAGATTGTCTGTGAAGATTAGGTGAAGGGGTGAAAGGTTATGGGGTGTAAGGGTTTTGGATACATACACCCCTATACCCTACCCTTATACCCTTAGGACTAGCCCTTTCAAGGTGACTAACGAAGATGCTTTGTTTGAGTGCTAACATTTTGAATCACCGGCTGAGATTTTGGGTTTTTTGAAGATTGAAATAACCAATCTTCGTTCCAAATCTCACCACCTTGAAAGGGCTAGTTCTAACCCTTGCTAAAACCCTTGATTTTTCCTTTTTATGCGTAAGTTCTAATAGTGATATTATTTCGTAATAAATACTGGTGCAATCGGGGGCAATAAATGTCAGAGAATGAAACGAATGCAATATTTTTTGCGCTATTATCCCTGCGATCGCCTCACTATCTTTACCTCAGGGAAGGTTTTAATGTGACTATTGCTGACTATAGAGTGTGCGATCGCCTAATGATAGAATTATCCAGCGGAAACCCTTATTTTTCCGTAGGGGCAATTCATGAATTGCCCCTACAGCGTGTACTTTTACGTAAGTCCTATAAATACCTTGTCAACAGTCCCTAACTCTATGCCTAAACACACCATATTTGTATGTAAATCCTGTCACCGTTCATCTGAAGAACGACCAGAAAAGCCGCCTTTTGATGGTGATATTTTTATTGAGAAATTAAACAATTTATGTTTTGAAAAATTCCTCCCTGAGGAAGTTGAAATTCAGCCAGTTGGGTGTTTGTGGGCTTGCAGTCAAGGCTGTGTTGTAGCTGTATCGAGTGACGAAAAACCCACCTATCTGTTTGTTAATCTGACGCCAGAAGAAAGCGCAGCAGCCTTACTGGAATTTATGCAACTTTATATCAAAAGCCGTAAAGGTGCTGTAGTTTGGGAAAAGCTTCCGCAAGTTTTACAGTCTGCTATTTTCGCGCAAATTCCATCTGTAAAATCAGAGCTATAAATTATTCACTCTAACTAACTATTGTGTGAATTTAAAACCCCTGTACTAATGCAGGGGTTTAGTATCAGGGGAATCTTATGTCTCTTCGACTTGGGTTTTCTAACATACTTTCTGCTTGTTTAACTTCTGG
>JAESFX010000099.1_pt1 | contig 117307 bp, 119 predicted proteins | sample 9269501 | NCBI WGS metagenome assembly JAESFX01 (sample SAMN14515570, study PRJNA621655) | algae metagenome | isolation source: Desmonostoc geniculatum HA4340-LM1 and co-occurring heterotrophs from cave... | place: USA: Maniniholo cave, Kauai, Hawaii | collected 2009-07-28
GCGGCCGGCGGCCGCCCGCCCGGGGCGGGGGGGGGGGGGGGGGGGGGGGGGGCGCCCCCCCCCCCCCACGACCGGGTACAACCCGATTATGCTCGGCTCGCCCGGTCGTCCGGCCCCCCATCCCTAACCCTTCCCCCCCCGCTTGCGGTGGGAAGGGGATGCGCCACGCCTTCATGCGGGCGCCTGTCTCAGGCCTTGCCTCGACTCCGCAGCAATGGCGTTATGGCCACGAGACCGCCTGCCGAGGAGCCCAGACCCATGCCATCGACCGATGAGGAGAAGGCGCGGCTCGTGCTCGACATCTTCAGGCATTTCGACACCGAGCCGGGCGAGCCGCTCGCGGCCGGAAACCTGCTCTCGATCGCCGCGATGAACGGCTGGCAGACCACCGACGTCACGGAGGGCTTTCGCCATGGCGTGACGCTGGGCTGGTTCGAGGACGGCCCGAACGGGACGGTGATGTTGACGGCGAAGGGGGCGGGGGAGGTTTGAGGCATCGGCATCTTGGTCCGGACGATCCTGCTCCGGGTGGGAACCAGATGTTTGACCTCAATGATTCAATCGCGCGGTGGAACGGCTTCGTATTGCGGCAGACCGTCTGCGATCTGGTAGTAATCCCCCTTGTCGGCAACGTAGATGTGCAAGCTTGCAGCGGTCTCCGTCGGGCCGTCGAAGGCGCCCATCGCCACTGCAATCCAGTCGCGATCCGACCGATCCCAAAACAGAGACGAGCCGCATGTCGAGCAGAAGCCGCGTCGAACCTTCTCCGACGACTGAAACCACGTCACCCTCTCCTCACCGATTACGGTCAGGGCGACCCTCGGAATGTCGGTGGACGCGAAATAATGGCCGGAGTGCTTTCGGCACATCCGGCAATGGCAGAAGTTGGGGTGGGGTAAACTGTCATCGACGGCGAAGGTGACCGCACCGCATAGGCATGAGCCGTTATGCATCTTCTCGTCCCATTCCGCACGCCCGCACGCGCCTGTCCGAGAACCATGGCATCGAGGCTACGAGGTTCGCAACAGCGTCCGAGATGGGATGATAAGCGACCGCGCCTCCCACTACCCCCCATAACTCTTCACCAGCGACCCCGCGACCAGCCCCCAGCCATCCACCAGCACGAAGAAGATCAGCTTGAACGGCAGCGCGATCGTCACCGGCGGCAGCATCATCATGCCGACCGACATCAGGATCGAGGCGACGACGAGGTCGATGATCAGGAAGGGCACGAACAAAAGGAAGCCGATCTCGAAGGCGCGGCGCAGCTCCGAGATCATGAAGGCCGGGGCCAGCACATGGATCTGCACCTCCTGCGGCGTCGCGGGCGCGGGCTCGCGCGACATCTCCATGAACAGCGCCAGGTCCTTCTCGCGGACATGCCTGAGCATGAAGGTCCGGAACGGCGCGACGCCGCGATTATAGGCCTCCTGCGGCTGGATCTGCCCCGCGATCAGCGGTTGCACGGCGTTGGTATAGGCCTCGCGCAAAGTCGGGGCCATGACGAAGCCGGTCAGGAAGACCGAGAGCCCGATGATCACGGCGTTGGGCGGCGCGGTCTGCGTGCCCAGCGCCGAGCGCAGCAGCGACAGCACCACCACGATGCGCGTGAACGAGGTCACCATGATCAGGATCGACGGCGCGAGCGAGAGCACCGTGATGACCGCGATGAGCTGCAGCGCCCGCTCGGCGACGCCGCCGCCCTGGCCGAGATCGAGCGACAGCGTCTGCGCCAGCGCCGCGCCGAAGGACAGCGTCAGCCCGGCCAGCACGAGCGCCGGAAGCCGCCATCGTCGCCATATCGTGGTTGCGTTGTGTATCACGCGCCGCCGTGAGCTGACGCCCGACTCACATGGCCGGGCCGCGCAAGGCTAGGGCGCACGCTCCATAGGGGGCAACCGCCGCAGGCGTCGCAGGCGGTCACGGCAGGTGACATTCCTGTTGACGGAACTGGAGTGAACGCGCGCTGGCCGGCTCGACCGGCCCTCTCCCCCCTTGCGGGGGAGAGATGGAGAGGGGGCTTGGCAGGTTCCAAACCTTGCAAGCGCAGTGCTGCCCCCTCCCCAGCCCTCCCCCGCAAGGGGGGAGGGAGAGGAGCGCGCAGCGCTTAAAAGAACCGTGCCGGAAGGCTTCAGCCCTTCGGCTTCGGATCGCGGCCCAGCAATCGCGCGAACTCGGCCTCGATCGCATCGACAGAGAACGGGTCGATCGCGGCGGGCTTCGGCTGCGGCGCGGGCGGCGGGGCCTCCGGCTCGGGCGTGTCTTGCTCGGGCAAGTCTTGCTCGGGCAGGTCTTGCTCGTGCTTGTCGTCCGGCTCGGGTCGATCGTCCGGCTTGGAAAGCTCTTCCGGCTCCGCAATGTCCCGAGGCTCGGACGGTTCGGGCTCCTGCTCGAAAGCCGGCTCGCGCATCGGATCGGCCGCCTCCGGCGCGACGAACAGCCCGTCATCGGGCTCCGGGTCTTCCGCGACTGGCTCCGGCTCGGGCGTTTCGGAGACCGGCGCGACGAAGGCCGGCGGCGGAGCGAACACGGGCGGCGGGGCCGGAATCGGCGGCATGTCCGGGACGGGCGGCGGCATTCGCTCGGGCTTGAGCCCCAGCGCGAGTTCCAGTTCGGCGGCGACATCGAGCGACGGCGGCGTCGGCTGGCCGACCGTCACCGGGGGCGCGGGCGGGCTCGGCATCGGCGCGGGCTCGGGCGGCGCGGGCGCGATCGCCGGAGCGGGCTCCGGCGGCGCGCGTGGCGGCGGCTCGGGCGCGGCCTTCGCCTCCGGCTGCGACTGCGGCTGGGGCTGGGAGGGCCGGACCGTGGAATGGGGCCGCCTCAGCGCCTCTTCGAGCTGGCGCGCCATGTCGTCGAGTTCGCTCGCGCTGACGGCGGGCGCCGGCGCATGGTCCCGCGCGAAACTGGGCGCGGCGGCGGCTGGCGAAGGCGCGCGCGCAATCTCGGCCAGGACGGCGCCGGCCCCCGCGCCGGCAACGGCCGATGCGACAGCCACGCCGACATCGGCGCGCGACGCGCCCTGCGGCGCGCCGGCGCGCGGCGGCAGGGGCGGAAGCGGCAGCGGCTCGAGCCCGGCGGGCAGCGCGGTCCGGCGCGGCTCCGGCGCGGGAACCGGCACCGGCATCGGTATCGGCGTCCCTTCGCCGCGCAAATCTGCAGGCATGGCCGGGTCCAGGGCGAGCGGGCGCTCGGCCAGCCCTGCCTCGGTCCCTCCCTGCGCGGCCGCGCGCTGTGCGCCGCGCACGATGTTGGCTTCCACCACGACATCCGAGAGGCCGCCGATCATGATCAGGTGCTCGACATTGTCGCGCCGGATCAGCACGAGCTGGCGCTGGCGGTCGAGATCGTGGGTGTCGACGACGCCCAGGCGCGGCAGGCGGGCGCGGCCGCCGCCCTGCCCCTTCATCCGCAGCCTGCCGCCCTTGATCTGCCTTGCGAAGAGCCCCAGCAGGGCCAGCAGGGCGAGGATGACCGCGAAGGCGATGATCCATTTCTGCCCGGTCGAGAGATCGAAGCCAAACAACGTCTGCAAGGTCTGCCTCATGAGCGACGGCCGCGTCCCGGACGGCCGGAGTTTTCCGCCCAAGGATCAACGCCTTGGCTATAGCATAACGCTCCCGATTTCAGGAAACATGGTGAACCTGCGGTTAACCACAGCCCTGAATCGGCCCGGTCTTAACCGCTCGTTAACCCTGCGCCCGGCAATATTTTCCCAGTCGAACGCGCGGCCGCCTGCTTGGCGCGCCGCGTTCAAAGGGACAATCGGGCCATGGCCGACAATGCGCTGGGCAGCGGCGGAAACCTGATGCAGGCGCTGAAGACGCGCATGCACTACCACCAGTCGCGCCAGAAGGTGCTGGCCGAGAACGTCGCCAACGCCGACAGCCCGGGCTTCCGTCCGTCGGACCTGAAGGCCCCCGATCCCGGTCGCGGCGGCGCGGCGGGCGTCGCGCTGGCGCGGACGAGCGCGGGCCATATGGGCCCCGCCGGCCAGCGCGGCGGCTTCGACCCCGCGAAGGCGCAGCGTTTCGAGGTCACGCCCAACGGCAACGGCGTCAATCTCGAGGACGAGATGATGAAGGTCGCCCAGAACCAGGGCGACTTCCAGCTCGCGGCCTCGCTCTACAACAAGGGCCTGGGCCTGATGAAGATCGCCATCGGCAAGGGCCGCTAGGGACCGGGCCGCCGAAGATTGGCCCGCCGGGGCATCGGCAAGGGAAGGAACTGCATCATGGACCTCCTCAAGAGCATCGCGGTGGCGGCGTCGGGCCTGCGGAGCCAGTCCGGGCGCATGCGCGTCATCGCCGAAAACCTCGCCAACGTCGATTCGGGGCCCGACCGCGCCGGCGTCGACCCGTATCGCCGCAAGATCGCGACCTTCCAGCGCCATGTCGACCGCCAGCTCGAGGCGCAGGTCGTCAGCCTCGGCGCGGTCCAGCGCGACCGGAGCGAGTTCCGCACCAAATTCGAGCCCGGCCACCCCGCAGCCGACGCCGCAGGCAATGTCCGCATGCCCAACGTCAATTCGCTGATCGAGGCGACCGACATGCGCGAGGCCCAGCGCAGCTACGAGGCCAACCTCAACGTGATCTCGTCCACGCGCCGCATGCTCCAGCGCACCATCGACATCCTGCGCGCCTGAGCGCGGCGTTTAAGAGGAACGAACCGCCATGGCCATGCCAAGCTTCGCCGCCGCCGGCGCCTATGCCTCCATCCAGGGGATGGGCGCGGGCAGCCTGATGAAGAAGCCGCTCTCGGCCGGCGCGGGCTCGGGGAGCGCCGATTTCCAGGCGATGGTCGGCAAGGCGCTCGAAGCCACCGCCGACGCCGGCAGGAAGGCCGACGCGCAGACGGCCAACGTCGCCGCCGGCCGCGCCGATGTCGTCGACGTCGTCACGGCGGTGGCCGAAAGCGAAGCCGCCATCGAGACGCTGGTCGCCGTGCGCGACCGCGTCATCGCCGCCTATGAGGAGATCATGCGGATGCAGGTGTGACGCTAAAGCGGAACCCTGAACGGCCAACACCACTCCTGCCCTGCCTGCCATATCGGACACCTCATCATGACCTCCGGAGCCATCCTCGACGTCGCCCGCGACGGCATCGTCGTCTTCCTCAAGGCCGGGGGACCGCTGATGGTCGTGGCGCTGGCGGTCGGCCTCGTTGTCTCCCTGATCCAGGCGCTGACCCAGATCCAGGAACAGACGCTGGTCTACGTGCCCAAGATTCTCGCGACCTTCGGCGCGCTGATGCTGTTTCTCCCGTTCATGGGCGACGCGCTTGCAGGCTATATGGGACGCATCGCCGTCCGAATCGCCACGGGCGAGTGATGTCAGTGGCCGCCGCCGCCCTCGCTGCCAAAGGGTCGCGCGGCGCCGCGCCCAGGCTGGCGAAGAGGTCTGCGCGGCCCGATGCAAATCCCGCTCCTGCCAGAGATCAGCACCGTCTTCGTGCTCGTCTTTGCGCGAATCGGGACGCTGGTCATGCTGATGCCGGGCATCGGCGAACGCTTCATCATGTCGCGCGCGCGGCTTGCCCTCGCCTTCTTCATCGCGCTGATGATCACGCCGATGGCGCGCCAGCTCATCACGGTCCCGACCGAGGTCCCCGGTCTCGTCACCCTGCTGCTCGGCGAGATCCTGATCGGGCTGTCGATCGGCGTCTGCGTGCGGATGCTGATGGCGGCTCTGCAGACGGCGGGCGTGATCGTCGCGCAGACCATGGGACTGGGCTTCGCCATGACGGTCGATCCGACCGGCGGGCTGCAGAATCCCTCGATCGGCAACCTTCTGACCATGCTCGGCATCACGCTGATCCTGACCTCGGATCTGCACCATGTCTCGATCGCGGCGATGCATGAAAGCTATCGCCTGCTGCCGCCGGGCGGCCTTCCCGCCATCGGCGACGTCGCGCAACTGGCGATCCGCGCCGTCACCCAGGGCTTCGCGCTCGCGGTCCAGATCGCCGCGCCCTTCGTCGTCTTCGGCCTGCTGTTCAATGTCGGGCTGGGCGTGCTGGCGCGCATGATGCCGCAACTGCAGGTCTTCTTCCTCGCCATCCCCGCCTCGATCCTCGGCGGCATGCTGGTCCTGCTCGCCGTCATCGGCGTGATGATGAGCGTCTTCCTCGATCAGCTCGGCGACTTCCTGCGCCAGTTCACAGGCAACTGAGGCTGCGATGTCCGAGGAAGCCGACAAGGAAGACAGAACAGAAGAACCGACGCAGCGAAAGCTGGACCAGGCGATCGAGAAGGGCGACGTCGCCAAATCGCAGGAGATCGGCACCTTCTTCGTGCTCTGCGGCCTGACCTTGTCGCTGCTCGTCGCGGCTGGCTGGTCGTCCCGGGAGGCGGCGCTTTCGCTGCGTTCCTTCCTGATGAACGCCCATCAGGTCCCCGCCGACGCCGCCGGCTTCACGGCCGTGACCCAGAAGGGCATCGTGACCGGCTTCATGGCGCTCGGCCTGCCCTTCGGCTTCATTCTCTGCGCCGGGCTCGCCGGGGCGCTGATCCAGCACAAGCCGCTGTGGACCTTCGAGCCGATGACGCCGAAGTTCAGCCGCATCTCGCCGATGGCCGGGGCCAAGCGCATCTTCGGCAAGGAAGCCTGGGTCAATTTCGCCAAGGGGCTGGCCAAGACCGGTCTCGTCGGCGTCGTGCTCTGGATCACGCTCTGGAACGAGCATGACCGGCTCGAAGCCTTCGCCCAGATGAACGTGCAGGCGATCCTGCCGGCGACCCTGACGCTGACGATCAAGCTGATGGCGGCCGCGCTGGCGCTCTTCGCCGTCGTCGCGATCGGGGATTTCGGCTACCAGCGCTATTCCTGGCATCAGCGCCAGAAGATGACCAGGCAGGAGCTGAAGGACGAATACAAGAACTCGGAAGGCAATCCCGAGGTCAAGGCCAAGCTGCGCCAGCTCCGCGCCCAGCGCGTCCGCAAGCGCATGATGGCCAACGTCCCCAAGGCGACCGTGATCGTCACCAACCCGACCCATTATGCGGTCGCGCTGCAATACGAGCCCGGCATGGCCGCCCCGCTCTGCCTCGCCAAGGGCGTCGACGCCGTGGCGCTGAAGATCCGGGAAGTGGCCGGCGAGCACCGCGTCCCGATCGTCGAGAACGTGCCGCTGGCGCGCGCCCTTTACGCCAGCGTCGAGATCGACGACGAAATTCCTGTCGAACACTATCAGGCCGTCGCGGAAGTGATCGGATACGTCTTGCGCCTGAAGGGTCGCCGCGCCTAACTCGACCGACGGATTTCGCGTCCGCCGGCGGGTCGATGGCCTGCGCGCGACGGCAATGAACGGACCAGACCGCAATGAGCGGAACCACGGCCACCACCGCGATCGATCGCTCCGACAAGCCGGGCCATGTCGGCGTGATCCTGCTCGTCGCCGGGCTCCTGGTCGGCGCGGCGATCGCGCTCGGCTTCATCGCCAACGAATGGGCGCAACCGCTGATTCTCGGCCTGCTCGCGCTTTTGTCCGTCATCGGCGTGTTCGGCCTGTTCGGCTTCGCCATCGGCCTGCTCCAGTTCTCGGGCCGCGCGGCGCGCAACGACCTGACCAAGGCGATCGTCGACACGGCGGAGGACGGCATCGTCGTCACCGAGGGCGAGAATCGCATCATCTACGCCAACGAGGCCTATCTCGGGCTGGCCGGCGCGCGCGGCGCCAGCGACATCCGCCCCGTCGAGCGGCTCTTCACCGGCCGCGCCGAGGTGTCAGAAGCGGTGTATCGGCTCGCGACCGCCTCGCGCGAGGCGCGGCGTCTGGTCGAGGAAATCCGGCTGGAGCCGGCGCTGAGCGGGCGCGGCGGCGTCGGCTGGTACCGCGTGCGGGTCTCGGGCCTGCGTCGCGAGGGACGGCCCGCGACGCTCTGGAGCGTGTCCGACGTCACGCCCGAGCGCGAGCGCCAGGAGAACGCCTTCCAGGAACTCCAGCACGCCATCGACTATCTCGACCACGCGCCGGCGGGCTTTCTCTCGATCGACGCCGACGGCGAGGTCTCCTATCTCAACGCGACGCTCTCGGGCTGGCTCGATTTCGACCTGGCCCGCTTCGGCTCGGGCGGCCTCAACCTCGACGACATCGCCACGCCCAACGCGGCCGCCCTCGTCCAGGCCATTCGCGGCCAGCCCGGCGATGTCCGGATCGAGCTGCTCGATGTCGATCTGAAGCGCCGCAACGGCCAGTCCCTGCCGGTGCGGCTGCACCATCAGGTCGCTTTCGGCAGCGACGGGCGCGCCGGCCCCTCGCGCACGCTCGTGCTGAACCGCGCGACGGGCGAGGCCGGATCCGACAGCCGCAGCGACGCCGAGGTCCGCTTCGCCCGCTTCTTCCACTCGACGCCGATGGCGATCGCCACGGTCGACAAGGCCGGCGCGATCCTGCGCTCCAACGCCGCCTTCACCCGGCTGACCCAGGGCGCGGCGCAGCCGGCCACGATCCATGATCTCGTCCTGCCGGGCAGCGGCGCGCTCGAGCGGGCGCTGGGCACGACGATGCAGGGCGACATCGAGACGGCCCCGCTCGACGTGACGCTGGCGGGCGAGGAGAGCCGCTCGGCGAGGCTCTATATCTCCCCGGTCGCGGCGAGCGAGGACGGCGACGGCGAGCGCGCCATCATCTACGCGCTGGAAACCACCGACGAGCGCAAGCTCAAGGACAACATGGACCAGGCCGGCAAGATGCAGGCGGTCGGCCAGCTCGCCGGCGGCATCGCGCACGACTTCAACAACGTGCTGCAGGTCATCATCAACGCCTCGGAGTTCCTGCTGGCGAGCCACCGGCCGACGGACCCCTCCTTCCCGGACATCATGCAGATCAAGCAGAACGCCTACCGGGCCGCCGCGCTGGTCAGGCAACTGCTCGCCTTCTCGCGCCGCCAGACGCTGCGCCCGCAGGTGCTGGAACTCGGCGACGTGCTGTCGGACCTCTCGCTGATGCTGAAGCGCGTCCTCGCCGACAAGGTGACGCTCGATGTCCGGCAGGGCCGCGATCTCTGGCCGGTCAAGGCCGATCTCGGCCAGCTCGAACAGGTCATCGTCAACCTGGCCGTCAACGCCCGCGACGCCATGCCCAATGGCGGCAGGCTCTCGGTCAGGACGCAGAACATCGAGGCGGGCGAGAGCGCGAGCTTCGGCCAGCAGGCCCTGCCGCCCGACGACTACGTGCTGCTGGAGATCGCCGACAGCGGCACCGGCATCGCGCCCGAGAACCTTCACAAGATCTTCGAGCCGTTCTTCACCACCAAGGAGGTCGGCAAGGGCACGGGCCTGGGCCTCTCCATGGTCTACGGCATCGTCAAGCAGACAGGGGGCTTCGTCTTCTGCGAGTCCACCGTCGGCGAAGGCACCAAGTTCCTGATCTTCCTGCCGCGCCATGTGCCGACCGAGGAGGATATCGCCGCCGAGCGCGCCGCCCGGGAAGCGCCGAAGAAACTCGCCGCCGACCATACCGGCGCCGGGATCATCCTGCTGGTCGAGGACGAGGATGCGGTGCGCGCGCTGAACGCCCGCATGCTGGTCTCGCGCGGCTACACGGTCCACGAGGCGGCCTCGGGCGTCGAGGCGCTCGACATCTTCCTGCAGCATGACGGCAATATCGACCTCGTCGTCTCCGACGTGGTGATGCCCGAAATGGATGGCCCGACGCTGCTCGGCGAACTGCGCCAGCGCAACCCCGCCACGAAGGTGGTCTTCGTCTCCGGCTATGCCGAGGAGGCGTTTCGCAAGAACCTGCCCGAGGGCGAGGATTTCCACTTCCTGCCGAAGCCGTTCACCATGAAGCAGTTGGTCGAGACGGTGAAGGCGGCGATGGCCTGAGCGCTATTCGACGGCAAGGGGCCTGCGCGCCAGCACCCGCAATCCGCTGACGGGCGCATCCATGACATAGCGCAGCTCGTAGGCCCCCGCCCGATCGGGCGCCTCCAGCACCGCCTCGACATTCTCGATCGGGAAAAAGACCGGCCCCATCGCCTCGGACGGGGCGTCGGGCGAGACCAGCACGACGCGATCCTGCACGCCGTTTGGGCCGATGCCCCGCACGGGAAAGCTCGCGCCGCGCCTTACGCGCTCGGGAGCCGACAGCGTAGCGCTCGGCTCGGTCGTCGTCAGCGGCTGGCGGAACAGGATGTCGGGCGCATCGCTGCGACCGGTCGCGAGCCTCAATTCGTAGACGCCGGCGACGCCCGGCGTCGGCAGCGCCGCTTTCCCCGCCATGGGCTCGACGACGACGATCGCCGCTGTCGCGGGGTCGTCGCGCCGGGCGATCGCCACCCGCGCGCCTGCCGGCGCGCGCAGCAGCGACACGCTCAGCACCGAACCCGCCATCACGCTGCGCGAGGCGGAAAGCGACGGGCCCGCCTGCGGCGCGGGGCGCGGCTGGGCGGCAAGCTCTGCCGGCGCGATCATCGCCGCAAGCAGCAGGGACCGGCGCGCGATCATCCTTGCGCCAACGCCCGGATGCGCGCCGCGAGCCGCGGATTGCGCGAGGCCATGGCGCGGAAATCGATCGGATCGAGCACCAGCAGCTTGCTCGGCGCGGTCGCCACCGCCGAATGCGGGCATGGCGAATGGCTCGCGACGCAGACATCGTCGAGCCTGACCTCGCCGAAGAAATGGCCTTCGTCGAGACGCGTGCTGCCCTCGGTGAGCCCGACCTCGACCTCGCCGCTGGCGATGAAGTAGAGCGCTTGGCCGGGGTCGCCCGACTGCATCACGATCGCGCCGTTTCGCACCGTCCGCGCCCGCAGGAACTGCATCACCTCCGCGATCTCGGACGCATCCAGCCCGGCGAACAGCGGAACGCGCGCGATCATGCTCCAGGTGACGACGAATTCGCGGCGATGAATCTCCTGCGCGAAAGCCGTCGCGACGATGCCGACCGGCAGGGCCAGCATGACGAGGCCGAGCACGGCCGTGACGGCCGCGACGGCCTTGCCCGGAGCCGTGATCGGGAAGACGTCGCCATAGCCGACCGTGGTCAGCGTGATGATCGCCCACCACATCGCGTCGGGAATGGTGCCGAACTTGTCGGGCTGCGCCTCCTGCTCGACGAGGTGCATGGCGCTCGCGGCCATCAGCATGACGCCCATCAGGATGACGAAGCAGGCAAACAGCGCCTTGCGCTCGGCCACAAGCGCGGCGCCCAGCGAGGCCATCCCCGGAGAGTAGCGCCCCAGCTTGAAGAAGCGCAGCAGCCTGAGCAGCAGCAACACCTTGAGCTCGCCGAAGCCCAGCAGCCCGACGAGCAGCGGCAGCGTCGCGAGCAGATCGATGATCGCCGGCCAGGAAGCGGCGTAGGCGAGCCTGGCCCGGCCCGGCGACAGCGCCCGGTAGCGCGCATGCTCAGGCGCGGTCCACAGCCTGATCATATACTCGGCGGAGAAGACCGCGAGCGAGACCGCCTCCAGCGTCTGGAAAGCCGCGCCGTAGCGCTGCGACAGCGACGGCACGGATTCCAGAACGATCGCCAGCACATTGGCGCAGATCAGCAGGACGAGGCCGCGATGCAGCAGCGTCGCGACGAGATCGTCGCCCGCGCCATGATCGAGCCAGAGATGGACCCGCCGCCGCCAGACCGCCCAGGATGCAGGGGTCTCGGCGGAGGCGGCCATGGCGGCTTCAGCCCATGGCCGCGGCGACGGCCTCGAGCGCGGCCTCCGCCTTGGTCCCGTCGGGACCGCCTGCCTGCGCCATGTCGCGCCTCCCGCCGCCGCCCTTGCCGCCGAGGCGCTCGGACGCCGCGCGCACCAGCGCAACAGCATCGAAGCGTTCGGTCATGTCTTGTGTAACGCCGACGACGACGCCGGCCTTGCCGTCCTCGGAGACGCCGACGATCGCGGCGACGCCGGAACCGATCCGCGCCTTGGCCTCGTCGACGAGACTCTTCAGATCCTTCATCTCGACGCCGGTGACCGCACGCGCCAGCAGCTTCACGCCGGCGATCTCGCGCACCGGATCCTCGGCCACCCCGCCGCCGCCCATGGCGAGCTTCTTGCGCGCCTCGGTCAGCTCGCGGTCGAGCTTGCGACGCTCCTCGATCAGCGCCGCGAGCCTGGCCTCGGCCTCGCCGGCCGGCACCTTCAGCAGGCCGGCGAGGCTGGTCAGCCGGCGCGCATCCTCGTTGAGCTGCCGGCGCGCCGCAGCTCCGGTCATCGCCTCGAGCCGTCGCACGCCGGCCGCGACCGCGCTCTCGCCGACCACGCTGACGAGGCCGATGTCGCCGGTGCGGCTCGCATGCGTGCCGCCGCAGAGCTCGATCGAGAAGGCCTTGCCGTCCTCCTCGCGCGTGCCCATCGCCACGACGCGGACCTCGTCGCCGTATTTCTCGCCGAAGAGCGCGCGCGCGCCCGACGCTATGGCGTCGTCGACGCTCATCAGCCGCGTCGTCACCGGCTCGTTCCTCAGCACGATCGCGTTGGCGATGTCCTCGACGCGGGCGAGTTCCTCGTCGGAAATGGGCTTCGGATGCGAGAAATCGAAGCGCAGGCGATCGGGCGAGACCAGCGAGCCCTTCTGCGCGACATGGTCGCCCAGCACGAGACGCAGGCCCTCGTGCAGCAGATGCGTCGCCGAATGGTTGGCGCGGATCGCCGAGCGCCGCGCGTGATCGACGACGAGCTCCACCGGCTGGCCGCGCCTCAGCGCGCCCTCCTTGACGGTGACGGAGTGGGCGAAGACGTCGCCGAGCTTCTTCTGCACATCGCCGACCTCGGCCAGCGCGCCCGCGCCCCTGATCATGCCGGTATCGCCGAGCTGGCCACCCGCCTCGCCGTAGAACGGCGTCTGATTGACGATGACGAGCCCACGTTCGCCGGCATTCAGGCTCTCGACTTCCGCATTGTCGCGGATCAGCGCGGTGATCACGCCCTCGGCGGTTTCGGTGTCGTAGCCGAGAAACTCGCTGGCGCCGACCTTGTCGCGCAGCGGGAACCAGAGCTTTTCGGTCGCCGCCTCGCCTGTGCCGGACCATGCGGCGCGCGCCTTGGCCTTCTGCTGCTGCATCGCCGCGTCGAAGCCGTCGGTATCCACCGAGACGCCGCGCGCCCGAAGCGCATCCTGCGTCAGGTCGAGCGGGAAGCCATAGGTGTCGTAGAGCGTGAAGGCGACCTCGCCCTTGAGGCTCTGGCCCGAGGTCAGCTCGCGCGAGGCGTCGTCGAGAAGCGTCAGCCCGCGCGCCAGCGTGGTCCGGAAGCGCGTCTCCTCCAGCTTCAGCGTCTCGGAGATCAGCGCCTCGGCGCGCAGCAGTTCCGGATAGGCCTGGCCCATCTCGCGCGCCAGCACCGGCACGAGCCGGTGCAGCAGAGGGTCCTTCGCGCCGAGAAGCTGCGCGTGGCGCATGCCGCGCCGCATGATCCGGCGCAGCACATAGCCGCGTCCCTCATTGGACGGCAGCACGCCGTCCGCGATCAGGAAGGCCGAGCAGCGCAGATGATCGGCGATGACGCGGTGGCTCGCCTTCATCGGGCCGTCGGAGGCGACCGACGTCATCTCCGCGATGGCGCGGATCAGGGCGGCGAACAGGTCGATCTGGTAATTGTCATGCGTGCCCTGCAGCACGGCCGCGATCCGTTCCAGCCCCATGCCGGTGTCGATCGAGGGCCGCGGCAGGTCCGTGCGTATGCCGCCAGCCGCCTCCTCGTACTGCATGAAGACGAGGTTCCAGATCTCGATGAAGCGGTCGCCATCCTCATCGGGCGAGCCCGGAGGACCACCGGGGATGTGATCGCCATGGTCGTAAAATATCTCCGAGCACGGGCCGCAGGGACCGACATCGCCCATGCGCCAGAAATTGTCTGAGGTCGCGATGCGGATGATCTTGTTGTCGGAGAGGCCCGCGATCTTCTTCCACAGGCCATGCGCCTCGTCGTCCTGCGAATAGACCGTGACGGTCAGCTTCTCCTTGGGCAGCCCGTATTCGCGCGTGACCAGCGTCCAGGCATGCTCGATCGCCTGTTCCTTGAAATAGTCGCCGAAGGAGAAATTCCCCAGCATCTCGAAGAAGGTGTGGTGGCGCGCGGTGTAGCCGACATTGTCGAGGTCGTTGTGCTTGCCGCCGGCGCGCACGCATTTCTGCGCGGTCGTGGCGCGGACGTAAGGCCGCTTCTCCTGACCGGTGAAGACGTTCTTGAACTGGACCATGCCAGAATTGGCGAACATCAGCGTCGGGTCGTTGCGCGGCACGAGCGGGCTCGACGGCACGACCTCGTGGCCTTGCCCCTTGAAGTAGTCGAGGAAGGTGGACCTGATCTGGTTGACGCCGCTCATCGGGATTTGGAACTCTGCTTCTCGGATGGAGGGCCGGGAAGCCCGGCGACATCAGGGTTTCTAGAGCATGGCGCGAAAAAGTGGGAACCGGTTTTTCACTGAAACCATTCTCACACGCCATACTCAGGCGGCATGGTCCTGTCGAGAGAGCCCTTGCTGACGCGCCGTCGCCAAAGCCTTGGCTCCAAACGAGAACGGGCGGCTCGATGAGCCGCCCGCGAAAGACCTGAAGGATCGGAAGCCCGATCAGGCTTCGCCCTCGTCGAGATCGTCGTCGGTCGGCGTCGCCTGGTCGAGAATCCGCTCGGCGACGAGGCCGGAATTCTGCCGGATCGTCGCCTCGATCCGCGCCGCCATCTCCGGATTGGCCTTGAGGAAGGCCTTCGCGTTCTCGCGGCCCTGGCCGAGGCGCTGGCTGTCGAAGGAGAACCACGCGCCCGACTTCTCGACCATGCCGGCCTTGACGCCGAGATCGACCAGTTCGCCCACCTTCGAGATGCCCTCGCCGAACATGATGTCGAACTCGACCTGCTTGAAGGGCGGCGCGACCTTGTTCTTGACGACCTTGACGCGGACCTGGTTGCCGGTCGCCTCCTCGCGGTCCTTCAGCGTCGAGATGCGGCGGATGTCGAGCCGCACCGAGGCGTAGAACTTCAGCGCATTGCCGCCGGTGGTGGTCTCCGGCGAGCCATACATCACGCCGATCTTCATGCGGATCTGGTTGATGAAGATGACCATGCAGTTCGAGCGCGAGATCGAGGCGGTCAGCTTCCGCAGCGCCTGGCTCATCAGGCGGGCCTGCAGACCGGGCTGGACATCGCCCATCTCGCCCTCGATCTCGGCGCGCGGCGTCAGGGCGGCGACCGAATCGATCACCAGAACGTCGATCGCGCCGGAACGGACCAGCGTGTCTGTAATTTCCAGCGCCTGCTCGCCGGTATCGGGCTGCGAGATCAGCAGATCGTCGAGATTGACGCCGAGCTTGCGGGCATAGACGGGATCGAGCGCATGCTCGGCGTCGACGAAGGCGCAGACGCCGCCCTTCCTCTGGGCTTCCGCGATCGTATGCAGCGCCAGCGTCGTCTTGCCCGACGATTCGGGCCCGTAGATCTCGATGACGCGGCCCTTGGGCAGGCCGCCGACGCCGAGCGCGATGTCGAGGCCGAGCGAACCGGTGGAAATCGTCTCGATCTCGATCGCCTGCTGGTTCTTGCCCAGCCGCATGATCGAGCCCTTGCCGAAGGCGCGCTCGATCTGCGAGAGCGCTGCGTCCAGCGCCTTGGCCTTGTCCATCGAGGAGCCTTCCACGAGCTTGAGATTCACCTGATTCACGGGTCGCGCTCCTTATGGCAGGGGCGCGGGGACATCTCAAATCCGCGCCGGCATCCGAACTATGGACACGCTTTGTTCCCGTCATCAAGTTCTTTTTTTGTTCTCGCTGTCAGGATTTGTCAGGAGGCGGCTTCCGACCACAATGGATGCGCGAAAGGTATTTGGCGGCGCGCTCTACATAGCTATTTGGCGGAGTTGAGCGCTAACCCTTTGAAATCGCTTGGGGGCATTTGTCGCTAGTCAACATCACTGCGTAAGCCGATTGTAGGCTTCGCCAGTTATCTCTGAAGCCATTGATTTGACAGGTGATATTGCGGCAACCTCTCCGCCTTGCTCCCGACTGGTAGCCGGATTGCGGACCTTATTGCGGACCCTCAGGCGGGTTAGCGAGGCGTGTGACCAGCTTAAGCGTAGCTTCCTCGCGGCTCATTTCACCCTCAGTCGTGAGCTGGTCGAACAGAACACGTGTGTCGCGGTGCAAGACGGCGAATTCAGCTGCCGCTCGCAAAGCCGGATCGTGACCCGGCTCAAATGGCTCCGGCAAGCTAAGAAAGCCGAACCGGGCAAGAACGCGAAACAAATAACCGACAAGCTCCACATCCAAAAGAGGCTGGCTTGCCCTTAGGATGTTTCCAGTCAGAATATAATCGATTGGAACCGCGTAATTCTTACATGCATCTCTAATTCTACTCAAAGGAACTGAATTTCTAGATCTCCAATTTGAGAGCGTCGTGCGGCTAACGCCTAATGCAGCGGCTAAATCTGCGTCGGTAACTAGATCAATAGCCGTTTTAAGCCTCTCGATAATCAGTTCCGCATAAGGCGGGTCGCCTTGTTTGCCGGACCAGCCGTCGTCCCGAGTTGACATTTTGTGAACCCTGGTCACATTATGTGACATAGTGTGATTTGAGGGCATCATGGCTGACATTCATATCGAGGTGAAGACCCGGTTTGCGGCGGAGGGCGTTAGCGTTGCCGAGTGGGCGCGCGCCCGTGGCTTCAGTCCAAAGCTGGTCTATCGTGTGCTGGATGGAACCGCGAAGGGAACGAGAGGCGAAGTACACCGCATCGCCTGCGCTCTCGGCTTGAAAGCTGAGCCTTCAGAGCTTCGATTTCGTCAAGCCAACGCTGCGTGATGTGGATTCCATCTGATCACTTCGCTGATTTGGCCGCGATATCCGAGCGAAAGGCACGTGCGGCCCTTGCGAAGACATCGATGGGAAACACGTGGCGTGGTGTGAACTTGGCCGTGCGAGCGGTTCATGGTCGTGGCGGCCGCTCTGGCCTCCGCTATGAGGTCCGCGTGGACAGCCTGCCGGCCGAGCTCCAAGGTCGTTTCAAAGAGCTTCACGGCGAGCCCGGCCCCCTGCTTTCCCATGGCGCTGCGGCGCAGGCGGATCGGGATTTCTGGTATCACGTGATAGTCCCTGCCCTGGCGCACCCCAAGGGCTCCAGGGAGCGCGCGCAGGCGGTGCGAGACGCGGCGGCGCAGGAGCGGTGGCGTCCTGGCCGGAAGCCTTTCCGAGTTTCGGAGCGGACTATTCAGCGCAAGCTCGACGGCTTCGAAACGCACAGCCTGGCCGGCCTCGGCCGGCGCAAGCGGGCGGATGCCGGAGAGGCCGCCGTGATCCTCTCCCGCCGTTGGGATCAGGCGGTCCCGTTCGAAGACGACACGAAGGAGCGCGTCGCGGAGGAGCTGCGCCAATATGTGCGGGGCCTCACCAAGAAGGGCATGAACGGCGCGCAGCTCAAGCTCCTCGCCAGCAGCAAGCTCGCCACGATGACGCGGCAGGCGGGATACGAGCCGGGCGAAGGCGCGACATGCTGCGAGGTTCCGCAGCCCTTCCTTGAGCGCGAGAAGCACTTCCGGAACGTCTACAAGTTCAACACCGATCGGAAGGTCCATGACGATGAGCGGCGGGCACGCGTGCGCCGCACCCGCGACGGCCTCATGCCCATGGATATCGTCGTCGCGGACATCCACCCGATCGACATCTACTGCACCCGCGATGACGGCTCGCTGGCGACGCCGCGCGGCATCGCCTGGCTCGATCTCGCGACCAACCGCGTCTTCATGGATGTCGTCCTGCTGGAGAAGGGCGAGGGCATCACGAATGCCCATGTCATCGGCAGCTTCATGCGCATGGTGCGCGAGTGGGGATGCCCGCGCGCGCTCTATTACGACAACGGCTCGGAATACAATTGGATGGGCTTCGTCGGCGATGCGCTGAAGCTGATCGACCAGCAGGCGCGGAGTTATTTCGACCGTGTGGAGCCATGGGCCGAGCGCCGCTCCAATATCGTCCAGTCGCTGCCCTACAACGCCCCGGCAAAGCCGATTGAAGGCATCTTCAAGGTGCTTGAGCAGGGCTATTTCCGGCACATTCCCGGCTGGGTCGGCGGCGACCGCATGAGGAAGAAGACTGCGAACGTCGGCAAGGCTCCCGAACCCTTCCACGGCAGCTTCGACGAGCTGCGCGGCGTCATACAGGCGCAGCTCGCGGCCTATCACGCCATGCCGACCGGCAAGCGCAGCTCGATCAAGGGGCAGTCCCCGAACGGATCGCTGTCGAAGGCGATCGGCGCAGGCTGGGGCATGACGATGGTCAACCCCGATGCCTTCCGGATCGCGTTCTCCCGACCGGAGACGAGGAAGCTGCATCAGGGCGTCATTCGCTATGGCGGGCGGCTTTGGACCAGCGACGCGCTGATGGCGCACCAGGGCGACAGCGTGACCTTGTTGGTGCCGCACTATGAGGAGCCCGACCGGCTGGCGGTTCGCGACGATCGCGATCGCTTCCTGTGCTGGGTCGAACCGGATGTACCGTTCGGCTTCCTCGAAACCGATGGCGCGCGAGAGAGCGCCAGGCGCGATCGACTCCAGAGGCAGTCGCTCCGCGACCTCGACCGATCGGCTCCCGATCTGGACGTTCTGGAGGAGCGCCGGGCTGCCGTCGCCGGCCTGCCGGCCCCTTTGCCCGCGCCGATCGTCGCGACCATCGGCCCGGCCGAGGAACATCGCGAGATGATTGCGGGCATGCGCGAGACTTCGACCCAACGGGCCGATCGCGTGCACCGCGAAGGCCAGGACGCTCTTCGTCAGCGCCTGGCCACGATCAACCGCATCAAGCGCAAGAGCCTGCCCAATGGATAGAATCGAGTTTGTCGAGACGGCCATCTCGCAGCTGATCTTCGACGTCATCGAGGACGCGCGCGAGAACAACATCTGCGCCGCCGTTGTCGGAAGTCCGGGCGTCGGCAAGACGATGGCGCTCGGTGCTTACGCGAAGAAACATCGCGCCCCGTTTATTACAGCAACCGCAGTTCTTTCCGGCTCGCTCTTGGCGCTCTTCCGGCACGTTTCTGCGGAGTTGGGCCACTATCCAGAAAAGGGCCTGAGCGATCTACAGCAACGGCTGTTCGCGTACGATTTCGCCAATACTGTGTTGCTTATCGACGAAGCTCAAAATCTGCCGCTGAAGGCGGTTCGCGAGCTTCTCTATCTGTGGGACGAAACCCGCCTGCCGATCATCTTTTGCGGCAACCAGGAAGTGCTGAAGCGCGTGAACGTCGATCACGGCGCATTCGCCCAGATATCGCGACGGATACCCCGGCGCGAGCAAATCGCGGGCATCCTCGATTCCGACTCCGACGTGATCACCAACACCTTCGGCGTCGAAGGCGTCGATTGCTATGCGGTCATGCGCCAGATCGGCGCGAAGTTCCATGCAGACGGCATCGTCAACGTGCTGACGCGCGCGCGCAAGATCGCCGCGCCCCGCAACGTCATCCGGCTTCACGACATTCGCGACGCGCTGGAAATGCTGCCGTCCTACAAATCCGCGCTCGAAGACAAGCGTCGGCCATCTTCACGGCAGTAGGAGAGCCAAAATGAACCACATCCCGATGCACCCTGAATTTATGTCCGATCAGCAGAGGATCGAATCGCTCGTCCACATGAACCAGGCGTTCTTAGCGCTGGTGGCGATAGACGCGGAGCTTCTCACGCGCCTCGATCCGGCCGGCCTACCGAACGATCTGGCCGCGCACGTTCGGAAATACGCCGAGGCGCAGCGCGAGCTGGTGAACGCCTCCAGGGCAGAACTCGAGCGCATTCTGTGGCCTGCCCCGAACCGCGTCTCCGATCCTCTTCAGTGAAGATAGCCGCCATGAAAAACGACTCGCTCGACGCCGAACTCGCCGAAGCCCTCGACGACATCGACACGGAAATTCACGACCTTCGCACGGTCGGGTGGATCATGAGCTGCATCGCCGATCCTGCGGAAAAGCCGCCTGCGGGGCTGTTCCCGGCTGATCTCGGTTACTTCATGGCCAAGCTCATCGCGCGCCACGCCGAACGGCTCGGCAACATCACGCGCCCTGCGCAGGACAAGCTGCGCGAGCGTCGCCAGGCCTCGCGATGATCAGCGGCAAGCAGATCACCATGGTGCAGATCGCCAAGCGCCAGCTCGGCCTGACGGACGACGAGTATCGCGGGCTGCTCTGGCGCATTGCCGAGGTCGAGAGCGCCCGCGATCTGACGCCGGCCGGCTTCACGGCGCTGATCAGGGCTTTTGAGACGCTGGGCTTCCAGCGGACCAACCCGCCGCTGCATGTCCGGCGCGGCATGGCGACGCCGGCCCAGCTCGCCCTGGTCGAAGAGCTGTGGCGCGACTATGCCGGCGAGAGCAGCGGCGAGCGCATGAGGCGCTGGCTGGAGCGCTCCTACAAGATCTCGGCGCTGCGCTTCATGACGCAGGACCATGCCGCGATGGCGATCAACGGGCTGCGCGTCATGCTGCGCCGGAAGGCCTTCGACGACGCCCAGGCCGAAAAGCCCTCAGGAGCCGCGTAGGCGGCCTTCGCTCCTTGGCCGCTACCGAGCCTTGGAAAATATTGCCGTTGCCGCACAGCCGTTTCAAAACCCCTTCAACGGCGATTTTAACGAGAGGGTCTGGCGCGGCCCGGTTGAATCCAGCGCTGACGAGAAGTCGGGCGACTGGGGGGTCGTCACATCCCCGCGGGGCTTGCCCGGCGTACGAAACAGCTGACACAGCCGCCCTGCGACCAATCTGGCCCGAAATCGGCGCAGATTCAAGGCGAGCGGCGGGGCTTGGTCGCCTCACGCCCCATCAGCGGGGCGTGCCGGCTCGGGAGCGGTTGCCGCACCTTGAGTGGGATTTGCCGGGCTGCCGAGCGGTCCGCCTGCCGCCTGCGCGGCACGCCTCCCAGCGGATGAAGGCATTCGGTCCATGATGGTGATTGTGCTCCCTCCGGCGACGAAGGAAGTTGCCCGCTTCGTCGATCTGATCGGAGCCGATGCCACGCTGAAGCTGCTTGAGGCTCGCGGCGGCACGCGCCTCTACATCGCGGATTCAAAGGAAGGTGGGCTCCTTGCCGGCATCGTCGGCCTTGACGCGGCAGAGGCAATGCGCCGACATTTCGGCAAGGGCGAGATCATGCTGCCGATCGGCCGGCCCTGGCGGATTTTGTGCTACATCGCCATGGGGCTGAGTGGTCCGCAGGCTGCTCTGAAGTCCGGAACCTCCGAGAAGGTCGTGCACAGCACCCTTCAGCGCTACGGCCGCCCCATCACCCTCAAACGGTCAGCCTGACGCCCCGCCCAAGGGGCGTGTTGGCGGGCTAGCCAATGCCGCAAATTAGGTGGGATTTGCCGGGCTGCTGGCTTTCTCCCGCCAGCCCTCGCGACAAGCGCCCTGCCTTCTCACGGACGAAAGCTCCCGACCATGCTTATCAACGCGGCCAATCTCCGCCTCGCCTTCACCGGGTTCACGACCGCTTACAACGGCGGGTTCGCCGCGACGGAGTCGCACTACAGCAAGGTCGCGATGACCGTGCCCAGCTCGACGACGGAGGAGAGGTATGGCTGGCTTGGCCAGTTCCCCCAGCTTCGGCAGTGGATCGGCGACCGGCATATCAAGAGCCTGGGGAACCACGGCTTCACGATCAAGAACAAGGATTTCGAGAGCACGATCTCGATCGGCGAAAACGACCTGGCCGACGATCGCATCGGCATCTTCAAGCCGATGTTCGAGGAAATGGGCCGGGCTGCGAAAGTCCACCCCGACACGCTCGTGTTCGCGCTGCTGAAGGCAGGCTTCGAGACGTTTTGCTTCGACGGCCAGTTTTACTTCGACGCCGATCATCCCTTCTACGATGAAGCAGGCGAGATTGCTGGTTCCGTATCGAACATGCAGGCCGGCGCCGGGCCGGCCTGGTATCTCATGGACCTGTCGCGGTCCATCAAGCCGCTGATCTGGCAGGAGCGCCAGAAGTATCGCTTCACGGCACTCGATCGCGACACCGACGAGAACGTCTTCATGCGGAAGGAATACATCTACGGCGTCGATGCCCGCGTGAACGTCGGCTTCGGCCTGTGGCAGCTCGCCTTTGGATCGAAGGCTGCTCTGACGACCGAAAACTTCGTCCTGGCCAAGAATGTGATGACCGGTCTGCGCGGCGATCAAGGGGCGTTGCTAGGCATCAAGCCGACACATCTCGTCGTACCGCCCGAACTGGAGGAGGCGGCGCTGGAGCTGCTCAAGCCCGTGCTGGGGGGCGGATCGTCGAATATCTGGGCCAATGCTGTCCAGGTCATCGTCTCGCATCACGTCGGTTAGCGCCATGGCGAACCGCAACATGAAGGTTTCCGTCCTCGTCGAGCTGGTCGATCGGCTGACGGCTCCCTTGCGCGGCCTTACGCGCGGCATCGCCGGCATCGCCAACTCGGTCGGCGACCTCGGCCGGAGGATCGGGCTCATTGGCGCTACGTTCGCCGCGTTCTCTTTCATGGCTCCGATGCAGCAGGCAGCCGCGTGGGATGCACAACTGCGCGACATTGCCATAACGGCCGGCAAGACGGGCGGCGCGGCCGAGAGTATGATCGGGGATCTCTCCAAGCAGTATCAGAAGCTAGCCTTCATGACCGGCCAAACCTCCGACGACGTGGCGAAGGGGGCGAAAACCTTGATCTCCGGCAACATGGCCACGGACCTGATCGAGAGGCTGATGCCGACCATCGCAAGGGTGGCGACCGCGACAGGGGCGACTATCACCGACACGGCGAAGACGGTCCTGTCGCTTTCCGACACGCTCAAGATTCCGTCCGAGCAGATGGAGGCCATGCTCGGCAAGCTGGCCGTCGCGGGCAAGCTCGGCCGTTTTGAGTTCGCCGATATGGCTCGCGCTCTGCCGGAACTGACGGCCCAAATGGCCAAGCTCGGCATCACGGGTCGCGAGGCAGTGGAATCGCTCGGGGTCAACTTGCAGATCGCCATGATCGGCACGGCTGATCCGAGCCAGGCGGCGACGAACCTCAACAACTTCCTCACGAAGATCAACGCGCCCGAGGCGATCAAAAAGTTCGAGAAAGAGCTGAAGGTCGATCTCACCGGCGTCATGACGGACGCGACCGCCAAGGGCATCAACCCGGTCGAGGCCGTCATCGAGAAAATGATCTCGAAGCTCTCTCCGCACCAGGCTGAAATCGACAAGATCATGAAAAAGGCCGAGGTGAGCGATAAGCAGCGCGAAGAACAGGTCAGAACGCTGATTGCCGGCACCAACGTCGGAAAGCTCTATGCCGACATGCAGGTTTTGGGCTTCATTCTGCCGATGATGCAAAACATCGCCAAGTTCAAGGAATTCCGCGAGCAATTGAAAACGGCCGGCGTGGATACCATCGTCGACGACTTCGCCACACGGATGAAAGGGCTTCAGCCCCAGCTCAATCAGTTCGGCGTTGTCGCCAGCGCGGTCGGGAACCGCATTGGGCTCGCTTTCGCGTCAAACCTGCCGACTGCCATGAATTCGATCCAGGACTTGCTCAAGTCGGTCGATCAGGTCGACAAAAAATTGCCCGGCTTCGTCGATGGCGTGCTGTCGTGGGGGGGCGCGCTGCTTGTCCTGGGAGCAGGCCTCGCAATCCTGACACCGGTCGTTTCCGCTCTGGCCGGGCTATTCGGCCTGTTGATCTCGCCAGTCGTCTTGGCCGCCGCTGCGATCGGCGCGGCAGCATGGCACATCTGGTCGAACTGGGATCAACTGGGGCCGGAGATGGGCAAGATTTTCGGCGGGTTGAAGCAGGCCGCCGGCGGTTTCGGCGAGATGATGTCCGGCCTCTTCACCGGCGATCGTGAGCGTACGATCACGGGCGCGCGGCAGATGATGGATGGTCTCGCGACGGCACTCGACGGCGGATGGGAAGTGCTCAAGAGCCTCGCGAGGGGCGGCGTAAACGCCATCGATGGCATAATCGGAGGCATGGCAAGCTCGTTCGACAAGTTGTTCGGGACAGATGTGGCCGGCTCCTATGCGCGCCTGAAAGCAGCGGCGACCGACGCATGGGAGGGGGTAAAGCAGAGCGCCTTTGGCGCTTGGGAGGCGATCAAAGCCAAGGGTGAAGAGCTGATCACCTGGGCGCAGGGACTTCCCGCCCGGATGATCGCGGCGATCGGCAGCATCGACCTCACCAATATCATCAAATGGCCGGCGCTGCCGAAATGGCTGGGCGGAACCGCACCTTCCGGGCCAGGCGAACCGGGCCTTTCCACCATGGACGGCTTCAACCCGACCTCGGCCCCCGCAGCGCCGGGCTCCGGCATAGGCGGCAGCGCCGGCTTCACCCGCACCTCTGGCGGGCCGGCCGCCAACAGCAACGTCAATGTCGGCGGGCGAATCGTGGTCGAGGCGGCCGAGGGCACACGCGTCATCAACGTGCAGTCGGAGAACCCGGCCGTGCCGGTAATGCCCAATCGCGGCATGATGCTGGGTCGGGCATGAGCCAGCTCGTCAAGCGGCGCTCGCGCAGAACCGGCATGTTCAGAGGCCTTATTCAGCGCCCGTCGCGATCACGCTATGAGCGCGACGCCGAAGTAGCCGAGTTTCTGCGGGAAATCCTGCCGACTCGCGAGTATTTGGAGGCTATGGAGGAATGCCGCGCCCGGTTCGGCGCAGACCGAACGCCGTCGCGCTCGTCGATCCAGCGGTTCGCCGCGCGCATGGCCAAACGCGCCGGCCCGGCCGGCCTTGGCAATTCTCTCGAGATCGGTAGCTGATGTCTGATGTCCAGACCATTCTTGCGGCTTGGATCGGCGACAACGCTGTCATCCAAGCCCGCCACGCCAATGCAGGACTCGATACGGCCGTGTCCTTCGGCCCCTGCATGGATCTCGCACCGACCGCGCCGGCCGCCCAACGCCACGGCCGCCTCGATGTGGGACCGGAGACCGTCGTGGCCTTCGGGCCGTCCCTTGAAATCCCGGTTAATCCAAGATAATCCCGGTTAGCTCCGCCAAATAGCTCTTAATTCCGACAGATATAGATAGGGTATCCACAAAAAGCCCGGCCTTTCGGCCGGGCTCGATCGTCTCGGGATGCAACTCCCGCTCAGGCGGCCATCGCCTTTCGCATGTTGTCGCTGACCTTTTCGAGGAAGCCGGTGGTCGAGAGGAAGCCCTGATCGGGGCCGACCAGCAGGGCGAGATCCTTGGTCATGAAGCCGGATTCGACCGTGTCGACCGTCACCTTCTCCAGCAGCGCCGCGAACTTCGCCAGTTCGTCGTTGCCGTCGAGCTTGGCGCGGTGGCTCAGGCCCCGTGTCCAGGCGAAGATGGAGGCGATCGAGTTGGTCGAGGTCTCCTTGCCCTTCTGGTGCTCGCGATAATGGCGCGTCACGGTGCCGTGCGCGGCTTCCGCCTCGACGGTCTTGCCGTCGGGCGTCATCAGCACGGAGGTCATCAGGCCGAGCGAGCCAAAACCCTGCGCCACCGTGTCGGACTGCACGTCGCCATCGTAGTTCTTGCAGGCCCAGACATAGCCGCCCGACCACTTCATCGCCGAGGCGACCATGTCGTCGATCAGGCGGTGCTCATAGGTGATGCCGAGCTTGTCGAACTCAGCCTTGAACTCGGCCTGGTAGATCTCCTCGAAGATGTCCTTGAAGCGCCCGTCATAGACCTTGAGGATGGTGTTCTTGGTCGAGAGATAGACCGGGTACTTGCGGATCAGGCCGTAGTTCAGCGAGGCGCGGGCGAAGTCGCGGATCGACTCGTCGAGGTTGTACATCGCCATGGCGACGCCGGCCTCGGGGGCCTTGAAGACCTCCTTCTCGATGACCTGTCCATCCTCGCCGACGAACTTGATCGAGAGCGTGCCCTTGCCGGGGAAGGTGAAGTCGGTGGCGCGATACTGGTCGCCATAGGCATGGCGGCCGATCACGATCGGCTGGGTCCAGCCCGGCACCAATCTTGGCACATTTCGGCAGATGATCGGCTCGCGGAAGATGACGCCGCCGAGGATGTTGCGGATCGTGCCGTTGGGCGACTTCCACATCGACTTGAGGTTGAACTCCTGCACGCGGCCTTCGTCGGGCGTGATCGTCGCGCATTTCACCGCGACGCCATGCTTCTTCGTGGCGTGGGCGGCGTCGATCGTGACCTGGTCGCCGGTGGCGTCGCGGTTCTCGACCGAGAGGTCGAAATAGTCGAGTTCGAGGTCGAGATAGGGGAAGATCAGCGTGTCCTTGATCTTCTGCCAGATGATGCGGGTCATCTCGTCGCCGTCCATGTCGACGACCGGATTGGCGACCTTGATCTTGTTCATGTGAAACGACCCCTGCTGCGCGTCAGACTGAAACGGTTCCGACCTGCGGCAAGAGCGCCGCAGGTGGCTGGCCGTCTCCTAGCGGGTTCGGCGCGCCGGGGGAAGCGCGGCTTTTGGGCGAGGACGAAAGGCCGCCACTATCGCGATGTCCCGGCCAGCGAGGGCGCACGCAGGGCGATCGCTTGAAGGCGGGGCCGCTCCGTCCCCCGCAAGCGGAAGGGGGAATTTCCCTTCCGGCAATGGCGGGAGAGTCCTTCAAGCGATTGCCCCTGGGCGGGCGGCGAAACATTGTCCCATCTGGAACGCTAATATAGCGTCGATATATGTCGACTGGCGTCCCTGTTCGGGACCGGTCCGGTTCCGGAGGCCGGCTTCCCATGGCGCGGGTATATTTCGATCTGTCCGGCCTTGCCCGGTATCGCGGCGGGCAGGCTGGCATACCCCGCGTGGAGCGCGCCCTGTTCGAGGCCGCCGTCCGCGCGCATCCCGATGTGATCCCCGTTTTCTTCGAACCGGCGCAGGAGCGGTATCGGCGGTTCTCGCCGGACTGGCAGGACAGGGTTCTGGGATTTTCGGCCGCGATCGACTATCCGCCGCCGGTCACCGCCAGACGAGGTTGGCGCGGTGTCCTGCCGAACCGCGGCAAAGCCATGCGCTGGCTCGAGGAGCGCCGTCTTCGCGCCGGACCGGCCTGGAAGGCCGATATGTTCGACGCCGTTCAGCGGGCCCTCCTGAGCATCCGCAGGCATACCTATCGCGTGCGATCCGCCACGGGCGAACGCTTTTCGCATGTCCCGCCCTCGCTCGCGCTCGCCGACGCCGTCGCGCCGACTCGTGGCGATATCGTGTTCATGACGGCCGGCGACTGGACGCATTGCGATCTTGAGAGCCTCGTCCGGCTGAAGCAGACGCAGGGCGTCGCCGTCGCGACGATCTGCTATGATCTCATTCCGATCGATCATCCCGATTTTTTTCCGCCTGGCGTGGCCAGCGATTTCGAGGCTTTCTGGCGCAAGATGGTCGCGCTCGCCGACCTCGTCATCGTAAACTCGGAAACGGTCCGGCGCGATATCGAACGCTTCGCGCGCCGTCTGCGGAAGCCTGTGCCAAAAATCGCGCTGGTCAGGCTCTGCGGCGAAGGCGCCAATGTCGCGCCCGGGCGCCTCCCGGACGGCCTGACGCCCGAACGCTTCGCGCTTTATGTCAGCACGGTCGAGCCCCGCAAGAATCATCGGCTGTTGCTCAAATGCGCGGCTCTGCTCAACGGGGGCGGCAAGGCGGTCGGCAAAGACTTTCGTCTCGTTTTCGCGGGACGACGCGGTTGGCTCGTGGACGATGTGATCCGCGAGATCGCCGAGGCGCGCGCCCAAGGGCTCGCTGTCCTCCATATCGACAACGCCGACGACACCATCATTGAGGCGCTCTACCGTGACTGCGCCTTCTGCCTCTATCCGTCACTTTATGAGGGGTTTGGCCTGCCGGTCGTCGAGGCTGCGCTGCGTGGAAAATCCGTGATCTGTTCGGACGGAGGCGCACTCGCCGAGTTCGCCGCGATCGCTCATGTTCTGCCGAGCGATCGGCCGGACATGTGGGCGGCCACGATCCGGACCTGGATGGACGATCCGTCGTCGCGCAAAAGGGCGGGGCTTGGCGCGGCGCGGACGTGGGAGGATGTGGCCGGTGAAAGTTTCGGCGCCATCCGCGCCCTTCAGGGCTGAATCGCGGCCGTAGCGCATGCTTCGCGCAGTTCTTCCGCGATCGCTGCGTAGTTGCTGGCGAGCGAGGCCTGTCGCGCCCGCGCCCGCCCGGCCTCGCCGATGAAGCGCCTGTCCTCCGGAGAGGCGAGCCGCTCGATGATGTCGGCGAGACCGCGCCAGTCATCGGGATCGTCGAGCAGAAATCCGGTCTTCCCGTCGGCGATGCATTCGGCGGCCCCGCAACGGCGCGTCACGATCACAGGAAGCCCTGCCGACATCGCCTCGAGCACCACGAGGCCGAACGCGTCCCAGCGCGCGGGATGCACCAGCAGGTCGGCATCTGCGTAGATTTGCGAGATGTCGGCCACGAAGCCGTGAAATGCGACGGCATGGTCGAGACCGACGCTGGCGATCCGCTTTCGCCACGCGGGCGACAAATCCGCGCCGGCCAGATCGAGCCTGACCGAAAGGCCGCGCCGCCGCAGTTCGGCGGCGGCTAGCAGCGTCGTTCCGAAGCCCTTGAGGCAAGGCTTCTGGGCGACGGCGGCGAGGCGCAGGGGACGATCGAGCGATCCCGTTCCGGAACGACCCGTCGAGGGACCCGCGAAGCGCTCGCATGCGACTCCGTTGGGCGACACGAGGATCTTGCCCGAGATCGACGGACGACGCGCCTTGAGCATGCTGGCGACCAGCGATGAAATCGCGATGATCCGCAGGGCGGCGTTTTGCTGACAACGCTCCAAGGTCCGCATGTTCCGCCGCAGCATGATCATCTTGGGCGACAGCGCGGCCCGGAGCCGGAGGAGCGCGGACTCGGTCGCGATGCTGGTATCGAGTGAATGCAGGAGCGAGCCTGACTGGGGCTGCAGGACGCCCCGCCAGCAGGCGACGCCGGAGTCGTGGACGACGTCGGGCGCCAGTTCGGCGAGACGGGCGTTCACGGCGCGTGCGAATGTCAGCGGCGACCGGCTTGTCTCGACGGACATGCACGAGATGTCAGGAAGCGGGGTGCCCAAGGCGCTCGAAACAACGTGGACGTCATGGCCCATGCCCGCCAAATATGCTGCAAAACCACGTGTCCATCGTGCTTCACCGCCAGATCTCTCGTCGAAAGAACGCAATGTGAGTGCGATGCGCATCGAACCTGCCGCCCTCGGGCCGAGCTGACGATTGAGGCTGGTCAACGATATGTCAACAACCGGGACAAGCTTGATAGGCGAGGGACCATGACAATCTCCCGGCAGCGCGACGAACCGCTCGTCAGCGTCGTCATTCCCGTTCGCGACGAGGTTGGCTACCTTCAGGAGGCGGTCCGGAGCATTCTCGATCAGACGCTGCGGGAAATCGAGGTGATCATTGTCTCCGACCGGTCGGGCGCCGAAGCCCGAAAGGCGCTGCAGGCCCTGATCGGCGTCGATCCTCGCATCCGGGTTACCGATCATGACGGGGCCGGCGTCGCGGACGCCTTGAACGCGGGGCTCGCCACCGCGAGGGCTCCGCTGGTCGCGCGCATGGACGGCGACGACGTGGCCGCGCCGGATCGGCTTCAGCTCCAGTACGACCACCTGAGGACCTCGCGACATGCGCTGGTCGGGTCCGCCGCGCGGGTCATCGATGAAAACGGCGATCATGGCGTGACGATTTCCGTCCCGCGGACGCCCGAGGACATCCGCGCGCAGTTGGAGTGGCGCAACTGCATCCTCCACCCGACGGTAATGATGGTTCGGGCGGCCGCGCACTCTGTGGGCGGCTATCGACGGGGCTTCGTCGATTGCGAGGACTATGATCTCTGGGTTCGGCTGTCGGAGCGTCACGACCTGGGCAATCTGACGGCGCCTCTTCTCTCCTATCGGCGGCATTCGGGTCAGACGACATGGTCCAGGCTGCGGCAACGCCTCGTCTGCGAGGCCGCCATCCATGTTTCGGCGGACAGACGCAGGACCGGCGCGGCGGACATCGCCGGCTCCGGCCGGCCGCTGACGTTCCAGGGATTGCTCGACGAGGGCGTTGACGCGGGCGACCTGACAAGGCGCCTGCGACGCATCGCGATCCAGACGTCCGCCAATGCGCTCAGCGGGCGGCTGCTGGTGGAAGCGAAGGCGGCGCTCTCGATCGCACGCTCGCACGGCACCCTGGAATCGCGAGAACTTCCCTCCTATCTGCGCGCGCACCTGGCTGTCGCGACCGAACAGGCGCGGGCGTTCATGCGACGATCGCGCTCCGGCGGATCGTGAGCAGCGCGGCTAGCCGGGACAATGGTCCAAGATGGCCTTCGGCGGCCGCACGTTATGCCATCTTCCTTGACTGCTCCTCGCGGGTTAGGGTCATGCGATGCCGGCCACCTCCCCCAAATTCGCTCTCGTCACAGGCGGCGCGCGCGGCATCGGCGCTGGCGCGGCGCTTGCCCTCGCCGAGGCCGGCTATCAGGTTCTGGCCACCGGCCTGACCGAGGAGGAGGTCGCCGCGCCCGCGCCCCACCCCGCGATCCGGCACGCCCGTCTCGACGTCACCAGCGACGCGCAGGTCGCGGCGCTGATCGCCGCCTGCCCGCGCATCGACGCGCTGGTGAACTGCGCCGGCATGATCCAGCGCAACGGCAGGGAATTCGAGATCGACGCCTTCCGCCTGACGATCGAGGTCAATCTGTCGGGCACGATGCGGATGTGCCTCGCGGCCAGGGACAAGCTCGCCTCGAAGGCGAATGGCCAGTCGAGCGGAGGGATCGTCAACATCGCCTCGATGCTGACCTTCCACGGCTCGGCCTTCGCGCCCGGCTACGCGGCCTCGAAGGGCGCGATCGGCCAACTCACCAAATCGCTCGCCGCCGCCTGGGCCGGCGAGGGCATCCGCGTCAACGCCGTCGCGCCGGGGTGGATCGCCACCGAACTGACACGGCCGCTGGTCGAGGATGCGGCCCGCTCCGCGCCGATCCTGGCGCGCACGCCGATGAACCGCTGGGGCGAGCCGGCCGATGTCGGCGGCGCGATCGCCTTCCTGCTCTCGGACGCAGCGGCTTTCGTCACGGGCGCGATCCTGCCAGTCGACGGCGGCTATCTCGCGGTGTGAATATCGCAGTCGTTTCAGGACCTTGGTTCAGCTCCCGGAATCGGATTGCGAGCGACTTGAATCGGATCGTTCAATCGTCATTGCGAGCGCAGCGAAGCAATCCAGCGTTTCGCGCCGCCACCTGGATTGCTTCGCTGCGCTCGCAATGACGGCTAAAGTCGAACTCGAAAAACGAAACGTCGCAAGGGAGAAGCGTTCATGAACAAGATCAGCCCCATCCCGGTCGCGGCATCCGACGCCGAGCGCTGGACGCCCTACCGCCACCCGCAGCCCAAGGATTCGCCGCCGGAGCTGATCGTTCCCGACGTCATCCCGCAGGACGAGCGCGTCTGGGTTCCCGTCGACGACAATGTCTGGTTCCGCCCGCTTTGCCTGAGCGTGACGCGCGGCTACTGGATGAACCTGCTGCGCGTGCGCCGCGCCGGCGTGCTCTCGCGCCACCGCCATCCCCAGCCGGTCCATGGCTATGTGCTCAAAGGGACATGGCGCTATCTCGAGCATGACTGGGTCGCGACGGAAGGCTCCTATGTCTACGAGGCGCCGGGCGAAACCCACACGCTGGTGGTCGATCCCGACGTCGAGGAGATGATCACCATGTTCCAGGTCAACGGCGCGATGATCTATGTCGATCCCGACGGCAAATGCCTCGGCTATGACGACGTTTTCACGCGGCTCGACAAGTGCCGCGCGCATTACGAGGCGGTCGGCCTCGGCGGGGACTTCGCCGACCAGTTCATCCGCTGAGCGGCGACGCCGTTCCGGTCACGCAGTCGTGACGGCGCGCGATCATTCGATGAGGCGCGTGGCGCGGCGCATCACGCTACTTTTTCTCCCGCGACGGGAGGCGCAGCCTGATGAAAAGCTTCTTCGCAATCGCGGTCACGATCGTCGCTTTGCTGGCTGGCGGCTCGCCTCGGGCGCTGGCGCAAGGCGTCTCCGCGAGACCGATCGTGCTCGTCGTGCCCTTCGCCGCTGGCGGGCCGACCGATCTGGTGGGCCGGCTGATCGCGCAGGAGATGACCCGCAAGCTCGGCCAGCAGGTCATCGTCGAGAACGTCGCCGGGGCCGGCGGCACCACCGGCGCGGCGCGTGTCGCGCGCGCCGCGCCGGACGGCCACACCATCCTGCTGAGCAATATCGGCCACGCCTCCTCGGCGACGCTCTATCGCCGCCTGCCCTACCAGCCGGTCGATGACTTCGCCCCGATCGGGCTCGTCGTCGATGTGCCGATGACGCTGGTCGGCCGGCCGGACATCCCTGTCGCCGACGCCGCCGGGCTTGCCGACTATGTCCGCGCCAATTCCGGAAAGGTCTCGATCGCCCATGCCGGCATCGGCGCATCCTCGCAACTTTGCTCGCTGCTGCTGATGACCGCGCTGCAGCAGCCGATCGTCTCCGTGCCATATTCCGGCACGGCCGCCGCGCTGAACGACGTCGTCGGCAAGCGCGTCGATCTACTCTGCGACCAGACCACCAATACGACCAGCCAGATCAACGCGGGCGCGGTGAAGGCCTTCGGCCTGACGACAAGGGAGCGGCTTTCGACACTGCCGGGCGTGCCGACTCTGGCGGAGGCGGGGCTCCAGGGCGTTGAGATTTCGGTCTGGCACGGGCTCTACGCGCCAAAGGGCACGCCTTCGGCGCTGGTCGAGCGTCTGGCCGACGCGCTACGCATGGCGTTGATGGCGCCCGTTGTGACGACGCGTTTCTCTGATCTCGGTGGCGTGGCGGCCAGTCCCGAGGCCGCGACGCCGCCGATGCTGATGGAGAAGCTCACCAGCGAGATCACGCGCTGGAAGCCCGTGATCGAGGCGGCTGGTTCGGTTATCGAGTAGCTCAGCTCCGCCGCGTCGCGGCCCGGCGGCGTTCGCCAGGAGGAGATGCGATGCGTTCAAGGCCCGCCCCGAACCGGATCGCCATGGCGACACGACGCGTCGCCATGACCGCGATCGCGCTCGCAGGATGGGCCTCCGTGGCGACAGCCGCGGAGGCCCGCGACAGGCTCGGCATTCCCGGCCCGCTGAACTTCGACGGCGAGAGCTACGCCCTGGCCTGGAGTTCCCAACCCTCGCCGAACTACACCAAACAGGAATACCGCCCGGCTGGACAGGCGACCGGGAGCTACGCCAGCATGCTGCTCGTCGAAGTGGTCGAGGGCGGGATGACCGTCGAGGCCGCGCTCGGCGCGCAGCTCCGTCTTCTGAACGCGCGCAAGGGCAGCGATCCGCTGGTCAATTTCAGCGCGATCCGCAACCAGAAGACGGGTGAGGCGATTCTCGATTTCATTATCGGCGGCCGGACGCCCCAGGGCGCGGCGATAGCCGAATGGAACGCCTATCGCTATGCGCCGCGCAAGCAAGGCGGCGTGATGCTGTTCGCGATCAGCCGCCGCGCCTATGGCGACGCCGAGATCAGGGCGTTTCTTGGCAGATTGAAGAGCGAGCGGCCAGGCCAGGTCAACCGGTTGGCGCAACAGACACTGCCCGTCGCGCAGCGCTAGCGCCCGAGCTTGGCCAGCTCCACCGCCGCGCGCAGCTCGATATGCGCCAGCACCTCGTCGAGGCGCGGATCGTCGGTGATCTCGCGGCGCGACGAGAGCATGCCCTTCAGGCGCTCGAGTTCGGCGATCTGGACGCGACCGGACAGCAACGCCGCCTTGAGCCTGTCGAGCCCGTCGAGCAGGTCATGGCCGCGCCGGGCCTGCCGCTTTTTCCGCTCGGCGGGGTCTTCCTGCGCCTGCACGGCCAGCAGCGTGTCGAGCGGGGCCGAAGCATGAACCGACGACGCGCGCGCCGGCGCGGCCTGCTCCTTCTGCGGCAGCTCGAAGGCCGCGCCTGTGCGCCTCGCCTGGCCGGCCTGCGCCGCGTTGGCGATCGGAGCGCGCGGGTCGATACGGATCATGACGCCCTCCTCCATAGCTGGCCCATCCTGCCGTTCAGGCTTGGGCCGGCATGGTTAACAGCCGGTAAACCACCCGGCAGAAACTGCCGGGCCGGCAGCTTCGGCAGGGCCGTCTCTGCTGGCTCGAGCCTGCCCGGCAAACCCAAACAATTGGAAAATATGAGTTTTCAATTGCATGCGATCTGGCACGGGGATCGCAGGGCATTCGCTGGAACGCTTTTCTCCAGCCGGTATGCTTCATGTCCCGCCTGCCTGCCCTCTCCCTGCTGACGACGCGCCTGCCGCGGCTGATGGCGCTCGGCCTCGCGCTCGGACTGTCCTTCGCTTTCGCCGCCGGTCCGGCCCAGGCGCTGTCGCGGATCAAGGACCTCGCCGCGGTCGAGGGCGTGCGCGCCAACCAGATTCTCGGCTACGGCATCGTCGTCGGCCTCAACGGCACCGGCGATACGCTGAACAACGCGCCCTTCACCAAGCAGTCGCTGACCGCGATGCTGGAGCGGCTCGGCGTCAACACCCGCGGCGCGAACATGCGGACCGCCAATGTCGCCGCCGTGATGGTGACGGCCAACCTCCCGCCCTTCGCCACGCAGGGCACGCGGCTCGACGTCACGGTCTCTGCGCTGGGCGACGCCAAGTCGCTGCAGGGCGGCACGCTGCTGGCGACGCCGCTGCTGGGCGCCGATGGCGAGGTCTACGCCGTCTCGCAGGGGTCCGTCGCCATCGCCGGCTTCTCGGCCGAGGGGGAGGCCTCCAAGATCACGCGCGGCGTGCCCACCGTCGGACGCATCGCCAATGGCGGCCTGGTCGAGCGCGAGATCGACTTCGCCCTGAACAAGCTGAAGACGCTCAGGCTCTCCCTTCGCAATCCCGACCTGACCACCGCGCGCCGCATGGCCGCCGCGATCAACGATTTCCTCGGCGGCGACGCGGCCGAGCCGACCGACCCCTCGACCGTCGTCTTGCAGATCCCGCAGCGCTTCCAGGGCAACATGATCCGGATGCTGACCGACATCGAGCAGCTCAAGATCGAGCCCGACCAGCTCGCCCGCATCGTCATCGACGAGCGCTCCGGAATCATCGTGATGGGCAAGGACGTCCGCGTCTCCACCGTCGCGGTGGCGCAGGGCAACCTGACCGTGACGATCACCGAGCAGCCGCAGGTCAGCCAGCCCAACCCGCTCTCGCGCGGCGAGACGGTCGTGACGCCACGCTCCAACGTCAAGGTCGACACCGAAGGCGGCAACAAGCTCGCGCTGGTTCGCGAAAGCGTGACTCTGGCCGAACTCGTCGACGGGCTGAACGCGCTTGGCATCGGCCCGCGCGACCTGATCTCCATTCTCCAGGCCATCAAGACAGCCGGCGCGCTGCAGGCCGAAATCGAGGTGATGTGATGAGCGCGACCCTTGCCCTCCCCGCCGCGAAGCTCGCGATCAACGCGGCCGGCAACATTCTCGACGGCGTCAAGAACGCCCTGCTCGACCCCGCCAAGGCCAAGGCGAAGAAGCAGGCCGACGATTTCGAGGCGGTCTTCCTCGAGCAGGTGACCGAACGCCTGTTCGCCACGCCCGAAGGCGCGGAAGGCCCGCTCGGGGAAAACGGCACAGGCGGCGGCATCTTCAAGTCGCAACTGACCCAGCAATACGCCAGGCAGATCCAGCAGGCAGGTGGCATCGGCCTGTCCGACCAGATCTTTCGCGATCTGATCCGCGTTCAGGAGCAATCCGCGCCGCAGGCTGCGATCTCCGGAGCACAGAATGTCGGTCGCTAGGCGCGTTCTCGACGAGCGTCCGCGCATTTCCGGCCCGCTCGACGCCCGCGCGCTGATCGAGGCGGTGATCGAGGCGCTGGGCGGCCTATCCCATGTCGTGGGCGAGGAAACCGCGCTGCTGCGCGCCGGCAAGCTCAGGGAAGCGATGGAGCGCGAGCCTCGCAAGACCGAACTCGCCGGGATCTATATGCGCGGCGTCGAGCAGGTGAAGCTGAACGCCGTCGCGCTGGCGCGTTTCGCGCCCGAGCAGGTGCGCCGGCTCAAGGCGGAACACAACGCCTTCCAGACGCTGATCGAGACAAACCAGATGGTGCTGGCGACGGCGCGCGCGGTCTCGGAATCGATCGTCCGCGACCTCGCCACGGACGCCCACAAGTCCATGCGCGCGCCAGGCTACGGTCCTGCCGCGACGGTGGGGGCCGGCGCCTTCGCGCGCCCCAATGCCGGCCCGCTCGTGATCTCGCGCAACCTTTGAGCGCGCTGCCACGGCACCCGTCAACATTTACCTAATTCCCTTACGTCAGATTCAACCTTTGCTGTCATGGTCTCTTGCTGGAACGGGCGCATTCCGCTCGTCCGCACCGCGACCGGCCGCACCCGCAGCCGGTCCACGCTCCAGAAGGAGTGAGACATGGACTTTGGCAACGCATCGAAACTGATTCCGCTGGGCAACAATCTCGTCGTCCCCCGCTCTGACGTCCTCGCGACGGTCGGCGGCGTCGCCGTCGATCTCAGCCCCGAAAAGACGGTGCAGTCGGCGCAGGCCGGCGATGCGGTCCGCGTCGACATCAGGCAGCGCGACGCGCGCGAATTCCGGCAGGACGACACAAGCGACACGCGCAGCGAGGCCGAGCGCCGGCAGGATCAGGCCCGTCGCGACGCCGATAAGCGGGCCGCCAACCTGCAGGACGTGATCCAGCGGCGTCTGGTCATCGACCCGCCGACGCGCACCGTCGTGCTGCAGAAGAAGAATCTCGAAACCGGCGAGACGGTGCAGACGCTGCCAGACGAGGCCACCCTGAAGCTCCGGCGCTATTCGCGAGAGATCGCCGAACGCGCCAGGCTCGCGGATGACGCGACCGCCCGCTATGTCGAGCGCACCGCCTGACACGACGCACGCGCAGCGCTCCAGCAGCATCGTAAAGCCGCCCGTCACGGGCGGCTTTTCTGTTTTCCAGCCCATTCGCGCGGTACGCGACGCCTTCAGGCCCCGTTAACCATGTCACCGCTTCGCCACGCTTCTGCACAATTCGACGGCGGAAATTTACCCCTTGTTACGGGCTCGACGCGCAGGATCGGTGGGTCGCGGCCAGAATGGCCATGACGCCAGAAGGCATCAAACCAGAAGGTTTCCATTCAAATGGCTACGATCTCCCTCTCCTCCGGCGTCCGCGCCGCGCTCTCCTCGCTCTCCCAGTCCACCGCCGCTTCCCAGCTCGGCCAGTCGCGCCTCGCGACCGGCAAGAAGGTGAACTCGGCCGTCGACAACGCCGTCAACTTCTTCACTGCCGCTGGCCTGAACGATCGCGCCGGTCAGCTGACCGGCCTGCTCGATGGCATCGGCAACGGCATCCAGACCATCCAGGCTGCCTCGCAGGGCATCGACTCGGCTGTCAAGCTGGTCGAATCGCTGCAGTCCACCGTCAAGCAGGCCCAGGCCGACGCCGCCGCCAACCGTCCCAACAAGGTCGGCGCTGCCGACGTGCTGGCCGACGCGGCGGAAGTCACGGCGACCGGCGGCAAGAGCCGCAAGGACATCGCTCTCGACAAGCGCATCGGCCTTGCCGGCGCGCCGAGCGATGCGACCGCCTCCTCGGTCGGTAGCTTGATCGATACCACCACCAACACCAACCTGGCCCTGACGGTTTCGGCTGGCTCGACCACCTATACGGTCGACCTCTCCGCCACCGCGACGGTTCGCGACCTCGTCAACTCGATCAACAGCTCCGGCGTCGCCTCGGCCTCGATCGACGACCAGGGCCGTCTGAACGTCACCGGCAACGGCTCCGACACGCTGCGCGTCGGTCTCGGCGCCGGCGCGGGCGCCGCCGCTGCCCGCACCAACGCCTCTAGCGCCACCAACCAGAACGTCGCCATCGGCCTGCTGGTCGCTGACGGCGACACGGCCGGCGCCGGCATCGTGGCATCGGGCGGCAACTCGACCGTCCGCTCGAACCTGATCAAGCAGTTCAACGACCTGCGCACGCAGATCGACCAGCTTGCGACGGATGCGGGCTTCAACGGCAAGAACCTGCTCAAGGGCGACAAGCTCTCGATCGTGTTCAACGAGAAGACGGGCTCTCAGCAGAGCAAGCTCGACATCCAGGGCTCCGTCCTGAACGCTGGCAACCTCGGCATCAACACGGCTGTCAGCGGCACGGCAATCACCGGCGAGTTCAACATCCAGAGCGACACCGACCTCGCCGGCGCCGCCGATGCCCTGACCAACGCCCTGACCTCCCTGCGTTCGACCTCGTCGTCGCTGGGTTCCAGCCTCTCGATCGTCCAGACCCGCCAGGACTTCACCAAGAACCTGGTGAACACCCTGACCCAGGGCGCGGACAATCTGGTTCTGGCCGACACCAACGAGGAAGGCGCCAAGCTGCTTGCCCTGCAGACCCGCCAGCAGCTGTCGCAGACGGCTCTGACGCTCTCCAGCCAGGCCGACCAGGCCGTCCTGCGTCTGTTCTGATCCTTCGTCCGCAGAAGCGGGCTGCCCACAGGATGTGGGCCGAAGACAAGGAAAGCGGCGGCGCGCGAGCGCCGCCGCTTTTCGTTAATCGGCTTCGCGATGCGATTAACCATTTATTATCCTTAACAAGGAATTATCGGTCCAGATCAAACCGGGCTTGCGCCGAATCGCGCTTTCAGGGGACCGAGAGATGGCCAATACGATTCTCACCGCCGGCGTCAGGCAGAACCTGCTCTCGCTGCAGCAGACGACGGCCGAGCAGGGCGTCATCCAGAACCGCCTCGCCACCGGCAAGCGGGTCAACTCGGCGATCGACAACCCGGTCAACTTCTTCACCTCGCTTGGCCTGAACGACCGCGCCGGCGAGCTGAAAGGTCTGCTCGACGGCATCTCCAACGGCATCCAGACCATCACGGCCGCCTCGCAGGGCATCGACTCGATCACCAAGCTGGTCCAGTCGCTGCAATCGACGGTGAAGCAGGCCCAGGCCGACAACGCCGCCAACCGCCCCAACAAGATCGGCACGGCCGACGTTCTGGCCGACGCGGCCGAGGTGACGGCGACCGGCGGCAAGAGCCGCAAGGACATCGCCCTCGACAAGCTCGTCAGCAGCGCCGGCGCGCCGGCCGACGCCACCGCGACGACGACGGGCCACCTGATCAACGCGACGACAACGCCCGCGACCGCGATCACCGTCTCGGCCGGCGCAACCACCTACACCGTTGACCTCTCGGCGACCGCGACGATCCGTGACGTCGTCAATTCGATCAACGCATCGGGCATCGCGACCGCGACCGTGGACGACCAGGGCCGCCTCAACGTCACCGGAAACGGCTCCTCGACGCTGCGCGTCGGCATCGGCGCGGGCGCAGACGCCACTGCGGCCCGGACCAACGCCTCCAGCGCCACCAACCAGAACGTCGCCTTCGGCCTTGCCGTCGCGGACGGCGATTCCGCGACGCCGGGCGTCGGCATCGTCTCGGCGGGTGGCAATTCCACCGTCCGCTCGAACCTGATCAAGCAGTTCAACGACCTGTCGAACCAGATCGACCAGCTCGCGAAGGATGCCGGCTACAACGGCAAGAACCTGCTTAACGGCGACAAGCTCTCGATCATCTTCAACGAGAAGACAGGGACGAACCAGTCCAAGCTCGATGTTCAGGGCTCGGTTCTCAGCGCCGCCAATCTCGGCGTCACCACGGCCGTCAGCGGCACGGCCATCACAGGCCAGTTCAACATCCAGGACGACACCAGCCTCGCCACGGTAGCCGATACGCTGACAAGCGCGCTGACCTCGCTGCGCTCGACCGCCTCGACGCTCGGCTCCAACCTGTCGGTGGTGCAGACCCGCCAGGACTTCACCAAGAACCTGGTCAACACGCTGACAAACGGCGCCGACAACCTGGTCCTGGCCGATTCCAACGAGGAAGGCGCCAAGCTGCTCGCCCTCAACACCCGCCAGCAGCTCTCGCAGACCGCGCTCTCGCTCGCCTCGCAGGCCGACCAGGGTGTGCTCAGGCTCTTCGGCTGAGATCGCCGGAGAGACCCCTCCCCTCCAGCCAGAAGGCTCAGGCAGACATGGCTCTCAAGGTCGAGCTCAAGCCACGCGAGCGCATCATCATCGGCTCCGTCGTCATCCGCAACGACGAGCAGCGCACGCGCTTCTTCATCGAGGGCGACGCGCCGATCCTGCGCGAGAAGGACATTCTCACGGCCGCCAGCGCCGACAGCCCGGCCAAGAAGATCTATCTGGCGATCCAGCTCATGTATCTCGCCCAGGATTCGACCCACGAGCACCAGCTCTATTTCGATCTGGTGCGTGACTTTGTCCAGGCTGCGCCGAGCTCGCTGGAGCACATCCACGAGATCAATAACCGCATCTTAAGCAGCGATCTGTACAAAGCCCTGAAGGCAGCCAAGAAGCTGATCGCCTACGAAGCGGAACTCATCGAGAATGCAAAACGGGTTTAGTGCGTACGCTGCCGCCGCCAAGTCAGCCCAGTCGACCGTTTCCCCCCGCGAGCTAGAGGCCTCCTTGCTGATCAAGGCGGCCATGCGCCTCCAGGCCATCGCCGACGACTGGCTTGGCCGCGCCCGCGAACTCGACGACGCGCTCGGCTACAACCGCAAGCTCTGGACGCTGCTCGTCTCCGCCGTGATCGCAGAGGACAATCCTCTTCCCGTCGATATCAAGCGCAACATCCTCGGGCTCGCCAATTTCATCTTCAACCAGACCTTCCGCATCGCGGCCGCCCCCGCGCCCGAGGCGCTGGGCTCTCTGATCCAGATCAACCGGGACATTGCGGCAGGCCTGCGCGGCCGCTGACTCCGGTCGGTCACTGTCAGAAAAAAAGGGGCGTCGCCAGCCATGGCGACGCCCCTTCGCTTTGACGCGATCATGCCCTCAGAGATAGTTCGTCAGCGACAGCTTCGACAGGATCGAGGTCGTCTGGTAGCTCGCCTGCAGCCGGTTCTGGACGGCCAGGATCTGCACCGCCACCTCTTCCGTCGTGACGTTCTCGATGCCCGCCAGCGTGGTGCCGAGATAATTCTTCGTCGCGTCGTGGCGCTCCTTGGCTTGGGCGATCGCGTTCTGCGCCGTGCCGAATTCCGTGATGATCTCGGAAGGCTTCTGGACCGACCCGCCAAAGCCCAGCGCCTCGCGCACCCGGTCGGTCAGCGCCTCGTAGCGCGCCTGCGAATTGGCGTCGGTGGCCGGAAAGGTCTCGACCGCAAGCACCGCGAACTGGGCGAGGCCGACGCGGAAGCTCTCCTCGTTCGCCCGCGCGCCGGTGGCGACGAGCTGGCTCTGGTCGACCTGCACGGTCGTGGTGGCCCGCGCCGAACCGGCGCTGTCGTCGCCCTGGTACCAGATGACCGTATTGGCCGCCGTGCCGGCCACTGGTGCGGCCGTCGCGGTGGCGAAGCCCGGACCCGGAACACGCAGGGGCGGATTGCTGATGCTGCCGTCGAAGAAATTCTTCGCCGCGACGCTGGCCGAGGCCGCCGACAACGTCGTCTGCGCCTCCCTGGTGAGCGCCGCCGTTATCGTTGCGCGCAGATTGGCGGCCGTCGCATTCTCGTCGGCCCCGATCACGAAGGTCTCGGAGGCCGGGCCATCGGAGGATTCCGGCCGCGCGGTCAGCACGATCTCCTCCTGCGTTCCGTCGGGAAGATCGACGACGATGCGGAGGGTTTCGCCCGGAAGCGGCTGGCCGGCGACGTTGACGGCGATATCGGCGGGCGGGCCGGCCGTATAGGTCGGGACCAGTCCGGCCGAATTGGTCGTCGCGCCGGCGAGCTTGAAGCCATAGCTGTGAACCGTCGCCTCCTCGGCGATCGTGGCGTTAGCGCCGGCCCCGCCGGCTGTCAGCCGGCCGAGCCCGGAGCCCAGATCGGCCTGCTTGCGCTCGGAGATGAGCTGCTTCAGGCCCGCGCGGCCCGCGCCGTCGCCCTCGATGATCAGCGAATAGCCGACGGTCGGCGCGATGTCGGAGGCGCGGCCGGAAAACAGGTAGCGGCCGTTGACGTCGGTGCTGAGCAGGTCGAGCGTCTGCTTGAACTTCTCCTCCGCAAGCACCTGCGGGGCCGAGCGGCCGCTCGCGCTCGGCGTGTAGCTGTTCGAACGGACATCGTTCTTGGTTTCGTTCGTCAGCGTGGCGAAATTCTCGACCGCCTGGACCGACAGGCTGAGATTGACCTCGGCCAGATCGATGCCCTGCAGCCAGGCGTCGATCGAGGCCACCTTGGCGTTGAGATCGAGGCTGGTGCGCCGCTCGATGCCGAGGTCTCCATAGGTCTCGCTGCGCTTGCCGGTCGAGAGCTGCCGCTGCAGATCCTCGAACTGCGAGCGCGTGGAAACGAATTCGCTTGGCCTCGCGGTGCGGTAGGCGCCGGTCCCATGGGTGGTGATGGTCATGACGATGGCCCTTCAGATTCGCAGCAGCACGTCCATCAGCTCCTTGACCGTGGAGATGACGCGGGCGTTGGCGGCGTAGGCGGTCTGTAGTTCGATCAGCGTCGACATTTCCTGGTCGACATTGACCTGGGCGGTGGCCTGGAAGCGGCTCTGCACCGAGGCGAGCGCGACCTGCTGCCCCTCGTCGAGCCGTTTGGCGGCCTCCACCGCCTGCCCGGTCGACGCCACGACACGCTGCACGAAACTCGAGACAGTGCCGGTCGAAGTGGCGGTCGAGCCGTCGAGCGAGGTCGCGTTGGTGAAGGCGCGCTGGCTCTGGCTCAGACGCTCGAGCAGGAGCTTGGGCCGCGCTGGATCGCCCTGCGCGGTCGCCGGCGAGGTGTTGGAAACGACGAGCCGCGAGCGATCGGCGATCAGGTCGGGATTGACGACGATGCGCCCCGCATAGCCCAGCGCCTGCGAGCGCCCCTCGAAAGATCCGGTGAAGGCCGCGTTGCCCGCGCCAGCATCCACGAAGAACGGCAGTTCGACCGAGCCGCCGGCGGAAGCGAGGCCGGTCGCGGTCGGCCGCGCCGTCAGGCCGACGACATCGCGCGTCGCGCCGGCGCCGTCATCGACGATCCGTAGCACGGAGCCGGCGTTCGAGACGGTGAAGCCGCCGCCGATCGCAGCCTGAATCTGCGCCGCGACCGAGGCCGGGCCGCCGGAGAAGTCGATGCCGACGACGCGGTTGTTGGCGTCGCCGCTGGCCGAGGCCGGCAGCGGCAGCGTCGCCGCGCTTTCGACGCGCACGAAGGTGAAGCGCTGCGTCTGGCCGCCCGGCGTGACCTTGTAGTCGAGCGTGACGCTGTTGCCGGCCTGCAGGCCGGTCAGATCGACGTCGAAGCCCGTCGCCGCGCCCGCCGTCACCGCCGTGCCCGCGATCTCGCGATCGGAGAGAGCGCTGGAAAGCTGGGCCGCGATCTCGTCGAGCTGCGCCTGCGCCTGGACCAGCGTCTTGTCGCGCAACTCGACGAAAGCCGCGATCTCGCCGGAGCGGAACGCCTTGTTGGCGATGGCGTCGATCGTATTGCCGGAATTGTCGGTCAACGTGATGGTGCCGACGCCGCGCTCGGCGGCGACCGGGCTCCAAAGCGATTGCGCGCCGAGCACCGGGCGCTGGTCGAAACCGAAGGTGACCGAGGGCCGGCCGTCGAAGATCTGCGCGCCCGACGTGGTGACGATGGTGAGGTTGCCGCGCGCATCCTCGCTCGTGCGGATGTCGATGTATTGCGAGAGTTCGGCGACGATCAGGTCGCGCTGGTCGCGCAGATCGGCGGTGTTGCTGTCGTTCTGGCCCGTGGCGATGCGGCCGTTGACGGTGGTCAGCGCGTTGAGCAGCTCGTTGACCTGCGTCACCGCATTGGCGATGCCGGTCTCGGCCTCGGTCCGCAGCGTCTGCACGCCGGCCGAGAGGCCGTTCAGCCGCTGCGCCAGTTGCGAAGCGGCGTCGAGCACCGCCGTGCGGTTGGTGTAGGAGCCGGGATCGTTCTGGAGCGCCTGCAGAGCGCTGGTGAAGCTGCTGTAGACGGAGTCCAGCGCCGTCGTGCTGCCGGGCGCGCCGTAGAGCTGGTCGAGACTGGAGAGAACGCTGGCCCGCGCCGAGGTATAGGCCGCGCCAGACGATTCCTGCCAGAGTTGGCGCTGCACCACCTGGTCGAGCAGGCGCTGCACGGCCGTGCTGTTGGTCCCGACCGAGTTGCCGTTGAATGTGTCGGCGGTCGAGACAGTGCGGCGCACATAGCCGGTCTTGTCGGCATTGGCGACGTTCTGCGAGATCACGCCGATGCCGATCTGCGTGGCGTGCAGACCGGAAATCGCGGTTCCCAGTGACGAGCTGAGGCCCATCGTCAACTCCTGTCGTCAGTCCGGCCCTTCTGGACCGCGCGTTACGGGGGCGTGGCGGCGCTCAGCGAATGATGCTGAAGACGTCGCGCAGCATCTCCTGGGCGGTGGTGATGACCTTGGTGTTGGCCGAATAGGCCTGCTGGGTGACGATCATCTTCGAGAACTCGTCGGCGATATCGGTGTTGGACTGCTCGACATTGCCGCCGATGAGCTGCGAGGTGCCCAGACCGATGATCGGCGCGCCGGATTCGATCGTTTCCTCGAAGGCGCCGCCATCGAGCCGCTTCAGCGCGTTGCCGGCGTTGAAGCGCGCCACCGAAAGCTGCGCCAGCGCCACGACCTGTCCGTTGGAGAAGGTGCCGATGACCTGGCCTTCGCCCGAGACCGAGACGCGGTCGAGCGTGCCGGCGGTGTAGCCGTCCTGCCGGATGCTGCGGGCGTCGATCTGTCCGCTGACGTCGCCGTTCTGGGTCAGGCCGTTGCCGCCGGTGGTCAGGTTGATGCCGGTGATGGTGGTGCCGGCGATCGTCATGGTCGGGATCGGAATATTGCCGCCGGCGGGCGCCGTGAGCTGGCCCGTGGCGCCGAAGGTGATCGCGGTGTTGGCGTTGCGATAGGCCACAGTCGCGCCGGTCGCGGCCGTGTTCTCGGCGACGAAGAGGTTCCACGTGTCGGTGCCGCCGCCGGCGGTGTTGTCGATCTTGGCCCAGCGCAGCTCGACGCTGGTCGCCTTGCCGAGCTGGTCGTAGACGGTGACCGAGCCGCCGGGGATCGACTGGCTGAGGAAGTTGGTCAGGTCGCTGCCGACCACGGTGCCGGTGCCGGTCGGCGTGGCGCGCGGGTCCGCTCCGGGGTAGTCGGCCGGCGCCTGCAGCAGTTCGGAATCGGCGACGGCGGCGTCCGCCTCGTTGGTCTTCGGGAAGGCCGGGATGTTGGCGCGATACTCGATCGAGGTCGTCGCCTTGGCCGGGAACTGCTCCTTGGTGATGCGGAGCACCTCGGGCTGGGTGCCGACGAGCTGGCCCGTCACCGTGTCGATCTTCAGGCCCTTGAGGTAGTAGCCCGCGCCGTTGACGAGATAGCCGTTGGCGTCGAAATCGAAATCGCCGCGACGGGTGTAGAGGTTCGAACCGGCGAACTGCGTGTTGGAGCCGAGACCGCTCTGGCGCTGGTCGACGACGAAGAATCCGTCGCCGTTGATCGCCGCGTTGGAGTCGATCCGGGTCGCCGAGAGGTCGCCCTGGATGGTGTTGGTCGACTGGCTGTAGGCCGCGACCGAGCCGGAAATCTGCCGGTTCAGCGCCGAATCCGGCACGAGATCGGCGAAGGTCGTATCGACCCGCTTGAAGCCTGCGGTTCGCGAATTGGCGATGTTGCCGGAGATGTTCTCCAACGCATAGGACTGCGCCTGCAGGCCCGACACCGCCGTCGTCAACGCACTGAAAACACCCATGGGATCCTCGCCTCGACTGGCGGCCGACAAGCCGCGCACAAAAACTCGAGGCCGGTTCTGCACGGGCTGTGCCATGCAAACGGGCGTTGTTTTCCAACCGCTTAGATGGTTTTCAAGGACTTAAGCGACGTTTTCCGCCGGGCAATTTCGCCGCCCTCCGGCAAAAACTGCCGGGTCGGGTCAGGGTTCGCCGGCCGATCCGCGCCAGGAGGTCAGGTCGCCGGCGACATCCGACAGCGTCGGCGGCTCGCTTTCCACGAAGGGCAGCGGCCGGCAGACCGCGATCGCCGCAAGCCCGATGCGCGCGGTCAGAAGCCCGTTCAGCACGCCCTCGCCGAGCTTGGCCGAGAGCCGCGCCGCCAGTCCCTGCCCGACCACCTGCTGGATCACGGCGTCGCCTGCGGCGATTCCGCCGGTGACGACGAGATGGCCCAGCACCTGCCGGCCGAGTCGCAGCAGCCCGAGCGTGCCCGGCCGCCCGGCATAGATGCCTGCGATCGCCCGCAGCAGCCTGGCGCAGGCGACCAGCACGAAGACGATGTCGATCAGCGCGCGTGGGCTGACCGCCGTCACCAGCGAGACACGCCGCGCGGCCTGCGCGATCTGCGCCTGCGCGGCGAGATCGAGGGGGCCGAGCAGGCTGCGCTCGGCGACGCTGAGCACGTCGCGCGGCGCGAAGAGCTGCGGCAGCGCGTCAGTGAGCGCGGCTCGCCCCTTCGCGGTCTCGGGGCGCGCCGCGTAGAGCGCCGCGAGATCGCCGGCCAAGACTTTCGCCGCATCGAGCGTGCCGCCGACCAGAACCTCGGTCGCGCGCAGGCGAAGCGCCTCGACGCGCCGCTCGCGCAGGATGTCGCGCAGGATGCGGCCGAGCATCACGAGCAAAGCCAGCGCGGCGATTCCGGCGCAGGCGAGCGCCGCATAGCCCAGCGCCGGATTCTGGCTCATCAGCGAGGCGATGGTGCGCTCCGCCCAGACGCCGACCGCCAGAGCCAGAAAGCCGGAGAGCCCGGCGGCGAAGACGCCGCCCCAGGAAAACCGCCGCCGCGCTGGCGGAACCGCTGCCGGCTCGACCGGATCGAGCGGCTCGCTTTCGGGCAGGATCGCGACATCGTCGCGCATCGAGGCGTCGATCGACGCATCGGGCCTTGCCGGGTCGAGCCGGATGGCGCGCGGAGCCTTGCCGTTCATGACCTCGCCTCCCTCATGCCAGCCTGTCGCCGATCAGGAATTCCAGCGCGCGGTCGAGGCGGATCTGCGGCGGCGGCTGCATCCGCCCGCCGGCGTCGGGCGCGACCAGCGGCGGGCGGAAACGCGGGGCGCGGATCTGCCAGCGCGACGCCGGGTCGAAGATCGCCTCGGGCCGCTCGGGCAGTTCGCCGGGAAAGATCGCGGCCTCGCTCAGCCCATCGAAGGTCTCGGTCCCGACGCGCTCGCCGGCTTCGGGCACCCCGACGATCGCGGGCAACTCGTCGCGACCCTGCCTGATGCGAACCTCGCGCGTCGCGCGCACCGCCGCCAGCGCCATGGTTTCGACGCGCGCGCCGGCCCCTTGCGCCTTCGCGGCGGCGCGCGCGACGAGATGGCTCATCACGGCGGCCAGCCGGTCGTGACTGCTGTGATGCAGATGGTCGGCCTTGGTCGCCGCGAACAGCACGCGCTCGATGCGCGGCGAAAACAGGCTCGACAGCCACGAATTGCGGCCGACCTGAAACGCCGCCAGCGCCTGACCGAGCGCCGTCTCGAGATCGGCCAGCGCCGGCGCGCCGGCGTCCAGCGCGGCCAGCGCATCGACCAGCACGATCTGCCGGTCGAGCCGGGCGAAATGGTCGCGAAAGAACGGCGTCACGACGACGCGCTTGTAGGCCTCGAAACGCTCCGCCATCAGCGCCGCCAGCGTGCCGGGCGCGATCGAGGCGTCGGGCGGGAGATCGAGCGGCGCGAACGTCAGCGCCGGCGAGCCTTCGAGATCGCCCGGCATCAGGAAGCGCCCCGGCGGCGTCACCGCGACAGCCTCCGGATCGGCCCGCAGCCGCCCGAGATAGGCCTTGAAGATGTCGCTCGCTGCTTCTGCGGCCATCTCGTCGGCCGGCGCGGCCGGATCGCGCAGCGCGAGATCCGCAAGCCAGCCGGCCGCCGCCTCGCGCCGATGCGCCTTGCGCGCATCCATCACCGCCTGCCGCGACCAGGCGGCATAGTCCTGCCCGATCAACGCCAGATCGAGCAGCCATTCGCCGGGATAATCGACGATGTCGAGCGTCAGGGTCGCCGGCCCCTTGAACCAGCCTTCGGCCCGCTCGTAATCGATCTCGACCCGCAATTCGGAGATGCGCCGCGTCGAATCCGGCCAGCGCCGGTCGGGACCGGCCAGCGCGGCGCGATGCGCCTCATAGGGAAAGCGGGGCACCTCCGGATCGGGCTGCGGCACGAGCCTGACGCGCGTGATCCGCCCCTGCGCCGAGGCCTTGAGCACGGGGAGTTTCGCGCCCTCGACCAGATTCTGGATCAGCGCCGTGGTGAAGACGGTCTTGCCCGAGCGCGACAGCCCGGTGACGCCGATCCGCAGGCGCGGCCGCGCCAGCCCGAGCAGGCTGTCGCCGAATGCCAGCGCGGCGTTGCGCGCCTCGTCGAGATAGGAGGACTGGCTCAACGGTTCGCGCCGATCACTCGTCGGGGCCTTCGCCCAGCGATTCAGGCGTCACGAAACGGTCGAGCCGCCCGCCGCGCGCGGCGACGTCGCGCCAGTCCTCGACGGAAAAATCCAGCACGGCCAGCCCGCAGGTGGGGTATTTCCGCGCCATCCGCACCGAGGCGTAGCGGTCGCCATGGCCGGTCAGCAGCGCCGCCAGTTCCTCGAAGCCGGGATTGTGCCCGATCATCAGCAGCGTTTTCACCGCCGCCTCCTGCTCCAGCACCACTCCCAGCAGCCGTTTCGCCGCGGCCTCGTAGATGCGCGGCTCGACATGGACGGCCGGCCGCTCCGGCAGCATCGGGGCGACGAGGTCCCAGGTCTCGGCCGTCCGCCGCGCCGGCGAGACCAGCACGAGATCGGGCAACAGCAACTCGTCGGCGAGATAGCGTCCCATCACGGGCGCGGCCTCGCGCCCGCGCGCCGCCAGCGGCCGCTCGCGATCGGCCATGCCGGTCGGCCAGTTCGATTTTGCATGGCGGAGGAGCATCAGGCGTCGCATGCGACGAACCTAGTGATACAGCCGGGCTTTTGCGAGAGGCTTAGGCTCGGGACTCATACCAACGGCCGCTGAGGCTGACTCACGGGGTCTTTTCGGCGGTTCGTTTCACTGATTCCATGGGCGCGAGGAGGATTCGCGCCATGCCTGCTGCGGTGAAGCTTCGAACGGATTACTCGGCCTACGACCTGCGTCGGCTTGCGGCGGGGTCGAGGCACGCCAACCAGAGCCGCCGGCTCTTGTCGTTGGCGGCGGTTCTCGGCGGCATGGATCGGGAGCAGGCGGCGCGGATCGGCGGGATGGACCGCCAGACGCTGCGCGACTGGGTTCACCGTTTCAACGAAGGCGGCCCCGACGGGCTGAAGGACATCCGCTCGAAGGGACACCCGCCCCGGCTCTCGATCGATCAACTCGCCGCCTTGGCGACCATCGTCGAAACCGGCCCCGACCGGGCCGTCGATGGCGTGGTGCGCTGGCGTCGCATCGACCTGCAGAAGATCGTTCTCGACCGCTTCGGCGTCGATTATCACGAGCGTACGATCGGCAAGCTTTTGAAGCAGATCGGCTTCTCCCATATCAGCGCGCGGCCGCACCATCCGGCCCAGGACGGGCGCGTGATCGAAGCGTTCAAAAAAACTTCGCGGCGACGCTGAAGGCCCATCTCGGCCACATCCCAAGGCGCAAGCCCATCGAACTCTGGTTCCAGGATGAGGCCCGCATCGGCCAGAAGAACGACCTGGTTCGGCAATGGGCCAGACGTGGAACCAGGCCGCGCCAGCCGGCCGACCAGCGCTATGAGAGCGCCTGGCTCTTCGGGGCGATCTGCCCGGCCCGCGGCGTCGGCGCGGCGCTCGCCATGCCCTTCGCCGATACGCGCGCCATGCAGGCCCATCTCGACGAGATCGCCAGGACGGTCGCAAAGGGCGCCCATGCCGTCCTGCTGCTCGACCGCGCCGGATGGCACACGACGGCCAAGCTCGTCGTGCCGAAAAATATCTCGCTGATCTTCCTGCCCTCGCGCTCGCCGGAACTGAACCCGGTCGAGAACGTCTGGCAGTACCTGCGCGCCAACTGGCTCTCAAACCGCGTCTTCGACACCTACGACGACATCATCGACGCCGCATGCGACGCATGGAACCGCCTGGTCGCCCAGCCCAACACCATCACATCAATCGGCATGCGCGAATGGGCCCATATCGGTCAATCATGAGGGCCGTTGGTATTAGCGCGGCACCTACGGCGCGCCGCGGGTCCATGCCGAGTTCAAGGCGGAAGGCATGGCCATCGGCAAGAAGCGGGTCGCCCGCCTGATGCAGGCGGGCGAGCTCGTCGGCGCCAGCCGGCGCAGGGGCGTCGCGACGACACGGCGCGATCCCCAGCATCGCCCGGCGAACGATCTCGTCCGCCGCAACTTCTTCGCCAGGAAGGCGAACGAGCTTTGGGTGGCGGACATCACCTTCGTGCCCACGCTCGCCGGCTTCCTGTTCCTGGCGGTCGTGCTGGACGCCTGGTCGCGCCGGATCGTCGGCTGGGCTTTCTCGGCCGACCTCAAGACCCGTGTGGTGCTCGATGCGCTCGACATGGCGCTTGCCGCCCGCAAGCCCGAGAGCGTCATCCATCACTCCGATCAGGGATCGCAATACACCTCGCTGGCCTTCGGCAGCCGGTGCAAGGACGCCCGCGTCAGGCCATCGACCGGGTCGGTGGGCGACGCCTATGACAACGCGATGTGCGCGAGCTTCTTCGCGACGCTCGAATGCGAGCTGCTCAATCGCCATCGGTTCCGATCGCAAAGCGAGGCGCAGATGGCCGTCTTCCACTTCATCGAGGGATTCTACAACCCGTCACGCCGGCATTCGGCGCTGGGCTACCGCTCGCCAATCGACTACGAAAGGAAGCATCATGAGCTGACCTGATCCGCCCAAGCCGTCAACCGTCCACGGAAGCGGGTCAACTCCAATGCAGCGCATGAAGCCGCCCTTGCCTCCTCAAAAGATAACCGGCTTGGTCTATAACCAGCCGGCAGATATCGCAGCGCCACTTCTTCGCGACCAGCATCAGTCCGCCCCCGGTTTGGCGCGGCCGGCCTTGATCGAGGCGCGCTTGTCCTTGGAGACGAGCCGCCTTTCCTTGGAGGCCCTGGTCGGTTTGGTCGGACGGCGAGTGATAGGTTTCACCGCCGCTTCGCGGATCAGCTCCAGCAAGCGCTCCAGCGCCTCCTCGCGGTTGCGCTTCTGGCTGCGCTGCGCCTGCGCCACGATGACGATGACGCCGTCCTGCGTCAGCCGGGTGCCGGCGAGCTTCATCAGCCGGATCGCGACGTCGTTGGGCAGCGAGGGCGAGCGGCGGATGTCGAATTTGAGCTGAACCGCGCTCGAGACCTTGTTGACGTTCTGCCCGCCCGGTCCCGAGGCGCGCACGAAGCTTTCCTCGATTTCGCTTTCGTCGATCGCGATGGACGGGGTGACCTGAATCATGGGAGCAAGCTAGCTCAAACGACGGAGAATTGCAGCGTGGAGCCTTCTCGCGACATCGGCCGCCTGATCGAGATCATGGCGGCGCTGCGCACGCCCGTAACCGGCTGCCCCTGGGATCTGGAGCAGGATTTCGCCTCGATTGCGCCCTATACGATCGAGGAGGCCTACGAGGTCGCGGACGCCATCGCGCGCGGCGACAAGGTCGACCTCAAGGACGAACTCGGCGACCTGCTGCTGCAGGTCGTCTACCACGCCCAGATGGCTGAAGAGGAAGGCTCGTTCGCCTTTCCCGATGTGGTCGAGGCCGTGACGCGGAAAATGGTTCGCCGGCATCCGCATGTCTTCGGCGACGCCCGCGACCTGACGCCTGCTCAGGTCAAGGTGCTCTGGCACGGCATCAAGGCGCAGGAGAAGGCCGAGAAGGCCCGTGCGCGAGCCGCAGCCGGCCTGCCTGAGAAGACCGCGGACAAGGGCGTGCTCGCCGGCGTGCCGCAGAACCTCCCTGCCCTGACGCGCGCCTGGAAGCTCCAGGCCAAGGCATCCACCGTCGGTTTCGACTGGAACGATGCGAAGCTGGTTCTGGCCAAGGTCCGCGAGGAGACCGCCGAGATCGAGGAGGCGCTGGCGTCAGGCGATACGGCGCATGTGAAGGAGGAGATCGGCGATCTGCTCTTCGTGCTCGCCAACCTCGCCCGCCATGTCGACGCCGAGCCGGAAGGCTGCCTGCAAGCTGCCAACGCCAAGTTCGAGCGCCGTTTCAGGGGCATCGAAGCGGCGCTGGAGGCGCAGGGGCGATCCGTGAAGGAGGCGAGCCTCGAGGAGATGGAAGCGCTCTGGCAGGCGGTGAAGCAGGCGGAGAAGGTCAAGCACGAGGAACCCCTCTCCCGGATGGGAGAGGGGCAGGGGTGAGGGACCGCCGTTTGTTGTCGAGACGAGACGGAGCCGTTGCTCCCTCTTGATAAAACGGCAGGCCCTCATACGGCCCTCCGGGCCACCTTCTCCCAGCCGGGAGAAGGGAAAACGCGGCGGCGCTTGGTGGCAAGCGCTGTCAGCGCTTCCGTTCCGCCTCCGGAAACCGCGCGCCAAAGGCCCCTTCCCGCTCCGGCGGCAGCCGCACGATCAGGCTGAGCGCGCCATCCTCGGCGTCCTCGCGCTCAAGGATTTCGCCGTTGGCGTGGAGCCAGGCCAGAGACTTGCCGTCGCCGGGCGCGAGTTGCAGGTGGTAGACTGGCCGGCTTTTGGCGATACGGCTTTCGATCGCGTCGCAGAGCGCCGGCACGCCCTCCCCGGTCAGGGCCGACACCAGCACCGGGCGTGAGAATTCCGGCTTCAGCGCCGCGAGCCCGTACTGCCGCTCGCGCTCGTCGCCTGCGAGCAGGTCGGACTTGTTCCAGACCTCCAGCACGCGGCTCCCGTCATCGGGGTCGATGCCGAGATCGCGCAGGATGCCCTGCACGTCGGCGGCCTGCGCCTGCGTGTCGTCATGGGCGACGTCGCGGACATGCAGCAGCACGTCCGCCTCGATGGCGTCCTCCAGCGTGGCGCGAAACGCCGCGACGAGTTGCGTCGGCAGGTCCGAGATGAAGCCGACCGTGTCCGACAGCATGATGCGGGCGCCATGCGGCAGCTTGATCGCGCGGGCCGTCGGATCGAGCGTGGCGAACAGCATGTCCTGCGCCAGAACCTCCGCCGAGGTCAGCCGGTTGAACAGCGTCGACTTGCCGGCGTTGGTGTAGCCGACCAGCGCGACGACCGGATAGGGCACGCGCTTTCGGCTGGCGCGATGCAGCGAGCGGGTGCGCTTCACCGCCTCCAGATCGCGCTCGATCTTGGTCATCCGCTCCTGGATGATGCGCCGGTCGGCCTCGATCTGCGTTTCTCCGGGGCCGCCGAGGAAGCCGAAGCCGCCGCGCTGGCGCTCCAGATGGGTCCAGGACCGCACCAGCCGGCTCTTCTGGTAGTTGAGATGGGCGAGTTCGACCTGCAGCGCGCCCTCGCGTGTGCGGGCCCGGCGGCCGAAAATTTCGAGGATCAGGCCGGTTCGGTCGATGACCTTGCAGCCAAAAACCTTTTCGAGATTGCGCTGCTGCACCGGCGAGAGCGCGCAATCCATCACGACGAGGCCGATCTCCTCGATCCTGATGCGCTCGGCCAGTTCCTCGACCTTGCCCTTGCCGAGATAGGTCGCCGGCCGCAAGGCGCTGAGCAGAACCTGGATCGGCTCGATCACGGTCAGGTCGATCGCAGCCGCCAGCCCGACCGCCTCGTCGAGCCGCGCCGCGAACGAGCGCTGGTTGGCGGCAGACGCCGCGCCGCGCTGGACATAGGGACCGACGACATAGGCGCGGGTCTTCGCCGCGATCTCGCGCTCGATCTCGTCGAGAGGCTTGGTGACGGGCGGCGTCTCGGACGGTCCGCCGCGTCCCGACCTCGCCATCAAGGCTGCCTGACCATCAGGACTTGTCCGTGTCCTCCGGCTCGAACAACTGCACCGGGTGGCCGGGCATGATCGTCGAGATCGCGTGCTTGTAGACGAGCTGCGAATGTCCGTCGCGACGCAGCAGCACGCAGAAATTGTCGAACCAGGTGACGACGCCCTGCAGCTTCACGCCGTTGACGAGGAATATCGTCAAGGGGATTTTCTGCTTGCGGACGTGATTGAGGAAGGTGTCCTGAAGGTTCTGCGCCCGCTCTGCGGCCATGTTAGCACCTGTTGTTGGGATCGCATCGGGTTCTGGCCCGCGATCCAGTTCGTTCCGTTCGCGGGCGCGAGGTCAGCGCCGGCCCGTATCGGAACACCGATGATTCATTAGATCGTCGAGTTTCCGCACAAAGCAAGGGTAGCAAGGCCTGCATTTCGCGCATCGAGCCTGCGTATTACGCAGATGGGCATGCAAGTAGCGCCGGGCGACATCTTAGCCCACGCCGAGCGACTTGAGTTTGCGATGCAGGGCGGACCGCTCCATGCCGATGAACTCCGCCGTCCGCGAGATATTGCCGGAGAAGCGGGCGATCTGCGCGATCAGGTATTCCCGCTCGAAGATCTCGCGGGCGTCGCGCAGCGGCAGGCTCATCAGCCGCTCGCCGCCCGAGCCCGAGGGCGTCGTCGGCACCATCGCGCCGACTTCGGCCGGCAGCATCTCGATGGTGATGTCGGCCGTCGGATCGCCCTTGGTCAGGATCATCAGCCTTTCGACATTGTTCCGCAGTTCGCGGACATTGCCCGGCCATTGATGCGACTGCAGCACGGCCATCGCGTCCGAGCCGATGCGCCGCCGCGGCAGCCCGGTCGCGACCGAGATCTGCTCCATGAAGAAATCGATCAGTTCGGGCACGTCCTCGCGCCGCTCCGACAGCGCCGGCACGCGAACCGGAACGACGCTGAGCCGGTGGTAGAGATCCTCGCGCAAATGCCCCTCCCCGATCAGCCTGGCGAGATCGCGGCTGCTCGAGGAAATGATCCGGACATCGACATGGACGCGGGTCGTGCCGCCGACACGCTGGAAATTCTGGTCGACCAGCACGCGCAGGATGCGGTTCTGCGTCTCGCGCGGCATGTCGCCGATCTCGTCGATATAGAGCGAGCCGCCATGCGCCTCCTCGAGCGCGCCGACACGGCGCGAGCGCCCCTCGCCCGCCTCGACGCCGAAAAGCTCCTCCTCCATCGTCTCGGGCGTGATCGTCGCGGCGTTGATCACGACGAACGGAGCCGACGCCCGGATCGAGGCCTCGTGCAGCGTGCGCGCCGCCAGTTCCTTGCCACAGCCCGGCTCGCCGGTGATCAGCACGCGCGCGTTTGTCGGCGCGACGCGGTCGATCGTCTGGCGCAACTGGTTGATCACGGTCGAGCGCCCGACGATGCGGCTCGCCTGCACCGAGCGCGTCTTCAGTTCACGGACCTCGCGCCTGAGACGGGACGCCTCCAGCGCGCGCTCGGCCACCAGCACCAGCCGGTCGGCCTTGAACGGCTTCTCGATGAAGTCGTAGGCGCCGCTCTTGATCGCCGAAACGGCCGTTTCGATGTTGCCGTGACCGGAGATCATCACGACCGCGAGGTCGGGATGGCTTTCCTTGATCAGCTCCAGCACCTGCAACCCGTCGAGCCGGCTGCCCTGCAGCCAGATGTCGAGGAAAACGAGGTTGGGCCGGCGCGCCGCGATCGCCGCAAGCGCCTCGTCGGCGGAGCCGGCCTTGCGCGTGCGATAGCCTTCGTCCTCGAGCAGGCCCGCGACGAGTTCGCGGATATCGACCTCGTCGTCGACGACCAGAATGTCAGCGCTCATGCGAGAATCCCGTTGTCATGATCCTGTTGGGCCGGCGCCGCGCGGTCGCGCCCGGCGGTTTTGGCGTCGTCGGGTTCCTCGACGGGGCCGTCTTCGGGGAACCACAGCCTGATCCGCGCGCCGCGCGTCCCCTCGGCGGCGTCGGGCCGATCCAGCAGTTCGATGCCGCCGCCATGGTCCTCGAGGATTTTGCCGACGATGGCGAGGCCAAGCCCGGTGCCGCCCTCGCGCGTCGTCATGTAGGGCTCGAGGAGCTTCTGGCGCTGATCGATCGGAAGGCCCTTGCCGTTGTCGATCACGTCGATGACGATTCTCCCGTCGTCGAGCCGCTCGAAGGCGACATCGATGCGCCCGGCGCCCCGCGCCTCCATCGGCACGGCCTCGATCGCCTCGGTCGCGTTCTTGATCACGTTGGTCAGCGCCTGCGAGATCAGCCGCCGGTCGAACAGCGCCGGCGCGGGCGTCTCCGGCAGGCTGTCGGCGATGGTGATCTCCGGATTGCCGACCCGCATCAGGAACACGATCTGGCGCACGGTCTCGACGATGTCCTCTCGCGCCAGGGCAGGCTTGGGCATGCGCGCGAAGGACGAGAACTCGTCGACCATGCGGCGGATGTCCTCCACTTGCCGGACGATCGTGTCGGTGCACTGGTCGAAGATGTCCTTGCCCTCGACGATGACCTTGCCGAAGCGGCGCCTGATGCGCTCGGCCGAGAGCTGGATCGGCGTCAGCGGGTTCTTGATCTCATGGGCGATGCGGCGCGCCACATCGGCCCAGGCGGCGGTGCGCTGCGCCGAGACGAGGTCGGTGATGTCGTCCAGCGTCACGACCAGGCCCGCGCCCGCGCCCTCGCCTTCCCTGACGGCGCGGACATTGACCATGCGGTCGCGTCCGCCGCGCGTGATCGCGACCTGACCGGAAACCAGGCGCTGGCGGCCATGCAGCGCCTCGGCGACGCAGGCCGCGATCTCCGGGGCGGCGCGCGCGATCGGCTCCCCGAGCAGCCGCCCGCCTGTGCCGAGCAGGCTTTCGGCCGAGCGGTTGACGATGGTGATGTGGCCGTCGCCGTCGAGCCCGAGCACGCCCGACGAGACGCCGGACAGCACCGTCTCGGTGAAGCGTCGTCGTCGGTCGATGACGTCGCTGGCGGTGATCAGCCCGTCGCGCTGGCGGCGCAGCTCCGCCGTCATCTTGTTGAAGGTCTCGCCGAGATGGGCGAGATCGCCCTCGGACCGGCGGATCGGCACCTGGACGTAGAAGTTGCCGCTCGAAACCTGGTCGGTGGCATGAATCATCCGCCTGATCGGCGTGACGAGCCCGTTGGCGAAGCTCAGGCCCAGCCAGATCGCCGACAGAAGCAGGATCACCGCGATCAGCCCATACATCGAGGCGAAGGCGATCTGGACGCCCCGCCGCCGCGCATCGATCGCCAGATACTCGACCGCCGCGCCCCGGGCCACGGTCGGGAACTCGATCGCGAGCGGATCCACCTCGCGCGCGATATGGAGGTAGCCGTTCTCATAGGCCGGAAGGCTGACCAGCGCGCCGAAAATCCGGCCCTCGCGAGGGACGATGCAGATCGGCTCGGGCGCAGCCCTCGCATCGTCGAACGCCGCCTGGTCCGGCCGGGCGGCATCGCGCAGCACGTCGATATTCGCGCGCGCCACGACCGTGTCGGGCGGCTGCATGATCGCCGCCACCGGCACGCCGAGCGCCGTGGCGCGCGCCGTCAGGAAGCTGTCGAACCATTTGCGGTCGACGTCGAAGGCCGGCTTGGCGCGGCTCAGATCATCGGCGAGGATGCGGATCTCGCGGCCGAGCGCGCTGCACTGGCTCGCTGTGTAGGCGTCGGCGACCTCGACCGACTTGAAGATCGCGTCGCGCATCCGGTCCGAGAACCAGGGCGCCAGCCCGCGCTCGATGGTGACGGTGGCGATGACCGCGACCAGCACCGCCGGCAGCGCCGCGACGATGCTGAACAGGCCGACGATGCGGACATGCAGACCCGCCGCCGCCGCGCCAGCTCGCCTGGCCCTGATCAGCACCGCCGCCTCGAAGGCGACGATGATCAGCAGCAGCAGGATCAGCAGGCCGTTCAGAACGAAGACGCCGACCACGACCTCGTGCACCGGCGCGATCGGCGTGACGCCGGACAGCACGAGGAAGGTGACCAGCGCCGAGATCAGCGCGAACGCCACCACCACGGCCCCGAGCCAACCCGAGACGCGCCTGGGCGGGTCTTCGCCCCTCGGCATGATCTTGACGTCGGTGGACGAGGACACGGTGGTTCGACAACTCCGATGGAGCGTCCTCGCGACGGAGGAGCTTGCGCGGCCAGTGATGCGCCGCCGCAACGGTGTTGTCAAAATATGACATATGAAAGGCAGCAACCGCGCCGCCGTTAGCGTCAGCGCGGCGAGCGCACCACCTGCATGTCGAGTTCGCGGATCTTTTTGCGAAGCGTGTTGCGGTTGAGGCCGAGCAGTTCGGCCGCTCGGATCTGGTTGCCCCGCGTCGCGGCCAGCGCGGCGGCGATCAGCGGCGGCTCGACCTCGCGCAGAATGCGGTGATAGAGGCCCGGCGGCGGGATATTGTCGCCGAATCCGCCGAAATACTGGTTCAGATGCCGCTCGACGGAGCCCGACAGCGTCTCGGCCCGCTCGGGTGTCGGTCCTCCCGAGAAACTGCTCGCCGAGGTGGCCGGCTGAAGCTCGGCATCGACGATCGGCGCGGTGATGGTCTCCTGTGGATAGAGCGCCGCCAGCCGCCGGACCAGGTTTTCCAGTTCGCGGACGTTGCCGGGCCAGCGATAGCGCCGCATCACGTCCATCGCTTCCGAATCGATCTGCTTGCGCGGAAGACCCTCCTTTTCCACCAGCGTGAAGAAATGGCGCACCAGATCGGGAATGTCCTCGACCCGCTCGCGCAAAGGCGGCAGGCGGATCGGCACGACGTTCAGCCGGAAGAACAAATCCTCGCGGAACAGCCCTTGCGCGATCGAGATGCGAAGGTCCTTGTTGGTCGCCGCCACGATGCGGACATTGGTCTTGATCGGGGTGCGCCCGCCGACGGTGGTGTATTCGCCCTGCTGCAGCACGCGCAGCAGACGCGTCTGCGCCTCCATCGGCATGTCGCCGATCTCGTCGAGGAAGAGCGTGCCGCCTTCGGCCTGCTCGAAGCGGCCCGAGGACCGCGTCAGCGCGCCGGTAAACGCGCCCTTCTCATGGCCGAAGAGTTCGGATTCGATCAGGTCCTTGGGGATCGCGGCCATGTTGATCGCCACGAAAGGCCCGTTCTTGCGCTTGCCGTAATCGTGCAGCGCGCGCGCCACCAGCTCCTTGCCGGTGCCGGATTCGCCGTTGATCATCACGGTCAGGTCGATCGGCATCAGGCGCGCGAGCGCGCGGTAGACGTCCTGCATCGCCGGCGAGCGGCCGATCAGCGGGATGTCGTCCGGCTCGGCCGCGTTGCCCCGGCCGCCGTCGCCGCGCGGTCGCGACAGGGCCCGGCCGACGATGGCGACAAGTTCCTTCAGGTCGAACGGCTTGGGCAGATACTCGTAGGCGCCGCGCTCGGAGGCCTTGATCGCGGTCATGAACGTGTTCTGCGCGCTCATCACGATGATCGGCAGTTCCGGCCGGACGCGCTTGATGCGCGGCAGCAGGTCGAAGGCGTTGCCGTCGGGCATCACCACATCGGTGATGATCAGGTCGCCCAGCCCCTGCGCGGCCCAGGTCCAGAGCGTCGCCGCCTGGCCGGTGGTCCGCACCTCGTATCCGGCCCTGGCGAGGGCCTGGTTGAGCACGGTGCGGATCGCGGCGTCGTCATCCGCGACGAGAATGTTACCGGTCGGCATTCAATCTGGTCCTGTCGCCTCAAACCGTCTGCCGGGCACGCGGCTGGTGCAGCGGCAGCAGAATCCTGAACGTTGTCCGGCGGGGGACGGAGTCGCATTCGACGATCCCGCCATGGTCGCCGATCACCTTGGCGACGAGTGCAAGTCCAAGGCCACTGCCCTGCGCCTTGGTGGTGACGAAAGGATCGAACAGATGCGGCAGCAGATCGCTCGGGACGCCCGGCCCGTTGTCGCGGATGCCGATCTCGAGCGGCAGAGCGATGCGCCCGGGCGAGCCCGGGAGTTGCATCCGGATGCCGGGGCGATAGGCCGTGGTCAGGTTGATTTCACCGTCGATCGCTTGCATGCCAATGGCTTCGGCCGCGTTCTTCACCAGATTCAGCAGGACCTGGACGAGCTGGTCGCGGTTGCCGGCGACCGGCGGCAGCGAGGGATCGTAGATTTCGTTGAAGCGGATATGGCGGGCGAAGCCCGACTGCGCCAGTCGCTTCACATGATCCAGAACATCGTGGACGTTGACCGCGTCGCGCTCGCTCGGGCGCTCGTCGCCGAACAGTTCGACGCGCTCGACGAGCTTCACGATCCGGTCGGTCTCGTCGCAGATCAGTTGCGTCAGGATGCGCTCGCTGTCGGGGACCGAGGCTTCGAGAAGCTGGGCCGCGCCGCGAATGCCCGAAAGCGGATTCTTGATCTCGTGAGCGAGCATCGCCCCCAGCGCGGTGATCGACCGGGCTGCCCCGCGATGGGTCAGTTGTCTGTCCATTTTTTCAGCAATTGTCCGTTCCTGAAGCATCAGGACGACCGCATCGCCCTGACTGGGCAAGGGAGAGGCAAAAACATCGACGACCCGATCGACCCCGAGACGCGGCGACCCGAGATCGAGCCTGTACTCGCTGACGCTCGCGCCGCGCCGGCGCACCTCGTCGATCAGCGCCAGCACCGGCGAACCGAAGGCGATCAAATCGTCGATCCGCTGCCGTTTCAGAACCACGGCGCTGGACTGGAAGAAGTCCTCCGCCGCCGTATTCGCGTAAAGCACGCCATGCGCCTCGCCGATGACCAGGACCGGCATCGGCAGCACGTTGAGCGCCTGGATTTCGAGCGAATCGAGCAGGAAATCCTCCCCGCCTTTGCCGCCAGCGTCGATGAACGCCATCGCCATACGCAACATTCCTCGTTCAGGCCGCGACGCGGCCGCACTCACGCGTGAAAAGCCCAGCCAGAGCTGCGAGAACCATCGCAGGCTGGTCGGATGTCAGAAGGGTTTGCCGCAAGCCGGCATCGGCGGCGCAGCCGCTGGCGAGCGCCTCGTCGGCATAGGCGGCGAGGTGCTTGCGGGCATGGCGCACGCCATGGGCGACGCCCATCAGGCCGAGCAGGCCCTCGTAATGTTCCCGCGCGACGGCATGTTTCTGCGCGATCGAAAGGCGAGGCGGCATCCGGCCGTCGAGCCCCGCCCCGATCTCCCCGACGAGCCAGGGCCGCCCGAGCGCCGCCCGGCCGACCATGACGAAATCCGCGCCCGCCTCGGAGAGGCAGGTCCTGGCGTCCGCGAGATCATGGATGTCGCCATTGGCGACCAGCGGAAACGACCCCTGGGACCGCACCGCTGCGATGGCGCGCCAGTCGGCCCTGCCCTTGTAGAATTGCTGGCGGGTGCGGCCATGCACCGTGATCATCGCCGCGCCGGATGCGACCGCGCGACGCGCGAGTTCGGGCGCATTGCGCGAGGCGTCGTCCCAGCCCAGCCGCATCTTCACCGTCACCGGCGCCGACACCGCCTTCACCGCCGCCTCGACCAGCGCGAGCGCATGGTCGAGATCGCGCATCAACGCCGAGCCCGCCCAGCCGCCCGTCACCTTCTTGGCCGGGCAGCCCATGTTGATGTCGATGATCGCCGCGCCGTTAGCCTCGGCCAGCCTCGCGGCCTCGCCGAGCCAGTGCGGATCGCAGCCGGCGAGCTGCACCACATGCGGAAAGATGCCAGCCCCCTCGGCGCGGATGCGATATTCCTCGTTGCCGCGCACGAACGCGTCGGACGCCACCATCTCGGAGACGACGAGACCCGCGCCATGCCGGGCCGCGATCCGGCGCATGACGATGTCGGTGACGCCCGACATCGGCGCGAGGAACGCCCGCGACGACAGGGCATGCCCCGCCACCGATGGGGGGCTTCCCCCTGCGTGGTCGACGCCGTGAGCGGTCGCGCCCGAATTAGAGGCAATTTCCATTATGCATATTTATTGGACATTGCTGCAGGAGCGCAAGAGGAACCCGTCCATATTGCGCTGCATCATTGACGCACCCATGCCGCACCCGATGCGACAAGGCGCGCCGCTTGGACTTTAGCCCGCCTGCGACTATCACCAGACCCGTGCCGGACGATGGATGTAACCCGACGTGACAGCCGAGAATGATGCCCCCATAGCGGTGCTGCTGGTCGCGGCCGGACGCGGTCTGCGCGCCGGGGGCGACGTCCCCAAGCAGTACAGGCTGCTGCGGGGCAGGCCGGTTCTTGCTCATGCGCTGACGCCTTTCGCGGCGGATCGGCGGATCGGCCGGATCGTCGTCGCCATCGCGGAAGGCGACGGGGACCGCTACGCGCAATGCCTGGCCGGCATCGACGCGGCCAGGCTACTGCCGCCCGTCCTCGGCGGCGAGACGCGGCAGGACTCGGTCCGGCTTGGCCTCCGCAGGCTGGCGGAGAGCGGTTTCGCCGGAACCGTGCTGGTGCATGACGCGGCCCGCCCCTTCGTCTCGCCCGCGCTGATCGACCGGGCGATCGCCGCGATGCGAGGCGAGATCGCCGCCATTCCCTCATTGCCCGTGACGGACACGATCAAGCGCCTGGACGATTCAGGACGGATCGCCGAGACGCCGCCACGAGATCGCCTGGTGAGCGTGCAGACGCCGCAGGCCTTCGATCTCGACGCCTTGCTCTCCGCCCATGAACGCGCCCACGAGCAGGGCGTCGGCGGCTTCACCGACGACGCCGCGCTGATGGAATGGGCCGGGCATCCGGTCGCGACCTTCGCCGGAGAGTCGGCCAATCTGAAACTGACCCATCCCGCGGATATGGCCGGCCTCGACGCCATGGCGCTGACGGCGCGAGTCGGCACGGGCTATGACGTCCACGCCTTCGGGCCGGGCGACCATGTCTGGCTCGGCGGCGTCCGCATTCCGCACGAGCGCGGCGTGCTCGCCCATTCCGACGGCGACGTGGCGCTGCACGCCCTGACAGACGCGCTGCTGGGCGCTTTGGCCGAAGGCGACATCGGCGCCCATTTCCCGCCGAGCGACCCGCAATGGCGCGGCGCCGCCTCCTCCCGATTCCTCGCCTTCGCCGCGCAGCGTGTGGCCGCGCGCGGCGGCCGCATCGACCATCTCGACATGACCGTGGTCTGCGAGGCCCCGCGCATCGGCCCTCATCGCGAGGCGATCCGCGCGGAAATCGCCGGGATCGCCGGCATCGCCGTGTCGCGTGTCGCCATCAAGGCGACGACCTCGGAGCGCATGGGCTTCACCGGCCGCGGCGAGGGCCTTGCGGCGCTGGCGACGGCGACGATCCGCCTGCCCGACGAGGAGTGACGACCATGTTCGACGCGGAGATCAAGGCCAGCGCCATCGCGGCGCTGGATGCCTGCCGGGAGCGCGGCCTGACAGTCGCCACGGTCGAGTCCTGCACGGGCGGGCTCGTCGCGGGCGCCCTGACCGCGATTCCCGGCTCGTCGGACGTCGTCAGCGGCGGGCTCGTGACCTACTCCAACGCGGCCAAGACGGCATTGGCCGGCGTGCCCTCCCCGCTGATCGACAGCCATGGCGCGGTCAGCGAGGCGGTGGCGCGGGCAATGGCCGAGGGCGGCAAAACCCGGCTGGCATCGAGCCTTGCCGTCTCGCTGACCGGCGTCGCCGGCCCGGGAGGCGGCAGCGCGGCAAAGCCCGTCGGGCTGGTGCATTTCGCCTGCGCCTCGCCCGCCGGAACCGCGCATCGCGTCGAACGCTTCGGGGCGCTGTCGCGCGATGAGATCAGGCGGCGTTCGGTGCTCGTCGCCCTCGACATGCTCCGCGACGCGGCTCAGGCCTGATCAGCGCGACAACTGCCGGCGGATCGCGCCGATGATATCGGCATAGTCGTCGGTCCAGGGCGTCGTCGCCGGGACGCCGCTCTGCCGGACCCAGCGCGCATCGTCCGCGAGCGCGGGCAGGTCGGCGGGCCGGCGCGCCACGAGCGCGACATGGGGCGGTATCCGCCACTCGTTCTTGTCGAGCAGCGGCGCTTCGCCGCCGCGGATCCAGCTTGTCAGCCCGCGCGCGGCCGCCGTCGCGGCGACGACCGAGCCGATCTCCATGTTGCGGTTCGAGACATGCATCAGCAGGGCGCCGTCGGGCTTCAGCTTGCGCCAGTAGAGGTCCATCGCCTCGACGGTCAGCAGATGCACCGGCACGGAATCGGACGAGAACGCATCGACGATCACGAGGTCGAGCGACCCGTCGGCTGCATCCGCGATGGTCAGGCGGGCATCGCCGAGCACGATTCTGGGATCGGGCTGGCATGCGGCGAAGAAGCTGAAACGGGCCGGATCCGTGGCGATCTTGATGATCTCCCGGTCGATCTCGTAATAGGTCCAGGCCTCGCCGGGCAGCGTCTGGCAGGCCAGGGAGCCGGTGCCGAGCCCGATCGCCGCGACCGCTCCGAGTCTGCCGCCGCGCGCGCGGCGCGCCGCCTCGACGCCGTCGGCGATCGCTCCGCCGCTGAAGTAATAGGTCAGCGGCTCGGGTCTGCCGGTCAAAAGCGTCCCCTTCTCGTCGCGCAGGCGCTGGGCGCCATGGATCGTGGTGCCATGCACGAGCAGGCGCATCTGGCCGTCATCGACCTCGAGGATCCGGGTGACGCCGAAGAAGGAGCGGATCGAATCCGTCCGCCGCGCCTCGGAGACGACCAGGCCGCAGAAGCCCGCGAACGCGATCCCGGCCAGGATCAGGCGGGTCTGCCGCGACAGGCCGATCTTCGTGAAGCTCGGCCGGCAGAACATCCCGGCGATGATGAGCAGCGGGTATTCGACGACCGAATTGAAGATCAGCGGCGCGAGCAGCCCGCTGAACAGGCCGCCGAGGACGCCGCCGAGCGACATCCAGAGATAGAACGCGGTCAGGTTGCCGGCATCGGGCCGCCTGAGCGCCAGTTCGCCATGGGCGACCATCGCCGTGGTGAAGAACAGCGCCAGATGCAGCAGGATCTGGACACCCCAGTTGGGCTTGAACGGGGTGACCAGCGACAGGATCAGCACCGCCACCACCGCGAGATGGGCGTGCAGCATCCAGCCGTGCCGCAGCGCGGGCCTGCGCTGGAAGACGATGGCGAAGGTCAGCAGGAAGAGCGCCAGCGGCGCGACCCAGAGCAGCGGGGCCGACGCCACGTCGGTCGAGATATGCGCCGTCACGGCCACCAGCAGTCCGGACGGCACGAAGGCGAGCGCGACCCATGCGAGCTTGCGCGAGGCCGGGATCGCCGCGACCGGCAGCGGCCTTGCCGCAATCTCGCCGGCCGGGTCGCGGCCGAGCGCCAGCCCGGCGCAGGCGGTCACGCCGGCGATCAGGAGGGCGAAGCCCCAGCTCCATGCCGACGTCTGGGTCGAAAGCCGCAGGAAGGGCTCGATCGCGAAAGGATAGGCCAAAAGCGCGATGAAGCTGCCGATGTTCGACGCGGCGTAAAGGAAATAGGGATCGGCCGCGTGAGCATGGCCCGAGCGCGCGAACCATGCCTGCAGGAGCGGCCCGTTGGCGGAAACGACGAAGAAGGGCAGGCCGACCGAGGCTGCAAACAGCGCCAGGAGCCAGAACACCTCGCCCTGCTGGGGCGGCCGGTCGAATCCCGATGCGATCGTGAGCGGAAGCGCCGCGAGCAGCACGACAATCATGACGGCGAGATGGATCAGGGCGGCCCGGCGCACGGCGAAGCGGCTGGCGAGCCAGTGGGCATAGGCATAGCCGGCCAGCAGCACGCTCTGGAAGAACACCATTGCGACCGACCAGACGCCCGGCGAGCCGCCGAGCTTCGGCAGGACGAGCTTGGCGAACATGGGCTGGATGCCGAACAGCAGGAACGCCGAGAGGAAGATGGTTCCCATGAAGACGGGCAGCGTCAACGCCATCTGGCGCGACCTTGACCAGCTTCGGGCTTCTGTCGATGGCGCGTCCATGTCGGTCCTCCACGAGGAAGCCGATCATGCCCGAGAAGCCGTTAAGGCCCGGTGACCGCGGCCGGGCCGGCCTCGACGCCATAGACCAGATCGGCCCGGCGCTCGAAGGCTTCGGAGAACTTGCGGAACGCCTTGTCGAACATCGCGCCCATCAGCAGGCCGAGCATCCGGCTGGCGAACTCGTAGGAGATGAAGAACCCGACCTCGCAGCCCGCCGGATGCGGCTTGAAGCTCCAGCGGTTTTCCAGATGCCGGAACGGCCCGTCGACATACTCGACCAGGATCTTGAGGTTCGCGGGGTCCAGCGTCACCCGGCTGGTGAAGGTCTCGGCGATCGCCTTGTAGCCGACGCTCATATCGGCGAGCAGAACTTCGCCGCCGCCCTCGCGCGGGGTCCGCCGACGCACCGTCAGCGCCTCGCAGAGCGGCAGGAACTGCGGATACTGCTCGACATCGGCCACAAGCGCGAACATCTGCTCGGGTGAGTGCCGCACGCGCCGCGCGGAGTTGAACATCGGCATCGGGAGCGGCGCCTCAGGGCAGCTTTGCAGCCCGCGCCGCGCGCAGCCTGGCGAAGTCCTCGCCGGCATGGTGCGAGGAGCGCGTCAGCGGCGTCGAGGAGACCATCAGGAAGCCCTTCACATAGGCGATCGCCTCGAACCCCTTGAACTCGTCGGGCGTGACGAAGCGGATCACCGCATGGTGCTTGCGCGAGGGCGCGAGATACTGGCCGATGGTGATGAAGTCGACATCGGCCGAGCGCAGATCGTCCATCAACTGCAGCACCTCGTTCCGCTCCTCGCCGAGGCCCACCATGATGCCGGATTTGGTGAAGATCGCCGGATCGAGTTCCTTGACCCGCTGCAGCAGCCGCAGCGAATGGAAATAGCGCGCGCCCGGCCGCACCGTCAGATACTTCCCCGGCACGGTCTCCAGATTGTGGTTGAAGACGTCGGGCTTGGCCGCGACCACGACCTCCAGCGCGCCGGGCTTACGCAAAAAATCCGGCGTCAGGATTTCGATGGTCGTGCCCGGCGAGGTCGCGCGGATCGCGCGGATCACCTGCGCGAAATGCTCGGCCCCGCCATCCTTGAGATCGTCGCGATCGACCGAGGTGATCACGACATGCTCCAGCCCGAGCTTGGCGACGGCGTCCGCGACCTTGCGCGGCTCGTCATGGTCCAGCGCCTCGGGCACGCCGGTCTTGACGTTGCAGAAGGCGCAGGCCCGCGTGCAGGTGTCGCCCATGATCATGAAGGTGGCGTGCTTTTTCTCCCAGCACTCGCCGATATTTGGGCAGCCTGCCTCCTCGCAGACCGTGACGAGCTTGTTGGCCTTCACGATCTCCTTCGTCTCGGCCCATTTCGGCGAGCCCGGCGCCTTGACCCTGATCCAGTCCGGCTTGCGAAGGATCGGGTTCTCGGGGCGCTTCTGTTTCTCGGGATGGCGCGGTTCGCCGGCATCGGCTTTGGGATTGCCGATATTCGGGCGCGGATCGCGATTCAGAAGATCGAGAACGAGAGCCATGTCACAGGTCCATCGCGGCGGCCTCGCGGGCCGCCGCCCATACACCTAGCTAATGGGCCAGGCCGTGCAGGGCAACCGCGTCAGTTGCGGCCCCGCGCCGCGTTCCAGATCACGATGACGGTCACCGCGCCCGCGACGGCCGCCGCAAGCGTGCGCCAGAAGCCGAAGATCTGGATGTCCATCAGCTCGGCCACCCGCGCGCCGACGAACGAACCGGCCACGCCGACCAGCATGTTGGTGAACAGGCCATGGTCGGACGAGGTCAGGCGCTCGGCGATCCAGCCGGCCAGCATGCCGATCAGGATCGTGGCGAAGAAGCCGTAGCCCGGCTGCGCCATGGTGGCGGCGAAACTCTGCATCGAAAATCCCCCGTGATCAGCGCGATGCTCTCATGCGATGAACCGCGCCAGCAGCACCACGAGGATCGCGCCCAGCACCGCCATCGCGGCCTCGTCGAGGAAAGCATGGCCGGTGCGGACGCGCCAGCCGGTCAGCCGCACCAGCCCCTGCCCCACCAGCATGCCGAGCACGCCGACGACGGCATGGCGGACGAGCCCGCCGCCGCCGACGATCAGGCTTGCGGCGAACCCCGTGACGGTGCCGAGCGCGATCGTCGGGACGAGCCTGCGCCAGTCGAGCATGAGCCCGCTGCCGGGCGGCAGGATCTCGACCTTGTCGTCAGGGACGACGCGGTCGGGGTTAAGGCGTTTGCGGGTGGGCATGAGGACGATATGGGAGTTCCGGCGACGAAATCGAGCCTTGTTGATGTCGCCTTCAAATTCGCTCCGGTGAGTCCGGCTGGCGTGTCGTTCGAGAACCGGAGCGGAGCGGACGTTCGTCCGTGAGCACCGGAAGCGCAGAAGGTCGCGCCAGACGGCCGCCGGAGTAGAATTTCAAGGCGACATCAAGCGTTCAGCACCTTCCCGTACGCGTCCAGCACGCTCTCCTTCATCGTCTCCGAGATCGTCGGATGCGGGAAGATCGTGTGCATCAGCTCTTCCTCGGTGGTTTCGAGGTTCATCGCGACGACGAAGCCCTGGATCAGCTCGGTCACCTCCGCGCCGACCATATGCGCCCCGAGCAGTTTTCCGCTTTTCGCATCGAAGATCGTCTTGACCATGCCGCCCTCCTCGCCCAGCGCAACCGCCTTCCCGTTGGCGACGAAGTTGAAGCGGCCGACCTTCAGTTCATGCCCGGCGGCCTTGGCCTTGGCCTCGGTCAGGCCGACGCTGGCGATCTGCGGGTGGCAATAGGTGCAGCCCGGGATCATCGCCTTGTCCATCGGGTGTGGATGCAGACCCTTGATCGCCTCGACGCAGATCACCGCCTCGTGCTCTGCCTTGTGCGCCAGCATCGGCGGACCGGCGACGTCGCCGATGGCGTAGAGCCCCTTCACATTGGTCCGGCAGAACTCGTCGATGACGATGCAGCCGCGATCGGTCTTCACCCCAAGCGCCTCCAGCCCGAGATTCTCGATGTTGCCGACGACGCCAACGGCCGAGATCATGCGGTCTGCCTGAATCGTCTGCTTGCCGCCCTTTTCGTCCTCGATATGGGCGGTGACCGAATCCGCGCCCTTCTCGACCTTGACGACCTTCGCCCCGGTCAGAATCTTCATGCCCTGCTTCTCGAAGGCTTTGCGCGCGAACGAGCCGATTTCGGCGTCCTCGACGGGGACGACCTGCGCCATCACCTCGACGACCGTGACCTCGACGCCCATCGTCCTGTAGAACGAGGCGAACTCGATGCCGATCGCGCCCGAGCCCATCACCAGCAGCGATTTCGGCATCTTGGCCGGGACCATCGCCTCGAAATAGGTCCATATCAGCTTGCCGTCAGGCTCGATGCCAGGCAGCGCGCGCGGCCGCGCGCCGGTCGCGACGATGATGTGGTCGGCGGTGTAGGTCCCCTCGCCTTTCGCCCCCTTGGGCGGCGGCACCTGCGGCTGCATGGCGGGCTTCTTCGTCGGCGCGACCGTGATCGAGTGCGGCTTGGTGAGCTTCGCCTCGCCCCAGATCACGTCGACCTTGTTCTTCTTCATCAGGAACTGGACGCCGTTGTTCATTCGCGCAGCGATGCCGCGCGAGCGCTTCACCACCGCGTCGAGATCGGCCTTGAACGTGCCCTCCAGCACCAGCCCGTAATCCTTGGCGTGCTGGCCGTAGTGCAGGATCTCGGCCGAGCGCAGCAGCGCCTTGGTCGGGATGCAGCCCCAGTTCGAGCAGATGCCGGCGAGATGCTCGCGCTCGACGATCGCTGTCTTGAAGCCGAGTTGCGCCGCCCGGATGGCCGCGACATAGCCGCCGGGTCCGGAGCCGATGATGATGATGTCGTAGTCAGCCATGGGCGTCTTCCTGTTCCTCACCCGCTCAGAGCAACTCACCCTGCGCGGCCCTGACACAATCCGTGTTGATGGCCGTGAACTGCGTATCGGCCTCTTCGAACAGCTTGTCGAACTCGGGCTTGGACAGCCTCGCCGCCTCGTCGGCGATCCGGTTGAGATGCCAGGCCAGCGCCGCGTAGCGCGAGCGCAGCGCATCCTCGCGGAAGTTCGCCATGAAGGTGCCGAGCGCCCCGAACTGATAGGCCAGCGCCTTGATCTCCACGCTCGCCATGCTTGAGGCGCCGGTCTGGTTGGCGGTCTCGGCCTTCAACCGGAAGCGGAAGAAGATGTCGATCAGCTCCTTGCAGGTCCGCAGGCTCTCCGCCCGCAGCACGTTGCGCTGCACGCTGTCGATGCTGCGCGCGTAGTTGATGTTCTGCAGCACGGACGCGGCGAGCGACATCAGCGCGATCACCACCGAGACCATGGCGAGCCGGCTGCTGCTGCTCCAACGCGCGGGCTCGCCTGACATCGTCTCGGCTCCTCGGACCGGCAACTGCCGTTGTGCGCCTCACACGAGCATCGCCAGCGGCTTCTCGATATAGCCCTTGAAGGCCTGCATCAGCTCGGCCCCGAGCGCTCCGTCCACGGCGCGGTGGTCGGCCGAGAGCGTCACGCTCATCACCGTCGCCACCACGACCGCGCCGCCCTTGACCACGGCGCGCGGCTCGCCGGCGCCCACCGCGATGATCGTCGCATGCGGCGGGTTGATGATCGCGGTGAAGTCCTTGGTCCCGAACATGCCGAGATTGGAGACCGCGGAGGAGCCGCCCTGATACTCCTCCGGCTTCAGCTTGCGCGCCTTGGCGCGGGCCGCGAAGTCCTTCATCTCGTTGGAGATGACGCTGAGGCTCTTGTGGCAGGCATCGCGGATGATCGGCGTGATCAGCCCGTTGGGGATGGCCACCGCGACGCCGACATCGGCGTGCTTGTGCTTCAGCATGGCGGTCTCGGTGAAGCTGACATTGGCGTCGGGCACGGCGCGCAGCGCCAGCGCCAGCGCCTTGACCACCATGTCGTTGACCGAGAGCTTGTAGGCCGGCTTGCCGTCCTTCTGCGGCGCGGCGTCGTTCAGCTCGGCGCGCAGTTTCAGCAGCGCGTCGAGTTCGCAATCCACCGTCAGGTAGAAATGCGGCACGGTCTGCTTGGACTCGGTCAGTCGGCGCGCGATCGTCTTACGCATCCCGTCATGCGGAATTTCCTCGTAGGAGCCCGGCGCGAAGAGCTTGCGAACGGCGTCGTCCGACGGGCCGGCTGCGAGCGGCGCGGCGGCAGGCCTGGGAGCGGGGGCTGCGGCAGACGCCGCCGAAGCGGCCTTGCCCGTTCCCCCCGCCGTCGCCGCGAGCACGTCGCGTTCGACGATCCGGCCATGCGGCCCCGAGCCGGTGATCGAGCGCAGGTCGAGCCCGGCCTCTTTCGCGAGGCGACGAGCGAGCGGGGAGGACGCCAGCGGATAAGGATTGTCGTCGCCGGCGCGCGGCGCGGGCGCAGCGGAAGGCTTGGGCGCATCAGCCTTTGCAGTCTCCGCCTTGGGCGCTTCCGCCTTCGGAGCCTCGGCTTTTGGCGCTTCGGCTTTTGGCGTCTCGGGTTTGGCCGGCGCGGAGGCGGCCTTGGCGTCCTCGCCTTCGGCCGCGATCACGCCGATGATCTCGTTGACCGGGACATCGGCCGTGCCGTCCGGCACCAGGATTTTCGCGAGGATGCCCTCGTCGACGGCCTCGACCTCCATCGTCGCCTTGTCGGTCTCGATCTCGGCGATGATGTCGCCGGACTTGATCGCATCGCCTTCCTTCTTCAGCCATTTGGCGAGATTGCCCTTCTCCATGGTCGGAGAGAGCGCGGGCATCAGGATGTTCACGGGCATGGCGTCAGCTCACTCTCGACGACGGGGCGCAGGTCCGCGCTACGGGACGACTCAGTTGAGGGCACAGGCGCGGCCACCGGCAGTGGACGGGCCGCAATAGATGAATCGTGCTCCTTCGTCCCGCGAGCGGGTCGGCAGAAGCAGCATGTAGTCGATCATCCCGCTGCCATCGCAGGCGACGTGCCACGACGCGGCTTTCGGACCCGCCGCGGCCAAGGTCAGCTTGGAGTTGACGCAGGGCCTGCCCCAGCGCTCGCGCGCCATCGCATTGATGGCGCGCGAGCGCGCCGGAGGGGCGAGGCGCTCGAACTCGGCATGCGTGAAGGGCGTAGGATCGATCCGCGAGCGTTGCGCCGAAGCCGTTTGCGGCGAGACGATGCCGAGCAAGGCGGCGCACCCCATCGACCAGACACCGGCACAACACAACAGGGCAGCGCGCGTCATGACGCGTCACCGATAGCAGACGGCTTTGGCCGCCGCGACGACCTCGCCGACATTTGGAAGCGCCAGCTTTTCCAGGTTCGCCGCATAGGGCATCGGCACGTCCTTGCCGGTGACGCGGGCGACCGGGGCGTCAAGCCAGTCGAACGCCGCCTCCATGATCTTCATGCCGATCTCGGCGGTGACGCCAGACTGCGGGAAGCCTTCCTCGACGGCGACGCAGCGATGCGTCTTCTGGACCGAGGCGATCACCGTCTCGATATCCATCGGGCGGATCGTCCTGAGGTCGATGACCTCGGCCTCGATGCCCTCCTTGGCCAACGCCTCGGCGGCGGCGAGCGCATAGCTCATGCCGATGCCGAAGGAGACGATGGTGACGTCGCTGCCGGCGCGCGCGACCTTGGCCTTGCCGATCGGGATGAGGAAGTCGTCGCCCTTCGGCACCTCGAACTGGCGGCCGTAGAGAATCTCGTTCTCGAGGAAAATGATCGGGTTGGGGTCTCTGATCGCGCTCTTCAACAGGCCCTTCGCATCCGACGCGCTGTAGGGCATCACAACCTTGAGGCCTGGCACGTTGGAATACCAGACGGCGTAGTCGTGGCTGTGCTGCGCGCCGACGCGGGCGGCCGCGCCGTTGGGCCCCCGGAACACGATGGGGCAGCCCATCTGGCCGCCCGACATGTAGAGCGTCTTGGCGGCGGAGTTGATGATCTGGTCGATCGCCTGCATGGCGAAATTGAAGGTCATGAACTCGACGATCGGCTTCAGCCCCGTCAGCGCCGCGCCGACGCCGATTCCGGCGAAGCCATGCTCGGTGATCGGCGTGTCGATGACGCGCTTGGGTCCGAATTCCTGCAGCAGCCCCTGCGTGACCTTGTATGCGCCCTGGTATTCCGCGACCTCCTCGCCCATCACGAAGACGTCGCCGTCGCGGCGCATCTCCTCGGCCATGGCGTCGCGCAGCGCCTCGCGAACCGTCATGGTGACGATCTCCGCGCCGGCCGGGAACTCCGACGAGGCGTCGTAGGATTTCGGCGTGGCGGGCGGGTTGGCGACGGCTGACTCGGCTTTTGGCGCGGCCGGGGGCTGCGGCGCCTCGCCCGTCACGGCCGGCGGCATCGATTCGGCGACCTTCGGCTTTTTGGCGTCCTCGCTTTCCTTGGGCTTGGCAGCGGACGCAGCGCTCGCATCCTCGCCCTCGGCGGCGATCACGCCGATGCGCGTATTCACGGCGACGTTCTCGGTGCCGTCGGCGATCAGGATCTTGGCCAGGATGCCCTCGTCGACCGCCTCGACCTCCATGGTCGCCTTGTCGGTCTCGATCTCGGCGATGATGTCGCCGGCCTTGACGGCGTCGCCCTCGGCTTTCAGCCATTTGGCGAGCTTGCCCTGCTCCATCGTCGGCGAAAGGGCAGGCATGAGAATGTCGATCGGCATGAGCGGACCCTGAACTGTCGCGATTAAAGATGGGCGGTCTGTGCCGCGATCGAGCGCGTGCGCTCGCTCTCGACATCGCCGGTGTGCTTGGTGGCGGCCGGTTCGACGAAAACCACCTGCGCCTCGCCGCCGACCGTGAAGGGCAGATGCTCGACGCCTTTGGGCACGACGTAGAACTCGCCGGGATTCAGCAGAACCTGCGAGCCGTCGCGAAAGCGCAGGCCGAAGACGCCACTGCGGCAGAGGAAGAACTCGTCTTCTTCTGCATGGGCGTGCCAGACCAGTTCGCCCTCGACCCGCGCGATCTTGACGTACTGCCCGTTCGCCTCGGCGACCACGCGCGGCGACCAGTGCTCGGTCACCGCCGAGAACTCGTCGTCGAGCGACTTGACGGCGGGCATCGCCTCAGGCGTCCAGCAGGATATCGGTGAACAGCTCCGAGACGTCCGGCTCGGGATCATGCGTCGCAAATTCGGCGGCGTCGTTGACGATCTCGCGCACCTTGGCGTCGATCGCCTTGAGCTCGTCCTCGCCGACCTTGAAATCGCGGGTCAGGCGCCCCCTCACCTGCTCGATCGGGTCGTGCTCCTCGCGCATGCGCTGGACCTCGTCCTTGGAGCGGTATTTCGCCGGATCCGACATCGAGTGGCCGCGATAGCGATAGGTCTGCATCTCGAGGATGTAGGGGCCTTTGCCGGTGCGGGCGTGCTCGATCGCGCGCTCCGCCGCGGCGCGCACGGCGCGGACATCCATGCCGTCGACCTGCTCTCCGGGAATTCCGAACGACACGCCGCGCCGCGAGAAATCGGTCTGGGCCGAGGCGCGGTTGACCGAGGTGCCCATGGCGTAGCGGTTGTTCTCGATCACGAACACGACCGGCAGCTTCCAGAGCTGGGCCATGTTGAAGCTCTCATAGACCTGGCCCTGGTTGGCGGCGCCGTCGCCGAAATAGGCCATCGAGACCCGGCCGTCCTCGCGATACCAGTTGGCGAAGCCCAGGCCCGCCCCCATCGAGACCTGAGCGCCGACGATGCCATGGCCGCCATAGAAGTTCTTCTCGCGGCTGAACATGTGCATCGAGCCGCCCTTGCCGTGCGAATAGCCGCCGCGCCGGCCGGTCAGCTCCGCCATCACGCCGCGCGATTCCATGCCGCAGGCGAGCATGTGGCCATGGTCGCGATAGCCGGTGATGGTCTGGTCGCCCTCCTTGGCGGCCATCTGCATGCCGATGACGACTGCTTCCTGGCCGATATAGAGGTGACAGAAGCCGCCGATCAGGCCCATGCCGTACATCTGGCCGGCCTTTTCCTCGAAGCGGCGGATCAGCAGCATCTCGCGATAGGCGTGAAGCTCCTCCTCCTTGCTGAAGACAGGCATGTTGCTGAGCGACTTCGCCGCAGCCGCCTTGGCTTGCGGCTTGGCGGCGGACTTCGCCGCCGACTTGGCTGCCGACTTGGCCGCCTGGGCCTTGGCTGGGGCGGGGGCTTTCGTCTTGCGCGTGGCAACGGCCATCGGCGGTCCTCCAGAGAACATCGCCTCTGGTTGTAGAGGATCGCAAAACCATTTGCGAGAGAGCCATCTCGCACTGCAGCATTAGATAAAATCTTGATTTTATTCACGTATCGAGAATGAACTCGAATCCAGTTAATTGGAGCGAATGGAACGATTTGCCGGCATCGAAACGCCTACCGGCCCATCAGGATCACGTCGTTGCGATGGACCCGCCCGAGCATGTGCCGCGCCTGTTCGTCGAGAAGGTCGCGGTCGACGGATTCGTCGCGCACAAGCGAGAGCCGCTGCTCCCAAAGCTTTCGCTCGGCGGTCAGCTCGGCGAGTTCGGCGTTCTGGACCCGCAGCGCGTCGTTGAGTTCGTCGCGCGCCTCGAGCCCGCGCGCGCCATGCTGGGCATGGAACAGGAAATACGACACCGCCGCGCCCGAGACGAGGTAGAGCGCCAGCGTGATGACGATCGAACGGAAGCCGCGACGGATGACCATGGCGTCATGGTGGAGCGGCTTGGTTTCCACGGCGTTAACGAAGGACGCGCGGCCTGCTGGAATCCTCCATCGCCGGTCGCAGGCCCGAAACCCGCGCGAAGTGGTTGACCGCGCTCGCCCGCCTGCCTATGTCAGCGCCCCAGTGAGGGCGGGTAGCTCAGTGGTAGAGCACGTGACTTTTAATCATGTGGTCGAGGGTTCGATCCCCTCCCCGCTCACCACCTCCGCCGTGTAGTTTGTCGACCGGGCTGCGGACCCGAGCCTCACCCGAGCCGCTGCACAACCACGTTGCCGCGCCGCGAGCGCGCATGCGGGTAAGGCGCGTCATGATGGCCGCCGGTGACGCCATATCCGGGATAACCGATCGCGTCGTGATAGGCTTCGATCTGCCAGCAGCGATGGCGGTTCCATTCCGCGGCTGTCGGCGCGTCCGAGCAGCGCGACCATTGCGACCGTTCCCAGAATGCGTCGGCTGGCGGCGCGAAAGCGCTCGCCATCGACAGTCCCAGCGCCACGGCAAGACAGCGGCTCGGGATCGGCGTTCGTCTCATGGCTGCTCCATCGCTCATCCCCCTCCGATGGCGAGAAGCGCCTGAAATCCTAAGAAAACAATAAGACGTCATACGGCCGTCCCAGCCGGATCCTCTTCGACATCCGATTCGTTTGCGCCGCAGCGACGTTTTCGCGGCCGGGCGCGCGAACCAAACGGCAGCGACCGCGTTGTCGCTTCATACCGCTACTTGCGGAGATTATCAGGAGGACACCATGTTCAAGCGTCATATCGCGATCGGCACGATCGGCTTCGCCTTTCTCGCCACGACCGCTATCGCCCAGACCAGCGCGCCGGCTCCAAGCGCTCCCTCGGCGACCACGGCTCCTGCTGCTCCTGCGGCCAAGACGCCGGCCCAGAACCTCGCCATGCCGGGCAAGTGGCGCGCCTCGAAGCTGGTGGGCGTCGACATCTACGGGCCCGACAACAAGAAAGTCGGCGACGTCACCGAGGTCGTGTTCGACAAGGCCGGCATGATCGAGACCGTGACCGTCGGCGTCGGCGGCTTCCTCGGCATCGGCGCCAAGGACGTGGCCATTCCGTTCGGCCAGATCACATGGAGCGAGGAGCCCATGGCGGCCGCCGCTCCCGCTCCCGCCGGCGGCTCGACATCGAGCTCGGGCACGTCGATGTCCGCCACCCCTGCCGCGAGCACGGCCAAGGCGCCGACCATGTATCCCGATCACGGCAAGATCAGCATGACCAAGGAGCAGTTGACCTCGGCTCCGGCCGTCAGCTTCAGCGGAAGCTGATCGGCTCATGGCAAGCTGATCCGGCAAAACGTCGGCCCGCCCTCCCCGGAGGGCGGGCCTTTTTGTTTGTCAGGGGTCAATTGAGGTCGTCAATCCGGCGAGGACTGCCGGAATCGCTTCGGGAAGATCGTCGGCGATCAACCCGCGACCGAGCCGTTCCGCCAGCAGGCCATGCAGGTGGACGGCGGCGCAGGCTGCCGGGAAGGTGGGCATGCCCTGCGCCATCAGGCCGGCGATGATCCCGGCGAGCACGTCTCCCGATCCCGCTGTCGCGAGGTCGGGCGTGCCGCTCGCATTGATCGCCGCCCGCCCATCGCCCGCCGCGATCACCGTATCGGCGCCCTTGAGCACGACCACCGCGCCCGATAGCCGCGCGGCCTGCCTCGCGCGCTCAAGCTTCGATGCCGCATCGCAGCCGGATACCGTTCCGAACAGCCGCCGGAATTCGCCCTCATGGGGAGTCAGGACGCAAGGGCCGCCGCGTCGCGAGACGAGATTCCAGGCCAGCCGCGGACGCAAGGCGAGCGCTGTCAGGGCATCGGCGTCCAGCACCGCCGGAACGGCGCTTCGCAGGACAGCCATCACGGACTGGCGCGCCGGCCCGTCGAGCCCGAGCGCCGGGCCGATCACCGTCGCCGACAGCCGGGGGCCGGCAAGCAGCGCAGCCAGCCCGGCCTCGTCGTCATAGGTGCGCTGCATCAGCGCATCGGGTCCGCGCGAGGCGTGGGCGGACTGCGCCTCGGCCCGGCAGGCGACGGTCACCAGCCCGGCGCCGCTTCGCAGCGCCGCGCGGGCCGACAGGCGCGGCGCGCCGACCCCTGCGAGCCCGCCGGCGACCACGAGAACGGACCCCTGCCTGAACTTGTGGGTGTCGGCCGCCCGCCGCGGCAGCAGCCCGCGCCACAAATCCGGATGGTTCCGAAAGACGCTCGGCCGGACATGGCCCGCACCGAAAACGACGCCGGGCGCGATGCCGATGTCGGCCAGCGTCACGACCCCGCAGAGGCCGCGCCCCGGATGCAGCAGATGGCCCGGTTTCAGACGGAAGAAGGTGACGGTCTCGGCGGCCCGGATGACGGGTCCGTCCGGCTGCCCGCTATCGCCGGAAAGCCCGCTGGGCACATCGACCGCGACGACAGGCCGTCCGCTCGCGTTGACGGCGTCGGCCAGCGCCGCGATCTGCCCGGTCAAAGGCCGGCTGAGACCGGCGCCGAAAAGCGCGTCGACGATGATGGCATGGTCTCGCGGCGCGACCGCGTCCGGTCCGAGCACCGGCTCGGTCCACCGACCTGCGGCTGCTTCGGCGTCGCCGCGCAGGGCTTCGCGGACGCCGGCCAGCGCGAGCGTCACCCGCAGCCCGCGTTCGCGCAGCAATCGCGCCGCGACGAATCCGTCGCCGCCATTGTTGCCGGGACCACAGAGAACCAGCACGGCGTCGCCCGGCCTGGAACGCCGGGCGACTGCATCGGCGACGGCGCGCCCCGCGCGCTCCATCAGCGCGTCGCCGGAGACGCCGCCCGCGATCATGGCGCGGTCGGCCGCCGCCATCTCCGCGACGCTCAGCAGCGCCAGCCCGTTCTCGTCGCCTGTTTCCACGGCGGCATCATCGAAGACCGGCGAAGCGGGCGCAAGCAAGCGTCACGACGACGCCAATTGCTCGATAGACATGCATATGCATAATTTATGTGCTGTTTCCTGCCGCGATAACAGGCTGGCGACTGCTTTCTTCCACATGGCGAGGCGCTTGCGCCGATGCTATGAGCAGATTGCGGATGTGGTCCGGCGAATGGAAAGCTGGTCCGGCTCCTGCAAGGCGCCGACCTGTCCGGCTCCTTCGCCGGTTGACGATTCCGAGAGATGGTCCGGGCTCGCGCCCGATCCTGAGAATGTGCAAGTCCTGGGAACGCGCAAGGGAGGCCGGTCGGCGCATGAAAAAGATCGAAGCGATCATCAAGCCGTTCAAGCTGGACGAGGTGAAGGAGGCGCTTCAGGAGGTCGGGCTGCAGGGCATCACCGTGCTCGAGGCCAAGGGCTTCGGCCGGCAGAAGGGCCACACCGAACTCTATCGCGGCGCCGAATATGTCGTCGACTTCCTGCCCAAGGTGAAGATCGAGATCGTGCTGGCCGACGAGATGGTCGAAGCCGCCATCGAGGCGATCAAGAAGGCGGCCCAGACGGGACGCATCGGCGATGGCAAGATTTTTGTATCGACGGTGGAGGGGGCGATCCGCATCCGTACCGGCGAGACCGGCGCGGACGCGATCTGAGGCGTTTTCCCGACCCCGAGAGATGCGCGTTCCGGCGGTTTGAAGAACCCCGCGGATCGAGTGAATCTGAGAAACTGCTTGCGAGAGGAATGCTGAGATGAAGAGCGCCAAGGATGTCCTCAAGGCGATCAAGGACAACGACGTCAAATATGTGGACTTCCGCTTCACCGACCCGCGCGGCAAGTGGCAGCATGTGACCTTCGACGTCACGATGATCGACGAGGACATCTTCGCCGAAGGCACCATGTTCGACGGCTCCTCGATCGCCGGCTGGAAGGCGATCAACGAGTCCGACATGCTGCTGATGCCGGACCCGACGACGGCGTGCATGGATCCGTTCTTTTCGGCCGCGACGATGGTCATCACCTGCGACGTGCTCGAGCCCGCGACCGGCGAGCCCTATGGTCGCGACCCGCGCGGCATGGCCAGGAAGGCCGAGGCCTATCTCAAGTCGACCGGAATCGGCGACACCGTCTATGTAGGCCCCGAGGCGGAATTCTTCGTCTTCGACGACGTCAAGATCGCGGCCGACCCCTACAACACCGGCTTCAAGCTCGACAATGTCGAGCTGCCGATCAACGGCATGACCGAATACGAGGGCGGCAATCTCGGCCACCGCATCGCCACCAAGGGCGGCTATTTCCCGGTTCCGCCGCAGGACTCCGCGCAGGACATGCGCGGCGAGATGCTGGCGGCGATGGCGGCGATGGGCGCCAAGGTCGAGAAGCACCATCATGAGGTCGCCTCGGCCCAGCACGAGCTCGGCCTGAAGTTCGACACCCTGACCCACATGGCCGACACCATGCAGGTCTACAAATACGCGATCCACAACGTCGCGCAGAGCTACGGCAAGACCGCGACCTTCATGCCCAAGCCGATCTATGGCGACAACGGCTCGGGCATGCATGTCCACCAGTCGATCTGGAAGGGCGGCAAGCCGATCATGGCCGGCAACAAATACGCCGACCTGTCGCAGGAGTGTCTCTGGTACATCGGCGGCATCATCAAGCACGCCAAGTCCCTGAACGCCTTCACCAACCCGTCGACCAACTCCTACAAGCGCCTCGTCCCCGGCTATGAGGCCCCGGTGCTGCTCGCTTATTCGGCGCGCAACCGCTCGGCCTCCTGCCGCATTCCGTGGACGACCTCGCCCAAGGCCAAGCGCGTCGAGGTCCGCTTCCCCGATCCGATGGCGAACCCCTATCTCGCCTTCGCGGCCATGCTGATGGCCGGCATCGACGGCATCGTGAACAAGATCGATCCGGGCCCGGCGATGGACAAGGACCTCTACGACCTGCCGCCGCGCGAGCTGAAGAAGATCCCGACCGTCTGCGGTTCGCTGCGCGAGGCGCTGGAGAACCTGAAGAAGGACAACGCCTATCTCAAGGCCGGCGGCGTCTTCAACGACGACTTCCTCGAGAGCTATATCGAACTGAAGATGCAGGATGTGATGCGTTACGAGATGACGCCGCACCCGGTCGAGTTCGCCATGTACTACTCGTACTGAGTGCTTCATCCCGAGCTTGGGCTCAGGGATCGCGAGCTTCCTCCCGATCGCGAATGGTTCGCGGTCCACCTTCCAACCGGGGCGGAAACGCCCCGGTTTTTTCATGACGCGAGTTTGGCTCAGGCCACCGCGCCGCGCTGCCATCCGCCAGCGACCAGATCGCGATAGGCCTCGACCGTCCGCCCGACATGGCGCTGCGTCGTCAGCGGATCGGCCCAGTAGCGGCGATAGGCGCTGGCCCCCATCTCGGAGGCCACGCCATCGTCCCTGAGCCGCGTCAGGGCGGCGGCAAGCCCTGCCTCATCCCCGCCATCGACCAGGATGCCGTCCTCGCCGTCCGCGATCCAGCTCGCCGGCCCGGTGGTGCGCGCCAGCACCACCGGCACGCCAAGCGAGCGCGCCTCTGCGATGACCAGCGGCCCAGGCTCGTACCAGAGCGAGGGCAGCACGAGGCAGCGCGCCTGCGCGATCTCCTCGAACACCCTCTCGGCCGGGACCCAGCCGCGAATCTCCGCAGCCGGGTTGGCGCGAGCGATCGCCTCCGCAAGCGGCCCCTCCCCGACGAAACGCACCGGCATGCCGGCGCGCCCCGCCGCCGCCGCGAGGATGTCGGGCGCCTTCTCCTGCGTGAAGCGGCCGAGGAACAGCGCATGGCTGTTGGCCGCGACATCGGCCGGCTTTTGCTTCCCGGCTTCCATCATGTTCTCGATCACGACATGCCGTGCATGGCCGGGCAGGAACGGCGCGGCGAAGTCGCGCGCGAACTCGCTGACATGGATGAAGAGCGGCGCGCGCAAGCCTCGCATCGCGTCGTCGGAGCGCCATTGCCGCGCCACGCGGACGAGCTTGTGGATGTAGGAGGCGCGATCGCAGTTCGAGCCGACACAGGCCGCCGACATCGGTTTCTGCCGGCAGGGCGCGCCTTCCCTGAAGTCGAAATAGCCGCCGGTCGGGCAGAACGAGAAATAGTCGTGCATCGTCACCGCGACCGGAAATCCGCTTTCGCCGGCGGCAGCCAGCGCCGCCGGGCTGAACGCCTTGGTCCATTGGTGGAGGTGGACCAATGTGTCGCCGCGCGGCTGACGCGCCAGCAGATCGGCCAGGAAGGCATGGGCCGGCGCGTTCCAGATGCCCTGGCGGGCCGCGGCGATCCTGCTGCCGACCTTCCATATCTCCTCGCCGGAGAACATCGCGATCTCGATGCGCGGATGGCTCAGGCGTTCGGAGACCGGGCCGATCGCACCGGCGAAGACGATGTCGACGCCGGCCTCGGCCAGCCCGCGCGCGCTCTCGATGGCGACCTTGGCGGCGCCGCCGTTGACGGAGCCGAAATCGCTGATGATGACGCAACGCATGGGCCGATCCTCCGTGACGAAGGTTAGGCCCGAAAGGTTGATTTTCCGTCGGAGGAAGTCCGGGCGTCAGCGTAGGCCGAGCAGGCTCAGACCAGCGATGGAAAGCAGGGCGACTATACCCCAGAGCCAGCGGCTGGGCGGCGTCGCGGCCGGGCGCATCCGGTCGAGCCGGACAAGTTCCTCATGCCCGAACGACTCGCCCGCGAGGCGCGCGGTGCGTTCCAGACCCGCAACCCTGATCCTTGGTACTGACGAGCGCAACGCCACGACACTCTCCCCTTGCGGCAAGCCTAGCGCATGAAGGGCCAGGACGAAAAGCCTGCCGACAATGCAAGTTTCGCCCATCATGCTGAACGAAGACTGAATCGCCGCTTCGCGCTTCGTCAGGCGCTGATCGCACCCCCGGATGACGTTGACGCGACGCGATCAGAGGCCGTGATCGGCCCGCGCCAGCAGGCTGGAATCGCCGTAGGAATAGAACCGGTATTCTCCATGGATCGCATGATCATAGGCGCGTTTCATGATGTCGGTCCCGCTGAAGGCGCAGACCAGCATGAACAGCGTGGAGCGAGGCAGGTGGAAGTTGGTCATCAGCAGATCGACGGCGCGGAATCGATAGCCCGGCGTGATGAAGATCGCCGTGTCGCCGCAGAACGGCGCGATGACGCCGTCCTCGCCTGCGGCGCTTTCGAGCAGCCGCAGCGAGGTCGTGCCCACCGCGACGATGCGCCCGCCCTGCATCCTGACCGCATTGAGCGCCGCCGCCGTCCCGGCGGAAACGGTTCCGGTTTCCGCATGCATGCGGTGCTCGCGCGTATCCGTGGCCTTGACCGGAAGGAAGGTCCCTGCCCCGACATGCAGGGTCACGAAATGGCGGGAAACGCCGCGCGCCTCCAGCGCCGCCACCAGTTCCGGCGTGAAATGCAGTCCGGCCGTCGGCGCGGCCACCGCCCCGTCCTCGCGTGCATAAAGGGTCTGGTAGTCGATCGCGTCCGCCGCATCGGTGGGACGTTTGCCGGCGATGTAGGGCGGCAGCGGTAGTTCGCCGAGGCGCGCGATGGCCTCGTCCAGCGCGGGGCCCGACAGCGCGAAGCGCAGTTCGACCTCCCCGCCCTCGCCTTTCGCGACGATGACGGCCTTGAGCAGGCCCGACCCGCAGACGCTGGACGCGCCTTCGCCGCCGAAGACCACCGTCTCGCCAAGGCCGAGCTTCTTCGCCGGCCGCGCGAAGGCGAGCCAGCGATCGGCCGCCTTGCGCTTGTGCAGCATGATCTCGATGCCGGCGGATGTCCCGTCCCGGAACCGGCGGCCGCGCAGTCGCGAGGGGATGACGCGCGTGTCGTTGAGCACCAGCGCGTCGCCGGGCCGCAGCAGCGCGACCAGGTCGCGCACGCCGCGATCCTCGAAGGGCTCGGCCGCGTCGGGCCTGACGACGAGCAGGCGCGCCGCATCGCGCGGACTTGCGGGCCTCAGCGCGATGCGGTCTTCGGGAAGGTCGAAATCGAAGAGATCGACATTCACAATTCCGGCTCAGGCCGAGGCTGCGCCAATGTCGGCCATGACCTTCATCGAGACGATGGAGTCGGGATCGCGCACCGGCTCGCCGCGCTTGATCCTGTCGACATTCTCCATGCCTTCCACGACCTCGCCCCAGACCGTGTACTGCTTGTTGAGGAAGCTGGCGTCCTCGAACACGATGAAGAACTGGCTGTTGGCCGAGTTGGGGTTCTGCGAGCGGGCCATCGAGCAGATGCCGCGCACATGCGGCTCGGCGTTGAACTCGGCCTTGAGATCGGGCAGGTCGGAGCCGCCGGTGCCGGTGCCGTGCGGACAGCCGACCTGCGCCATGAAGCCGTCGATGACGCGGTGGAAGACGATGCCGTCATAAAAACCTTGGCGCGACAGCACCTTAAGCCGCTCGGCATGGGCGGGCGCGAGGTCGGGGCGCAGCTTGATGACCACCTTGCCCTTGGTGGTTTCCATGACGAGGGTGTTTTCCGGATCGAGCGACATCAGGTCGGCCTTTCATTGGACGGCGCGCGGCCGTGGAAGCGGATGGTGAAGGGTCGCCCCGCGATAGCGGCTCCGAAGCGCGACGACAACCTCAGAGGCGCGCAATCGCGAATCGCATTGACGACGGAGGCGGTGAACCGCCGCTGCAGAGCGGGGTCGGCGCGCCCGGCGCCCCAGGTCACGCGCGGCTGGCCGAAAAGACTGCCGTCGCGGCGCAGGCTGAAGCGCACGGTCGCCATCGCGCCCGCATTTGGGCCGTCCATGGCGGGCGGGATCCAGCAGCGACGGATAGCGGGCGCGATCTCGTCGATGCGATCGACCACGCCGTCGAGACTGCGGCTGGTCGGCGAGATCGAGCCGCTCAGGCCCCGATCAACGCCGGGAACCGGCCGCGGCAGAACCGGCCGCGACGGGCTGTCGCCGAAGCGCCCGCCGACGCCGGGAACGTAGCGCTGGCCGGACGGCGGCGGCAGCGCCGGATTTTGCGACCCGGACGGTGGCGGCAGGACGGGGTTCTGCGAACCTGACGCCGGCGGCAGGCCGAGCCCCTGCGTGTCCTGCGCCAGCGCGCCGCCCGTCAGGGCAAGCCCGACGAGCAGCGACGCCGCGATGTGCCGGCAAGCCATGGCGTCGCGGCTTACTTCGCGTCCGACTGCAGCCGCATGCGGACGATCTTGTCGGGCATGGTGACCTTGTCGGCGCCCGGGGCCTGCTTCTTGATCTTGCGGACCGCCTCCATGCCGGAGACGACCTCGCCGAACAGCGTGTACTGGCCGGTCAGGTTGCCGCAGCCCTCATAGCAGATGAAGAACTGCGAATTGGCCGAGTCGGGCGAACTCGACCGCGCCATGCCGACCGAGCCGACCTTGTAGGGGGTCGGCGTGAACTCGGCCGGGAGGTTCGGCAGGTCCGACTTGCCCGTGCCGGTTCCGGTCGGATCGCCCGTCTGCGCCATGAAGCCGTCGATCACGCGATGGAAGACGATGCCGTCGTAGAACCCCTTCTGGGTCAGCGCCTTGATCTGCGCGACGTGCTTGGGCGCGAGGTCGGGGCGCAGGCGGATGGTGACGGGGCCGTCCTTGGTCTCGAGAATCAGCGTGTTCCGCGGATCGGGCGCCTGCGCCTGCGCCGCGCTGAGCGCGCCTGCAAGGGCAAGGATGGCGAGAGATGAGCGCAGCATGGGATGTATGTCTCCTGCCTGCCGGCGGATTCGACAGGCCTCGATGGCTGGTTAGGTAGCTGCATCCTTGGACGCGAACAAGGCGCTCGCATGGCGCGGCCAGAACAATGTTGCACCGCACAAGTGCAGCGGAGAATAAATTTGCAAAAACATCGGGCTTCGGCTGCCTAAAGTGGTGACAGGCCTGTCACAATCCGCTAATCAAGTGGCGCTGGGCACGCTCGGTTCGACTTTGAGCGCCGCGGACCAGGTCTCGGGAGGAACAAACGCCCGCCTAGTATATGAGTCGCGCACATCCGATGCGCGCCGATACTGCGGTAAAAACAAACTTGAAGGGCAAGGCTTCGGCCTTGCCCTTTTTGTTTTCAGGCTGCTTCGGCAAGACTACAGATCGAACGTCACCCAGATATACCAGACCAGCGCGAAGACAACGCCGGCGATCGCCGAAGTGATCAGCGCCACCTTGAGCATGCGCGGCGCGGCCGGCGCGCCCGGATCGGTCCCTTGCGTCACCTCGCCTGCCTCCGCCTGACTACGCACGCCGAAAGGCAGCACCGCGAACAGCACCGTCCACCAGATCACGAAATAGACGGCAAGCCCGCCCACGAGCGTCACGATCCGCCTCCCTCGGCGGCGGAGCCGGCCAGCGCGATGCAGGCGAAGGCGACGCGCGCCTCCGTCGGCACGCCGAATCGCGCCGTATGCCTTGCCGGCAAGCCGCCGGGAAAATGCTTCACATATTCGGCGTTGCATGCGGCGTAGTCGGCCGGATCGGTGATCAGCATCGTCATCTGGACGACGCGGTCGAGCGAGCTGCCGGCCTGGCTGAGAATCGACGCCACCTTCGCCAGCGCGTTGCGGACCTCGTCCGCCGGGCTCTCGCCACGATGGACGCCGCGCTCGGGGTCGTGCGGGGCCGAATGGCCCGACACGAAGATCAGCCCGCCGGCTCGCGTCGCCTCGCTGAAAGGCCGCGGCGATCCGGCCGCCGGCTGGCCGAAGAAGTCGATCGCGTCATCGTTCATGGCGGTCACGCCTGTTCGAGCTCGACCAGCGTCCCGCAGAAATCCTTGGGGTGCAGGAACAGCACCGGCTTGCCATGCGCGCCGATGCGCGGCTCGCCAGAGCCGAGGACCCGCGCGCCGTCCGCCTTCAGCCTGTCGCGCGCGGCGAGGATGTCGTCGACCTCGTAGCAGATATGATGGATGCCGCCGTCGGGATTGCGCTCCAGAAACTTCGCCACCGGCGAATCCGCGCCCATCGGCTCGAGCAACTCGATCTTGGTGTTGGGCAATTCGACGAAGACGACCGTGACGCCATGCTCGGGCTGCGGCAGGGCCTGCGAGACGCGCGCGCCCAGCGTGTCGCGATAGAGCGCGGTCGAAGCGCCGAGATCCTTCACGGCGATGGCGACGTGGTTGAGGCGTCCGATCATGAGGCGCTCCGGTTGGGCAGTTGGCAATCGGCGGTAGGCCGTAGGGAAACTTAGGTCGGGAGGCGCCGGCGGCGCAAACCCGACTGCCGACTGCCCATTGCCGACTGCCCTTTACACCTCGATCACCAGCGCATGCACCAGCGGCTTCTTGCCCCACTCCTCGTTGACCGCGCTTCGCAGGCCGCGCTCGAGCGCGTTGCGGAGCGCCTCGGGGTCGCGCCGGCGCGCCTTGGGGATGTTGTCGAGCAATTCGGAGACGGCGTCGGCGACGTATTCGTCGAAGTCCGTGCCGTCGCGGGTGCGCGGCGGCAGGCCTAGCACGGCGATCTCCGGATCGCCGGCCACACCACCCTTCTCGTCGATCGCGACCGCGACCGAGATCATGCCGGCGAAGGAAAGCTTGCGGCGCTCCGAGATCGTCTTCTCCAGCGCATTCACCAGCAGAGTGCCGTCCTGGTAGAGCCGGCCGTGGTTGACCTCGTCGACCTTGCTCGCGCCATCCGGGCCGATCGCGACGACGTCGCCATTGCCGGCCCGCACCACGGTCTTGACGCCGAGCCCCCGCGCAAACGTCGCGTGTTCGGAGAGATGCAGGTCTTCGCCATGGGCGGGAACAACGATCTTCGGCTTCAGCCAGCCATAGAGCCGCGCCATCTCCTCGCGGCGCGGATGGCCGGAGACATGGACGAGATGGGTCCGGTCGGTGATGATCTCGATATTGTCCCGGGCCAGCGCATTGTGGATATTGCCGACGGCCTTCTCGTTGCCCGGAATGGTGCGCGAGGAGAAGATCACCCGGTCGCCGGGCGAGAGCGCGATCTCGGGATGGTCGTCCGAGGCGATGCGCGAGAGCGCCGCGCGCGGCTCGCCTTGGCTGCCGGTCAGCAGCGCCACGACCTTGTCGCGCGGCAGGTAGCCATAGGTGTCGGCCGAGCGGAAAGCCGGGATGCCGTCCAGATAGCCGCATTCGCGCGCGACATCGATGACGCGGTCCATGGCGCGGCCGACCACGACGACCTCGCGCCCATCGGCCATGGCGGCCTCGGCGACGGCCTTCAGACGCGCCACGTTGGAGGCGAAAGTGGTCACGGCGACGCGGCCGGGGGCCGAATGCACCAGCTCCTTGATCTTGGCTGCGACATCGGCCTCGCTCGGGCTCGTGCCGTCGCGCATGACGTTGGTCGAGTCGCAGATCAGCGCCAGCACGCCCTCCTCGCCGAGTTCGCGCAGGCGCTTCTCGTCGGTCGGCAGCCCGACCTGCGGCGTCGCGTCGATCTTCCAGTCGCCGGTATGGACCACGAGCCCGGCCGGCGAGCGGATCGCGAGCGCGTTCGACTCCGGGATCGAATGCGCCACCGGCACGAACTCGATGTCGAAGGGCCCGAGCGTGAAGCGCCCGCCCTGGTTGATCACGTTCATCGGCACTTTCGGCGCGCCCGGCTCCGAGAGCCGGCGCGTCGCCAGCAGTCCTGCTGCGAAACGCGTGCAGTAGACCGGGGCGCGAAGCGAGGGCCACAAGGCGGCGAGCGCGCCGATATGGTCCTCATGGGCGTGGGTGATGACGATGCCGAGCAGGTTGGCGCGCTCGGCGATGATGTAGTTCAGGTCCGGCAGGATAATGTCGACGCCGGGCGCTTCGGGACCGGCGAAGGACAGCCCGCAATCGACCAGGATCCATTTCCGCCGCCCCTCCGGCCCAAAACCGTAGAGCGCGGCGTTCATGCCGATCTCGCCGAGGCCGCCAAGGGGAACGAAGACGAGCTGGTCCGGGGAACGGGTCACAAGACATCCTGACTGACAATGAAAAGCGCCATGGCGCAACGATCTGGCGGGAGCCCTAACATGCTGGGCGGCAGGGCTCCATAGCCACAGCCGTCATTGCGAGCGAAGCGAAGCAATCCAGGAGGGCGTGGAGCACACGGCTCTGGATTGCCTCGTCGCTACGCTCCTCGCAATGACGAATCTGGCGGGCCGAAATAGAGATCGCCGGCGTCGATGACGCGCCGCCCCTCGCCCGTGTCGAGTTCGAGCCGGCCTGAGACGTCGAGCCCCGCGAAGACCCCGCTGAGCGGTCCCTCGCCGAGCCGGATCGTGATCGTCTCGCCGAGGAAGGCCGCGCGTTCCAGCCATGCGCCGCGCGTCGGCCCGAAGCCGCCCGGCCGTGACCATGCGGCGAAGCGCTCGACCCAGGCCTCGCTCAGCGCCGTCAGCATAGGCTCGACCGTAGCGCCCGGCGCGTGCGCTTCGAGCGCGGTCGCCGGATAGGGCGTGTCCGGCGGGAAGGAAGCGATATTGACGCCGAAGCCGATGATCAGGTCGAGCCGCCCTGCCCGGCTCTCGCCTTCCAGCAGAAGCCCGGCGGTCTTGGCGCGATCGATCAGCAGGTCGTTGGGCCATTTCAGCCTGAGGCCGGCCCGATGCGACCCGAGCAGGCGCGTCGCGGCATCATGCAGCGCCAACCCGGCGACGAAGCCGAGTTGCGGCGCGAGCGCCGGCTCGCAGGGGTTTGTCAGCAGCAGGCTGGCGTAGAGGTTGCCGGGCGGCGAGCCCCAGACCCGGCCATGGCGTCCGCGCCCGGCGGTCTGCTCGCGCGCCACGATCCAGAGGCGTCCCGGATCGCCGTCACGAAGCGCGCGGCGCGCCTCCTCCATGGTCGAGCCGACCGCGTCGCGGACGATCAGGCGGTAGCCGGCGGCTCGGGCGGCGTCAGAGAGCACGACGCGTCGTCATTGCGAGGAGCGCAGCGACGAAGCAACCCAAGGGGACGTAGCGCTCGACGTCCCCTTGGGTTGCTTCGCTTCGCTCGCAATGACGAGGGTTCAAAACAGCGACTTCGCCGCCGCCGCCGCCGAGTTGAACAGCGGCGCGGGCGCGAGCGACAGCACCAGCACGAAGCCGGCCGACACCACCAGCACGGCGCGCACGCCGAGATCGCCGCGCTCGAAAGCGGGCTTCGCCTCATCGAAATAGATGATCTTGACCAGCCGCAGATAGTAATAGGCCCCGACCACGCTGGTCACCACGCCGACGACCGCGAGCGTATAGAGCTTGGCGTCGATCGCGGCGAGAAAGACGTAGAACTTCGCCCAGAAGCCCGCCAGAGGCGGAATGCCGGCGAGCGAGAACATCATCATCGCCAGCGCGAACGCCATCCACGGATTGGTCCGCGACAGGCCGGCGAGCTCGGCGATGTCCTCGACAGGCTTGCCGTCGCGTCGCATCATCAGCACGCAGGCGAAGGCGCCCAGCGTCGTGGCGAGATAGATCGCCATATAGACCATCACGCCCTGCACGCCACTGGGCGTGCCGGCCGCGAGGCCGACCAGCGCGTAGCCCATGTTCGCGATCGAGGAATAGGCCAGCAGCCGCTTGATGTTGGTCTGGCCGATGGCGGCGAAGGCGCCCAGCGCCATCGAGGCAATCGAGATGAAGATCACGATCTGCTGCCATTCGTGCAGCGCGCCTGGAAACGCGCCGACGAAGACGCGCACCGTCATCGCCATCGCCGCCATTTTCGGCGCGGCGGCGAAGAAGGCCGCGACCGGGGTCGGCGCGCCCTCATAGACGTCGGGCGTCCACATGTGGAACGGCACGGCCGAAATCTTGAAAGCGAGGCCGGCCGCCACGAAGACGATGCCGAAGATCAGGCCCAGCCCGACAGTGCCGCCCTGAACGGCGGCCGCGATCCCGGCATAGTTCACCGTGCCGGTAAAGCCGTAGACCAGCGACGCGCCGTAGAGGAGCATGCCGGAGGACAGCGCGCCGAGAACGAAGTATTTCAGCCCGGCCTCTGTGGATTTCTGGTTGTCGCGGTCGAAGGCGGCGACGACGTAGAGCGAGAGCGACTGCAGTTCGAGGCCGACATAGAGGCTGATCAGGTCGCTCGCCGAGATCATCATCATCATGCCGATCGTCGAGAGCACGATCAGGATCGGGAATTCGAAGCGCATCGAGCCGTCGCGGCGCAGTGATTCAGACGAGAGCAGGATCGCGGCTGCCGCGCCCAGCAGCGTCAGCACCTTCATGAAGCGCGCGAAACCGTCGGCGACGAAGCCGCCGTTGAAGGTGACTTCTCGCCCCGTGCCCGACAGGACGAGCACCAGCGCCAGCGCAAACAGCGCGAGCGCCGCCCCTTCGAGCAGGCGCGTCGCGCGCTCGCCCTGGATCGCGCCGAACAGCACCATCGCGATGGCGCCGAGCGCCAGGATGATCTCGGGCAGGGCCGGGCCGAGGGCGGGAACGGTCATCATGGCTCGACCTTACTGGACAGCCAGCATCGCCGTTTTCGCGGCGGTGATGGCGGCCTGATAATTCTTGATGAGGGCTTCGGTCGGCGCGGCGAACGCGTCGAGGATGGTGCCGGGGCGCACGCCGTACCAGATCGTGAGCAGGACGAGCGGAACGAGGGTCGCCATCTCGCGGCGGTTGAGATCGGTGATGTCCTTCAGCTCCGGCTTGACCAGTTCGCCGAACATGACCCGGCGATAGAGCCAGAGCGCGTAGGCCGCCGACAGGATGACGCCGGAGGTGGCGATGAAGGCGACCCAGGGGTTGGCCTTGAACGCGCCCATCAGCGTCAGAAACTCGCCGACGAAGCCGGCCGTCCCCGGCAACCCGACATTGGCCATGGTGAAGACCATGAAGATCACGGCATAGACCGGCATCCGGTTGACCAGCCCGCCATAGGCGGCGATCTCGCGGGTGTGCATCCGGTCATAGACCACGCCGACGCAGAGGAAGAGCGCGCCCGAGACGAGGCCATGGCTCATCATCTGGAACATCGCGCCCTGGATACCCTGCGGCGTCAGGGTGAACAGGCCCATGGTGACGAAGCCCATATGGGCGACGGAGGAATAGGCGATCAGCTTCTTGATGTCCTCCTGCATCAGCGCCACCAGCGAGGTGTAGACGATCGCGATGACCGAGAGCGCATAGACCAGCGGCGCGAAATAGAGCGACGCCTCCGGGAACATCGGGATCGAGAAGCGGATGAAGCCGTAGCCGCCCATCTTCAGAAGGATCGCCGCCAGGATGACCGAGCCGGCGGTCGGCGCTTCGACGTGAGCATCCGGCAGCCAGGTATGGACCGGCCACATCGGCATCTTCACCGCGAAGGAGGCGAAGAAGGCCAGCCAGAGCCAGGTCTGCATGCCGGACGGGAATCTATGCGCCAGCAGCGTCGGGATGTCGGTCGTGCCGGCGTTCCAGTACATCGCCATGATGGCGAGCAGCATCAGCACCGAGCCGAGCAGCGTGTAGAGGAAGAACTTGTAGGAGGCGTAGACCCGGCGCTTGCCGCCCCAGATGCCGATGATCAGGAACATCGGGATCAGGCCGGCCTCGAAGAACAGGTAGAACAGCACGAGGTCGAGCGCCGCGAAAACGCCGATCATCAGCGTCTCGAGGATCAGGAACGCGATCATGTATTCGCGCACCCGCTTCGTGATCGAGGTCCACGACGCCAGGATGCAGAACGGCATCAGGAAGGCGGTCAGCACGATGAAGGGGAAGGAGAAGCCGTCGACGCCGAGCTTGAACCTGATGACGTCCGAGACCCAGGCGTGCGTCTCGACGAGCTGGAAGCCGGGATTGGCGGGGTCGAAGCGCGCCCAGGCGACGCAGGCGAGTACGAAGGTCGCGACCGTCGCGGCCAGCGCAGCATAGCGCGCATTGGAGTCGACCGACGCGTCGTCGCCGCGCTGGGCCAGGATGAAGGCCGCGCCGACCAGCGGCAGGACCAGAAGTCCGGTGAGGATTCCGAAGCCGAACATCATCTCACCCGCGAACCAGCAGATACCAGGTCACCAGCCCCGCGACGCCGATCAGCATCGTGAAGGCATAGTGGTAGAGATAGCCCGTCTGCAGCCGGACGACGCGGTTGGTGACGTCGACGACGCGCGCCGAGATCCCGTCCGGCCCCATGCCGTCGATGACGAGCCCGTCGCCCTTCTTCCAGAAGAATTTCCCCAGCCACATCGACGGCTTCACGAACAGGAAGTCGTAGATCTCGTCGAAATACCATTTGTTGAGCAGGAACTGGTACAGGACCGGATTGGCCGCCGCGAGCTTGCCCGGCACGTCGGGCCGTCTGACGTACATGTACCAGGCCAGCGCGAAGCCGATCAGCATCGCCACGAAGGGCGACCAGATCACCCATTTGGGCACTTCGTGCATGGCATGCAGGATGTGGTTGTCCTTAGCCGTAAACAGCGAGCCTTTCCAGAAGCCCTCATAGCCGTCGCCGATGAAGACGCCCTTGAAGGCGAGCCCGGCGAAGAGCGCGCCCAGCGCCAGCACGGCGAGCGGGATCAGCATCGTGAGCGGGCTCTCATGCGGGGTGTGGCCGTGGCCGTGGCCGTGATCGTCATGGCCATGGGCCGCATGGGCGTGCTCGTCATGGCCGTGCGCGGCGTGCGCGTGGTCGTCATGGCCATGCCCATGCGCGCCCGCGCCCCAGCGCGGCTTGCCCTCGAAGGTCATGAAATACAGCCGCCACGAATAGAACGAGGTCATGCAGGCGGCGACGACCAGCAGCACGAAGGCGAATTCGCTGGCGAAGCCTTTTTGCGCCGCATAGGCGCTCTCGATGATCGCATCCTTGGAGAAATAGCCGGCGAAGAGCGGGAAGCCGGTCAGCGCCAGCGTGCCGATCGTCATGGCCGCGGCCGTCAGCGGGATGTGCTTCCGCAGGCCCCCCATGTTCCTCATGTCCTGCTCGTGATGCATCGCGTGGATGACCGAGCCGGCGCCCAGAAACAGCAGCGCCTTGAAGAAGGCGTGGGTGAAGAGGTGGAAGATGCCGGCCGAATAGGCCCCGACGCCGAGCGCCACGAACATGTAGCCGAGCTGCGAGCAGGTCGAATAGGCGATGACGCGCTTGATGTCGTTCTGGACGAGGCCGACGGTGGCGGCGAAGAACGCCGTGATCGCGCCGATGACGATGACGACGAGCGCGGCGTTGGGCGCATATTCGAAGATCGGCGACAGGCGCGCGACCATGAAGACGCCGGCGGTGACCATGGTCGCGGCATGGATCAGCGCCGAGACCGGGGTCGGCCCCTCCATCGCGTCGGGCAGCCAGGTGTGCAGCAGGAACTGCGCCGACTTGCCCATCGCGCCCATGAACAGCAGCAGGGCGGCCAGCGTCAGCGCGTTCCATTCATAGCCGATGAAGCGGAAGGTCTGGGTGGTCAACTCGCCGACGCGCGGGAAGATGGCGTCGAAGGTGACCGAGCCGAACAGGACGAAGACCAGGAAGATGCCGAGCGCGAAGCCGAAATCGCCGACGCGGTTGACGATGAAGGCCTTCATCGCCGCCGCGTTGGCCGAGGGCTTCTTGTACCAGAAGCCGATCAGCAGATAGGAGGCGAGGCCCACCCCCTCCCAGCCGAAGAACATCTGGACGAGGTTGTCGGCCGTCACCAGCATCAGCATGGCGAAGGTGAAGAGCGAGAGATAGGCGAAGAAGCGCGGCCTGTGCTCGTCCTCGTGCATGTAGCCGATCGAGTAGAGATGCACGAGCGACGACACGGTGTTGACGACGACCAGCATCACGACCGTCAGCGTGTCGATGCGAAACGCCCAGTCGACGCGCAGATCGCCCGAGGCCATCCAGGTCGCGACCTGCACCCGCGTTGTCCCTGAGCCGAAGCCGACATTGAAGAAGGCGACCCAGGACAGGACGGCCGCGACCATCAGCAGCGAGGTGGTGACGATCTCGGAGCCGCGCGCGCCGATCAGCCGGCCGAACAGGCCGGCGATCAGGAAGCCGATCAGGGGAAGGAAGACGATCGCGTGATACATGGCCGGCCCGCTCAGCCCTTCATCATGTTGATGTCTTCCACCGCGATCGTGCCGCGGTTGCGGAAGTAGACGACGAGAATGGCGAGCCCGATGGCGGCCTCGGCCGCCGCGACCGTCAGCACCAGCAGCGCGAAGATCTGCCCGACGATGTCGTTCAGGAACGACGAGAAGGCGACGAAGTTGATGTTGACCGCGAGCAGGATCAGCTCGACCGACATCAGGATGACGATGACGTTCTTGCGGTTGAGGAAGATGCCGAGCACGCCGAGCGTGAACAGGATCGCGGCGACCGCGAGGTAGTGGCCCAGCCCGATCATCACGCCATCTCCTCGGGCACGCCGGCGCGCGAGGGCACCTGCTTGACGTCCATGGCGGCGGCCTTGGTGCGCGCGTTCTGGGTCGGGATGTCCTGGCGCTTGACGCCCGGCCGCTCGCGCAGGGTCAGCACGATCGCGCCGATCATGGCGACGAGCAGCACGAGCCCTGCCGCCTGGAAATAGTAGATGTATTGCGTGTAGAGCACCCGCCCGATCGCCTCGGTGTTGCTGATGGTGGCCGGGATCGCCGCGACCGGCGCGCGCACGATCCGCGGGTCGATGACCCAGGCGCCGACGACGAGCAGCAGCTCGACCGCGAAGATCAGCCCGATCAGCGCTCCGACCGGCAGGTAGTTCTGGAAACCCTGGCGGAACTCGGCGAAATCGACGTCGAGCATCATCACCACGAACAGGAACAAGACCGCGACCGCGCCCACATAAACGACGATCAGCAGCATCGCCAGGAACTCGGCCCCGAGCAGCAGGAACAGGCCTGCCGCGTTGACGAAGGCCAGGATCAGGAACAGCACCGAATGCACGGGATTGCGCGCGGTCACCACCATGAAGGCGGAGGCGACCGTGACGCCCGCGAAGAGATAGAAGAAAGCCGCTGCGGCGTTCATCCTGGCCAGTCCTGTTGCTGCGCCGAACTCGGGCGCGGATTCGAAGCGTCTATAGTCGGGGCAGTCGGCAGTCGGCAATCGGCCGTCGGATCATCGCGTCTGCGACTGCCCATTGCCGACTGCCCGGTCATCGATACGGCGCGTCCATCGCGATGTTGCGGGCGATCTCGCGCTCCCAGCGCGCCCCGTTCGCGAGCAGCCGGTCCTTGTCGTAGAACAGCTCTTCGCGGGTCTCGGTCGCGAACTCGAAATTCGGCCCCTCGACGATGGCGTCGACCGGGCAGGCCTCCTGGCAGAAGCCGCAATAGATGCATTTGGTCATATCGATGTCGTAGCGGGTCGTGCGCCGCGTGCCGTCATTGCGGCGCGGGCCGGCCTCGATCGTGATCGCCTGCGCCGGGCAGATCGCCTCGCAGAGCTTGCAGGCGATGCAGCGTTCTTCCCCGTTGGGGTAGCGCCGCAAGGCATGCTCGCCCCGGAAGCGCGGGCTGAGCGCCCCCTTCTCGAAGGGGTAGTTCAGCGTCGCCTTCGGTTTCAGCAGATAGCGCATCGACAGGGCGAACGCCGAGACGAACTCCTTGAGGAGCAGGCCTTTGGCGGCTTGCGCGAGTGTCATCGCTTCCTCGTCCTCTTCCGTTCCGGTTCAGCCGAACAACGCCCGGCCAACGAAATAGCCCACAATCGGCATCGCGCCGACCGTCATCACCAGCAGCACCGCCCGCAGGATGCGGATGCGGCGCTCGTAATCCGCGTGCTCGGCCTCCGTCGCCGAGCTGTTCGTCCGGCGCAGCGCCGAGACGACCACGCCGGAGACGAGTTTGTATTCCAGCAGGCCCAATACGAGGCCGATGACGGCGCCGATCGGGCCGGCATAGGCGGCCATCAGCGCACCGGCCCCCAGCCCGTGATCTGCAGCACCAGCGCGACAACCACCACCGAGGCCAGCGACAGCGGCAGAAACACCTTCCAGCCCAGCCGCATCAACTGGTCGTAGCGGTAGCGCGGCACGAAGGCCTTCACCATCGCGAACATGAAGAAGACGGCGCAGACCTTCAGCGCGAACCAGACCACGCCCGGCAGCCATGTGAAGGGCGCGATCGGGAACGGCGGCAGCCAGCCGCCCAGGAACAGAATCGTCATCAGCGCGCACATGGTCATGATCGCCACGTATTCGCCGAGCATGAACAGCAGATAGGGCGTCGAGGAGTATTCGACCATGTAGCCGGCCACGAGTTCCGATTCCGCCTCCGGCAGGTCGAAGGGCGGCCGGTTCGTCTCGGCCAGCGCCGAGATGAAGAAGATCACGAACATCGGGAACAGCGGCAGCCAGTACCAGCCGAACAGGCCGGCCCGCGAGTTCTGCGCCTCGACGATGGCCGAGAGGTTCAGCGAGCCGACGCAGAGCAGCACGGTGATGATGACGAAGCCGATCGAGACCTCGTAGGAGACCATCTGCGCCGCCGAGCGCAGCGCGCCCATGAACGGATATTTCGAGTTCGAGGCCCAGCCGGCCATGATCACGCCGTAGATGCCGAGCGACGAGATCGCCAGCACATAGAGGATGCCGACATTGATGTCGGCGATCGCCCAGCCTTCCGCGACCGGGATAACCGCCCAGGCCGACAGCGCCAGCAGGCAGGTGACGAGCGGGGCCAGCAGGAACACGCCCTTGTTGGCGCCCGACGGGATGATCGGCTCCTTGAACGCGAATTTGAGCAGATCGGCGAAGCTCTGGAACAGGCCGAACGGCCCGACCACGTTGGGGCCGCGCCGGAGCTGCACCGCCGCCCAGATCTTGCGGTCGGCCAGCAGGATATAGGCGATGAACACGAGCAGGCAGGCAATGAGCAGGAAGCTCTTGCCCAGCATGATCGCGAGGTCGAGGACGAGATCCCAGTTCATGGCCTTACTCCGCCGCCTGCCGCATGCGGCCCGAGGCCAGCGCCGAGCACTCGGCCATCACCGCGGATGCGCGCGCGATCGGGTTGGTCTGGTAGAAATCGGCAACGGCTGAGACGAAACCCGCCTTGTCCGCCTTGCCGCCGAGGCCGGCGAGCGAGGCAAGCTGGCCTGCATCGTTGACCGGCGCGGTATCGAGCGCGGCGAAATGCGGATGCTCGGCATAAAGCGTCTGACGCAACCCGCTGAGCGAGTCGAAGGCCAGGGTCTTGCCCAGCGCGGCAGACAGCGCCCGCAAGATCGCCCAGTCCTCGCGCGCGTCGCCCGGCGGGAAGGCAGCCCGGTCTGTCATCTGCACGCGCCCTTCCGTGTTCACATAGGTGCCCGATTTCTCGGTGTAGGCCGCGCCCGGCAGGATGACGTCGGCGCGATGCGCGCCCTTGTCGCCATGCGTGCCCTGATAGACCACGAAGGCTCCGGCCGGAACCTCGATCTCGTCGGCCCCGAGCAGGAACAGCAGGTCGAGCGCGTCGGGTTGCAGCATGCCGGCGATGTCGAGAGCGCCCTCGCCCGGAACGAAACCAAGATCGAGTCCGCCGACGCGGGCGGCAGCGGTGTGCAGCACGCCAAACCCGGTCCAGCCGTCGCCGTCTCCCAGAAGCTGCGCGGCCTTCGCCGCCATCGACAGGATCGCCTCGCCATCGGCCCGCGCGAGAGCCCCCTGCCCGACCAGCACCAGCGGCTTTGCCTTGCCTGCGGTGGCCGTCCTGGTCAGTTCGGCCAGCGAATCCGGACCGGCCCCGAGATAGTCATAGTCATAGGTCAGATCGGCCTGTTCGCCGATCACGCTGATCTTGAAGTCGCCGCGCAGCCAGCGCTTGCGGATACGCGCATTCAAAATTGGCGCTTCGCGGCGCGGGTTCGCGCCGATGATCAGCAGCGAATCCGCTTCGTCGATGCCGGCGATGCCGGCGTTCAGAACATAGGATGCGCGGCCGAATTTCGGGTGCAGCTTCGTGCCATCCTGCCGGCAATCGAGATTGGAACTTCCCAGCGAGCCCATCAGGCTCTTGAGCGCGAACATCTCCTCGACCGCCGCGAGATCGCCGGCGATCGCGCCGATCTTCTCTGGCGTCGTGGCGTTCACCTTCGCGGCAATCAGCGCGAAGGCCTCGGCCCAGCTTGCCGGCTTCAGCGCGCCATCGACCCGGATATAGGGCCGGTCGAGCCGCTGGGTCCGCAGGCCGTCGACGATGTGGCGGGTCTTGTCGGAGATCCACTCCTCGTTCACCGCCTCGTTGAGGCGCGGCAGGATTCGCATCACCTCGCGGCCGCGCGAATCCACCCGGATCGCCGAGCCGACCGCGTCCATCACGTCGATGGACTGCGTCTTGGTCAGTTCCCAGGGCCGGGCCTTGTTCTGGTAGGGTTTCGAGGTCAGCGCGCCGACCGGGCAGAGATCGACGACGTTGCCCTGAAGCTCCGAGGTCATCGCCTGCTCGAGATAGGTCGTGATCTCCATGTCCTCGCCGCGCCCGATGGCGCCGAGATCGGATCCCCCCGCGACTTCGGTGGTGAAGCGGACGCAGCGCGTGCACTGGATGCAGCGCGTCATCGAGGTCTTCACCAGCGGGCCGATATACTTGTCCTCGACCGCGCGCTTGTTCTCGGCATAGCGCGAGGTGTCGACGCCATAGGCCATCGCCTGATCCTGCAGGTCGCATTCGCCGCCCTGGTCGCAGATCGGGCAGTCGAGCGGGTGGTTGATCAGGAGAAACTCCATCACCCCCTCGCGCGCTTTCTTGACCATGGGCGACTTCGTCATCACCACTGGCGGCTCGCCATTGGGGCCGGGACGGAGGTCGCGCACGCCGATGGCGCAGGAGGCCTGCGGCTTTGGCGGCCCGCCCTTCACCTCGACGAGGCACATCCGGCAATTGCCGGCGATCGAGAGACGCTCATGGAAGCAGAAGCGCGGCACTTCCGCGCCCGCCGCCTCGCAGGCCTGCAGGACCGTGTAATCGGCCGGGACGTCGACCTCGACGCCGTCGATGAGGAGTTTGGTCATCGCGCTGGTTCTCAATGCGGCGTATCGACGAGATCGAGACGACGCTCGATCCGTTCAACACGCATTTCAAGCCGGTCAATCCGACGCTGAACGCCGACGACGCTTTCTTCCAAGCTGGTCATGCGGACTTTCAAGTCCTGAACGTCTTCTCGCAGCCGATCGACCTTCTCGTCGATACGCCGGAGATAGATCAGCACGATGTTGTCGGGTTCATCGGCCATCATCGTCACTCCGCCGCCATCAGCCGCACCGGCTCGGAATGCGGGTTGGCGGAATAGTCGTCGATGCGCTTCTCGATCTCGTGACGGAAATGCGCGATCAGCCCCTGTATCGGCCATGCTGCGGCGTCGCCGAGCGCGCAGATGGTGTGACCCTCGATCTGCTTCGTGACGTCTAGCAGCATGTCGATCTCGCGCTTTTGGGCGCGCCCTTCAGCCATCCGCGTCATAACGCGCCACATCCAGCCCGTGCCCTCGCGGCAGGGCGTGCACTGGCCGCAGCTCTCATGCTTGTAGAAATAGCTGATCCGGGCGATCGCGCGGACGATGTCGGTCGATTTGTCCATGACGATGACGGCGGCCGTGCCGAGGCCCGATTTCAGCTTGGAGAGCGAGTCGAAATCCATCGGCGTGTCGATGATCTGCTCGGCCGGCACCATCCTCACCGAGGAGCCGCCGGGGATGACCGCCATCAGGTTGTCCCAGCCGCCGCGCACGCCGCCGCAATGGCGGTCGATCAGCTCGCGGAAGGGGATGCCCATCACCTCCTCGACATTGCAGGGCTTGTTCACATGCCCGGAGACGCAGAACAGCTTGGTGCCGACATTGTTGGGGTTGCCGAGGCCGGAGAACCAGGCCGCGCCGCGACGCAGGATCGTCGGCGCGACCGCGATGGATTCTACGTTGTTGACGGTGGTCGGGCAGCCATAGAGGCCGACATTCGCCGGAAACGGCGGCTTCAGGCGCGGCATGCCCTTCTTGCCTTCGAGGCTCTCCAGCAGCGCCGTCTCTTCGCCGCAGATATAGGCCCCTGCCCCGTGATGCACATAAAGATCAAAGGGATAACCGTGCTTGTTGTTCTTGCCGATGAGGTTGGCCTCATAGGCCTCGTCGACGGCGCGCTGCAGCGCCTCGCGCTCGCGGATGTATTCGCCGCGGATGTAGATATACGCCGCGTTCGCTCCCATCGCGAAGGAGGCGATCAGGCAGCCCTCGACCAGCGTATGCGGGTCGTTCCGCATGATCTCGCGATCCTTGCAGGTGCCGGGTTCAGATTCGTCGGCGTTGACGACGAGATAATGCGGCCTGCCGTCGCTCTGCTTGGGCATGAACGACCATTTCAGCCCGGTCGGGAAGCCCGCCCCGCCGCGCCCGCGCAGGCCGGATTTCTTCATCTCGTCGATGATCCAGTCGCGGCCCTGCTCCAGCAGGAACTTGGTGCCGTCCCACGCGCCGCGCGCGATCGCGCCTTTCAGCGACAGGTCGTGCCGACCGTAGAGATTGGTGAAAATCCGGTCGCGGTCTGCGAGCATGTCGGGCCTCAACTGACCGGGCTGTCGATGATCTCCAGCCGGCGCTCGATCCGCGCCAGCCGCGAATCCATCGCGCCTTGAGTCTGGTAGATATTGGAAACGTCTGTCTTCACAGCCGCGATCTCTGCATGGACGGCCCGCAAGTCACCCCTGATCGCAGCCAGTTGGCCGCGCTCGTCGCGCACCGCCTCTTCGAGGTTGCCGAGCCGCGCCTGCACGGCCTTCAGCACCTCATAGATCAGTTCGTTCGTGACTTCGGCCATTCCCGCCTCCCTCACGCTGGCTTGTCGCCGAGCTTCGACTCCGGCCGCCAGCCTGTCGAAAGCTTCTTCGCCTGCGAAATCCAGTCGTCGCGGGTGGCGCGGCCCTTGAAGCCGGTCAGGCGCGCATCGACCCAGGCCAGTTCCTCGGCCTTCCAGACGGCGATCTGGTCAAAATGCCAGACGCCCATGCCGTTCAGCATCGTGGCAAGTTTCGGACCGACGCCCCAGATCAGCGAGAGGTCGTCGGGCTTGCCGTCGCGCGCGGCGGTCAGCAGCTCGGGCTTGCTCTCGGCGAGCGCCGGAGCGGTCGCGGTCTTGGCGGCTTCGGGCTTGCCGGCGACAGGCGCGGCGGGCTTCGCCGATTCCTTGACGGCGGCGGCCGACACCTTGCCATTGGCTGCGGGCGTATCCTGCGCCGCGCTGGATGGCTGGCTGGCTTCGGACGGTTTTGGCCGACCGGCGGCGGCCGTCTCCGTGGCGGGCTTGGCCTCGACGGCGGCGGGCGTGGCCTCGGCCTTCTTCGCCTCCGCTTCGGCAGCGGCCTTCGCGGCGGCGGCCTCGGCCGCGGCCTTGCGCTGGTCGGCTATGCGCGCCTGCCAGTCGTCCGCCCCGATCACCGTGCCGTCATAGAGCGCGGCGTCCTTCAGCGTTTCGCCGCCGCCGAGCGGCTCCGAGCAGGAGCGGTCGTTCTGCGGGCCGGCCTTGACGGGTCGGCCATGGCGCAGATCGTCGAGCAGCTCGCGGAAATTGTCCGGCGTCAAATCCTCGTAATAGTCGAAATTGATCTGCGCCATCGGCGCGTTGCAGCAGGCGCCGAGGCACTCGACCTCGAGCCAGGACAGCTTGCCGTCGGCGGAGACGGTCGATTGCGGACCGATGACCTCCTCGCAGACCTTCTTCAGCGCCTCCGCGCCGCGCAGCGCGCAGGGCGTGGTGCCGCAAAGCTGGACGAAGTGCTCGCCCACCGGCTGCAGGTTGAACATGGTGTAGAAGGTCGCGATCTCCATGACGCGCATCGGCGCCATGTCGAGCTTCCTCGCCACGGCCTCGATCGCGGCGCGCGGCACCCAGCCGTGATGCTGCTCCTGCGCCTTCCAGAGCAACGGAATGACGGCGGAAGCCTGCCGGCCCGGCGGGTACTTGGCGATCTCGCCATCGGCCCAGTTCTCGTTCGCGGCATCGAACGCGAAGGAGGCTGGCTGGACATGGTCGGGGGCGAGACGACGGACGGACATCAGCGGTCAACTTCACCAAAAACGATATCGAGGGAGCCGAGGATCGCGGAAACATCCGCCAGCATGTGCTTGCGGCACATGAAGTCCATGGCCTGCAGATGGGCGAAGCCCGGCGCTTTGATCTTGCAGCGATAGGGCCTGTTGGAGCCGTCTGAGACGAGATAGACGCCGAACTCGCCCTTGGGCGCCTCGACCGCCGCATAGACCTCGCCGGCCGGCACCTTGAAGCCCTCGGTGTAGAGCTTGAAATGGTGGATCAGCGCCTCCATGGAGCGCTTCATCTCAGCCCTTTTGGGCGGCACCATCTTGCCGTCGAGCGACGAGATCGGTCCGCCGCCATCGGGGGCCAGCAGCTTCGCGCAGCACTGCTTCATGATGCGGACGGACTGGCGCATCTCTTCCATGCGGATGTGATAGCGGTCGTAGCAGTCGCCGTTCCTGCCGACCGGGATATCGAATTCCATCTCCTCGTAGCACTCGTAGGGCTGCGCCTTCCGCAGATCCCAGGGCGCGCCGGAACCGCGCACCATCACGCCCGAAAAACCCCATTTCCAACAGGTTTCGAGATCGACCACGCCGATATCGACATTGCGCTGCTTGAAGATGCGGTTGTCGGTCAGGAGCGTTTCGAGGTCGTCGCAGACCTTGAGGAACGGGTCGCACCATTCGGCGATGTCGTGGATCAGCGAGACCGGCAGATCCTGATGCACGCCGCCGGGCCTGACATAGGCCGCATGCATGCGCGCGCCGCAGGCCCGCTCATAGAAGATCATCAGCTTTTCGCGTTCCTCGAAGCCCCAGAGCGGCGGAGTCAGCGCGCCGACATCCATCGCCTGCGTGGTGACGTTGAGGATATGCGACAGGATGCGGCCGATCTCGGAATAGAGCACCCGGATGAGCTGGCCGCGGCGCGGCACCGTGACGCCCATCAGCTTCTCGACCGCGAGGCAATAGGCATGCTCCTGGTTCATCGGCGCGACATAGTCGAGCCGGTCGAAATAGGGCAGCGCCTGCAGCCAGGTCTTGGCCTCGATCAGTTTCTCGGTGCCGCGATGAAGCAGCCCGATATGCGGATCGACGCGCTCGACCACCTCGCCGTCGAGCTCCAGCACGAGACGCAGCACGCCGTGCGCGGCGGGGTGCTGCGGGCCGAAGTTGATCGAGAAGTTGCGGATGTTGTGCTCGGTCATGGCAGGCTCCGCTCAACCCGTCTTCGCTTTTTCGTCGCCCGGAAGGACGTATTCGGTCCCCTCCCACGGGCTCAGAAAATCGAAATTGCGGAACTCCTGGTTCAGCTTCACGGGCTCGTACACGACCCGCTTCTGCTCGTCGTCGTAGCGGACCTCGACATAGCCGGTCAGCGGGAAGTCCTTGCGTAGCGGATAGCCCTCGAAACCGTAATCGGTGAGGATGCGGCGCAGATCGGGATGGCCGGAGAACAGGATGCCGTAGAAGTCGTAGGCCTCGCGCTCGTACCAGTTCGCCGCCGGAAACACCTCGATCACCGAGGGAACCGGCGTCGCCTCGTCGGTCTGGACCTTGACCCGGATGCGCCGGTTATGATGCGGTGCGAGCAGGTGATAGACCACGTCGAAGCGCTTTTCGCGGCCGGGATAATCGGCGCCGGCGATGTCGGTGAAGTTCACGAACCGGAAGCGCGGCTCGGCGTAAAGCGTTTGCAACACCTCGACGATCCGATCCGCTTCCGCATGGATCGTCAGTTCGTCGAAGACGACGACCGCATTCGTGACCGCGCCGGGCAGCGCGGTCTTGATGTCTTCGCCGAGTGCTACGAGCGCTTCGCTCACTTGGGCGTCTCCAGTTCGCGCACCTTGGCTTCCAAAGCTTCGATCCGCTCTTCAAATTCGCCGGTGACGAATTTGCTCATCAGCGTGTCCGCGGTCAGCGCATGCCGAAACGACTCGATATGTCCCTCGATCTTCGTCAGGCGCTTGTCGACGTGATCGAAGCGGGTCGAATGCTGGTCAAGGCGCGCCACCAAGTCCGCCCGCATCTCGCGCAGCATGGGCGGGATCATGTCCGTCGGATCAGCCATGCCTCACCTCTCGATCGTCCCCGTGCGGCGGATCTTCTTCTGCAGCAGCAGCACGCCGTAGAGCAGCGCCTCGGCCGTCGGCGGGCAGCCGGGCACATAGATGTCGATCGGCACGATGCGGTCGCAGCCACGCACGACGCTGTAGCTGTAGTGGTAATAGCCGCCGCCATTGGCGCAGGAGCCCATCGAGATGACGTAGCGCGGCTCCGGCATCTGGTCATAGACCTTGCGGAGCGCCGGGGCCATCTTGTTGGTCAGCGTGCCAGCCACGATCATCACGTCGGACTGGCGCGGGCTGGCGCGCGGCGCGAAGCCGAAGCGCTCGACATCGTAGCGCGGCATCGAGAGCTGCATCATCTCGACGGCGCAGCAGGCGAGCCCGAAGGTCATCCACATCAGCGAACCGGTGCGCGACCAGTTGATCAGGTCGTCCGTCGCCGTGACGAGGAAGCCCTTGTCGGCCAGTTCGGCGTTGATCGAGGTGAAAAACGGGTCACGCGCGCCGACGGGCTTTCCATCGGGGCCGAGCAGGCCCTTCGGGGCCGGGGCGACCAGCGGGTCGCCGCGATCGATCGCTGTGACTGCCATGCTCTTATCTGTCCTCGTGACGCCGTGAACGTCAGCTCTGGTTCAGGGCGCAAGCCCGCGTTGCGACGATCAGTCCCACTCCAGCGCGCCCTTGCGCCACTCATAGACGAAGCCGACGGTCAGCACGCCGAGAAAGATCATCATCGACCAGAAACCATACCAGCCGAGCCCGCCGAACGCGACCGCCCAGGGAAACAGGAAGGCGACTTCGAGGTCGAAGATGATGAACAGGATCGCGACCAGGTAGAAACGCACGTCGAACTTCATGCGGGCATCGTCGAAGGCGTTGAAGCCGCACTCATAGGCCGAGAGCTTCTCCGCGTCGGGATTGGAATAGGCGATCACGAAGGGCGCGATCAGCAGGGCCAGGCCGATGAAGGCGGACACGCCGATGAAGATGACCAGCGGCAGGTAGTCGGCCAGCAGCGAGGGCGCCTGGAGTGTCTGCATCACGGTCTCCTCTCGCGCCGCGCCTGCGCCTGCGCGCCGGCCTGCCCCTCGATCGACCAGTCGATTAGACCCTGCTTTGGAATGAAGCAAGAGTATGCCGCGTCGCACAAATGCGGGAATGCCCCGTCCGGAGGGCATATCGACCGATTTTCGTCTCCGCCATGGTCGACGGCGCCGGAATTTTACCGCATAGCGCGGGCTTCGTACTGGCAGAGCGCGGCGCGCCGCGACACACTGCGTTCGAATCGCTCCGGACCGGAAACGGTCCGCCATCGGGAAAGGCATGTCATGCTGCTGCGTTGGCGAGGGCTCGGGAGGCTGGCGGGCGTCGTCATCGCGCTGGGCTGCGCCGGCATGGCCAGGGCGGAGCCGATCGACCTGATGCGCGCCACCTGCGCCGACTTCCTGGCGATGAACGGCAACGACCAGAGCCAGATCTCGCTCTGGCTCGCCGGCTATTACGCCGGCGGGGCGCAGCGCCCGCTGCTCGACATCGGCAAGATCGCCGCCGCGCCGGCCGCTCTGGCCGAGCTCTGCGCCAAGACGCCGCAGACCCCGCTCGTCGGAGCCGAGACCCGCGTCGTGTTCATCCCGGCCCCGGCGCCCTGAGCATGCAGCCTCGCCGCGTCGCGCCGACGCTGGCGCTCGTCTGCGCGCTCGCTCTTTTCAACGCCGCGCTGGCGCAGGACGGACAGAGCGTGCGCGCGCCATTGCCTCCGCAGCGGCCCTACGATCTGGACCTGCCGCCCCCTTCGCGGCAGCCGGTCATCATCGTGCCCGCGGCGCCCGCCGCGCCTCCGGCAGCGAGCGCTCCCGCCTCCAATGCGGGCGCGCCTCACGCGGTCGAGCCCGACGAGGACGAGGGGCCTGAATGGCCGAAGCTGACGCCAGGCCAGAAGGCCGGCGCGGAGCCGCAGTTCGACCCCAACGAGAAGCCGGAGAAGCCCGGCATCTCGACCGACCCCGGCACCTCGATCGCATGCCTGCCGCCGACGCTGAAGGCGATCCTGAACAAGATCGCCGACAGGTTCGGCGCGGTGAAGGTGACCTCGACCTGGCGGCCGCCCTGGCGGGCGCGGCGCGGCTCCTATCACAAGCGCTGCGAGGCGATGGATTTCAGGGTGCCGGGCGTGCGCCCGCGCGCCGTGCTGGACTACGCCCGCTCGCTGCCCGAGGTCGGCGGCAACAAGGTCTACTGGAACGGCCTGATCCATATCGACACCGGCCCGCGCCGGCCTTGGTGAGCCGGCGTCAGGGCCGCGTTCAGTTTCCCGCGGGCTCCATGCCCTTCTCCGCCAGCACGCGCCGCGCCACATCGCCATTGAGGAAGGCGATCAGCGCCTTTGCGGCCTCTGGCTGCAGCGCGCCTGCGCCGAGCCCGCCGGCATAGGTCGTGTAGTTCTGGATTTCGCGCGGCAGCGGCCCGACCAGCGTCGCGCCCTTCACCGCAAGAATCTCGCTGATCTGGTGGATGGCGAGGTCGGCTTCGCCGGTGACGAGCCGCTGCGCCACGAGCCCACCCGGCACCAGCACCGCCTTTGCCCTCACCGCGTCCGCGATCCCCATCGTCTCCAGCAGCTTCGAGAAATAGATGCCGCTGGAGCCGCCGGCGGCCGGATCGATATAGGCGACCTTCGTGGCCGCCAGCAGGGCAGCCTTGAAGCTCTCGACCGTTTTGATGTCGGGCTGGGCAGCGCCTTCCTTCACCGCGACGCCGACGGCCGTTCGGGCAAGGTTGACTGGCGTGCCGTCGACAATCTTGCCCTTGTCCGCAAGTTCCCTGATCACCGCCGGCGTCACCACCGCGACGTCGAACGCCTCGCCACCGAGTATCCGGCGCTGCAAGGCGCCGGCCGTGTCGTTGTCGACGATCAGCTTGTGGCCGGTCTGCTTCTCGAACTCCGTCGTGATCGCCAGCACGATCGGCTTGAAGGCGCCGGCCGTCAGCACCCTGATCTCGGCGGCGGAAGCTGGCGACAGCGCCGCAAGGGCGGCGAGAATCAACATCGGAATCAGAGAGCGACGCATAGGACCTCCGGAGCGCGGCCGATCATGCGACCGGACCTTCCTGCCGAGAGGTAGCCGAGCGCGCAGCCAAGGCAAGGCTTCCGGAGCGGAACTGTCTGGACCAGCGAAATCGTGATGAAGGGCAAATGGCGCGGGCGACGGGGCTCGAACCCGCGACCTCCGGCGTGACAGGCCGGCACTCTAACCAACTGAGCTACGCCCGCGCAGGGCGGTGGAGGCCTCGGCCCCCAGCGGGGTTCGGATTATGGCGCGGGGCGGTAAGTGTCAAGCATGGAGCGCCGGCAAATCGACGCGGCTGCTGGTTTTTGCCGGCACAGCCGCGCGGGCCCGCTATGCCATCCAAGCGCGCGCCGGAAACCGGACTGGCCTCGCGGCCGTGCATTTGATAGTCAGCGACGCGAGGGCGGTTAGCTCAGTTGGTAGAGCGTCTCCTTTACACGGAGAGGGTCGGCGGTTCGAGCCCGTCACCGCCCACCAGAACCGCGCCGGACCGTCGGCGCGGTCTCGCTCGAAGGGCGTCAGGGCGCGGCTGCTTCGGTCGCGATGGCGGCCAGAGCCTTGCCCATCGCCTCGATCGCCGGTTTTCCACAATCTCCGAGCCGATGGCGGGCTGCGATAGCGGCGGTGTCCGGCATGGCGATCCGCACCGTCCCGGACCCATCCTCGAAAACGAGCGCCTTGAGCGGCAACTCCAGTCCCATGGTCTGGGCGCACGCCATCGCCGGCGTGCCGCCGCGAGGATTGCCGAAGATGACGAGATGGGTCGGCCTGAGGCCAAGGCCCACGCTGGCCGCGCCGGCGGCATGGTCGATCTCGGCGAAAAGCGTGAGATTGCGAGCCCGTATCGCCAGGTTCAGCTTGCCGAGCGTCGTCTTGAAATCCGACGCGCTCTGTACGGTCGTGACACCCTCCGCCGCCGCGGCGACGGATGGCAGGGCCGCGGCCGACAGGCAGGCGCCGCTCCACATCGACAGCAGCAACACGGCTTTGGCGGCTCGCATGACGATCTCCTTCAGCGACGCCGCGAGCGTCGTCCCGATGCGACGCGGCGGCAACCCGCTCGCAGCACGCCTCGCACAATTGTGAGGCTTCGCGAGCGAGCCGGCCGGCCAAGGAAAAGCCGCCGGGACGGGCGTCCCGGCGGCGACATGTCGGGCGAACGACCGGATCGCTCAGTGCGCGATCACGCCGGCCGCATCCTCGTCGGCGACCTTGGGCGGAACCGCCTTCAGATCCTCTTCCCAGACGATCGCGACAGGAACGCGCGTCAGCGCGTGCTCGAGCACCTGCTCCATGCGCGACACAGGAATGATCTCCATGCCCTCCTTCACGGATTTCGGCAGGTCGACCAGATCCTTGGCGTTGTCCTCGGGGATCAGCACCTTCTTGATGCCGCCGCGCAGCGCCGCCAGCAGCTTCTCCTTGAGGCCGCCGATCGGCAGCACCCTGCCCCGCAGCGTCACCTCGCCGGTCATGGCGACGTCGCGCCTGGTCGGGATGCCGGTCAGCACCGAGACGATCGATGTCGCCATCGCGATGCCCGCCGACGGCCCGTCCTTGGGAGTCGCGCCCTCGGGGACATGGACGTGGATGTCGCGCCGGTCGAACAAGGGCGGCTCGATGCCGAAATCGATGGCGCGCGAGCGGACATAGGACGCGGCCGCCGAGATCGATTCCTTCATCACGTCCTTGAGGTTGCCGGTGACGGTCATCTTGCCCTTGCCGGGCATCATCACGCCTTCGATCGTCAGGAGTTCGCCGCCGACCTCCGTCCAGGCCAGCCCCGTGACGACGCCGACGCCGTCCTCTGTCTCGGCCATGCCGTAGCGGAATTTCGGCGGGCCGAGATAGTCCTCCAGCACTGCGGGCGTGACGGCGACCTTGTCGGCCTTGCCAAGCACGATCTCCTTCACCGCCTTGCGGACGGTGTTGGAGAGCTCGCGCTCGAGGTTTCGGACGCCGGCCTCGCGCGTGTAGCGCCGCACCAGCGTCATCAGCGCCTCGTCGTCGATCGACCATTCCTTCGATTCGAGGCCGTGCTTCTTGATAGCGCCCGGGATCAGGTGGCGGCGCGCGATCTCGACCTTCTCGTCCTCGGTGTAGCCGGCGATGCGGATCACCTCCATCCGGTCGAGCAGCGCCGGCGGAATGTTCAGCGTGTTGGCCGTGGTGACGAACATCACATTCGACAGGTCGTAGTCGACCTCGAGGTAATGGTCGTTGAAGGTCGCGTTCTGCTCGGGGTCGAGCACCTCCAGCAGCGCCGCCGACGGATCGCCACGGAAGTCCTGACCCATCTTGTCGATCTCGTCGAGCAGGATGAGCGGGTTGGCGGTCTTGGCCTTCTTCATCGACTGGATGATCTTGCCGGGCATCGAGCCGATATAGGTGCGGCGGTGGCCGCGGATCTCGGCCTCGTCACGCACGCCGCCCAGCGACATGCGGACGAACTCCCTGCCGGTCGCCTTGGCGATCGACTTTCCGAGCGAGGTCTTGCCGACGCCCGGAGGGCCGACGAGGCACAGGATCGGGCCGGCGAGCCGGTTGGCGCGCTGCTGCACGGCGAGATACTCGACGATCCGGTCCTTGACCTTGTCGAGGCCGAAATGATCGTCGTCGAGCACGCCCTGCGCGATCGTCAGGTCCTTCTTGATCTTCGACTTCTTGCCCCACGGAATGCCGAGCATCCAGTCGAGATAGTTGCGAACCACCGTCGCCTCGGCCGACATCGGCGACATCTGGCGCAGCTTCTTCATCTCCGCGATGGCCTTGTCGCGGGCCTCCTTGGAGAGCTTGGTGCGGGCGATCCGCTCCTCCAGCTCGGCCAGCTCGTCCTTGCCCTCCTCGCCGTCGCCGAGCTCCTTCTGGATCGCCTTCATCTGCTCGTTGAGATAATACTCGCGCTGGGTCTTCTCCATCTGGCGCTTGACGCGCGAGCGGATGCGCTTCTCGACCTGCAGCACCGACATCTCGCTTTCCATCAGCGAGAGCACCTTCTCCAGCCGGTGCGCGACATGGGTGATCTCCAGCACCGCCTGGCGGTCGGCGATCTTGACGGCCAGATGCGAGGCGACCGTGTCGGCGAGCTTGGAAGGCTCGTCGATCTGCGAGACGGCGGCGACAACCTCGGGCGAGATCTTCTTGTTGAGCTTCACATAGCTCTCGAACTCGCTGACGACCGAGCGACCGAGCGCCTCGACCTCGACCTTCTTGCCGTCCTCCTCGGACAGGCCCGTGGCCTCGGCCTGGTAGAAGGCGTCGTCGGCGACATAAGACGTCGCCCTGGCGCGGCCGACGCCCTCGACCAGCACCTTGACGGTCGAATCGGGCAGCTTGAGCAACTGCAGCACGCGCGCCAGCGTGCCGATCTCGTAGATGTCGCCGGTGTCGGGATCGTCGTCGCCGGCGTTCTTCTGGGTCGCGAGAAGGATCAGCCCGTCGGTCTTGACGACCTCCTCGAGCGCGCGGATCGACTTCTCGCGGCCGACGAAGAGCGGCACGATCATATGGGGGAAAACGACGATGTCGCGCAGGGGCAGGACCGGGTAGAGGCCGGTCTCGCCGGAGACGAAGGGAGCGCGGGGCGCCGAGCCAGTCATGTTGCGTCCTTTGTGGTTGCGCCGAACGCGTCCCCCGCAATGGGCGTTAGCAGTCCGACGTAAGCGTTCCGGGGCGACCATCGTCCCGTCCGCCCCCGCGCAGCGCACCCTCGACAGGCATGCGATTCTCGCAGGTGCAGCTAAAGTGGAGACTTACGCCCCGGCTTTCAAGCGAGCCGGCGTCGCGCATCCCCAAGCCTGATCGTCGCAGCCGGCAAGAGCCGGCCTGACGGCTTCCTCAACGCAAAACGCGCGCCAACGGGGCGCGCGTTCGGCATGGTGCGTCCTGCGTCGCGTTTCACGCGGACGCGGATTTCACCTCGTCCTCGCGTTCCGAATAGATGAAGAGCGGGCGCGACTTCGATTCGACGGCCTCGGGCCCGATCACGACCTGCTCGACGCCTTCCAGCCCCGGCAGTTCGTACATCGTCTCGAGCAGGATGCCTTCCATGATCGAGCGCAGGCCGCGCGCGCCGGTCTTGCGGTCGATCGCCTTGCGCGCGATCAGGCTGACCGCCTCGTCGGTGAAGGTCAGCTCGGTGTCCTCCATCTCGAACAGGCGCTGATACTGCTTCACCAGCGCATTCTTCGGCTCGGTCAGGATGGTCTTGAGCGCCGCCTCGTCGAGGTCCTCCAGCGTCGCCAGCACCGGCAGGCGGCCGACGAACTCCGGGATCAGGCCGAACTTCAGCAAATCCTCGGGCTCGACCTCGCGGAAGATCGCGCCGCTTCGGCGCTCGTCGGGGGCCTTGACGGTCGCCCCGAAGCCGATCGAGGTGCCCTTGCCGCGGCCGGAGATGATCTTGTCGAGGCCGGCGAAGGCGCCGCCGCAGATGAACAGGATGTTGGTGGTGTCGACCTGCAGGAACTCCTGCTGGGGATGCTTGCGCCCGCCCTGCGGCGGCACGGAGGCGACGGTGCCTTCCATGATCTTGAGCAGCGCCTGCTGGACGCCCTCGCCCGAAACGTCCCGCGTGATCGAGGGGTTGTCCGATTTGCGGCTGATCTTGTCGATCTCGTCGATATAGACGATGCCGCGCTGCGCCCGCTCGACATTGTAGTCCGAGGCCTGGAGCAGCTTCAGGATGATGTTCTCGACATCCTCGCCGACATAGCCGGCCTCGGTCAGCGTCGTGGCGTCGGCCATGGTGAAGGGCACGTCGAGGATGCGCGCCAGCGTCTGCGCCAGCAGCGTCTTGCCCGAGCCGGTCGGCCCGATCAGCAGGATGTTCGACTTCGCCAGCTCGACGTCGTTGTGCTTCGTCGCGTGGGAGAGCCGCTTGTAATGGTTGTGGACCGCGACCGAGAGCACCTTCTTGGCATGGTCCTGGCCGATGACATAGTCGTCGAGCACCTTGCGGATCTCGCGCGGCGTCGGCACGCCGTCCTTCGACTTCACCAGCGCGGATTTCGATTCCTCGCGGATGATGTCCATGCAGAGCTCGACGCACTCGTCGCAGATGAACACGGTCGGACCCGCGATCAGCTTGCGAACCTCGTGCTGGCTCTTGCCGCAGAAGGAGCAGTAGAGCGTGCTCTTCGAATCGCCGCTGCTGACCTTACTCATCATCCATCTCCATTCCCGGAGCCGGAGTCCACATCAGCCTTGGCGGATGCAACCGTCGTCTCTCCGTCATAATAGCCGCCGAGATCGCGATCATTCGGTTAACGCTCCGATCCGGCACATCCGAACCGCAGCCTGACCCAAAACCGGTCTTATTGGCGGCGCCTGCGCGCTCGCTCGATTCCCCATGCAAACATGGGGCCGGGTGTCATGCAATATGGGCCTTCCCGGAGCCCGCGCCAACCCACAGGCAACGGGTCCTCGCGTCGCAGGCCGGAAGCCCGTCTCAGGCCGCCGTGGGAGCCGCGTCTTCGGGCCGCTTGTCGATGACCTTGTCGATCAGGCCGAAATCGCGCGCGGCCTCGGCGGTCATGAAGTTGTCGCGCTCCAGCGCGGCCTCGATGTCCTCGTAGCTGCGGCCGGTGTGCTTCACGTAGATCTCGTTCAGCCGGCGCTTGAGGCTCTCGACCTCGCGGGCATGGATCAGGATGTCGGTGACCTGGCCCTGGAAACCGCCGGAGGGCTGGTGGACCATGATGCGGGCGTTGGGCAGGGCGAAGCGCATGTCCTTGGCGCCCGCCGTCAGCAGCAGCGAGCCCATCGAGGCGGCCTGGCCGACGCACAAGGTCGTGACCGGACAGCGGATGAACTGCATCGTGTCGTAGATCGACATGCCGGACGTCACCACGCCGCCGGGCGAGTTGATGTAGAAGGAGATTTCCTTCTTCGGGTTCTCGGCCTCGAGGAACAGGAGCTGCGCCACGATCAGCGAGGCGGAATAGTCCTCGACCGGGCCGGTCAGGAAGATGATGCGCTCGCGCAGCAGGCGCGAATAGATGTCGAAGGCGCGCTCGCCCCGGCTCGACTGCTCGACCACCATCGGGACGAGATTGTTGTAGGTCTCGATCGGATCGCGAAGCATGGAGGATATCCCTGGGGTGGCGGCGTCGGAAACGCGACGCGAGATAGAGCGGAGATAGAATCAGGCGGCCTTGCTGAGATCATCCACATAAGCACGGTGGAGCCGGCTGAAAAGGGAAACGCCGCCGGGCCGGAGCCCAGCGGCGCGAATATCGCGGTTAAGGTTGCCGGGCCGTTCAGGCGGAGGCGTCGTCGGCGCCGGCTTCCGTCTTCCTCGCCTCGGACTTGCTCTCCGATTTGGCCTCCGACTTGGGCTTCCTGGCGGCCTTCTTCGGCTTGGCCTCGCCGCCCGTCTCGTCGCTGTCCTCGTCGGCGTAGAGCGCCTCGCGGGTCACGCTCTCGTCGGCGACCTTCACCTGCTCCAGCAGATGGTCGACGACCTTCTCCTCGAAGATCGGCGCGCGGATTTCGGCCAGCGCCTGCGGGTTCTTGCGGTAGAATTCCCAGACTTCCTTTTCCTGGCCGGGGAACTGGCGCGCGCGCTCGACCAGCGCCTGCGTCACCTCGTCGTCGGATATCTGGACCTTGGCCTGCTCGCCGATCTCGGCCAGCACGAGGCCGAGCCGCACGCGGCGTTCGGCGATCTTGCGGTATTCGGCCTTGGCGGCCTCCTCGGTGGTGCCTTCATCCTCGAAGGACTTCTTGGCTTCCTTCATGTCGACCTCGACATGGCTCCAGACCGAGCCGAACTCCTGCTCGACGAGGGTCGGCGGCAGTTCGAAGGCATATTTCGCGTCGAGCGCGTCGAGCAGGCTCTTCTTCAGCTTGCGGCGCGACTGCGCCCCGAAATCGCGGCCGATCTGCTCGCGGATCGCGCTCTTCAGCGCGTCGAGAGACTCCATGCCGAAGGCCTTGGCGAGTTCGTCGTCGATCGTGACGGGCTCGGGAGCCTGCACCTCGGTGACCGTGACCTCGAACTCGGCCGGCTTACCGGCGAGATGGGTGGCGGTGTAGTTCTCGGGGAAGGTGACGTTGACGGTGCGCGTCTCGCCGGCCTTGGCGCCTTCGAGCTGCTCCTCGAAGCCGGGGATGAACTGGCCCGCGCCGAGATCGAGCGGGATGCCCTCGCCCGTGCCGCCGTCGAAGGGCTTGCCTTCGAGCGTGCCGACGAAGGAGATCATCAGCCGGTCGCCCTTCGCGGACTTGGCCTTCTCGCCCTTGTTGGAGAAGGTGCGGTTCTGGCCGGCCATCCGCTCCAGCGCGGCATCGACATCGGCGTCGGGCACCTGCGCGACCGGCTTCACCAGCGACACGTCGGAGAGGTCGGCGAGCTCGATCCTGGGCAACACCTCGAGCGCGACCGTGAAGGCGAGATCGCCCTTGGCCTCCATCGCGGCCTCGATCTCGTCCTTGTTCTCGGGAAACTTGATCTGCGGCTCGAAGGCGAGCTTCAGGCCGTTGTCGGTGACGATTTTCTGGTTGGCCTCGTTGACCGCGTTCTGCAGCACATCGGCCATGACCGAGCGGCCATAGAGCCGGCGCAGATGCGCGACGGGGACCTTGCCGGGACGGAAGCCGTTGATCTTGGCCTTGCCCTGCAGCCCCTGGAGGCCGTCATCGAGACGGGTCTTCAGGTCGGCGGCGTTCAGCACTACCTGGAATTCGCGCTTGAGGCCCTGCGAGAGGGTTTCGGTCACGTTCATCGTTTTCGATCCGCCAAAAGTTCTCGTCTTCAAATGTCCAAAGCGCGACGCGGTTCCCCGCCGCCGCGCTCGCGAAATTCCGGTCTGGGGCGACCGATTCACGCATCACGCCCAAGCCGTGATGCGATCGCGCGCCCTGTGGTGCGGGCGGAGGGACTCGAACCCCCACGACTTTCGCCGCTGGTACCTAAAACCAGTGCGTCTACCAGTTCCGCCACGCCCGCCGACCCGCCGCGCCACACCCGCGAAACGCAAGCGCCGGCATCATAGGGCGCCGGTGCTATACGCATTTCGGCACGGGCATGCAGCAAAAAAATGCGACGGATTTACGAAACCCGGGCGTATCAACGGCATGGCGACGGGTGGCGGGCGTCCTTCGACGCAAGCCCTCGCCAGATCGCGGCGCAGACATTATGCCTGCGATCATGACCGACGAACGCCTCGACACGCCGGCCCACCCGACTCGCCGCGCCACCCTCGCGGGACTCGGCTCGGCGGCGGTGTTGACGCTGTCGGGCGAGGCTGCCGGCCAGCCGGCCCCGCCCCTGCGCCCGGCGGTTTCGTCCGGCGATGCGCCCGAGCGCATCCTCGTCGCCGCTCCCGGAAAAGCCCGCCTGCGGCCAGCGCCCGCCGGAGAAACCGATCTCCTGACGCTGAATGGCGTCACGCCCGCTCCGGTCCTGCGGACCAGGCAGGGAGAGACGCTGCGCGTCAGGCTGGAGAACAAGACGACGCTGCCGCTCGCCCTGCACTGGCACGGCCTGCGCGGCGGCGATCCGGCGATGGACGGCGTCGGCGGCTTCAGCCAGCCCCCGGTCGCGCCCGGCGCGAGCTTCGACTACCGCCTCGCCCCGCCCGATTCCGGCACGATCCTCTATCGCGCCATGGTGCTGGGCGGCGCGTCGGAGCCGGCCGGGCGCGGGCTCGCCGGGATGCTCGTGGTCGAGGAGCCGACGCCGCTGCCGGTCGATCTCGATCTGCCCGTGCTGGTCGGCGACTGGCTGCTCGGCGACGACCACGCGATCCGGCCCTTCGCGGCCCGGAGCGAGGCCAACGCCGCCGCCGGCCGCCTCGGAAGCTGGCTCACCGTCAATGGCGCCCCCCCGCCGCAGCGCGTCGCGGTCAGGCCGGGCGCGCGCGTCCGGCTTCGTCTCGCCAATGCCTGCAACGCCCGGATCATGCGCCTGCGTTTCGAGGGGGTGAAGGCGCATGTCGTCGCCGTGGACGGCCAGCCGACCGACACTTTTGAGCCCGTCCGCGCCCAGCTCCCCTTCGCACCGGGCTCGCGCTACGACCTCGTCGTCGACATGCCTGCGGAAGCCGGGCAGGTCGCCGGCGTCACGGCGCTGATCGGCGCGGGCGTGCCGCTGGTCAGGCTGGTCGCCGAGGGCGAACCGAAGACGCCCGCGACCGAGCCCGTCGCCCTGAAGCCGAACCCCGCCCTTCCGGCCGGCGTGCGCCTGCAGGACGCCCGCCGGCCGCGGATCGTGATCGAGGGCGGCGCGACGCTGACATCCGAGGCGAAGCTCGATTTCGCCGGTCTCGACCTCGCCCGGCCGTGGCGGCTGAATGGCGGCGCGGGCGACCTCGCCAAGCCGCTGTTCAGCGTCAGGCGCGGGACGCCGATCGTGCTCGGCATCGACAACCGCACCGCCTTCCTGCAGCCGCTCCATGTCCATGGCCACGCGTTCCGCCTGCTGCATCCACTCGACGATGGCTGGGAGCCCTATTTCCTCGACACGGTGCAGATTCCTGAAAACCGAAAGCTGCATATCGCCTTCATCGCCGACAATCCCGGCAAATGGCTGATCTCGTCCTCGGTGCTGGAGCGCTTCGACCTCGGGCTCTGGACCTGGTTCGAGGTGACATGAGCGGCCGCGCCGTCATGCGCTGGCTGATGGCGGCGTTCTATCTCGCCGCCGGCATCGCGCATCTGCGCGCGCCCGAAGCCTTCCTGCCGATCGTGCCCGGCTGGGTTCCGGCCCCGCGCGAAATCATCCTCGCCACCGGCGTCGCCGAACTGGCCGGCGCGCTCGGGCTACTGGTCCCGCGCCTGCGCTACGCTGCCGGCATCGGGCTGGCGCTCTACGCGCTCTGCGTCTGGCCGGCCAACTTCAGGCATGCGCTGGAAGGCGTTGAGATACCGTCTCTTCCCACGAGCTGGTGGTATCACGGCCCGAGGCTTGCGCTGCAACCGGTGCTGATCTGGTGGGCGCTTTATGCCGGCGGGGTCATCGACTGGCCGTGGCGGCGGAAGGTCTAGGCTCGGGACTCAATCACACCAGAATGAGATGGCTGCGGCGAGGAAGACGCCAGCCATGTAGTTGGCGGCGAGCTTGTCGTAGCGGGTGGCGATCCGTCGCCAATCCTTGAGCCTGTACCAGAGACGTTCGACGAGG
>JAESFX010000100.1_pt1 | contig 116624 bp, 110 predicted proteins | sample 9269501 | NCBI WGS metagenome assembly JAESFX01 (sample SAMN14515570, study PRJNA621655) | algae metagenome | isolation source: Desmonostoc geniculatum HA4340-LM1 and co-occurring heterotrophs from cave... | place: USA: Maniniholo cave, Kauai, Hawaii | collected 2009-07-28
TGGTATTTTAATGGGTGTTTCACAAACTCCATTATTTCCAAATTAATCTACGTAGAAGCAAAGCGACGTCGGTTTCGTTCATTATAACTATTTGGTGTATTTCCGCCCATTCTACGCGGTTTTGATGGAATTAAGGTCGTCTGTGTCCGTTACAATTTGGACAAGTCCTATTATTGCGAAATAGCGACTGTGGTGTCCGTTACGAACAGCCACGACTTGATTTACGCTGCCGTCCACAATGAATCGACAGCCTCACCAAGGCCGCTGATTCGCAGAATTTGGGCTATTTAAAATCGCAACGGACATGAGAGACCTTATCGGCCCGGGAACGACGACGTTTCGTCGTATTCCGGCCAAATAGAGGCTCTTATGTCCGTTTTTTTTGATATGGCACGTAAGTAGAGTATTAACGTCCTCTGTGTCCGTTACATGTTTAAGAGAGGCCTCCCCCTGCATGCCATGCTAAAAAACACATAGGCTAAATTCGGAGAGGCTCATATCCAAGTGCCCACATGCGGGATGACAAGCCCGCCGTAGACGAACGCCGCCACGATGACCAAGGCCGGGTGGATCTTGCGGATCTGCATGGCCCAGAAGGCGACCGCCGCGATGATGAGCGACTGAAGCCAGCCGATGGATTCAATCGCGCTCTCTCCCATCTGCCAGGTGAGAAGCAGCATCATGACGGCGATGACCGGCTGCACCAGCAGCGTCATTCCTTTGACAATAGGAGACTGGCGGTGCTTCTGCAGCACGTTCAGCAGCACGATCAGCGCGATGGCCGACGGGACGATCGTCGCCGCCAGGGCAAGCGCCGCGCCGACGTAGCCGCCTACGTCAAAGCCGACAAACGCCGCGATCTTCGTCGCGATCGGTCCGGGCAGCGCATTGCCAAGCGCGAGGATGTTGGAGAACTCCTCCGGCGTGGACCACGCGTGATTGGTTACGACCTCCCGGTACATAAGCGGGATCGAGGCTGGCCCGCCGCCGTATCCGAGCACGTTCGCCACAAAAAAGCCGATGATAAGCTGAAGCCACTCAGTCCATTCCACGCGTCACGCCCCCTTTCTCCCGCTGCTTGAATCTCGCGTCCTGCTCCCGCTTCAGCTGCCGTTCTTCCCTGCGCTTCTTCCAGGCCGCCGAGGTCCGCATATGAAACGCCCCGTAACCGAGAAACGCGACGATGACGATAGCAGGATGCAATTGAACTAGCTGAAGCAGCCCGAACGCGAGCGCAAAAAAGCCCACTCCCACGTAAATGCCGAGCCCCTTTACCGCGCGCTCCCCGAACTCGTACGCCATCACGCCCAGCATCACCGCGATTACGGGGATGACCGCTCCGATCATGCCTTGGATAATTGCCGAGCCGCTGAACCATTGGACGGCGGATAGCAGCGCGATCATGGCGATGCCCGACGGCACGATATGCGCAAGCACCGACACAATCGCGCCCAGCACGCCCTTTTTGCGGTAGCCGAGGTAGGCCGCCATTTTGGTCGCGATGGGACCCGGCAACGCGTTGGCGAGCGCCAAAATTTCGCCGAACTCCTCGTCTTCCAGCCATTTGTAATGCGTAACGGCTTCGTACCGAATAAGCGGAATGACGGAAGGACCGCCGCCATAGCCGATCACGCCCGTTTTTATCATCGCCCATGAAATCTGCAAGTACGGATTGTTTAGTTTGTAAGCCTTCGCCCTTTCGGCCGGCTTCGCCTCTGCCCCCATGTTATAACCTCATTCCCATTCGGCTCTTGTACCGGTTGATCAGCAGCTGGCAATCCACGCTCATAATGCCGGGAAGCACGTACAGCTTCTCCTTCATGAACCGTTCCATCTCCGCGTTGTTGCGGAACAGACCGTGCATATGCAGCTTGCTCGGCCCCGTCATATGGTAGAGGCTCGTTACGTAGGGCTCCGTCGACAGCTGATCCGCCGCGGCGTGCAGATGCTTGGGCTCGACCTCCACGTTGAAGAAAGCCGACACCTGTATGCCGATCCGCTCCGGGTTGATGACCGCCGTGAACCGTTCGATCACGCCCGACTCCATCAAAGCGTTGACCCGCGCTTGAACCGCTACTCGGGAGAGCCCGATCTCTTTGGCCAGATCCGTGTAGGAGATCCTTCCATTCGCGTTTAGTTCACGTATAATCCGTCGATCGATATCGTCGATTTCGATCACCCGCAGCTCACCCTCGTTCCAAGCCTCTTCCATGCCCGCCATCTCCTTAATCTATATTTATCTATCAATGTGTCGGTATATCACTAAATCTGATTACGATATGTATTAATATATACGCACATTCAGACGTTTTCAATATAAATTATATATTACGCTTACTTTGTTATTGCGCGAATCGAGGGATGATGGTATTTTTAGATCATCATGTTGTGTGAACTAATCTATCATCCATATATCACTATCGGATCGGGGAGTGAGCAAAATGAACGCATCGGTTATCGGTTCGGAAGCGATGGTCGTTAGCCCGCATGAGCTGGCTACGGCCGCGGGGGCGCGCGTCCTTGCGCAGGGCGGCAACGCGTTCGACGCGGCCGTTGCCGTGAGCGCTTGCCTGGCGGTCGTGTATCCGCATATGACCAGCATCGGGGGCGACTCCTTCTGGCTCACCTATCATGCCGCCGAAGGAAAAGTACGCGGCTACAACGCCAGCGGCCGGTCCGGCTACAACGCCAAGGCGGAGCTGTACGCCGGACTGGACGCCATTCCCCATCGCGGAATCCGCGCGGCGATTACCGTCCCCGGTATGGTCGACGGCTGGGATGCGGTGCAGCGAACCTACGGCAGACTGCCTTGGGCGGAGGTGCTGTCTCCCGCAATCGGTTATGCCGAGAACGGCTTTCCCATGACGTACGATCAATTCGAGCATGCGTCCCGGCATGCGGGCATGCTGTCTTCGACGGCGGATACGGCGGCGATTTACCTTCCCGGCGGCTCGGCCGCAAAGGCAGGGGCGCGATTCAAGCAAACGGATATGGCCGCAACGCTGAAGCGGATCGCGGCGGGCGGACGGGATGATTTTTATAAGGGAGAGACGGCTGCGGAAATTGTCGCTTATATGGAGAAGAACGGCGGACTGCTTGGCGCGGACGACTTAGCCGATCATACGGGCGAGTGGGTGGAGCCGGTTAGCGGGTCTTACCGCGGGTACGATTTGTTCCAAATGCCGCCGAATTCGCAAGGGTTTACGGGTATCATGGCGCTTCATGCGCTGGAGAATTTCGAGCTTGGCGCGGATGCCGTGGAGCATGGCTCCTACGAGTATTACCACCTGTGCGTGGAAGCGCTGAAGCTGAGCTTTCTCGACCGCAACGCCTATCTGACGGATCCGGCTTTCTCTCAGGTGCCGCTGAATAGGCTGCTGAGCAAAGAGTATGCCGCGGGGCTAGCCGCCTCCATCGACCTTTGCAGGGCGAGCTCGCAGGAGGCAGCCAAACCGCTCGGAAGCGATACGGCTTACGCGGCCGTCGTCGATAAGGACGGCAACGCTGTCTCGTTCATCCAAAGCCTCTACTTTGAATTCGGCTCCGGCGTCGTCGCGGGACGGACCGGCGTGCTGCTGCAGAACCGCGGCTCGTTCTTCTCGCTGGACCCAGGCCACGTGAACCGGCTGCAGCCGGGCAAGCGCACGTTCCACACGCTAATGCCGGCCATGGCCTGCCAAGGCGGCAAGCCCGTTCTGCTGTACGGAACGCAAGGCGGCGAGGGCCAGCCGCAGACGCAGACCGCGATATTCACGCGCATGGTCGACTATGGCATGGACCCGCAATCGGCGATCGACGCGCCGCGCTGGGTATGGGGCCGGACATGGGGCGCGCCAACCCAGGAGCTTAAGGTCGAGGGGCGCGTGCCGGACGACGTGCTCGCGAGGCTCGGCGCCGCGGGCCATCTCGTCCGCAAGGTCGCCGACTTCGACGGCATTATGGGCCACGCCCACGCCATTCGCCGCGACGAGCGCGGTTTCCTGCAAGGCGGCGCCGACCGCCGCAGCGACGGCAGCGCCATTGGCTGGTAGGCGAAGGTACTTTGTCGGTCCCGCCGACAAACCGGCCGCCAGCAGCGCCTTTTCCGGCGACTTTGTCGGTCTCGCCGACAAACCGGCCGCCAGCAGCGCCTTTACAGGCGACTTTGTCGGCCTCGCCGACAAACCGGCCGCCAGCAGCGCCTTTTCCGGCGACTTTGTCGGTCTCGCCGACAAACAGGCCGCTAGCAGCGCCTTTTCCGGCGACTTTGTCGGTCTCGCCGACAAACAGGCCGCCAGCAGCGCCTTTTCCGGCGACTTTGTCGGTCTCGCCGACAAACAGGCCGCTAGCAGCGCCTTTTCCGGCGACTTTGTCGGTCTCGCCGACAAACAGGCCGCCAGCAGCGCTTTTTCCGGCGACTTTGTCGGCCTCGCCGACAAACAGGCCGCTAGCAGCGCCTTTTCGGGCAGACTTTGTCGCCCATCCCCGCCCGCTTTCTAGTCACACGTTAGGAGGTCACAAAGATGGATCCATGGAATGTTTACGCGAACGAGCATGTTGCGGCGGAACCTACAGGCAGCGGACCGCTCGACGGCCTGTCCTTCGCGATCAAAGACGTATTCGACCTTCGAGGCCACGCCAGCGGCGCGGGCAACCCCGATTGGCTGCGAACGCACGGTCCGGCGGAGCGGCATGCTCCCGTCGTCGAGCGTTTGCTCGGTCAAGGCGCGAAGCTGCGGGGCGCGACGATTACGGATGAGCTCATGTTCAGCATCAACGGCGAGAATGCCCACTACGGCACGCCCGTTAATCCCGCCGCTCCCGATCGCATCCCGGGCGGCTCGTCCAGCGGGTCCGCCGTCGCCGTCGCCGCGAGACTCGCCGACTTCGCGATCGGCACGGATACCGGCGGCTCCGTCCGGGTACCCGCCAGCTATTGCGGCGTTTACGGCATTCGCCCCACGCATGGCGCCGTCGCCGCGGAAGGACTAATTCCGCTCGCGCGGAGCTTTGATACCGTCGGCTGGATGGCTCGGGATGCACGGATCATGCTGAACGTAGGACGCGCGCTATTGAGCAATCAAACAACGACGACCGCACAGCCACCATCCTCTCATGGCTTTACTCGCCTGCTCATCGCGGAGGACATGTGGGAGCTTGCGGACGCGGCAACGCGAGACGCTTTAGCCGCCTGCCTGCCCGCGATCGCGGGTCTGGTGACGCAAGGCGAATCCGTCACGGTCGCCCCTGATCAAGGGGGACTAAACGGGTGGAAAAATGCATTCCGCATCATTCAAGGCCACGAAATATGGCGAGAGCACGGCGACTGGATTGCCGAGACGTCTCCCGCTTTCGGCGACGATATCGGCGACCGATTCCGCTGGGCGTCAAACATTGCGGAGCCCGAGCTCCAGGACTCGCTTGCCGTCCAGCGAGCCGCCATCCTTCGCATGGCCCAGCTGCTGGATGACAATACCGTTATCGTCGCGCCTACGGTGCCGTCCATCGCTCCGCCGAAGAACGGCTCCGGCGAAGACATCGAGCTGCGGCGCCAGCAGACGTTCCAGCTGTGCTGCGTGGCCGGCTTATGCGGAATGCCGCAAGTCACGATGCCGATCTCCGGCGAAGGCGGCCTGCCCGTCGGGCTTTCTTTTATCGCCGCGCGCGGCCGGGATCTAGGGCTCTTGCAATGGCTTGTCGACGCGTCGGAACGGTTGACCAAGGAATAGGGACGGCCCGCAACGTCGCATAATCGCGAACGACCACGAACAACTAAGGCCCTCCCCCGGCATGCAGCCTGGAGAAGGGCCTTCTCATTACGAGTCTTTACTAGAGCTAACTATCCATCGACCTATTGCATCGGCAGCCAGCCGACCTTCCATATCCCCGCCTCGTTGCGAATAACTTGGAAGCCCTTCTCCTCTTCTTTCGTCCCTCCGCCGAATGGAATCATGCGAATCAGAGCATGGTCTTCTTCCGTCTGCTCCACTTCCTCTGCCAGCCGATAATCCAGCTTCAGCCTCTCCCACAGCTGCCAACCTCGCAACAAAGTTTCCGTGTCGTCGGGAACCTCGCTCATAAAGCTTTCATAGTCCGGAACGCCGTGATCCGGATCATGAATGTACAACGCATAGATCGTCTCCCAATCATTCTCCAAACTCGCCTGCACGTAATAACGAAACACCTCGATCGGCGATAATTCGCGCAGCAGCTCTTCGTCCCGGCTAGCCGCAAACTTCTCATACGCAATGAATTCCTCTGACGTCATATGCCACGTCCAAGTCATTTGGGAAGATAACAAGCGCCTGAACTCGCTGCCCGACAAGAAGGGGTTCGGTATAAAATCCTGTGCCTGGATAAACCCAACGAACCCTCCCGCCGCTCCGATCCGGTATCTCCCGTCTTCCAATACCTCCTCTATGCTAACGCTGCTTAGCGAACCAAGTTGAATAGGGTCCCCCTCGTTATCCCGAACATCGGCCCCTTCCCGCAAGATCCCCTCTTTAGCTAATCCGGGATTCCAATCCATGAGCTCCGACTTCCGGAGCCAGAACTCTCCGCCATACGGTTGATCGTAAGTAGAGATTTCAACGCAGACCCATTCCCGGTACTCCTTGAATATTCGGACCGCCTTGCCGGCCCCGAGCTTGAAGCCGGCAGGCACGCCCTCCATCGGGCTCAAGCGGAACGCAACCGGATTCATGACCAGCATCAAATAAGGCGTGACAGTCGTAACCGCGGATTCTTCTTTGTCCTCAGTTAGATACCAGTCGTTAACCCATCCCAATCGACTGCCCTCCTGCTCGACCAGGGCAAAACCGTTCACGCTGTCCATGACCTTCAGCGGAACGCCCGGCTTCACGGGATATTCCGGCTTATGCATCGTCCAACCATTGGGCTCCGCATAGGCCCCCGTCTCGCCGAGCACGTAATAATCGCCTTCCATCGGCTTCGGATCTGCCGTCGGCGTTGGCTGCGGGGTTGCCGAAGGCAGTGGCGTATTTGTCGGCTCGGAGGTTCCGGTCGGAGCCACCACCATCGGCACCTCTCCGAACCAATGCACCGGCTGCAATACTAATACCAGGGCCAAGACGACGGCAATCAGCCCTACGCCGGAGGCAACAATCCATCCTCTGTAGCGCCTCTCGTCACCTCCGCTTCGAGCGATTCGACCGATTTCCTTCATCCGCTCCTCCGTAAACGTCCTTTCGCGGAAGGGGCCCGTCTTCATACGTTCGTACCAATCCGGCTTAGACTCCTTCATACACGCCGCCCTCCTTCCACATCTCGGCGGCTTTGCGCCGCGCTCTCGACAGCCGGGACTTTACCGTCCCGATCGGCAATCCCGTCAGCTCCGCCATCTCCTTGAGACTGAGCTCGTATTTGGCATCCAGAATGAGCAGCTCTCTGTATTTGGCCGGCAGCTCCATGACGACCTCCCAAATGTCATCCGTCAACTGTCTGCCCAGGGCCACGGCTTCCGCCGACGGCTCCCTCCCCGGGCGCTCCGGCTGCCCGACCGGGATAACCCGGCGCAGGAAAGCGGACCTTCGATAGTTAAGCGCGCAGTTCCGCGTAATCGCGAATAGCCAGGTCAACATGGCCGATTCCCCCCGATACCGCTTGGCGGTGCGGAACACGCTCAGAAACACCTCTTGCGCGATATCGTCGGCCCAATCAGGCTTCCCGGTGAGAAAATACGCATAGTTCCACACTTCTTGTCCATGTTGCAGCATCAGCTCGTTCAGATCCTCCGGCGAGAATCGCTCCACGAACCGCCAATAGTCCTGCTCCATCCCGATCACCTCTACTCAGTTAGACACATGAAACGACTGTTAGGTTCCATTTTTTAAATCATTTTTGGACGTACAACCGCGCAGCCGCGTCCTCCCCCCTCGCCGCTATGCACAGCCCTGACTCAACGCAAAAAAGGCCCACGTGCCTAAGCATGGGCCTGCTCCCTCCGCACGACCGTCTTATCCCTGCGGCGGATACTTGGCTTGCGTGTAGCGTAAAGAAGCGACGATCATGCGCTTCAGAACGTCCAGATCGATGTCGGCCAGCTTGTTCACGTACACGCAGGACGCGCCGGACGTATGCTTGCCGAGCTCCCGAAGCATCTCTTGCCGATTCTCCTCGGCAGGCTCCAGATAAATGCTGATTTTCGCCTTGCGCGGGGAAAAGCCGGCGAGCGGAGCGTCTCCTTCGTGGCCGGAGTCGTACTTGTAATGGTACGCTCCGAAGCCGATGATGCTCGGACCCCACATTTTCGGCTCAAAGCCGGTAACCTCTTCAAACAGCTCCAGCAATCGGTACGCGTCTTCGCGCTTCTTGACGCTGTCGATCGCCTCGATGAATTCAATAACGCTACGATCCGTTTCTTTCATTTTCTGCTCGTATGCCATATGCCCGACATCTCCTCATCTTTTCATCTCGTTATCCATAGCTCGCGAGCCTATCTCTAAGCTACCCTTTAAGGTAAGTACAACCTAACTAAATCATCGATCATGCCGCAGTGCAATCGTCAACCGCTAGTTCAAGTACGACTGGCTACATATCCATGGCTTCTATCAGCTTTTCTTGCGTTTCTTTTAACTTCTCTGCCTTTTCTGTATGGCCCGTATCATACTCAGAATAGAACGCGGCAAACGATTGGTTTTGATATCTTGGCACAACATGCATATGATAATGGTTTAATTCATTAAAAATCCCACCGTTTTGACTTACCGTAATACCATCGGGATGATACAGTTTTTTTATTGCTTTTGACATAATCATAGATGCTTTCATTACCGACCTTGCAGTATCGTCATCCAGTTCTTCAACATCATGATAGTGCTTCTTTGGAACGATCAAAATATGTCCCTCATTAAACGGATTATGGTCTAAAAAGCAACAGACATAATCGTCTTCAAATATCGCATATACGGGTTCATTTTTATTAGCTAAGTTACAACCTAAACATTGCATCGACTTCTCTCCCTTTTTGCTCGATATTATCTCAGCCCCTGCCATTATCTTTAACATACCGAGAGGCGAATGCTACGATGAATGAATATGGTAACAAACAATCGGTTTACCAATTGGTTTGGACATGGCTGTCCCTTCTTGGTCGAAAGGACATAAAAACCCACCATTGGCCAAGCGTCCAGCGAGCGTAAGCGCGCAGCGTCAACCTTGGGGTGGGTTTTACTTTCTCTTGTTGTTTGATTTAATGTAAGTTAAATGGGCCAGGATAAACGTTCCAAATAAAAACCTAATCGTCAACACATCTTTTTCTTGTCATTATTCTGCCTTTAAAGTTCACTTCTATATCCAATTGTGTTATCATACTTTTAAAGAAGCCGAGTGCTACTAACACTCGGCAGACAACAGGCTTGGATGGGGGTAATCCCTTCTAGTCTAAATCGGAATAAGAACCCACCTTCGGCGGACAACCTTGGGGTGGGTTCTTACTTTTTCTTGAAGTTATTCGAGATGTATGTCAGCAGTGCAAGAATAAATGATCCGAATAATAGCATGATCGTTATTGCTGCCTCTACTTTCATGGCATCACCTCCTTTCGAAGGGATACCATGCCCACCCAAGATTCAATTGTCGTAACCATATTGTACCATTAAAGTGCAAGATGATACAAAACAAATAGTCTTGTTTTTGATTGACTTCATCCACAGCGCTAAAGAGGTGCCGCTCCCGATTGGCCGTCAAGATCAACATGTGCATTTCTGATGTGCGACATACGGAACGGGATCCGGATGAGCAGAAGCTCCGCAATAATTATCACAATCCCGATAAGGAAAAACACAACCGTCAGATCTTCATCGAGATTCAATAGAAACGGATAAAAAATGAGCTGAGCGGCCATCAAGGCCATGTATAGCCTTAGTCTTGAGACAAGGGAATCCAGCAACTCCGGCCCGGCGATCGGTCTTGCTATCGTGTACAAGACTCTGACAGTAAAATAGACCAGCAGCCCATGGAGGACGACCATTCCCTGCGCGAAAGCATGCATGCCAAGCGGCACAGCGGCGAACTCATTGATGCCTATGCTTGCTTTGATCACGAGCTGCGGCAAAGATAAAAAGAGGAGGACGGCGGCCAGCATACTTGCCGGCTTGTAGCCGCCAACACCCGTCCCAAGCTGATTTAAAGCGACAAGAATCATTAAATATCCGATAAAGTCCGGAAGAACATCGAAGAACCCCAAGTGTAAATCCAAGACCGGAAATATAAGTCCCCAGCCGAGCCTCCTTAATGATTTACGCATGGAAGGATTCAAGAAGGTTCACCTCCCGTGCGGACCAGCCGCTTGATTTGTTCCTCGCTTAAGTACAAATTGAAGTTAATAGGTAAACGATCGCGTACCGTTCTCCCGTCCTCTGTCTTGAAGGTAAGCGAAATATATACCTTATACACGTCGGAAGCTGCAGGCATCTCTTCGGGTATGCTCCATTTGTAGCTAAACGTCAGCGGATCTCCCGCATCCAGTCGTATAGGCAGTGGTGGAATCGATTCTATCCCGTTCCTGCCGGCAGCCGACAGCTCGAAAATGGGGCTCAGCCTGTCGCCGAAGCTGTACTCGATTTGCTCCAATACAAGCGGTTGATTAACGGTAACGCTGTAATGACCCGTGCCGTCCGAGGAGCCTCCGCTAGATGAACTTTGCAGCAAGCCGTCTCTCTCCTCCCATACGAGCTTGATTTCACCGATCGGCACCTTCTCGGGTGGGCCTTCGCTATAGTAAACCGTAGCTTCTTTAATAGAGCGCGGCACTTGCTCCACTTCTCCAAAGTCCTCTTTGCGCCACTCGCCGTAAGCTTTGCCGAGCACCTGATGATGATAATATGCATCTCCATGCGGATTAATCTGGAACCGGAGCATCGGGAGCTCATCCAGTTGGACCCCTGTCACTTTCTTGCCGTTCTTTCTGTTCTCCACATAGGTCAATTCAATCCAATCGCTATCATTGCCATTGAGCACCATATAGTGCTTCAAGAAAACCGGATTTTCCAGCTTCATAGATTGGTAATACCATAGGTTACCAGCCCAGCTTGCCGTTATTAAGAGCGGAACAATCAACCATAAGAGCTTGCTTCCCATCCTTAAGTTATGGTTTGTACGCAAAACCTCCCCCCCTTTCACTTGGTATACCAACTTCTATATAGTAGAACGGCACTAAGGATGTCCTGATTTCCGTTAATTGTCTCCATTTATCTCCAAAGCATACGAATAGCTCGGATCAATCAAGAACATAAGCTCCGTCAGCTCATCGATGACAAGCTCGGGATGACCGGATTCCTTCTCGATCTCTTCTCGAATTCTTTTATAGATCGCGACCGCGGCTTGCAATTTTCCCATGTCCTCGGCATTTAGGGCATACGAGCCTTGCTCCAGAAACTTCATGTTCATGGCGTGCAACATATTGTCAACCCGGAGCAAATTTTACTGAACAAGCTCCATTTTGATTCCAGCTTCCCCATGTACTGCGGCTGTATGCTGACCAGATGAAGGCGGATGCTGCTCTGCTCCCCAGCAACAATTCTCCAAGAATCAAATTTCCTTTCTCGTGCATCCTCCGTGTCCTCGCTCACGGAGAGTCGAATGAAAGCTTCTGCGTGCTCGACCAAATTTTCTCCGTAAATGGAAATGGATCGCAAATGACTCTGATTATGATTCCGATTTTGATGATCGAAGTCCAGTTTGATGAACAGTAAATAGAGGTTCGCGACAAGGGAAACGACTAAAAGCGAAACTAACAATTGCTTTAACTTTGACCTTTTTATGATTGTCATCTCCTTGCGTATGAACGGGGAGAAGCCTTTCGGAGTTTCATAACGCCCCCTGATTAGAAGGGATTCCCATATTAGTAATTCGGAATATACACCACGCAATCCTGCCCTTCAAATAAGTTGCCATCAAACGTAACAAAAAAATTGAACTATGGTTCTCCGATAGTTCAACAGTTTGGCGCCCGTCTAAAATAACGCACAAGCCCAACATTCTTGTACACGATGCAGCAAATCCACAAAAATAACGACGGGCCGCAATCGCGACCCGCCGTTCCTAGTTCGGCAATCGGCCCGGGGGGCGGACCGGATTGCCTAACCCTCTATTACGCTATCTCTACTCGAAGGTTTCATGACCTCCGGCTCCTCGCAGGGTATCCGCCAGCTCACCCGAGCCCTTCCCGCAACCCGCCCAGCTACGAAAGGATGTCCCTTCGCTTGTAACCAGCGAAAGTAATGACCAGACACGCCGCCACGATAAGCAGCCCGCAGCATACAAAACCCGCCTCTAGCCCCCGATTGATAACAGCCGCGGCATCCACGTATTGGAAGGGCGTCAGGAAACGCAAGGCGTCCAGCTTCCCGCTTACCTCGATGATCATCGATAGCAGATATGTCAGGAGCATGACCGCCGCGGAGATCGCAACCGCGCGCTTCGGTCTCCGGCCCGCTCCCGCTATGGCAAGGCCGATGCTCATGAACACAAGCTGCACCAGCAGCATACCCAGCGTTAGCGGCCAGATATCTCCCGCCACAGGCTGCCCTTCCGCATATGCCCCGACAACAACAACGGAGCTTCCCAGCATGACGGCGTTAAACACCAGCACGTTCACGGCCGCCGCGCCAAGCTTCCATCCCAGCAGCCAGCCCCTCGAGACCGGCTTGACGAGCAGGAACTCCGAGGTTTTGTCCCGTTCTTCCTTGGATAACATATTCGCCCCCAACATGGAGGCGTGAATAGCCGCCATCAGCAGCAGATACAGGAACAGCACCCCGTAGTAGCCGATCGGCGTCGAGATATCCAGCTCGCCAATTCCGAATATCGCCTGCAGCGACTTCGGCAGATCGGCCATGAGCTGGTTCATGGATTCGCCGGACTCCGCCATACCCGCATATTTGGCCATGCCGCCCGCCACCATGACGATAATGCCGATCACCCAAATGATCAACGATTTCCGGCTAGCCTTCATTTCCCGCCAAAATAGATTCATCGCCCGCACCCCCTCTAGACCGCATTTACGTCTCGCTTCAAGTACTTCAGTAAGCCAAAGATCAAACATGCCGCGTTAATGACGACGGACAGCACCAGAAATTCCGGTTCATAGCGGCCATGCTCCACGATGTAGGCTCTGTCGTAATATTGGAATGGCGTGAGATAACGAAGCTTCCCGTCGCCCGTCGACGCCCCGATGAACGAGATGGCGAAGAAGCCGAACACGGTCCCCAGCGTAACGGGCAGCACCGTCTTAATGCGAGGCAGAAGAAGTGCCGTCGCGATGCCGATCGCAAGAAACACAAGCTGCATCAGCAGCAAGGTGAACGACACAAGCAGGAACGCGCCATAGTCGAAGCTCTCCAGCTTGACGAGCGAGGCAATAAACGAAGCGGCCGCAACAAACGCAACATTAGTGGCAGCGATCAGCGCGAGTGCGGCAAGCACCTTCGCCCCGAACACCGCTCCGCGCGTAACCGGCTTGCTCAGCAGAAAATCCGCCGTCTTCTCCCTTGATTCCTTCGACAGAATGGAGACGCCGATATGCATGGCCTGGATCGCCCCGGCCAACGTCACATAGAGGAAAATATACGAGTAGAAGCCCAGCAACGACGCGATGGAATCCAGCTGGACGCCGATGCCCTTCATAACCGCCTCCGGCATCGATTCCAGCACCTCTCGAAACGCGTCCGCGTCTCTTGCGAAGGAGGGATAAATAGACATCATGAACAGAACGAGCCCAGCTATGGACCCCGTCCAGATCAATGTCGAGTTCCGATAGGCCTTGAGCTCATGCATCCACATATTCATGAATCATCAAGCCTCCTTCACGTAATAATGCATGAAGATTTCCTCGAGATCCGGCTCCTCTACCCATAGGTTAAGAAGCTCCAGCTCCGCGATCCGCCGGGTCACGGCATTGATGTTGCCCTTATACAGGAAGCTGACGCCTCCTTCCTCCCGCTTCCACTCGGTTAATCCCGGCAAGCGGAAGTCCGTTTCGTCGAGCTGGGACGCCGTCTGCAATTTAAACCGTTTATAGGTGTTCTCCCGCAGATCGCTGATTTTCTCAAGCGCCATCAGCCGACCCTCTTTAATGATCGCCACCCTGTCGCACAGCCGTTGCACCTCGCTCAGAATGTGCGAGGAAAACAGAATCGTCGCGCCGCGCGCGTTCTCCTCCTCGAGCAGCTCGAAAAACCGTTGCTGCATAAGCGGATCAAGGCCGCTCGTCGGCTCGTCGAGAATGATCAGCTTTGGCGAGTGCAGCAAGCCCTGCACGATTCCGACCTTCTTTTTGTTCCCGAGGGAAAGGTCGTCGATTTTTTTGCCCACATCCAGCTCCATTCGGTCCGCAAGCTCCCGGATCCGGGCCTTGCAGTCCTTCTTGTAGAAGCTGGCCGAATAGTTCAGCAGATCCTTTACGCGCATGTTGTCGTAATAAAACACTTCGGACGGCAGGTAGCCGATCTCGCGTTTAATCTCGGCCCCGTCCGCGATGCAGTCTTTTCCGAAAATCTTGGCGCTTCCGCTCGTTGGGCGGATCAGCCCCAGCATCGTGCGGATCGTCGTCGATTTGCCCGCGCCGTTGGGACCGATAAAGCCGAAAATCTCCCCTTCCTCCACCTTGAAGGTCAGATCCGTTATGCCGCGCGCCTCTCCGTACGTTTTCGTTAGGCCTTTCAGTTCAATGACAGACATCCTGATCATTCCTCCCTCGACTTGTTCCGCACCGCGTTCACCTCGGCACGGAAATCCATCCGGCAAAGCCCTTATTGCTTGTAGAAGCTGGTTTTGAATAAAGCCATATACTTTTCAAACTCCTCCATTAGATGGGGAACGTCAAGGTCGGTCCCAAGCGCCCTATGCTTCGCGCGCTCCGCCTCGCCCATGCCCTCTAGCGCCCACAGCATGACGTTGATCGCCCTGTCGGCATCGACGTCCGGCCTGAACTTGCTCTTGTCGATGTCCGAAAATAGACGATAATACGCGTTTTCCGCGACCTCCTTGCTACGGATCTTCAGCTCCGCGCTCACTTCGGCGTTATCCTCGAAGAAAATCGTCTTCTGGAAGCCCAGCAGGTCGGGATGACCGTTCAACACGGACAGCTTCACCTCCGCGATCTGCTTCAGACGCTCGAAGTAATCGCGTTCGCCGAAGTCGACGATTCGTTCGACGGTTTCGGTCAACAGCCCGACCGTATACTCGTACAGATAGAGGTACAGATCCTTTTTGCTCGTAAAATAATGAAACAGCAATCCCTTGGAAATGCCCGCTTCCCGGGCAATTTCGTTGGTCGAAGCCGCTGCGTAGCCGCTGGCCGCGAACACCTTTAGCGCCGCGTTGATAACGCGCAGCCGCTTCTCTTCGTCGATATTCAAGAACTTGTCGAACAACCGGAGTCCTCCCGCTCTATCCTAGGTATTTGTCCTTCATGCGAAATAGGCATTGACCAGTGTGGTCAATGCCTATATTACACCTATTGACCACACTGGTCAATAGTTTTCGCAACACGCTTGTCCTAGAGGCTAGACCTCTCTCCGCAGCGCGCTGAGCACGTCGATCCGCGTCGCTCTTCTTGCGGGACGCTGCCCCGATACCAGCGCGACGACTAGCGCGATGATAAAGGTCAGGATGGCTAAGAACGGAGGAATCACCGAGAAGCGGAAGTCTGCCGGCAGCTCCTCTTCCATGAATACCTTGATCAAGACCGGCAGTCCGACGTTTACCGCGACGGAGATTCCATACGACACCAAGGTGCCGATAATCGCTCCGAATACGCCGATTAAGCCGCTTTCGAGCAAGAATACGCGCCGGATGACGGACGGATGCGCGCCGATCGCTTTCATGATGCCGATATCCTGCGCCCGCTCAGTCACCGCCATCGTCATCGTATTGAAGATGCCGATCGATGCGATCAGGACGGCGATCGTGCCGACAAAGATCAAGCCGATCTTCATGATGGTGAAGAGCATGTTCACTTGTTTAAGCTCGTCCGCGATGGAGTGGTTGTAGTAGCCTTTTTCCCGAATCGTTTCCGCAAGCCCTTTGACCTTGGATGCGTTATCCGCCACGACGGTCACGTCCTGGAACTGACGCTCCTCGGTCGGGGCCGGCAAGCTAGCCATCGCTTCTTCGATCTGCTCCTTCGTTGGCGTCACGTCGAAGTACGGTAATTCCCCCCGCTGCGTGCCCGTAATGCTTTCAATCTGCTTAAGCAGGCCCTCGCCCATGTAGATATCCTTGTCGCGATTCCACTCCTTGGTCGGCTTCTCGGCAACGCCGACGATAACGGCCTCGAGCGGCTTCTTCGCCAGCTCGCCGTCGTCATAGTAGCTTACCTGGAGCTGCATCGTTTTGCCCAGCCACTCGGAGGCGTCCGGCAGCCCGGCCATCGCCTCCCCTTCAATGGGCTGTTTTTCGCGAATATGATAGCCAACCACGATTTCGTTGGGACCTTCCGGCAGCTTGCCTGCGCTAAGCTTGAAGCCGGCCTGCTTCTCCGCCTCGAAGTCCACGCTTACGCTTCGGTTGACCTCAGCGGCGACGCCGTCCACGCTAGGCTCCAGATAGGACCCGATCGTATTGCGGTACGTTACGGCCTTCACGTTCGGAAGCGTCTTGAAGTAGTCGATGTCTCCGTTTTGTATGCCTTGCGTCTCGAACTTGTCCGGGTTTTTGTCGTAAATCGTAATCTCCGTCACAAGCCGATCGCCCGTAATTTCCTCCACCATGCTCTGCTGCAAGCCGAAGCCGACCGAAGCCAGCACCGTCAAGAACGCGCAGCCCATGGCCGTTGCCAAAACGGTCATAAATAGGCGGGTTTTGTTGCGCTTCATGTTTTGCCGGACGAAGCTCAGTTGATCTCCGAATTTCATGATTCGTTCCCCCTTGTCAGCCGGAGTCCATCCGCGTGAAGCGCTGCTCCCGCCGCGTGCTTAGCAGGGTCGCCGAACTCCCGCACCAGCCTGCCGTCTTGAAGCCGAATCGTGCGATGCGCGACGGATGCGACCTGGTCGTCATGCGTAATGATAACAAACGTAATGCCCAGCTCGTGATTAAGCTGCTTGATCATCGTGAGCAACGCCTTCTCGTTCTCGCTGTCGAGACTGCCGGACGGCTCGTCCGCAAGGACAATAGGCGGCTCCAGGATCAAGGCGCGCGCAACCGATACCCGCTGCTGCTGCCCGCCGGACAGCTCGCTTGGATAATGGCCGGCGAACGCCGCGATATCGACGCTCTCCAGCAGCTTCATCACCCGCTTATGTCGCTCGGCTTTGCCGATCCCCTTAAGCACCAGCGGCAGCTCCACGTTTTCGTAGGCGGTCATGCTTGAAATCAACTGGAAGTTTTGAAAGATAAAGCCATAGTGGGCGAGCCGAAAGTCCGCCCATGCTCCTTCGTCCAGCTTGGTCACGTTGCGGCCCATTACCTGAATTTCTCCTGCCGTCGGCCGAATATAGCCGGACATCAAATTCAGGAGCGTCGACTTCCCCGAGCCGCTTCGGCCGACGATCGCGACGATCTCGCCTTTGGCCACGTTAAGCCGAATATCGTGCAGTACCGGCACGATTCTCTCCTTGCCCTTCTTGCCTATCTTGAATTGATGACTAATTCCCGTCATCTCGATCATGATTCGCTCATTCCTTTCGGATCTTGACAATTGTTTGGTTCCAGTCTGCTAAGCATACCCGCCAGATCGTAAGGCAATCGTAATTGAAGCTAAAGAAAACCTTAAGATTGCATGCAGAAATCTAAAGCATTGCCCCGCCAGCGTAGCGCATGCGGAGCACTAACCAAGCAGACGTGTATGAAAAACCGAGCCCAACTGCGCATGTGGAGCACTAACCAAGCAAACGTATATGAAAAACCGAGCCCAGCAGTTGGCAAGGGGGGGAGGGGACACTCTTCACCCATCGATTCTCCTGTTTGTTAGATGGCGTTGAGGCGGAAACCGGGCAAATAGTCGCATTGGTTTGACCAACAACTCAAAAAACCCTCCCGGGCGGGAGGGTAGGAACTGCCCCTGTCAAAATACGCAGAGAGAGTTGGATTATTGGTTGTAAAGCAGCGTCAGCGGTTGGCCCGCACGCATCTAGCGTCAGGCTTCAAACCCACAGCGCAAGCGGTAAGCATCCGATCCGCGACTACTAACCCTAGTTCGCCGCCTTCATCTGTTTGCTGCGCAGCTGTCCGCAAGCCGCGTCGATATCGGCGCCGTGCTCCAGGCGGACGCTGACGCTGATGCCTTGCTTCTTCATGACGTCGTAGAACGCGCGGATGGAGTCCTGCTCGCTGCGTTGGTACTGGCTATGCTCGTCCACGGGATTGTACGGGATCAGGTTCACGTTGACCAGATTCTTGCGAGGCTTCATCAGCTCGGCAAGCTCCAGCGCCTGCTCCGTGCCGTCGTTGACGTCCTTGAGCAGGATATATTCCATCGTCATCCGCCGGCGCGTCTTCTCCAGGTAATAATCGATGGCGTCCATCAGCTTCTCGATCGGAATCGCTTTGTTAATCTTCATGATGCGAGTCCGCAGCTCGTTGTTCGGCGCATGCAGCGATACCGCCAGATTGACGCCAAGATCGCTGTCCGCGAACTCCTTGATCTTGCCGGCCAGGCCGCTCGTCGACACCGTAATGTGGCGCGCTCCGATCGCGAGACCTTTGTGATCCTTGACGATCCGGATGAAATCGGACATATGCTCATAATTGTCGAACGGCTCGCCGATGCCCATCACGACGATGTGGCTGACGCGATCGCCGCCCTCCGCCGCATCCAGATGGAGCTGCGCGTTCACGATCTGCTCCACGATCTCGGCCGCCGTCAGGTCCCGGCTCTTGGCCAGCAAGCCGCTCGCGCAGAAGCTGCAGCCGATGTTGCAGCCTACCTGCGTCGTGACGCAGACGGACAAGCCGAACTTATGGCGCATCAGCACCGTCTCGATGAGATTGCCGTCCGACAGCCGGAACAGGAACTTCACGGTGCCGTCGACCGATTCTTGCTTCACGTGCTCTTCCATCGTGCCGATGACGAAATGCTCCTTCAGCAGATCGATGCAGGTCTTGTGAACGTCTTCCATGCGATCGAAGTCCGTCAATCGCTTGCGGTACAGCGACTCCCACACCTGCGTCGCCCGAAACTTCTTATGACCGCGTTCTCCAAGCCAGGCCGTCAATTGTTCTATAGTCAGTCCATATATGGATGGTTTGCTCATTCCCGATTCCTCTCTTCATGCCCGCCGTATCTGCCAAAGCTACCCTTGGCCCATGGCACACAGCCTATTGTCCCAAAATTCGGAGATGAATACAAGGGGCAAGCCGCCTACGCTATGGGGTCCGGAACTGATCGGGAAATTGCTTCGCGATCCCTTCGCTTAGCATGTTGGCCAATTCGACGAGATGCGCCTGCCCTTTGTCGTAGCCATCGATGCTTCCTTCCCAATCCTTCTCCAGCATGTCTTCCAGAACCTCGGCAATCAGCGCCAAATGCGTATCCATCGCCTCCTTCAGCTCCTGATAAGTCCAATGAGGATTGGCGGCGGACAGAAATTTCGCAATGTCGTCCGCGTTTCGGTGCCACTCCTTATTGTACTTCTGGACATCCGCTTGGTTGCCTGCCTGGGAAGCCGTCACGATCTGCCCCGCGAGTATGATATGCTCCTTGAGCAGCTCTGCCAAGTCATTGCCCGCTTCCTCTCCGTAGTAAGGCTTGATCGCGTCTCCGATATCCTGTTGGTTCCGAAGGAGCCGTTCCAGCACGGGCTTCTGATCGTCCAGCCCCGAGAGCGCGCTGACCGTGTAGCTTTGCGTCCATAACGCGTGCTCGATCCACAGCCGCATCATCGTCGTTTTCAGCTCGACCCTCGCATCCGTCCAGCAAGCGCCGGCGGTTTCGTTGCGCCTGACCGTCTCCTCGTCCCCTTCTGCCCGCGCATCGGCCGGTCCCGCCCATACCGAAATCGATACTAGGCAAGCAGCTACCGCCAGCCCCGCAACCTTGGACAAAACCCGTTTCTTCATTCTCATCCAGCTCCTAATCGCTTTAAATTCCAAACATCTCCTTTATTGTGGTCAATCGTTCCTTATTCATGCGTTTGGACGGCAAAACCTTCGACGCGGTAGAGAACGGTTAAAAGGATTATTTCCATTGTAAGGAAAAACATCGAACGCTAGAGTAGAAGAAAAAAGAACGAGGATGAGGGTCTTCATGAATGAAATGAATAATATCGCAGAGCCCGTGCAGCCTCCCGGCAGAGAGCTCCGCGCGCGATGCGAGAACTGCTTCGGCCTGTGCTGCACGGCGTTGCCGTTCTCGGCCTCCGCCGACTTCGCGGCGACCAAGCAGGCGGGAACGCCTTGCGGGCATTTGCGCGAGGATTACCGCTGCGGCGTGCATGACCGGCTCAGGGTGATCGGCTACCGCGGCTGCACCGTCTACGACTGCTTCGGCGCGGGGCAGCGCATATCCTCCGAGACCTACAAAGGACGAAGCTGGCGGGAAGAGCCGGGGCTTGCAAGCGGCATGTTCGATGCGTTCAGCGCGATGCGCCTGCTGCACGAGCTGCTCTGGTATTTGGGAGACGCAATCGCCAGAAGCGAAGCGGCTCCCTTCCGCGCGGAGCTGGCGGGCGCGATGGCAGCAGCGGAGGCTGCGGCTTCCCTCCCCGCCGAACGGCTGGCGGAGGCGGATACCGCGACTCTTCGGATGGAAGCGAACAAGCTGCTTATGCAATGCAGCGAGCTCGCGCGCGCGGAGTTTGTCCGCAAGGAACGCCGCGCGTTTGCGGGCAACAAAAGAAAGCCCATCGGGCCGAGAGCCGACCTGATGGGCGCAAACCTGAGAAACATGGATCTCCGAGGAGCCAATCTGCGCGGAGCTTACTTGATTGCGACCAATCTCGCGGGCGCGGATCTTCGGCTCGCCGATTTGATCGGGGTCGATATGAGGGATGGGGATCTACGCGGGGCGAATCTAAGCGACAGCTTGTTTCTGACCCAGTTCCAGATCAACTCGGCTAAGGGCGACGCGCGTACGCTACTCCCGCGTCGACTGGAGCGCCCGCCGTATTGGCGTTAATACGATCGCATGACTTCAGGCTCAGCCCCAACCTTCCGCTAAAGCTCCGTCCGGTACCTGTCGCGCACGCGCTCGATGCGCTTCTTCATGTCCTCGTAGCTTATGGCTCCGAGGAAGCGCTCGCGGATGACGCCGTTGCCGTCGAGGATAAAGGTCGATGGATAAGCGGCGACCCGATACGCCTCCGTCGTCTCACCCTTCCGATCGAGCGCGATGGGGAAACCCAGCCCCCTCTTGTCCGCGTACTGCCGGACCTTCTCGGCGCCCGACTCCTGGCTGGTCACGTTAACCGACAAGATCGCCACATCGCCGCCTCGCTCCAGGTAGTCGTCATGCAGCTTCTGGACATGAGGCATCTCCGTCATGCACACTCTGCACCAGGTCGTCCAGAAGTTAACGAGCACCGTCTTGCCTTCATAGGCCGCCAAAGAAATGTTCTCTCCGGACAAGCCGGATAGCTCGATGGGAGGCGCGATATGGCCTTCGCGGGCACCAACGGCGGCCGCCCCCTCTTGAAGAGCCGCTCTTTTATCAAGCATTCTCTCCGTCTGGTCATAGGCCGTATAACTCAGCAAGACGAGGAGGAGCGCGGCGCCCGCGCCTTGCGCTGCCCGCCGAAAAACATGGCCGCGGCGACGGTCGCCGTCCGAGCTCGCGGATGCAGCAAGCATGGATCCCATTCCCCATGCATCGGCAAGGACCAGAGCTGCCGCGATAGCCGCGAACAACCCCAACCAATGGGCGTAATGGACCGAAGCCGAATCAAAGACGATCGCCCCCAGCAAATAAACCCCGCCCCAGCCGCACGCGAACGCGGCGGTGACAGCCCAACCTTCGGCAGCCCCGTACAACCTTCCGAACCGATTACGCAAATAGCCGGCCGCTGCCGCGCAAGCCAGCCAGAAACCGACGACGCCTCCATCGTAAAAGAGCAAAGAAAGCGGCTGGCGCATGACGCCAGCCGCATCGGTCAAGAGCAGACTTCCCTTCCAGACCGCAATCCATAAGATCATGGCGTTCCATGCGGCGGACGCGTCCCGATCGGCTCGCTTGCGCAGCCGCGACTTGGCGGCAAGCAGGCCCATGATGCCCGCCGCCAGCGCGGCCAGCAGCTCCGTATTTAGGACCAGCGAGCCCATTTGCAAATTGCTCAACGCCGCCACCGCCTTTATTTCTTGTGTTTAGTTCCTCACGTACACGCCAGCGCCGTAGTTGCCGACGGCTGCCGCCTTGTAGACGCCTTTGTCGTCGACCAATAGGAACCACTCGTAATATCCGTAATCGTCTTCTATAACAGGCAGCTCCATAAGCATATAGTAAGGCGTAACTTTCTTGCCGTCCACGACGACGGGATCGTATTTCCACACGCCCATATTCGTAGCTTCGAGGAAGTCGTTGCCTTCCGATGTTTCCACTTCGCCGGACAGGACGCCATCCGCCGTCAATCCGGCTCTCGTCATGCCGTAATACCCGTACTCGCCCCACTCTTCGGAGTCCTCGTAGACGCCCCACTCATAAGGCAACGAAATCGACTTCTGGCCGGCTGCCGCCAGCTTGAAGAACGCGCCGAAATCCACTTCCTCGCTGTAGCCTTTGTATAGCGCGACGACTTCGGATGCGGCCTTCGTATGTTGGAATTGCAAGCGCGACGCCTTCGCAAGGAACTCGTCGTCCCCCTTATAGCTGTCGGGAATCACGTCTATGGCAAACTCTTGGGATGTCGGATTATAGACGTACATGTAATCGTAATTCAGGAATCCGGCAAGCTTCTCTTCGCTGATCGTCGGAATCAGATGAATCAGATAAAGCTCTTCTTCTTCCTCTTCGCTTACCGTTAACCACAACGTATACACCATAAGCTCGAAGACGTCGCCGCGCGTCAAATTCGCGGTTGCCGGCTTGTCCGACCATAGCGTGATGCCGAGCTCCAAGCCTTCCTCGATCGCATTGGCATAATCGATATCGTACCCGGCTACCCGGGCCAAGAACGTCACGGCTTGCTGATAGGTCACTTTGTTGTCGGTTCCGAACTTGCCTTGGCCGATTCCCGAGGTAACGCCGTTCGCATAGGCCTTCTCGACATCGGCATACGACCACTTGGTCTTCGGCACGTCGGCAAAGGTCGGGACCGCCGGAGGCGTGAACGCCGTATCGCCTTCGCGAGCGCCCAGTCGGTTGAGTATCGCGACCATCTGCTCGCGCGTCAGTTCTTTATCCTCGTCCAATCCGCTATTGGAGCCGTTAACGAGACCAAGCTCAAACAATAATTCTCCAAACGATTTTCTTTCTTCTCCGCCAGCCGCGCCGACAACCGTGCTTGCGCTCATCAGCAGCACGACGGCCATCAGCATCGCGATCCATCTTTTCAACATTTCTCTACACCTCTATCGTTTCTATGGTTGTATGGGCATCCCTCTTCCTTTCGACGCATTTCCTCTATTTTCCTTCCGGCTTCCATGACTTTTTTCCCAGCCCACTCCCGCAAATCGGGGGAATCCGGCTTATGCAAGCTCCGCTCGCTGCGCTCTCGTCAACCCTCGTACCACTAAATCGTAGGAATGCTCGATCATTTCGCGAATTTCCTCATCTTTGACGGAGCCGTCGATCGTGACCGTATTCCAATGCTTTTTGTTCAGATGATACCCCGGCTTCACCGCGTCATGCTGCATTCGAAGCAGCTCCGCCATATGCGGCTCGCACTTCAACGATAGATTGGCGATGCCGTCGTTCGATCCAATCAAGGCGAACATTTTGCCGCCTACCTTCATGACCAGCGGATCCGGCCCGAACGGATAATCCGCCGCCGCGCCTGTAAGACTCTTGCAATAAGCCGCAAGCTCCTGCTTGTCCATCTTTCCCCACGCTCCTTGTTTCCATAAATGATCGCGCAAAAAAGAGCGGGACCTCCGTCCCGCTCCCGCGCTTGCTTATTAGTCCCGGCTTGCCAGCTTCGACAGCAGGCGAAGGATCTCGATGTACAGCCATACCAGCGTGACCAACAGGCCGAACGCGCCATACCACTCCATGTATTTCGGAGCGCCTTGCTCCGCGCCAGACTCGATGAAATCAAAGTCCAGGACGAGGTTAAGCGCCGCGATAATGACGATCACGACGGAGATGCCGATGCCGATCCAATTGCTCTCGTGCAGATAGGGGATCGCGACGCCGAACAATCCGAGCACGAAGCTCATCAAGTACAGCAGCATGACGCCCATCGTAGCCGCGAACACGCCAAGCTTGAAGTTTTTCGTCGCCTGAATGATGCGGAAGCGGTAGGCCACAAGCAGGGCGATAAATACGCACATGGTCAGCGCGGACGCTTGAAGCGTAATGCCTTGGTACAGCTTCTCGAATTGCGCGGAGATCGCGCCGAGGAACAACCCTTCGCATGCCGCGTAGATCGGCACCAAGTATGGAGCAGCCTTAGGCACGAAGCTGATGATCAGCGCCAGGATAAAGCCCGCGATCGCGCCGCCGATGGCCAGCGCCATCACGTTCGCTTGTCCGTTATAGTACATGCTCCAGGATGCGAACGCGCCGCCGAGCAGGATGGCCAGCGTGATGAACATTTTGTTGACCGTGCCTTCGATCGTCATGCGTTCTCCGCCGGAGAACGTGCCTGTCCTTTCAAACGTTGAATCTCTTAACGTGGGATTGCCGCTGCGTCCTAACACGCATGATCACCTCTTCGGATAGATTAGTCCTATCGTATCATATTCTTACATTTCCGACATCATGTTCTCCGGGGCCCCTTACTCCAAAAAAAGTTCGTCCCCCGCCGAGACCCGGCCCGGCCGGACTACGGACGCATAGACGCCGAAATTCAAGCCGAACCGCTCGTTGACTTGCTTGAGCACGGCCGGAGTCCGTTCCAGATTGCCGGGATCGTAGGTGATCATGCTGCATCGATCGCAGAAGCCGTCCACCTGCAATTCGGCGGAGCCGATACGAAGCCGCCTGCCGATCCACTCTCCTTCTCCCGGCGCTCCGTCGCGCAGCTTCACCACAAAGTTGCCCCTGAAGCGCCGTTGATCCAGCTCCATGCCGCATGCGGCCTCCAGCTCCTTCAAGCTTGCGTCCGTCACGAGCAGGATGCTGGCCGCGTCGACGGACAACAGCCCTTCTTCCTCGGGATGGCCTTCTTGAAAGCGGGATAGTGTCAGCTTCGTGCTAGTCAACCGCTGCACGTCCTCCAGCAGCTCTCGGTTCCAACGGAACATTCGTCCATCCTCGGAGGCTACTTCGATTTCTCCGTCCTTAAAGCTAGCCCGATAGGATAGCAGCTTTGGAATGCTCCTTGCCGTCGCGAAACGCGCCCAGCCCGTCTTCGTTACGTCGTAGAAAGCGGCCTGACGATCGCCAAGCACTCCGTAGGACACGATATCGCAGGCCTCCAGGCTTTCTCCCGCCATCGATTTGACCGGATATCGATTGATTTCGCGAATGCTTCCTACAATCGTCGGCGACGATACGGATTCCGCCAAGTCGATACCTCCCTTACATACGCTCGAATTTTGCTATTACATCTATTATTTCTATCCTGCCGCGCGTTAAACCCTATCGTTCCGCTTCGTTCGCGGCAGCCTTCCGTTAGGACTCGTCCCCCGAAAAGCGAACCTCGCCCGGTTTCATGGAAACGATGCGCGCCAGCGAGTGGATGCGCACGTCCTTCGCCTCCAGCAGGCCTCTGCCTTCCTGAAAGCTCTTCTCGATGACGCAGCCTACCCCGACGAGCTCCGCGCCGGATTCCCGAACGATATCGACCAGACCGACCAGCGCCGCCCCGGTCGCCAGAAAGTCGTCGACGATGAGCACCTTGTCGCCCGAACCCAGGTAACGCTGATCCACCGTCACCTCGTACGTCTCGCCGCGCGTGAACGAATGGACGGAAGACGCGTAGACGCTCGCGGACTGGGTCACGGCTTTCCGTTTCTTGGCGTAGACGAACGGAACGCCGAGCGCGATGCCGGCCGCCATCGCGAATTGGATGCCGCTCGCCTCGATCGTCAGCACCTTCGTGATTTCACGATCCGCGAACAGCCTTGCGAACTCCTTGCCGATATCCAGCGCCAGCGCCGTGTCCACCTGATGGTTCAGGAACGAATCGACCTTTAAGATCGTGTCGGACAGAATGGCTCCATCCCGGCGAATCCGCTCTTCCAATTCTCTCATGTTAGACAACTCCTTCTCCCGTTTACCCCATCCATCTGGCGCTTGCACCGTCATGCGTGATCGGGCAGGCCCTTTTCTAGTAATACTACCGACTTCCGCCAGCCTCCGCAAGCGCTAGGGAGCCTAGCCTTTGACCGTGGCTTCTTAGCTGAAAACAGAAAAAACCCGGACAAAGGCGATTAGCCTTTGACCGAGCCGGCGACCATACCCTTCATGATCTGCTCTTGGAAGATCAGATAGATGACGATGGTCGGAATGACCGCGATGAACATCGCGCCCATCGTTAAGCTGTAATCCGTGCCGAAGCCGTCCGAGAAGAGCGACAGGCTGAGCGGCAGCGTCTTGAGCGCTTGCGAGTTGATGAACACGAGCGCGAAGGAGAAGTCGTTCCAGAACCGCAGGAACGCCAGAATCGTGACCGTCGAGATGACCGGAAGGCAGAGCGGGAAGATGATGCGTCCGAACACGCCCCACCAGCCGTTGCCGTCGATCATCGCCGCTTCTTCGACTTCTCTCGGAATCGAAGCGAGATACGCCATGCCGAGGAAGATCGCGATCGGAAGCTCGAACGCCGTGTACGGCAGAATCAGCGACCAATACGTGTCCAGCATGCCGACTTTATTCATGAAGATAAATAGCGGGACAAGCGTGCTATGAATCGGAATCAGCATGCCGAGCAGGAAGATTCCTTTCACGACGCCGTTCAGCTTGAACTGGAAGCGTCCCAGCGCGTAAGCCGCCAGCGTGCCGAGCACGATGGTGAGCACGACCGACGCGAACGTCACGATCGTCGAGTTCAGCATCGCCTGTCCCATGTTGCCGAGATCCCAGGCCCTTACGATGTTGTCGAACTGGAAGTTTTGGGGCCAGGCATATGGGCGGTTAAAAAATTCCTGATTGGACTTGAACGCGCTGATGATCAGCCAATACAGCGGGTACAAAGTCACCATTGCGTATGCCAGCAGCAGCACCTTGACGACGGCGGATACCGGCTTCCGCCAAAGCGCGCCGCTAGAATCTGAAGACCGGACGTCAGTCGTTCCTTGCATCGTCTATCACTCCTTCATCCGGGTACATATTGCCATGCCCATTTACCCGCGTCTCTTCGTAATGATGTAGTTAAGCCCTATGAGCAAGGCGCTGATCAAAATGATCATGGTGGATACGGCAGAGCCGTAGCCGTAGCGATATACCGTGAAGCTGTTGTTGTACATGTACGTCGCGAGCAGCTCCGTCGATTGCGCCGGACCGCCGCCCGTCATCACGATGACGTGGTCGAACGCCTTCAGGCTTCCCGAGATGCAGAGCACCATCGTAACGACGACCGTGCCCCAGATGATCGGCAGCGTAACGTAGTACAGCTTCTTCCAGCCAATGGCGCCGTCGATCTTCGCCGCGTCGTCGATCTCCGAGGAGATGTTCTGCAAGGCGGCGATAAAGATGATCAGGTAAGGGCCGACATTGGCCCAGTTAATCGGAATGGACACCGCGAACATATTGATCTTAGGATCGGAGAGCCAAGCACGGGTCCAGGAATCGAGTCCCAGCAGCTCAAGAACTTGGTTCAGAAGGCCGATCTGCGGATGGTAGATATACCCCCAGATGAGGCCGACCACGACCGTGGACAGCACCATCGGAAGAAATACCGCGGAGCGGAGAATCCGGTTGAACCATGTGTTCTTGAGAAGCAGCAGGGCAAGAAGGAGGGCGATGGGCACTTGGCCGATGATCGCCGACGCGACGAGAATGAGGTTATTCTTCAGCGCCCTCCAGAATACGGGATCCTGCAGCATCATTTCATAGTTATTAAATCCGATGAACTTGGCGGCTCCGAGCCCCTTCCAATCGAAGAAACCGTAATAGCCGGACCAGAAAATCGGGATAATAGCAAAGACCAGGAAGATCAGCAGTGCAGGAAGAAGCGCCAATACGACGAAGCTTCTACTGCGCAGGGATGCGGGCATGGCGGCAGCCTCCTTAGGATTGAAAGAGTGTAGTTACCTCATTATTGTTGAGTCGAACGGGCTTGCGCGTCCTGCAGCTTCTTGGCGATGTCTTCGGGCTTGCCGCCCATCATCAGCTCTTGCAGACCGTTGTTGATGGCTTCGCCTGCTTCGGCGGACAGGTAAGCATCGTATACTGGGGTGATGCCTGCTTCTTTGGCCAGGTTAAAAGCTTTGTAGTAAAGCGGGCTGACTTTGGACTCGTCGAGCTCCATTTTGTACATGACCATGGAGTTGCTCTCCGCGATCGCCTTCTGTCCGTCCGGACCGCTGACCGCGTAGATCAGATCGAGCGCCGCGTCTTTGGACGCGCCCGTCGTTTTCTTGCTGAGCGCGAAGCCGCCGCCTGCGCCGCCCGAGATCGTGCCTGCCTGACCCGCGCCGCCTTCGATGGACGGAAGCGTCGTGACCTCGATCGGAGCGATCTGCTCAGGGGTGGCCGATGCCGCCAGATTCGTAAGCGTCCATGCGCCGGATACCATCATGGCCGCGTTGCCTTGCACGAAGTATTGCTCGGCTTGCGTATTGTCGATGCTGTTCGCGCCATCTTGGAACGCTTTGTTGTCCACGAGCTCCTTGAACTTGCTTAGAGCCTCTACGAACTGAGGATCCGTGAACGCTGCGCCGTCGCCTTCCACGGCTTTCAGGAACCAATCCGTGCCCGTCACGCGGTCGGCCAGCGAACCGATGATCGTCGATTGCGCGACCCATGGCGCTTTGTTGCCGAGCGCGATCGGCGTGATGCCTTTGTCGTTGAACGCTTTGACCGCGTCCATCATTTCCGTCCAAGTCGTCGGCACCTTCACGCTGTTGGCGTCGAACAAGTCTTTGTTATAGTACAAGAACGACGTTGCGGACATCGCGAGCGGCGCGGAGTAGATTTGGCCTTCCTCGAAGGAGAAGCGGTCGAACGCGCCGTCCATGAAGTTGCCTTTCCAGTCCGGGTTCTCGTCGGCCAGCTCGGTGATCGGCTGCAGAAGACCCGCGTCGAAGAACTCTTGCGATTGGCTGCCCGCATACACGAAGAATACGTCGGGCATTTCGTTGGCCGCGGCAACCGTGCTCAGGCGCTGACGGTATCCGTCGACCGGAATGGCTTGCGCGTCCACTTCCACGTTCGGGTTGGCCGCTTTATAATCGTCGATTAATTGTCTAACCGCTTTGGCGCGCAGGTCGTCGCCCGCGAAGTTATGCCACACGGTGATTTTCGCTTTTTCTCCGCCGGCGTTGCCGCTTCCTCCAGCATTGGAAGATTCGTTGGAGCCTCCGCAAGCCGCTGTCAGCAAAGCTAGCATGGTGGTAACGGTAACAATAAGGGTAAGTCGCTTTTTCATATTGAATAATCCCCCTTCATGTAATGTATCCTAAGTATAGTTGTCGCGCTGCGAATGGCGTAGGGGGGAAACTTCAGTCCGACTAGGGTGAAAATTCACATTTGCTCCAAAAAGCTAGGTAGCGCTTCCAATGTACGGAAATCACTGCTTTATCCTTCCCCAACCCACCGACGCGCATTCACCCCGGGCAATGAAACAGCCGCTGGACGCGGCGTCAGCGGCTGTTTCATTTGAATTTTGTGAATGGATGTATTATCCAATCGGTGTATATATAACCTAACACGGTTTTTGACTAACCTTGCCGGAACTGTGACGGAGTGGCCCCCGTGTGACGCTTGAACAGGTGATTAAAGTGCTTCAAGTCCTCGTACCCCACCCGCCTGGCAATTTCGCTAACCTTGGCAGGCGTCTCCCTGAGCAGCTTCGCGGCCCATTCCATTCTGGCCTCCGTCACGTACTCGATATAGGTCTTGCCCGTCTCTTGCTTAAACAGCTTGCTGAAGTAATTGGGATTCATATGAATGGAAGCCGCGACTTGCGACAGCGTCAAGCTCTGGTCGAGATGCTCCCGGATATAGGTCAACGTTCGTTCGATGGAATCGCCGCGCCCACCGCCCAAACGCTTATATTCGGCGACGAGCGCCGTAAGCACGCGGTCCAGCACGGCAGCCGGATGCTCGGCAAGCAGCCGCTCGTTATCCTCCTCCTGCCCGGCGATTCCGGGGGCCGACTGTCCGACCGACTCGGCCGCCCGCTCCAGCCAGCGGAAGCCCGCCACGAGGATGGAACGCAGATACGACGTCACGGTGCCCGGAGTCGCCTCGGGATCTCCGGAGATCGCCGCCAGCGTATCTCCGATCCAAGATTTGATCGCGGCCTCGTCGCCGCCGCGCAGAACGCCGATCAGCCCCGCTTCCTCCTCATGGGAGCACACAGTCCGCATGCCTTTGCGATTTTTGATCTCTTCGTAATCCAGCACGCCAACTCCGCCGAACAACCACCGATAAGCCAGCGTCTGCTCGGCGGTCCGAAGCGAATCGCGCAGACCCGCGAGACCGGATGCCTGCTGGCCGATCGCCGTGAATACGGGGACGTCCGCGACGCGTCCGATCGCATCGATTGCCGCCCGCACCGTCCGGCCGGCCGCCGGCTGACCCGCGCGAAAAAAAATCAGCCAGCCGTTGTTCCAATCCAGTATGGCGCAATTGAGCGAGTCTCTGAGCTTATCTCCGATCAAGCGCAGCGGCCCGCTCAGATGCTCCCGATTATGCATGGACGAGCTCGGGCTAATCATCCACAGCTCCAGCGTCTCCCACTCCGAGCCCAGTCTCAGCTCCGGGTAATGCGACAATACTTCTTCGATCTCCGCTTCCTCGAGCGGATGGGTGCTCCGAAGCAGCTTATCCAGCAGCTTCCATCGGAAGGCCGTCTGATGCGCCTCCCCTTCTTCCACGGCGGCGCGTTTGCTCGCGATCTTGCCGCGCGCCTTCATGACCGCGGACATGATATCGCCCGGCCGGCTCGTCTTGAGCAAATAGTCGCTGATGCCGCTGCGGATGGCTTGCTGGGCGTAGGAGAAGTCGTCATGCCCGGAGAGGACGACGATCTCGATCTCCGGATAGTCGCGTTTGAGCTCGAGGGCCATCTCCAGCCCCGTCATGCCCGTCATCCGAATATCCGTCAGCACGATATCCGGCTTCTCGAGCGGTATGCGCATAAGCGCCTCCTCCGCGGAAGCGGCGGGCGACAGCAGCGAAATGCCGTTCTCCTCCCATTGAATCACCGCGCTAAGTCCCGTGCGGATGATGACCTCGTCGTCCACGATAAGCAGCTTCATTCTCGTTCCCCCTCTCCTTCGAACGGCTTGTCCGGCTTGTCCAGCGGGGCCGAATCGCCGGACTCGTGCGCTTTCTCCCTCTCCTGCTCCCGTTGCTGCTCGCGCAGGGCGTACGACGGCAGAATCTTGAACGTTACCGTCGTGCCGCTCCCTTCCTCGCTGTCGATATGGAGTCCCGATTCCGGTCCGTAATGCAGCAGCAGCCGGTTATGCACGTTGCGCAGCCCGTAGCTGCTGCCTTCCGACGAGGCCCAGGAACCCTCGGCAGACGTTTCCACCAGCCCCGACGCGAGCGCCATGCCCATCCGCTCCCGCAGCTCCTCCAGCCGCGCGGCGTTCATGCCGATGCCGTTATCCTGCACGGCAAACGCGATATTGTCGCCTTCTTCCCACCCGCGGACTAAGATTCGCCCCTTGCCCTCCCGCGTAAGAATGCCGTGGATCATCGCGTTCTCGATGAGCGGCTGCAGCAGCAGCTTAAGCATGCGGCGATCCAGCAGCACCGACGGAATGTCCGCCTCGTATTCGAACTTATCCGGATACCTGATCGTCTGGATATTCACGTAGTTGTCGATATGAAGTATTTCTTGGCTGATCGCGCAGTATTCCTGCCCCTTGTTGAGGCTGAAACGCAGGAAGTCGCTGAGCGAGCCGACCATGTCGGCGATCTTGGCTTCGCCTTTCATCAAGGCCATCCAGTGAACCGACGACAACGTGTTATAGAGAAAATGCGGATTGATCTGCGCCTGGAGCGCCGACATGTCCGCTTCCTTCTTAAGCGCTTCGTTCTGCTTGACCTCGTCCGTCAGCTTGAGGATTCGCGAGCTCATCCGGTTATAGGTAATAATCAGCTGGCCAACCTCGTCGATCGTCGTAACCGGCAGCGTCGGAAGCGGCTCGTCCGGGCTGTAGCGTTTCAGATATTGCGTCAGGCGGGACAAGGGGTTCGTCACCTTCTGAATGAGGAACAGCACGAACGCGATCACGAACAGCATCGACAGACTAACGGCTACGGCCGTAAGCGTCAGGAAATATTCGTTCTCCGCCTTAAACGCCTGCACCGACGTGATGCCTACGAGCTTCCATCCGACGTTCTCCATGGAATAATAGAGCACGGACTTGCGGTCCGAATTGTCGCCGTAGTCGAAGAAGCCCGAACGGCCGTCGAACGGCCCGATGCCGGGATAGAAATGCTCCAGCCCAAGCTGCGTGGAATACCCGTCCGGCCCCGCCAGAATGCGATTATTCTCGTCAAGCAGCAGCACGATGCCTCCGCCTTCGAGCCCCGCTTGCTTGAGATGGTTGGAGATGACGGATTGGAGCAGGCTGATCTTAAGCTTGCCGATGTCGTAATATTTTTGCGTGCTGCGGATGGGCCGCGACATCGTAATGACATCGTTGCGTCCGTCGGAGGTTACCTGAAGATGAACGGACGACCACCATTTGGGAAATACGGAATAATAATTCGGTATGGTTTCCGTAATGTCCAAAAATTCGGACTGGACGACCGACTTAAACGAGACGGCCGGCTTGTCCGCGTTGGACTCGATGATGACGTTGGCGATATAAGGCTTGGAGATCGAAAGCGTCGTCAGCAAATTAATGATGGACGTCTGACGGAGCAAATTGCGCTCGGGCGTCTTGAGATACGTCTGCACGTCGGGATGGCCGATCAGGAACAGCGACTGGTTCTCGACATCGCTGACCATGTTCTCCAGGTACGCGCCGATCTGGCGCAGCGTGTTCATCCCCGAATTTCTGGCCTTCTCCTCCGTCAGTCCAGCCGCGATATTATAGGAGAACAACCCGAGCGACAGCACGGGCACCAATACGGAAATAATAATCAATAACGACAGCTTATGCTTAAGCGAACGCCCGAGCCAGTTCTCCATTGCACGCCTCCGCTCTTCTAGGATGCATTTATGTCAGATAATCTAACATTCCGATAAAATAGTATTTTAACATAGAGGTCGCCGGCAGCGTCAACTCTCCGTGCGGGGTTGCTTACGTTGTGAATGGCTTTGCTCGTTCTGGTTGCGCTTTCACAAGGTTTAGGGTTGGCCGACCTTCGCCGTTTCTATGCGGCGTTGCCCATACATAAAGAGCGCCATTGGCGGATGGCGCTCCTTCCCCTGGCATCCAGCTGGCCCGGCTGCCGCCTGTTGCCTCGCTGGCTGTGTTCGTTGCCTCTCTGCGTTCGCGGCCGGCTATTCCAGCGTGCGTATGAATTCGTCGACATCGCGGTTGGCCTTGAGCTGATTGCACTCGTAGCATGCGCATACGCAGTTGGCCGGCGTCGTATGGCCGCCCTTCGCCCTCGGCAGCTCGTGGTCGATCGTATCGCCGTACTTGCCGCAGAAACGGCACACGTAATTGTCGCGCGTCAGAATAAGCTTGCGGAATTCCTTGTTGCTGTACAAGCGCCGGATCGTCGATCGGTTGACGACGACGGCCGCGCCTTCGCGAACAAGAATCTGAGCAAGCTCCAGCTCGACCTCCTGGTACCAGCGCCGGCCGTTATCCGTCTTGCCGCGCATGCGAATGAAGCCGCTGGCGGTCGTCCGCAAGTAGGACGCGTCGGCCGGATCATGCGTGCTGCGCTTCGGCGGCTCCGCCAGCAGTCTCGGCTGCGCGGCCGGCCGGCGCTTGCGCCCGCGGCCGGGCGGCTTGCGCGCCGCGGACGCGGCGTCGCTAGGCGCCGCCGGAGGCGCGGCTGCGCCGGCAGGCGCGCCGGCCTCGCGAGCGGCTGGCTGCCGCGCGGCGGCGGAGCGCAGCGGCTGCTGCGCGGCGACGGCTGTCGCGTCGCTGGCGCCGGCGTTGGCGGCGCTGGCGTTGACAGCGCGCGCCGCGGCGGGCGCCGACGGCGTGCCTACGCCTGCCGCGGAAGCGCCGGCGCCGGCGCTTGCTGCCGCTGCGCCGCTCGCCGCGCTAGCGCCCTCCGCGCCTGCAGCGCTCGCGGAGCGCCCGCCGCGCTTGCGGCGCGAGCTCCCCGCCGGCGCGCCGCCTGGCGCGTCGGCCGGCGGCTGCGCTTGCGCCGCGGCTTCCGCTCCGGCCGCGGCGGCGACGGCTCGCGCTTCCGCGTGCTTCGCCGCTGCCGCCTGCTGGCCTCGAGCCGCTCCCTTGGCGGGGAGCGCTTCGACGGACTGCCGGCCGCGCCGGCAATCGCGGCACGTGCCGCGCCTGCCTTGGCCGCCTGCCCGGCGGCCGGTTCGGCGCAGGAAATCGCCAAGCGGCTTCATTTCGCCGCATTGGACGCACAGCTTGGCGCTTATATGTTCATGTTGGTTGGGATTCGAATGTTCGGTAGTCATACGTAGAGTATAGCATATAGGGGGAATTTACTAAATGTCCGTGTTGCCTCGGGGAAGGATTTGGGCGCGGGATACCGAATTACTAAGCTCATTAGCGGCTCCGCATGCTTATTCGACTGAATAACCTGTTCGCGCAACGCACGGAATGTCAGGAGAAAGCTCCTTAGTTCCATTAGAATAACCAATGAAGGAAGGTGAAGGGTACGTGGAAGCGCTCGTTCGCATGATGAACGCCCTTGATTATATGGAAACCAGAATGGAAGAGAAGCTGGACATGGAGGACATCGCCAGTAAGGCTTACGTCTCGACTTTTCACTTCCAGCGCATGTTTCACTTCCTGACGGGCATGACGGTAGGCGATTATGTTCGAAAAAGAAAGCTCACGCTCGCGGCGCAGGAGCTGGCGTCTTCGAACGCGAAGGTGCTCGACGTCGCGCTCAAGTACGGCTACGATTCGCCCGAATCGTTCTCCAAGGCGTTCCGCCGCATACACGGTATAACGCCATCGGATGCCCGGCTGCCCGGCGTATCCCTTAAAGCGTTTCCGCGCCTTTCCTTCCATATATCCTTGAAGGGAGATCAAAACATGGATTACAGAATCGAAGACAAAGAAGCGTTCACGATCGTCGGCAAGTCGCTCGCTGTAACTTGCATCGATGGCGAGAACCAAAGAGAAATACCGAAGTTCTGGGGCCGATGCCACCAGGATGGCACAGTCGCCAAGCTGGAGGAGATGGCACCGGGCGAGCTTTGCCTAGGCGTGTGTCTGGACATGAACGCCGAAACGGCTGATTTCAACTATATGATCGCCGTAAAAGCGGACGCCAGCCTAGCTTCCGGGGAGCTCGTCGCACGGGAAGTTCCAGCATTGACCTGGGCGATCTTTACGTCCATCGGTCCGATGCCGGACGCCATCCAGTCGCTATTCGGCCGCATCTTCTCCGAGTGGTTCCCCGCCACGGGCTACGAGCACGCGGGCGGACCGGAGATCGAAGCGTACACGGAAGGCGATACGTCCTCGCCCGACTACCGCTGCGAGGTTTGGATTCCGATTATCAAACAATCGAAATAACCCGGCTTTTCTTGTTCAACGAACGGGCGATGCAAGCATGGGCAGCTTGCACCGCCCGTTTTTTTTCTTTCCGCTTTCGACCATACCCTCTTGTGCATTCCGTCCATTCACTCTGGCGCATCCCCAATTTAATCCGGCAAATTGCCGGACCTCGTCCCTACCTCGTAGGAGGGATCCACATTGTCATACATCAGATGCAAAGTCATGCCCGCTGCAGCGTGGTGCAGAATGTGGCAATGATCCATCCACATCCCCGGATTATCCGCCACGAAGCCGACCTCATAGATCTCGCCTGGAAGCACATTCAACGTATCGGTCATCCAAGGCGTCTTTACCGATTTCCCGTTTTTCTTCAATACCGTCACGTAATGCCCATGAAGATGCATGGGATGCTCGGTAAGGCTTCGATTGACGAAGGTCGTTTTGATGATTTCCCCTTCCTTGACAACCAGGGTCGGCGTGTCGGGATACACCTTTCCGTTAATCGTCCAGAGAAAATGAAAGACCCCGTTATAGAAACCGAATTCATTGCCGAACACCATTCTGAAATGTCGATCAAATGTTGTCGCTTCCGTTACCGCATTTACGACTGGCTTGCCATAGTCGGCGGGGTCGAACCACTTCGCGGCTGGTCTCATGACAGGCTCTGCCTGCCCTTCTTCCAAACTTTCATCCACTCTGAATATGATGCCCGGCTTGGCTGTTTCGGCATAGTTTCCAACCTTCAGGTAAACATCGTGATCCGGCATGGTAAAGACAACATCGCGCCTCCCGCCAGAGCCGATCTGAAACGCTGTATTATCCGATAATACGCCCGGCTCCTGCAGCCGCACGCCGTCTATACCTGTAATCCGATAGCTCGCTCCTTGCAGCAGGTACGTCTCTGACACCATATGGGTGTTGATGATACGAAGCTTGATCGTATCTCCCGGCTGCGCGCTTCTTGTTTGCCATTCATCCTGGCTGCCGATCGCCGTTTTGTAGCCTTGCTCCGTTAACCAAAAATGATTGATTACCGTTACCTCTTCGTCCACCTGTTCCGTATCCTCCACCCTCGGCTCAACGATCAAGGATCCGAACAGCCCTTTATCTACCTGCTCAGAAGCGGCTTGATGGGAGTGAAACCAATACGTGCCCTCCTGACTGGCTCGGAACTTATACGTAAAGGACTGACCCGGTTTAACGACATTTTGTGTCATTCCCGGCACGCCGTCCATCGCATTCGGCACATGATAGCCGTGCCAATGAATGGTGACTCCCCTTTCTATATCCTTGTTCATCAGCTTTACCTCCACCATATCGTCCTGACGCACGCGGATTTCCGGGGCGATCTGTCCGTTGTACGTCCAAGCCTGAATTCGCTCGCCCGAGGAGAGCTGAACCTCCTTCTGCTCTGCTACAAGTTCAAAGGTAACATCCGCCGGAGCTGATATATCGCCAGTCAATGCGGCAACCTCCACTCGCGAGGCTTGCCCATGCTGACCATGATGATGATGATGTCCGAAAGAGCTGGAACGGTGCGCTGTAGCAGTCCCGCCCCCTTCATCCAGCGTGTGGTGATTCATCATATCGGATGCCTCCGGCAAACGCGAGGACGCGCTTCCGGCTCCTATATAGATAATGAGAACAACGACCCCGGCTCCTACCGTCAACACCGTTGTCACGAGGGCTGACCTCAGTCTTCTCCGGAAAGAAGGCAGTGCGGAAGGGTTGTTCTGGTACGCTTGATAACTGCGCAGAATGAACAGTCCGGGGACAAACAGAATCAGCAGCGCCAGAAGAGGACGCAGAGCCGCTTCGAACAGGTCAGGCATAACCGGTTGCGCAAACAGACTGTTGATCAGAGCGATGCCCGAGGACACGGCGGCGGCATGGACAGACAGAATAAACCGGGGATGGGCCGTCTTCACGAAGAGGTCCTCCGGAAGCTCCCCTCTGCGGGATGTATCCATTCCACGGAGAGTTTTTAAGATGTACCTGGCAGCAGCCCAATGACTCAGCAGCATGATTGGAACGACGGCCTTAACCGTTCCCTCTACAAAATACCAGCCCCCCGCCAGACCCCACATCAACAGGAACAGACCCCAGATCAGGCCAATCGCCAGTCCCGTATAAATCAGCCACCGAAGCGTCTTGACCCTTTTATTCAGGCGCTTCAGATCTCTGGTATAGGGAATAGCCGAAGCAGCCAACCCCGCCATTACCCACACGACCAGGAGAACCGCCGGCAGCACGATGCCGGCATACCATTCTTGCATGAACTCAGCCTCGCTCTCTCTTATTTTTTACTCAGCCGTAAGCTGTTCGCTTGGACGATAGACCTTCAAAAAACCAACAAAGATCATAATGGAGCCGGCTGCATTGCACAGGACGCGGAACCAGTGAACCAGAATAAACTCGTCATAGACCTGCTTCAAATACGGGGCAGAATGGATGGCCGGACCCTCGATAAACATGATTTCATTGCGCGGCCATTCCCATACAATAGAAGCGGCGCCTTCCGCGAACATGAGCAGCACGCTGACGATAATCCAATACCTAGCTTGTTTATATTTCCAGCCAAACACAATGGCCAGCACTCCCGTCAACCAGCTTATAAAGCCAAGGGGCGGGAAATAGGTATGCGGGCTGGCCACCTTCATGAAATCCATCGCCGTGTTAAGCGAATTCGGAATATCATAAAAAATGTTGGGGTACACCATAAAGGTGTTCATCAGGATAGAGCCAAGGATGATCCACTGCACCCACAGATGCGAGAGGACGGAAGCAACGCTAAGGATTCTTTTCATATCATTATTCCTCCTTGAGATTGGGAATGGGATTTGGATTGGATCGAGATACGCTTGCTTGACCTTTTCTATCCTATCCTGCAATCCTTAATGAAAAATGCCTCAATTCTTAAGCGTTTCTTAAATGAAAAAAAGCCTCGGGCCGGATAAAGGCTCGAGGCTGACAATTATTCTTTTTTAAAGCGGTAGCCCACTCCCCAAATGGTTTCGATATGGACGGGGTCGGAGGGATCGTCTTCGATTTTCTCGCGTATTTTGCGGACATGCACGGTAATCGTGGAGTGATCGCCTATGGAATCGGCCGACCAGATACGCTCGAACAGATGCTCCTTGCTGAATACGATATTGGGATGAGCCGCCAGGAACGCAAGCAAATCAAATTCCTTGGCCGTCAGGCTGCACTCCGCACCGTTAACAAATACGCGGCGGGAGCGCGTGTCTATAACCAGCTCCCTGCTCTTAATGACATGGTCATCGCCGTCCCGCTGAACCAGGCGGTTATACCTTGCGATATGCGCTTTAATTCTGGCCACCAGCTCGCTGGGGTTAAACGGCTTTTCAATATAGTCGTCCGCGCCGCGATCGAAGCCTCTTATCTTGTCAATATCATCCTTCTTGGCCGTTACGATAAGGATGGGCACGTCCAGATGCTGTCTCAGCCGCTTGCAGAGGTCAAGCCCGTTAATCCCCGGCAGCATGAGATCCAGCAGGATAAGATCATAGGGATGGGCGAGCGCCTTCTGAAGACCTTCTTCTCCCGTAGTCGCAATTTCGCTCTCCATGCCGTAGGACTCCAAGTAATCCCGCTCCAGCTCCGCAATATGCAGCTCATCTTCAATAATCAGTACCTTCGGCATTCTGTGCTGCTCCCCCGTCCCATTTGTTTAGGCAAAAGAAAACGGTCGTCCCGACCCCGACTTCGCTAGCCGCTCCCATATGTCCGCCCTGCGCCTCAATGATTTGCTTGGCGATGGACATTCCCAGTCCGCTCCCGCCTGTCGAGGAATTGCGGGCAGCATCCTCGCGGTAGAAGCTGTCAAAAATAAACGGCAGCGCATCGGACGTTATTCCTTTACCGTTGTCTTCTATTTCGACCTTTACTTGATGCCCCTCTGAGATTAATCTCATTTCAATCGTCTTGACTTCCTTCTCCATATATTTCAGGCTATTCTGAATGATATTCTCTACCACCCGCCTTAACTGATCGCGATCCGCCTGAACGATATAAGTTTCTTCCGTATTGTGCGTATAGATGACTCGGCCCCCCTCCTGCTCCAGCGTGTAGCTCAGCTCCTCTGCGTAATCGGCCATAAAGGCTCGCAGATCCACTGCCTCAAGCACCATCGGCACTCGCTTCAGCTCCAGCTTGGAGTACAGAAACAGTTCATTGATCCTCTTCTCCATGGCATTCGCATGAAGATGGATAATTTTCGCATAATGCTGCACCTTCTCCGGAGATTGGGCAACGCCATCTATAATTCCGCGCGAATACCCCTGGATGGAGGTCATCGGCGTACGCAGATCATGCGAAATGCTGGCGATCAGCTCCTTGCGATTCTCCTCGTAGCTCATTTGCAGCTGCTTGGCTTCCAGGAGCCTGTTGCGCATTTCCTCGAACATGACCGCCAGCTCTCCGATCTCATCCTTGCCGGTCTTCGCAAGCGAGAAGTCCAAATTTCCTTCCGTAATTTCCTTGGCCGCCTGCATGAGCATCCGGACCGGCTTCAGAATGCTTCTGGATACCAAATAAGTGATAAGTCCATTCGAAACGGTAATCGCGAGCAGCAGGCCCGTCACCCGAATCGTCGTAAAGAGCTCCATAGCCGCTTCCTCATGCCCGCGGCCTAAGACATAGAAGAGAACATAGCCCGCAATCACTTCAATTAGAAGAAACAAGAGAAACGGGATCGCGATCATGGCAATATTGGAGAGTATTAATCGTTTCTTAATCGACATCGAGCACCGCCTGCAGCCATCAACAAGTGATTTATTTTGGACCTATTACGACTTCGTCATCATAGCCCTGAATCCTTTAAACAAAGAAGCTTTGTTCAATGGAGCGAACAAAGCCTCGAAAGCTGATCGGTTCAGTTCAAATCGCACAGGTTTCGCACAATTGGTTCCCTAGTTAACGGCTACTCCCGTATATATCGTTTGTCCTTGAGAAACAGCCGCCAGAATAAATAAAAGCCGGGCGCAAGCACTGCAATCCCGATGCTGTACGAGATGAGCAGCGAGCGGAAGCTGGACAAATTCGTAACCGCATCCTCGATTCGGAGATACGGGTAGATGAGGTAAGGAAGATGCGCGGCCCCGTAGCCGATGCTGGCAAGCAAATATTGACCGATGATAAAGGTGACCGCCAGACGCGGGCGGCCGGGCGCTTGCGGCTTATGCCGCTTCAACAGAAATCCGTAGCCGATGGCAAAGGAGAGAACGGAGGCCATAAACCACGGCCATTGCTCGCCTATTCGGCTGACGATCCACTCCGCTTCAGGGGCCATGGTGTAGGTAGCCATTACTCCCGTCAACAGCGTGAGGGGACCCAGTACCAAAGCTGCTTTCCGATAGGTGCGATAGGTCTGGTATTCCTCCGCTTCGTGCGCATAGTCCGATAGAAAGAGCGCAGCCAGAAACAGCTCCGACGAAATCCCGAAGGCCAGATGCGCGTATTCGGTTGGCGATCGGAGCAGCTTGCCGAACAACAAATTCGGCTCTCCAGCTCCCGTTAGCTCGACAAAACCGCCTAATGAGATCGGCAATACACTAAGCAGCAAGCCCGGAATAAGCACGCCCGTCAGTCCGGAGATCCACTTCAGCAGGCGCCCGAACCGTTCCGTTGAGTAGCTGTATACCATAAAGCTGCTTCGAATCGTCAGCAGAATAAGCACCAGACTTACAGGTACGAGCAGGATCGTGCCGAACCAATACGCCCCTTTGGGAAAGAAGCCGACCAGCGCAACGGCGATCAGCACAAGAAAGACATTGGTGACCTCCCATGATGGAGACAAATAACGGTTGGCGATCTGTGCGGCGCGCGTTCCCGATTTGCGGTCGAACACCAGCGCCCAGAAGCCCGCGCCAAAGTCCACAGAGCCAAGGATGGCGTAAGCGAATATGAATGCCCACAGAATCGCGATGGCAAAGACGGCGTAATTCATATCCATGACTCCTCAGCCCCCTTCCACGGTCATCAGCTCGCGGCCGACCGGTCTTTTGCGGAAATAAAACCGCATGACAAAGATCGTAATCAGCATGAGCAGCGCGTAGAGACCGAGAAACAACGCAAACAGGATGCCGATATTTTGCGAACGGGTGGCGGCGTCCGCCGTTAGCTGCACCCCGCTAATGACCCAAGGCTGCCGCCCCGTGCAGCTGAAGATCCAGCCGCTTTCGATGCCGATTAGCGCTGCCGGACCAGCCGGAAGCAGCGCCGCCAGCAGCCATTTCGGCAGCTGCCTCTTGCGAATAAACCGGATAAACACCGCCAGTGCGGACAACCCCAGCAGAACGCTCCCTATGATGACCATGACATTAAACAACGTGTGGACATAGAGCGGAGGCCACAGCTCCCTTGGGAAGTCATTCAAACCTTTTACCACCCCGTCGAACCTGTCCGTCGCCAGGAAGCTAAGCGCCCAAGGGACCTCGATGCCTCCAACGACACGCTGCTCTTCCATGCTCGTTCTACCGAAGATCTCCAGCGGCGCGTAAGCCTGCGTCTCGAACAGCCCTTCCGCCGCCGCGAGCTTGAGCGGCAAATAATGATGCAGCATCTGCGCCGTATAGTGTCCGTTCACCGCCGTCGCGAGCGAGCAGACCAGACCCACGCCCATCGTAAGCTGCAGACATTTGCGGTGATAGTCCCGTTCCCGCTCGGGGAGGTTGCGTCTCAGCAGCTTGTAAGCCGCAATGGAGCCAATGCAGAAGGCTCCCGTCATATAAGCGGATGCTACGACATGAATCGCGGTCACGGCAAAGCTGGGATTGAAGATCGCCGCCATCTGGCTGACGTCGACAACGGCGCCGTCCTGAATTCGGAAGCCCGCAGGCGTGTTCATCCAGGCGTGCACGTTCGTAATCAGCACGGCCGATGCGGATGCCCCGAGCGCAACCATGATGACGCTGATGATTCGCAGCCTTCGGGACAAGCGATCTGCCGCGTAGATATAAATGGACATGAATAGAGCTTCGAGAAAAAAAGCCCATAGCTCGATCTGGAAGGGCACAGCGATAACTTGTCCCACAATTTCCATAAACCCGGGCCAGAGCAGCGACAGCATGACGCCGACGATCGTGCCCGAAGGAATGGCTACCCCAAGCAAGATGGCCTGGGCCTTCGTCCACCGCTTAGCCATGACGGAATAATCCCTGTTCTTGGTCACGCCCGCCATCACTTCCGCAAATACGATCATGAGAGGCACCCCGACGCCAAGGGTGGCGAAAATAATATGAAACGCCATCGAGGTCCCGAACAGAGCTCTTGCAAGCACGACACTATCCAACTTCCAGCACCTTCCTCGTTTTCAATATGAGGGTAGTATAACAATGGATGCTGGAAATTATGTGCAGCATGCCGCTCGAGCTCACGAACGTTAACATCGCTATTTATAGCGGATTTCTACACTTTTTAAATAAACGTCCTCGTATCCCTATTGCGCCCGAACTTGTAAGCCGCGGCCAGCGAGAAGGTGAGCGCGAACGCCAGCAGCGTGAGTCCGTGGACGGCAATCGTCGCTCCGGTTGCCCCGGCTTGCAGCTGGTCGATCGTCTCGAGCAGCCAACGCTGCGGCAGCAAATCCGCTACCGCCCGGAGCGGCGATGGCAGTGCCTCGACCGGAAACATGCACCCGGCAAGGAGGCAGCTCGGGATGATCAGCATGTTCTGCAGCGCCGACGCGTACATCGCATTCCTCGAGAATGCTACAATCAGCAGCGACAAGCCGATAGCCACCCATGCGAACAGGAACAGCGCGAGCGCCAGCTGCCAGAGCGGGATGCCGGGATCGATGCCGAAGCCGAGCGACATGACCGCCAGCACGACGGCGACCTTCAGCATCATGAGCAGCAGATTGGCCGCGACGTTCGAGGCCACGTACGCTCTCGAAGAAGCCGGCGAAGCAAGCAGCCGGTAATACGTCCGGTTCTCCCGTTCTTTGATCATAAAAGCCGACAGATTAACGGCGGAAAACATCATGAACACGATCAAATAACCGATCGAGCCGTTGGTCATATCCCGCTGGGCGGAACGGTCCTCTACCTCCGCCGCGGACCATTCGTAGCCGCCAAGACCCGCATCGTTATACCGCGCATACCGTTCATCAAACGCCGCGGCATCCCCCGGAGCCGCGGCCGCGATTGTCGTCAAGCTCTCCATATACAGAGCCAGCATTTCCTTAACGTACGGCGCTGCTCCCGCGCCTTCCAGAGCGAGCAGCTCCGCTTCCGCGCCGGAGCGTCCTTCTTTAACCGCCATCGAGAACCCTTGCGGAATGACGAGCGCCGCATCCAGCTCGCCCGACAATACGCCCTCCTCCGCCTCCTCCTCTCGCTGCACAAGGCTCACTTCTAACGATCCAACTCCCTCCAGATAGGAAGCCACCCCCGAGGCAACCCGCTCGCCGCCATCCAGATTGGCGATGCCGACGCGGAGCGCGGAGCTTTGATCGCCGCCGTACGTCAGATAGGCAATGACGATGCCGAGAATCGGCGCGACCATGTAGACCAGCAAGCTTTTATAATTTCGACGCATCGACAGCAGCGTTTTTCGCAGCAGCCAAATGGAATCCCTCATCTACAACCCTTCCTTTCTGCGCATCAACAAGATCGCAATCGCCAGAAACAGCACGGAAAATCCCGCATTGAGCACTATCGCTTCCGCAGCCGCCGAAAGACCTTTCCCCGCGCCTCCGTAAATAACAGCGATAATGGCATCGTTAGTCCAGTCCAGCGGGGAAAACCGCGACAGCACGCTGACGAAATCGCCATTATCCTCCACTTGGTAATAGGAGCCCCCAAAAAGCGCCGCAAGCTGAATAATCGTCATAATGACGGCGCCTGCCGCTTTGCCTTTGAACAAATAGCTTGCTCCCAGCCCCAGACTGATGGCGAACAGGATCTGCGAGAACAGCACCAGCAGCGACATTCCCATGGCGCCGGCATCCCCCCAGTTGGCTCCGTACATATATTTGCTGATGAGTACGACTACGAGGGTAAACAGCGAGTTAATGAGCAGCGAACCCGCTATCTTTCCCGCAAAAATCTCCGCCTTCGTCACCGGAGCGACCAGCAGCCGTTTCGCCGTATGGCGAACGCGTTCGTTCTCGAATAGAAGGCCCGCCGTCGCGGCGCTGTACATGATGATCATGGTCGTCACGGCAACCGCGTAATAGTCGATGGCGTTCGGCTTGAGCGGTGCCTGCAGCGCTCTCTCCTTCACATGGCTGGTCGCAACGGGCGGCCCTTCCGCGGTTAAGCCGTCAGGAAACGCATGCTCCAGCTTGCGATGCTCCGCATAGGCCGACAGCAGGCCCTGCACGATGCCGTTCTCGACGCCGGCACGGCTGTTGCCTTCATAACGAATGCTCTTCTCGCCAAACGACACATGCCCCGCATACTCCCCGTCCCCTACCGCGCGCAGCGCATCCCTTTCGCCGGACTTCGCCTCCTCGAGCATGACCATCCCCTCCGACCGGCCGTCAAGCCACTGCTTCAACCGTTCGGCTTCCTCCTGTCCCCCATCCCCGTCGACGTCAACCGAGTAGATGACGCGAATGCCTTCCACCGCCTTGCTGCCGTTAAAGTTGCCTGACAGCACCGTCCCGAGAATAAGCATAAGCAGCACGGGCGTCGCCAGCATGAAGATAAGCATCGCCGCGTTCTGCGACGTCCTCCATTCCTTCCAAGCAATCAACCAAACGTTCATTAAGTCCCCCTCCTTTCTTCACGCATCCTCATTCGTCCCTCAAACTTCGGCCCGTAAGCGTCAGAAACACCGTCTCCAAACTCGGCTGCCTCTCGTCCACCGCACGGATTTCCATTCCGCTCTCCAGCAAAACCTGCAAAATGCGGTTCAAATTGCCCACCTCGGCGTCCGACTCCACCTTAATCGCCCGTGCTTCGGCGTCCGCGGCAACCGATCTTACGCCCGCGATCGCGCGGAGCTTCTCTTCGTTTAGCCCATCCATGGAGCGGAGCTCGATCATCAACGTCTTCCGATCGGTAATGATCGACTTCAGCTGCGCATTCGTGCCTTCGGCGATCACCTTGCCGTGGTCGACAATGGCGATGCGCGTGCATAGCTCCTCCACTTCTTCCATGTAGTGGCTCGTATACACGATCGTACAGCCCATCTCGTTGAGCTTTCGTACCGAGTTCAAAATATAGCTCCGCGACTGGGGATCGATCCCCACCGTCGGTTCGTCCATCATGATCAGCTTGGGCCGATGCGCGATCGCGCAAGCGATGTTAAGCCTCCGCTTCATGCCGCCGGAGAAATTGCGGGGGGAGCTGCGATGTTTGTCGTCGAGTCCGGCGAACGCCAGCGCTTCTTCCGTCCGCGACCTCAGCTCCGCCCCTCTGAGCCCGTACAGCCCGGCGAAAAAACGCACGTTCTCATACGCGGTCATATCCTCGTAGATGGCGATTTCCTGCGGAACCATGCCGATGTTCGACTTCGCGAACCGGCCGTTCTTCGAGATATTGCGCCCTAACAGCTCGATCTCGCCTTTCGTCGGCTAGATGAGACCGGCGATCATGTGGATGGCCGTGCTTTTGCCCGCTCCGTTCGCGCCAAGCAGACCAAAGATCTCGCCTTCCCTTATCGTCAGCGACAGTCCGTCGACCGCCGCGAAATCCCCGAACGTTTTGGTCAGTCCTTTCAATTCAAGCACCGTGTTCATGTCCGTTCCCTCCCGTTTCCTTGTTTTCCATACTCTCATGGTACAAAAAAAGACGAACCGCGCGGAAGTGCGCAAGTTCATCTTTTGGCATGAGAAATCTCATGGTTTGATTGGAAATTTCTCCGGGATGCGACGCTGATATCGCACACTTTTGTGCTACATTCGTCGCGCGGCTTCCAGCTTTCACGGTTTCTCGCACGGAAGAAGCGTCGTGACGGAGAAGCCGGCCGAACCGTCCACGATCACTTTGCCGCCCGCGGTAGCCGCTCGTTCCTCCATCCCGGCGATGCCGAGACCTTTGATCACTTTGGAGGCCCCCGCTCCGTTATCCGCGACGCGGGTCTTGATCATCGTGTTCAGCACTTCGATATGGATCGACACCGAGGTCGCCTTGGCGTACTTGGCCGTATTGGTCAGCGCCTCCGTCACGTTCTGGTGAATGATGCGCCAGTGGAGCGGCTCGATCCGTTCGATCGCGCCTTCGAAGGTAAGCACCGCCCGCAGACCGCGCGTCGCCCCGAATTCGTCGATGAACAGCCGGAGGCGGTTCAATCCCAGCTGCTCGGCGAGCGGCTTTGTGTCGCGCAGCACCTTGCGGATGTTGTCGATGCCGTCCTTGGAGATCGCGATGGCGTTCTGCAGCAGCTCCGCGGAGCGCATCGGGTCGGCGGCTTGCAGGCGCTTGGCCGCTTCCATCTGGATGAGCGCACCCGTCATGGAGTGTCCGATCTTGTCGTGAATATCCTGCGAGAGCCGGTTGCGCTCCTCCAGCTTGAACGTGTACTCCGACTGCCTGATGTACTCGTTGTTGTCGATCAAGCTTTGGGCCAGCCGATTGTTCTCCTCGCGCAACGACTCGATGGTTTCCTTGGCGGAGGCAATCTTGCGAAGGTGCGCTTCGTGCAACAGATGAAACAACAGGCCGAGCGCCGCGATCAGCCCGTATGACAGTCGCACATCGTCCGGCAGCGCGAACAGCGGCGCCACAGCCAGCGCATATAGCGGTGCCGGCCGGTACGGCAGCGAGGCCGCCATGCCGTACAACGATATAGGCAATAGCAGCGCCATAATCGGCTCCACGAATACGGCCGCTGCCGCTAGGAATAGCACGGTCAACGCTTGCGCGACCGTCCGCCAGACGGCGCCGCGCAAGATGTGGACCAGCAAATCCAAGCAAACGTACAACAGCAGCGCGATCGTCTCCCACGCGGAGCGGCTTTCGTCGTAGGACGCGATAACCGCGTATAGCAGCAGGACAAGCTTAAAGCCGATAAGCCATGAATCGGTGCGGGGACCACTCTCCATCAGCGGCGTCCCTCTCCGGTCAAATAATAGATCGCGATTTGCGTCCGGTGTTCGAGCCCCGTTTTGCCCAGGATGGACGTAATGTGGTTGGCTACCGTGCCTTCGGAGAGGAAGGCCTGTTTGGCGACTTCCTTGTTGGACAGCCCTTTGGCGATCAGGGACATAATCTCCAGCTCTCTTGCGGTAAAGAGCTTCCGGTCGACACGGGCTCCCGCCTCCGTTTGTGCAGGCATCTTCATTGCGCCATCGCGCTCCGTCAGCAGCCCCGCGGCCAGTTTATCCATTACAACGTCCTGGAGCACGTGATGCCCGTTATGCACCGTGCGAATCGCGTCGCGAATCTCTTCGGGATCGTTATTTTTGAGCAGATATCCCTTAGCCCCGTTCCGCACCGCCTCCGCGATAAAGCGGTCGTCGTCGAACGTCGTCAGGATGAGCACCTTTGTACGCGTCCCACGGGTAATATGCCCCGCCGCCTCCACGCCGCTCATATTCGGCATCTGCACGTCGAGCAAGGCGACGTCCACTTCGTTCGCCGCGCAGTAGGCCACGGCCTCCGCCCCGTCCTGCACCGTCGCCAACACCTCGAAATCATCGAACGTGGACAGGATGATCTTCATCCCTTCCCGGATGAACGAATTATCGTCGGCTATCAATACGGAAATTTTCAAAGCCTTTGCCTCCCCATCCACAACAGCTTCTCCGGTCAAGGTGAAATGGCCTATTTAGCATAACGTTCTATGACTTCGATGTGTTTTTTCGCAATTTGATTTCTTCTTTGGTTTATCGACAACTTCCCGATTCTCGTTAAGCACGAACCCGCACCCCCAAATGTATTACTTTGACACTAACAAAAGAAATACTTTCAAACAAGGTGTAACTGCAGATTCCGCGGCAAAAAACCTATGTATTCTATTGCAATAAAAAAACCGCCCGGAATCCCTTAAGAGGATCCGAGCGGTTGTCTTTCGTATATGGCTTGTCCGATTAAGCTTTGTTGGAAGAACCGAACTCGCGGATCTTGCCGATAACCGTTTGTTTGATCGCTTCACGGCCTGGGCCGATGAATTTGCGCGGATCGTAAACTTCGCCGTCGGCAGCCAGAACTTTGCGAACGGCAGCCGTGAACTCCATTTGGTTCTCGGTGTTTACGTTGATCTTAGCCGTGCCGAGCGAGATGGAGCGTTTGATATGCTCCGTCGGGATTCCTGTGCCGCCATGAAGAACGAGCGGAATCTTGATCGTTTGGCAAATCTCTTCCATTTCCTTGAAGCCCAAGTTCGGCTCGCCTTTGTAAGGGCCGTGTACGGAGCCCAGTGCGGGAGCGAGGCAGTCGATGCCTGTTTGTTGAACCAGCTCGAAGCACTCCTTCGGATCCGCGTAGATTACGCCGTCAGCGATTACGTCGTCTTCTTGTCCGCCAACTACGCCCAGCTCGGCTTCGACGGAAACGCCTTTGGAATGCGCGTATTCAACGACTTTTTTGGTCGTTTCTACGTTCTCTTCGAACGGGTGGTGGGACGCGTCGATCATGACGGAAGTGAAGCCCGCGTCGATCGCGGCTTTACATTTATCGAAGCTGGAGCCGTGGTCGAGGTGAATCGCGACCGGCACCGTAATTTTGGATTCTTCGATCAGCGCTTTGACGATGGATGTAACGACCTTGAAGCCGCCCATATATTTAGCTGCTCCTTCGGATACGCCGAGGATGACCGGGGACTTCTCGGATTCTGCGGCGTCGAGGATCGCTTGCGTCCACTCGAGGTTGTTGATGTTGAACTGACCTACCGCGTAACCTTCTTTGAGTGCTTTGTTAAGCATGTCCTTCATTGATTCCAATGCCATTGTTGATTGCCTCCTACTGTTTATTCTTAATTCTATGGTATTGCCGCGGTTCCAGGGTAGAATCGCGGTCTGCGGGATTCAACCTTCAATCCCCTATCGCCTTGTATCTCAATTCTTTATTATACATGATCTTAGCAGATTTAGCCGGGTTTCGCACAAATTTTGTCGCAAAATCGGTTGTAAGCGCTATATCGAAACCCGCACTTATTCTTTAGGAAAAATAAGTAAATGTTAAACCTTTCTTAATAAGCCGTAAAACAATAGCGTGTATATTGTTAAAGTCAATTCGTTTCAGTTGCTGCGCTTGGATATCACGCTCGACTCGCCAACGCGACAACCAATCATGCGGAGAGGAGTAGCACGATTCCATGTTCATTATCCGTACCAGCTTCAAGTCGCTTATTCGGCAACCCTTGATCACAACGTTGCTACTCATTAGCATGACCGTCATGACTTTATCGCTGCTAGTCGCCATGTCGGTTCTGAACGCGGAATGGCAGCTCCCTCTCTCTATTCCTGAAATTCTACCGATAACTAGGCTGGCCGGCGGAAAGTCAAAAACCCTCCCGACCGATCTGGTCGAGAGGGTTCCATCCATCACATTATTATTTGGGGTTTGGTCGCATATTGCTACTATCGCACCCGAATCTCGCCGTCGTACGAAGCGATGACGCCGTACAGGTCGGGACGGCGGTCGCGGAAGATGCCCCACTCGATGCGCTGAATCTCCAGCTGGTCGAGATCGAATTCGGCGACGAGCACCGTTTCCTCGTCGCGTCCGGCTTCGGCGACCAGGTTGCCCTGCGGGCCCGCGATGAACGAGGAGCCGTAGAAGTTGATCGTGGAGTCTTCGTCACCTTCCTCGCCGATGCGGTTGGACGCGATGACAGGCATGAGGTTGCAGGCCGCATGGCCTCTCATGCACATTTGCCAGTGGTCCTTGGAATCGATCGTGCCGTCCTGCGGCTCGGAGCCGATCGCGGTCGGGTAGAACAGGAGCTCCGCGCCCATAAGCGCCATGCTGCGGGCCGCTTCCGGATACCATTGGTCCCAGCAGACGCCGATGCCGATTTTGGCGTAACGCGTCTTCCAGACCTTAAAGCCCGTGTCCCCGGGGTTAAAATAAAACTTTTCTTCATACCCCGGACCGTCCGGGATATGGCTCTTGCGGTATTTGCCAAGCACCTCGCCGTCGGCGTCGATGACCGCGAGCGAATTGTAGCGGGCGTAGTTCTTTTTCTCGTAGAAGCTGATCGGAAGCACGACGTTCAATTCCTTCGCGATGCCGCGGAAGTGGTTGATCGCTTTGTTCTCTTCCAGCTCCGTCGCGTAGACGTAGTAATCCGCCTTCTCCTTCTGGCAGAAATACGGAGTTTCGAACAGCTCCTGCAGCAGGATGATTTGCGCGCCTTGCGCCGCCGCCTCGCGCACCAGCTTCTCGGCGTTTCGGATATTCTCTTCTATATTGGACGTGCAGCTCATTTGGGTGGCCGCTACTTTAACGGTTCTCATGTTCAGGGTCAACCTCCTTTGGTTCTGTTAAGACCGGCGAGCCGGCATTTGCTGCGTCGTGCAGTGGACGTTGCCGCCCTCGCGAATGACGGCCATGCCGTCGATCGCGCGAATCCGGCGATCAGGGAACGCCGCTTGAAGCTTCTCGATCGCTTTGCGGTCCGTCTCCTCCGCGGCGCCGCCGAACACCGGCAGGATGATGCCGCCGTTGACGAAGTAGAAATTGAGGTAGCTCAAGGTGAGGCGAGTCTCTTCGTACTCTGCGTACGGAGGCTGCTCGATCTCGATAATCTCTAGCTTGCGCCCTCGCGCGTCCACCGCTTCGCTCAGTATACGGCGATTCTCCTGCGTGATCGCGTAGTTGTCGTCGGAGGGATCGTCGCATACTTGCAGAATGACGACGCCCGGCGCCGCGAAGCAGGCGATGTTGTCGACATGGCCGTCCGTTTCGTCGCCGCTCAGTCCGCGCTTCAGCCAGATGATGCTCTCGACGTTGACGAACTCCTTCACGCAACCTTCGATTTCCTCGCGGCTCAGCTCGGGATTCCGGTTCGTATTAAGCAGGCATTCTTCCGTCGTCAGCAGCGTGCCCTCGCCATCCGTGTGGATGGAGCCGCCCTCCATGACGATCGGGGCGTCGAATTGCTTCACGCCGACATGCTTCAAGATTTGCGGAGCGACGGCATCGTCCAGATCCCATGGGGAATACTTGCCGCCCCAAGCGTTGAACTTCCAGTTGACGCCCGCGAGCTCGCCGTCCTCGCCCACTACGAACGTTGGGCCGTTGTCGCGCAGCCAAGCGTCGTTATGCTCGACCGGTAGGCATTCCACGGTCTCGTTGCCCGCGAAAATGGCACTCACCGTCTCCAAATCCTCGGGATTCACGACGACCGTGATCGGCTCGAATTCCGCGATGGCGTTCACCAGCTCGGCGTAGCCGGCGCTCACTTGCTCGTGATGCTCGGGGTAGACCATCGAGGCTTGTACCGGCCACGATATAAACGTACGCTCATGCTCCGTCCATTCGGCCGGCATTTTATAATTAAGTTGTTTTGGATTCATATCGCAATCGTTCCCCCATTATCTTAGCGCCAAGCGCAAAGTGCTTCAGACGTGCCTTGCCGCCTAAACCATCCTTATCATATAACAAAACAACCTTGGGCTCAATTCCAATAAGAAGGCGGGATTTCCATGATTAAAAAAACGCTTCTATTCTCCATTGTTTTCGTCGCTACCGTCACGCTTACGATTGTCGGCGCAACCGCCCTCTACAAAGACAACAGCACGTTGTTCGACCAATTTCGCGGCTTCTCGGTCACCATCGACAATCAATCGGATTTCGAGCTCTCCGTCATCGAAGCCGGCATTCTGCATAGCGACTCCGAGGGCAACGTCGTGGAAGGCGCGTCGAAGTCGCCCGTCGGCAAGACGCTCGCAGGCGGCAAGCGGCTTACGGTCAAGCCCGAGCTGAGCATCTCCGGCGAAGGCGGAATTTATTTAAAAATGACAGATGCGGACGGAGAGACGGTGACGCACGTCGTGTGCTCGTATACGGAATCTTTGTCGGGGAAAACCGAAGTCACTGTAACAAATGACGACGTGGAGATCGAGCAGAATTGCAACTAACGATTAGGATCGAGGACTGACGCGACCACCATTATAGACCAAAGTTGTGCTTCATACGGCGGGTCGAGTGTCTGCGTCCACCATCCGCTTCGGACGCAAAACGTCAAAACCCGCGACATCGCCTGTCGCGGGTTCCAATCGAGAGCCGGCTACAGGACCGTCTGCTGACGATCCGCCGCAAAGCGCACTTCGCCCAATATCCGATCCGCGAATCGCGAGCCCATCAGCTTATAGCCTTCCGCGTCGGGATGCAGGCCATCCGGCAAGAAGCCGGCGTCGGCCTCGCCGAACCATTCTCTTCCGTCTCGGTACGTCAAGAAGCGATCGCCGTGACGCCGCAAGATGTCCGCCGCCTCCGCCACTTGGTTTCGGTAATCCTCGACGGTCATGCCGAGGAGATTCGGCTTGGTCTCCCGATCGGTCGAATAGATAGGAGAAACCAAGATGATCGGTGTCTCTGCATGCTTCTCCCGAATCGTCTTCACGAGACCGATCACGGCGGGCAGGAACGTGCGCGCGCTAAGCGTATTCGCGCCATGTACGTTGATGCCGACGCATAGAGTAATGAGATCGGCCGGCAGATCGCGGATCATGCGGGCGACCATGGGCTCCAGCGCGCAATTGCCGGAGAAGCCGAGGCAGGTCAAGTTCGCTTCCAGCGCCTTGGCGGCAATAGCCGGCCACGTCAGCGTCGGGCTGGTCGCCGAGCCGCACACCGTGATGGAGCTGCCGTACGTGACCCACTTCGGCCGGTCGTCGCCCGGCCCGGGGACCGCCGTCGCTTCGGGCTCCAGCTCCAGCCCGGCAATCGTCATGTGACCGCGCTGCGGCAGCCATATCTCCACGTTTTTGAGGCCGGCAGGCAGTCCTCTCCACTCCGCCGAATTCGAGCCTGCCGGCAAGTCTACGGTGCCGAACAGCTCGCCGTCGATGACGCAATCGATCCGCAGATCGAGATCGACTTCCCGGAATCGGAGCGAGATCGCGCCGGAGTCCGTGCGGAACCGCAGCCGTATGCCCGCGCAGATGCCCGCTTGTCCGTCAATGCCGTTAGGCGGGTACAGCTCGTATTCTTCGTGCCGAATGCGCCAAGGCTTGACGCCATCCTCCCTCTCCTCTACCGATACCGCACCCGCGAACCATTGCTCCGTTAATCTGATCAACCGAATCTCCCCTTTCAACTCATTGAATAAAGTAAAGTATAACGCGCCTGTTCTTGGTATGCCTGTATGAAAATGATTGAAAGCGTGATGTTTTTCAGCAGCTTTGCCTAATCCGGAGTATGGGATGGAGCGGCCTCGCAGAGGGCATGTCGGCAAGAAGGCGGGAAGCCCGTCGGGAGCAGCGTTTTAAGCCGATCCGGGCTGGCGTTGTTGGCAATGGACGACGAGACTTACCCATCCATACTGAGGCCTTTGTCCAATTCATTATACCGCTAATAGGCTAGCAGGTAGGTGCGGCAACCCTACTGCCATAGGCGGTAAAATAACTGTCTTCCCGGCTCCGCTTGCGAAGGGCCCGTTGGTACGCCATAACCTTCCGTCACTCCAAACAAAGAATCGCCCGTTCAACGAAGCGGCTGTGCACTTGACGCATCCGCTTCTCCGTTGCGGGATCCAATCCCCATTCCTGCAGGCGAGAGGCCGGCCGCAGCGCGGCCACAAGCTCCCACAAGGGCAGATTTACATAGGACAAATGCGGCATCGACGCCCGGTACCGCTGCTCGAACGCCTCCGCGGCATTCATGCCGTACGCCCACGCGAGCTCCAAGCGGGCGTTCGCAAGGTCTGCCAGCGGGTCCCCGATTGCCGTGTCCTCCCAATCGATGACGGCGGCTAGAGAGCCCTCCCGCCACAAAGTATTTCCCGGCCAATAATCGCCGTGGAGAATGACGTCCGCGTTAGCCGCAGCCGGCGGCCATGCCGCTTCCAGCGTCCGGCGAATGCGCGGCTCGTCCAGCGTTTCGTCCAGCTTGGCCGGCCAGCGGGCGAGCGTGGCCGCTACGCGCTCCGCTTGTCGCTCCAGACGCAGCCCCCGCTCATGAAGCAGCCCGGTATCGATCCGGTGCAGCCGCGCAAGCTCCTCCGCCAATCGCAGCGCGCTGCCAAGGCGGTCCGATTCGTCCAGCCCCGATGCGCCTTTTATATATTCGACGACGATGTACGGAAGCTCGTCCAAACCACCCGTTCCGCCCGCCAGGTACGGCTTCGGCACCGGCATGCCTTGCTCGTGCAGCAGCTTCATCAACTCGAATTCTCTGGCCGACACCTGCGGATCGCGACGCCAATCGGCTTCGCCATGCTTCCGGACGACTACGATAAGCCGCTCTCCGTCCGGTCCGAGCACTTCAAGCGCCGTCGACTCCGCGGACACGCCGCCCTCCAGCTCCCAGCTCCTTAGCAGCTTTCCGCCTCGAATTATCCGATCAACAAGAGTTCCCCAGCCTTTTGCGCCGGATGCTCTTTGGTTCTCTGCCTTTATATCACTCACCTCTTCCTAAGCAGCAAGAGCTGCGCACCCGTTATCCGAGCCGCGGCTCTTGCTCATTATTATGGCCGTCGAAGAGCTTCCCTTCCTATCGGGATCGACCTCGAAAGGGTCAATTCATGATTCGGTTGCGCATGACGAGCCATTGCGCTTACCGCTGGCGCATGACGGATTCCGTTCGGTTGCAGCGCTTCGCCGCGCCGCATTTCGGGTTGGATCCGTTTTGTATTATACTTGGAGCAAGAACGGTAACAGGAGCTGAATAATCAATGAGCATGAAACAAGAGCTGATCTCCCGCCTCACTACATACGTGCAAGTCGACACGCAATCCGACGAGAGCAGCGAAAGCTGTCCGTCCACGCCGGGGCAACTGACCTTGCTCCGCATGCTGGTGGAGGAGCTGAAGAGCATCGGCATGCAGGACGTGACGATGGACGACAACGGCTACGTCATGGCGACGCTGCCGGCCAACACCGGCAAGGAAGTACCCACGATCGGCTTCCTGGCGCACGTGGACACCGCGACCGACATGACCGGCGCGAACGTGAACCCGAAGGTCGTCGACGCTTACGACGGGGGCGACATCGTCCTGAACGCGGAGCAAGGCGTCGTTCTCTCCCCGCGCGAGTTCCCCGCGCTTGCCGGCCATGTCGGCAGCACGCTCATGACGACGGACGGCACGACGCTGCTCGGCGCGGACGACAAAGCGGGTCTAACGGAAATCATGACCGCCATGGCTTATCTGATCGCCCATCCCGAGATCAAGCACGGCAAGATCCGCGTCGCGTTTACGCCGGACGAAGAGATCGGACGCGGGGCCCACAAGTTCGACGTGGCCGCCTTCGGCGCGGACTTCGCCTATACGATGGACGGCGGTCCGCTCGGCGAGCTGCAGTTCGAGAGCTTTAACGCCGCGTCGGCGAACGTAACGATCAACGGCAAGAACGTGCATCCCGGCACGGCGAAGGACAAAATGGTCAACGCGACGAAGCTGGCCATGGAATTCCACGCCATGCTGCCGGAGCTGGAGGTGCCCGAGCATACGGAGGGCTACGAGGGCTTCTATCACTTGAACAACATGGCCGGCGACGTCGAGCAGATGCGCCTTCACTACTTGATCCGCGACCACGACCGCGAGAAGTTCGCCGCCCGCAAGGCGGAGATGACGCGCGTCGCCGAAGCGATGCAAGCCAAATACGGCGAGCAGCGTGTCGTGCTGGAGCTCAAGGACCGTTATTACAACATGGGCGAGAAGATCCAGCCCGTCTTCCATATCGTCGAGACCGCGCGCGAAGCCATGGAGAGCCTGGGCATCAAGCCGATCGTCGAGCCGATTCGCGGCGGCACCGACGGCTCCCAGCTTTCCTTCATGGGACTGCCTACGCCGAATCTCTTCACCGGCGGCGAGAACTATCACGGCCGCTACGAATACGTCTCCGTCGACACGATGGAGCTGGCCGTCAAGACGATCGTCGAGATCGTCAAGCTGTACGAAGCCAGAGCGTAGGTTTTGGATCCTATTGCGGGTCAATACGGGGGTACGTGCCCGTCACAAAAAGAGCGCAAGGACCCGAAAGGTCCCTCGCTCTTTTTTGCATAGCGGATCATGGCTTTTTCCGCAGTCCGCGAAACGACTATCCGTTGTGGCTTGCGGGAGCGGATTCTTCCCGCCGAATGCGCCTCGGCTCCCCTCCGGCAATGCTTGATGCGATGAGAAGCTGCGCCGCGAAATACGTCGACATGATCAGGACGCCGGACAACGGAACGTCGCCGACGAATTTATTCCACGCCAGGATGGAGTCCGACGCCATGAATAGCAGCGCTCCCGCTATCGCCAGGACATTGCGGGTCATGATCGCCGACCAGCCCATCGCCCCGATCACCGCGATGTAGACCAAGACGGGAATCCATAATCCGCTTTGGCTTTCGTCCGCCATGATGCTCCCATGGAGCTTGCTGCCCATCGTCAGCGAATACGCGATGATCATAATGCCTGCCGTGAAGCCGATCGCGAAGCCTTCCTGCTTGTTCTTCGCCGCCTCCCCCGTCCGCTCGGCCGGAGCCAACCACCTTGACGCCATTGCGGCTACGTAGAACAAATGTCCGATCAAGAACGAGCCCAGACCGAACACGAACCACGGATCTTCCGGCAATAGAAGCAGCGTGTCCCCCCCTATGCTGAAAGCGAGCCCCGCCACGATCAACCTTCGATAGACGCTGCCCCTTCTTCCAATCGCTGGAGACATGATGGCAAGCGTAAGGATAAGCGCCATTGGCAGCAGCTTAAAGATCCAGTTCAGCCACTCCGCTCCCATCGACAACGTAGCAAGATGAATAAGACCCGTCGCCAGAATGACCGCTATTAATCCTCTGTTTTTCAATTCAATCCATCCCCTTGTGTGTATCCGTTTCTAGTCGCGCACAACCGCTCCCGGAGCAGGTCAACGCCCTTCCAGGTCTTTGACGAAAGCACTGGTCGGCACTTGTTCTTCGTCCTTTAGCGTGCCGAATAGCGCATCGACGAACGGCGTCGATACGCCGTACCAATAATTTTCGTTCTTGAAATGATGCAGCAGATGCGTTTTCTTGACCCACTTGCCCAGCTTCGTCCTAGGCTGCATCGGACGATGGGCGACGTAATGCTTCCATTCGTAGATCAGCAGCATGGCGATGAGCCCCGCGGCAAAAGCGGCCGACGCGTCGGGCTGCCCCGTCACGAGATAAAAGACGCCGACGAACAAGGCGAAGTTCGGCAGGCTGTACCACAGCGGCAGAAACAACAGCTTCAGGTCGTTCGGAAACGCGTGATGATCATAATGTAAGCGTTTGAGCAATTGAAGGAAGAAGGAGTTGCGCGGTGCCTTCAGATGAAAGAAAAAACGATGCGTCAAATATTCGCTGAACATAAAGCCGACGAGCCCCGCCGCAAAACACAGCAAGCTGCGCAAACCCGCGCCGTACAACGACAGATGCGTACCGACGATAGCCGCAAGAAGCGCCAGCATTACCGTAATGTCCGTATGGAGGAAAAACTCCCTGTACAACCCTTTGCCCGCCATGTCTCCGCCACCCTCTACCCGCTAGTGTAGTCACACTAAGATTGCAACACAGCGGGGCGGGAGCTGTCAACGGGAAAAACGAGGGCTAGCGACAACGGCATGACGCCATAGCGGGGACCACCCCGCAAGGAGCCATGCCGTTATTCTTGTCGGATCTGCGGTTACTTATCGCTCGACGAAGCTGCGCTCCGTGACGGGGACGGGCGGTCCCTTAGAGCAATGCCGGAGCAGCCCGTCTAAGCCTGGACGGCCAAATCCTGCTGGCCCAGCAGCCGGCCGAACAATCCGCGGCGGTCTTGCGCGAGTTCGGCGTAGCGTCCGCTCTGCACGATCTCGCCTTGATCGACCACGATAACCTGATCGGCGCCGCGGATCGTCGACAGCCGGTGCGCGATCACGATCACAGACATCCGGCCGCGCAGACGCTCAAGCGTCTCCTGCACGTGGCGCTCCGTCTCCGTATCGAGCGCGCTGGTCGCCTCGTCGAGGATAAGGATCGACGGCTCCCGAAGCAGCGCGCGCGCCAGCACCAGCCGCTGCTTCTCCCCCCCGGATAGGCGCACGCCCTTGTCGCCGATCGGCGTATCCAGTCCAAGCGGCAGCCTGCGCACGACATTGGCGGCGCACGCCAGCTCCAGCGCGTCCCATAAACTCTCGTCCGAGGCGCCCGGCTCCATCATCAGCAGATTGTCGCGGACGCTCCCGCCGAAGAGAAACGGCTCTTGCGGCACATAGCTGACCGACCGTCTGAGCGGCAGCACGTTTTCTTCCTTTAGCGGAGCTCCGTCCAGCAGCACTTCGCCGCGCCCGGGCCGGTTAAGCCCCATTAACACGTCGGCCATCGTCGTTTTGCCCGCGCCGGAGGGTCCGACGATCGCCGTCATGCCCTTGGCCGGGATACGCACGTCGATATTCCGAAGCGCATACGTCTCTTTCCGATTGTCGTAGCGGAACCACACGCCTCGAAGCTCCAGCCCTTGCGATAGCTTAATCGGCCGCACGTCGCGGAAATTGGCATCCCGCAGCTCGACGGAGCGCTCGCAATCTTTCTGCAGCTCAATTAGCGCCTCGAACGACGGAATCATGTTCGACAGGCTTTCGAGCTTGGACTGAATGCGGGCGACGACCGGCCACAGCCGCGAGAACAGCAGCACGACGAGGATGAGCTGGGCGGGCTGCGACTGAAAGAGCTGAACGAGCAAGTAGACCGCCGCGGCAAGCAGAACGGAGGATACGACGCCGTAGAGCAGCTGGGAGTTCGTTTTGAGCCTCGTATACTCGACGGCGTTATGCTCGGCTTGCCGGCATACGTCGCCCATCCAATCCGCGTGCGTTCCCTCCAGCGTGTTGCTCTTGATTTCCTTCATCCCGTTGAGATGGTCCGTGATCCCGGCCACGTACGCTTTGGACAGCAGGAGATTCTGTTCGCCAAACGCTTCCGCGCGCCGGGTAAAATAACGCGAGCAAACCAAAAGCGCGGCGCCCGCCGCGAGAATGCCCGCCGTCAGCCACGGCGAGAGGAGAAAAGCCACAACGATCTTGACCGCCGCGAAAATAAGCGACGAGCCGAACTGAAAGTACGAGCTCAGCCCGCTCTTGACCTGGGCGATCTCCGTCGTCATGATCTTGACGATGTCGGACTTCCGGTGGCGGATGAAAAAGTCCCAGTCGGCCCGCAGCAGCCCCTTGTACGTATCCTCGCGCAGCTTGCGGACAAAGCCTTGTTGAATTTTTTTGTTCAGAATCGTCTGATGGCGGTTAAATAGGCTCTGGCAGACGCTGATGAGCACGTAAGCAATCAGGATGAACGTCAAGCTCTGCGTCTTGGGGACGCCCTCGAACAATCCGAACAGCCACCCGACGTACGGGATGCTTGAGCCGTCGAAGTCGACCAGGCCCGTTATGCTGAGCAACGGCAGAATGAGGAGCAAGCCGGCCGACTGGAGCAAGCCGACGAGCAGCAGAGCCGCCGAGTTGAGCCACAATACGGGACCCGCATATTGATATACCTGTCTGGCAAATCCAAATATATGCCTCATCGGCCATCGCTTCCTTTCGTCGCGCCTCTAACCGCCGCAACGGCGACGCCGTTCATGATGCCTGCTCCCGCTCCGACGCGAGACTGCCCAGCACAAGCTCGATAAGCGCGGGTACGGAATATTGATCGCGAGGACGCCCCAGCCGCAGCATCTCGGTCCGGTCCGCCAGTCCGGTTATCGTTCGAAAATGCCATCCCAGCAGCCCCATCGGCTCGATCAAAGAACGATGAAACGTATGGAGGGCGAGCGCACGCAGCCGATCCGTCCCTACGACGGGAACGAGCTCCGTTCCGTCCTCGCGCTTCACCAGCTCGAATATCCCGGCTAACGGCAGCGGCGTCCCCGCAAAATTCTCCACCGGTACGGCATATTTGGTGCGAATGCCTTCCGTCGCCTCCGACGGACGCGCCTCCCTTTCGTATACCGTTCGCAGACCCTCGCTGCTCACTCCAAGATCGCTTAAGCTTTCTTGCCAAAGCTTCTGCTCGGGCAACGCAGGCCAGATTAGCGCCGGCTCGTTCTCGTTGCCCGGCAATACGACGGGAATGATGTCGTCGCTCACAAAGGAGAAGCCTTGATCCAGCATAGCCTTGGCCAACGTCGACTTGCCGGCCCCCGAGCTGCCTACGAGCGCATAGGCAAGGCCATTCTTGGCAACCGCGCTCCCGTGCAGGGGCAATATATGGCGTTGCAGCAGCAGGACCGCCATGCAATAGCCATCGAGGAAAAGGCGGATCCGTTCCAATTGAGCGCCTTCCTCCGGACATACGACGACTCGCTTTCCCGCTTCCACCATATAAATGGCCGTTTGCTTTATATGAAACAGCACTCTGTCTTCCAGCACGGCGAAAGCGTCTCCGGGGCCGGACACCTCCTCCCATAGAGCCGTCAATTCTCCCCACTCGACCCGTACATCGACTATGCCGAGGCGAGCATCCGCAGGTCTTGCCCCGGGGAACGGAATATCGGTTGTAATATGGAAGCCGAAAGCTTGATAGGCGTAAACGTTCGAGTGTTCCAGCATGGGCATGCCTCCGTTAAGATTTTATTAATAATTGTTCTATATTAAGAACTGTTATTTATGAGCGCGTTTGACGAAAAAGCCCTGACCCCAGGTGTTGCGGGATCAGGGCTTCTCGTTGCCTGTGAGGTTGTCGTATATCCTAGCTGCCGAAGCCGATGCTTTCGGAGCCCGAGCCGGACCCGGATCCGGAGCCCGAGCCGGACCCGGAGCCGCCTCTTCCTTTTCCTTTGCCTCCCGCTGTCATCTGGATGTCGAGTACTTCCAATTGTGGCGTTGCCCATTGTTTTTTCTCCATACGTAACACCTCCACTCGGTTAATGATGCTTAACCAAGAACACGACGGCAGCCAATGACAAACAGCCTCTTCCGAATCCACTGTTCTCAATCAAGAACGATACACCATCATCTTAAGGCCGTCTTAAGAAATTGTCAATAAAAGATTAAGAAATCGCAAACGCTTTGCGCAGAAGGCCCGGATGAGCCGAGCCTGGTAGCATATGACACCGCGCCTAACGTTTCCATGCATGGCAAAAAAAAGCACGACGTTAGTTCACGCCGTGCAGCGCGGCTCTGGAGCCGCCCGTCGAATCCGTTTGTATATTGTCATAATCCTCCTGTCCTGTTAGCGTTCGGGAGCGGCCGAAGCTCCCGCGCTCCGCGTATGTGGGCTACGCCCTCCTTGCACAGGCCGTACGGCTCCCACCGGCAGTCCGAGCATAACGACCGGATATCCTCCGGCTGCACGCGACCCGCGACTCTTTCCAACACTTCGCTCCAGCTGGACCGATTACCGATGGCCATGCCCAGTTGCATCAAAATATCCCGATCCTTGCGATAGACGGAATCGTTGCCGCAATGCGCGTGTTGGTCGCTCGGGAAGGCGCGGCAGATGTCGTCCGGCCCGTCGATCACCTCGATCTCCGTCTCCGGATGAAGCCGCAGCGTTTCGTAAATTTCCGTCATATTGGCGCAGAAGCCGTCGGAATAGCCTTTGCCCCGGTACCCCAGCAGACATAACAGGTGATGCCCCCTCAGCTTAACCGCCATAGCCGTTCGCCTCCTCTTCGCTCCAATGATACCAATGGAAATTCGGCTCGTCTATCCGATTGTCATAGAAATGCCGCGTTCATGCGAAACTATATACCTGCAGGGCGTGCTTAAAATGCCGCGAAACGGATGGCTCATAATAGTCGCAGGCGCGGTCATGTTACAAACGCAACCCTCATTTACTTACTATTGTTGAGAAACATTATATTCTATAGTAAAATAAAAGAAATGATACAAGGAGGCGCTAAGCAATGACTATAGAGAAGAAGATGGAGATCGGCATCAGCACGTTCCTGGAGGCGGGAAACCCGGGAGCCCACGCCGAACGGATGCGTAATGCGGTTGAGGAGATGGTGCTTGCCGATCAAGTCGGCCTGGACGTATACGGCATCGGAGAGCATCATCGCCCGGAATACGCCGCCTCGTCTCCCGCCGTCATTCTGGCCGCGGCCGCGACGGCCACCAAACATATCCGGCTGTCCAGCGCCGTAACCGTCTTGTCGTCCGACGACCCCGTTCGCGTCTACCAGGACTTCGCCACGCTGGACGGCCTTTCGAACGGCCGTGCGGAAATCATGGCGGGACGCGGCTCGTTCATCGAATCGTTCCCTCTCTTCGGCTATAGCCTCGATGATTACGATGCCTTGTACGAAGAAAAGCTCGAGCTGCTGCTCGCCATTACGAAGTCCGAGAAGGTGAGCTGGCGCGGCGGGCATCGCCCTGCTTTCGATAATCTCGGCGTCTATCCGCGAGCCGTGCAAGACCCGCTTCCGGTATGGATCGCCAGCGGCGGCAATCCGGAATCCGCGATCCGCGCGGGCATGCTCGGCCTGCCGATCGTGTTCGCGATCATCGGCGGCATGCCGGAGCGGTTCGCCCCGCTCGTGGATCTGTACAAGCGCGCGGCGATCCAAGCCGGACACGATCCGCGCAAGCTGCAGATCGCGACGCACTCCCACGGCTTCATCGGCGACACGACGGAGGGGGCGGCCGACACGTTCTTCCCGGCGACGCAGGCGCAGATGAACAAGATCGGCCGCGAGCGCGGCTGGCCGGCTTACGACCGCGCGGCGTTCGACGCCTCCCGCACGCTTCGCGGGGCGCTCTACGTGGGAGACCCCGAGTTCGTGGCGGAGAAGATCGTCCTGCTCCGCAAAAACCTCGGCCTCACCCGCTTCTTCCTGCACATCGACGTGAGCTCGCTTCCGCATCGCGAGGTGCTGAAGACGATCGAACTGCTCGGCACCAAGGTAGCTCCCATCGTGCACAAGGAGCTGGCACGGATCGAGTCCAAGGCGTAATGCCGCGCTAGATGGCCAATCGCCGTTACACCAATAATGCCTCTCGCCCCGCGTGATTCGCGGTACGGGAGGCTTTTTTCGATAGCCCCTTATGCCGGGCTTATATCGGGCTTTCCTCAACCAGCTCGTAGCTGACGAAAGCGAACCGCTTGCTGTCCGGCGACCAGGAATTGACGTTAATGGTGCCTTGCCCGCCAATAAGCTTCGCGAGCACGCGATATTCCCCGCCCCGCGCCGACATCGCGCGAAGCTCGACGTGTTTGTTCGCGGGGTGGTCGCCCGGCGCCACGTCTCCCTTTCGGTACGCGATATAGACGACCGTCTCTCCGTCCGGCGACACATGCGGGAACCAGCTGTTGCTTTCGTCGAACGTCATCTGCTTCTGCTCGGAGCCGTCCGCCCTCATCCGCCACACCTGCATCAAGCCGGTGCGCACGGAGTTAAACCAGATATATTCGCCGTCCGGCGAATATTCCGGGCCGTCGTCCAGGCCAGGCGTGCCGGTCAACCGAATCTCTTCACCGCCTGCTGCCGGAATAACGTAGATGTCGTATTGGCCGCAAATAACTTCTGACCTTCATCTCCTCAAATCCCTTCTATATGGCGCTGCTTCTCTTGTCCGATGAAACGCTTGCCTTAACCTTCCTCTCGCGCTCCGTTGCACCCCCGCTCCTCGAGCGGCTCCACACGATCAAGCCGGTCGCGGTCATGGCCAGACCCGCGGCGATAAACACGCCTCCGGCTCCGATATGGGCAGCGGCGGCCGCGCCGATGGACGGCGCTAGAAGCATCGAGCTCGTCTGGACGGCGGAAGCCAGGGACGCGACCGGCGCGATCGTCTCGTCCGACGTTTCCGCTTGCAGCAGGTACGAGAACGGCACGGCAACCTGAGCGCCGCTATAACCCAGCGCGGCCGCCGCCAGCAGCCAGCTCCATACCGATACGGGCAACCAGCCGGTTCCCGAAAGCCCGACAAGCGCGAGCAGCAGCCCGGACGACAGTCCGGCCAACGACATCCTGGCGATCGGGCGGCGCTTCCAGCCGTCCCAGTATCCCGCGGCAAGCGAGCCCGCGACGCTGCCCGCGCCGACGCCTCCTATCAGAAGGCCGTAATGGTTCTCGCCGAGCCCCGCTTCTTTGGCCAAAATAATAAACAGATTGTCGTACATAAAGATAAGCGCAAACAGCAAACCCATATAGAGAATGGCCGTCCGAAGCTCCGGCCTTGCCGCTATATACGACAAGGTGCGGCGCATGACGCCGCTCTCTCCCGCTCGGCTCCCGGCATCCCCCTCCCAATGCGGCAATCCCGCGAGAACGGCGGCGGACAGCGCATACAGACCCGCGCCGATCGCGAACGGCGCCGATTGCCCCAGCCCCGCGGCCAAGACGCCTCCCAGCATCGGTCCGACGATCTTGGTCGCATGGACCGATAACCCGCTCAGCGACGAGGCCTGGGCCAGTCGTTCGGCGTCGACCAGACGCTTCACCGCCTGCTGGCGAACGGGATCGAACACGGAGCTGACGCTCATTTTGCAGAAGACGAGGGCCAGCATGAGAGCCAGCGAATCCGCCCAAACCATCGCGAGCACGATTCCCGCGCGCAGCGCGTCGCATGCGATCAGCACTTTTTTGCCCGAGAATCTGCCCATCAAACCGCTCGCGAATGGTCCAATAACCACCCACGGGATTCCGCTGCATAACGACAGCAACGCCATCTCCGCCGGGCCGTAGCCCCATCCGTACACCATAATCGCGCTAATCGCGATAAAATCCAGCCAGTTGGCCAAGTCGGACAACGTATGTCCAGCGAACAGCCTGCGATATCCCTTTTCTTGCAGCGGAGCCCACATCCGGGTCGCAGGACGAGCAGTAGAGTTTCCCATGACGATATTCCTCCATCATATGCGTTTCCTCTACCGTAACCGCCAAATGTCAGAGGAAGATCAGAGCGAGCTCATCCCCTGCCGCCATATAGCTCCCGAAGTTGCCGGTTCATCTCTCCTTGTATCTCATATAAGCCAAGTCGCTTCAGCAGCCGCTCCCAGTCTCCCTGGAATCGTTGGATCACCCCATCCCAGCCGTTGTGCTTCGCGCCATCCAGAATCGTATGCAGACCGTGCAGCAGATGCAGGACGAATTGCGACCGTCCCAGCACATCAATCCCGTGCTCCATGGAGGCCAGGCCGGCTGCCGGATCGACTCGATAATCAAATAGCCCTTTGAGCAGCCACAGCTGACCTTCTTCGCGCTTATAAGGATAGCGCTCCAGCTCGGCTTCGGCATTACGCAAAGCAGTACGCTGGGCCTCTTCTCCTTCCGACCGCAGCGCATGCGCCACTCGCAGATTCGCGCAGTATGGCAAGAGACCCTCCCAATTGAGCTCCCGCGCTTGCGCCGTTAACGCCTCCAGTCGTCGCAAGGCCTCGTCATGCTCGCCCCAATCCAGCAGCAGGTGGACGATCACCATCGTCTCCAGCTCGTTCTGCCATACGGGCGGCAGCAATCGCTCCCTTAGAGCCGCTTCGACAAATCGGCGATTGCCTTGAGGATCCATGTACTGGTGCAGATACAACAGCAGAAACGCCCGTTCCCTCAGCGGCCCTGCCGCAGGATCAACGACAAACCGCACGTCTCCCTCCATCGCGCGAATCATCAGGCCAAAGCCGGGATCGACGTTAAAGCCGAGCATATCCTTGTTCTGATACAACGCAAGCAGCGCGTCTCCCCGTCCGTAGCGCAAGTACGTGTCCGCGACGCCTCGCAGCTCCTCGTTAAACCCGGGCAGCGCAAGGAGCGGATCGGGCTGCTCCTCCTCCCGGTTGCGCACGAACCGATAACCGACGCCCCGCACCGTCTCGATCCGCAGCTCCGGCTCCCATGGAGCCAGCTTCTTGCGCAGCCGGTAAATATGATCGTCGACGGTCCGGTCCACGGGCGTCTCCAGCTTCCACACCGCGTCCAACAGCTGCTCCCGGCTGAACGCCCGTCCTTCGCGGCCGCACAGGTAATCCAGCAGCGCGAATTCTTTGGGCAGCAAAGCGATCTCCCTGCCGCGGAAGGATGCCGAAAGCTTGTCACGTTGCAGCGTCAGCCTTGCCTTCATGCCCCATCCCTTCCCCCTGCGATCTTCGTCGCCAGCTTAAGTCTTGAAGTAGCTCCATTATAGGGAAAGAACCGTGCCGGGGCAATTCGCCGAGAACGATCCGCCTCCTACGCGGACCATGCAAAAAAGCGCTCCGCTTGGCGGAACGCTCATAGATTAAGAGTGCTGGATTAATTCGTCGCGAACAAAGCCTTTTTGAGCTCCTTGTTGCGTTCGGCGAAAACATCGTTATGGGAAGACACCATGCCGTAGCCGTGTGCTTCCGGCTCGATGAATTTCTTCGCCTTGTTCACCGCGTTGGCCGCGTCCTGGAAGGCGCCGGCAATCAGATGCAGCTTGCCTTCATGCGCCAGGATATCGCCCGCCGCGTACAGGCCCGGCACCGACGTCTCGCTGGAGGAAGAGCCTTCGATTCCCCATTGTTCGTGCATCTTGATCTTGACTTCGCTCTTCTCGAGCAGATCGGAATCGCGATCGTAGCCGTGATTGATGATGACTTCGTCGACGGGCAGCTCGATCTCGGTGTCGTCCTCGTGATTTCGGATCATGACCGAACCGATCGCGTCCTGTCCGGACGTCGCGATCAGCTTTCCGATTGACGTATGAAGAAGCACGCCGACGGAGCTCTTCATGAGCTTCGTCACTTCCGCTTCGTGCCCCTTCAGCACGTCCTTCCGATACGTCAGATAGACCTTCTTGGCGATCGGCTCAAGCTCGTTCGCCCAGTCGATAGCCGCGTTGCCGCCGCCGGAGATCAGGACGACCTTGTCGCGGAAGCGTCCCAGCGACTTGACCGTATAGTGGAGATTGGATACCTCGAACCGGTCCGCGCCTTCGATATCCAGCTTCGTCGGCTTCAGGATCCCGCCGCCCACGGCCAGTATAACCGTACGCGAATAATGCCGCTGGCCGGAGGAAGTATGCAGCACGAATACGTCCTCCTCGTTCTTGGAGATGGACGTTACCTTCTCTCCCGTCACGACCTCCGGAGAGAACGTCAGCCCTTGCTGCACGAGCTGGTTAATGAGCTGCTCGCCGGTTACCGGCGTCAATCCGCCGATGTCCCAGATCATCTTCTCGGGATACACATGCACCTTGCCCCCTAGATGAGGCTGAAACTCGATAATCTTCACCTTCATTTCGCGAAGACCCGCGTAGAACGCCGAATAAAGGCCCGCCGGCCCGCCTCCGATCACGGTTACGTCAAATATCGCATCTATTGTCATATGGCATCGCTCCTTACCAATGGATTTTCATTCCTTATTACGAGAATGGTACCACAATTATTTGAGAATGAAAATCATTAACGGTAGAACGACACAAAAAAGCCAGAAATCGCGGTTGGACGATCTCTGGCTTCGGGGCTTTATATAACCCCGTTGGTACTATGAATTAGGGCCCTTGGACAGCTGATCCTGCGCCATCCGAATAAGCTCCTTGACCATCGAACCGCCGATCTTGCCGCCGATGTGGCCGGCATCCTCGGTCGTCAATTGTCCGTTGCCGTGGGGCTTTAGCGGAATGCCAAGCTCCTTGGCCACCTCGAACTTCACGTTGTCGGGCCGGTTCGGATCCACCTGATAGCCTTCCCGCTTCATCACCTCGGCCTTCAACGTTTGCATGCCTTGCGCGGCTCCAGGCACCGCATACTTGCGCCTTCTAGACATGACCATCGCCCTTTCGCTTCTTTTACGTCTAAGATGTCCAATTACAGGAGAGAACATGTATGGATAGCATCAAAAAGGGACGTTCCCGGAATCATCGACGACGATGATTCCGGGAACGTCCCTTCTTTCGAAACGCTATATACGTTGTTACGTTGTTCCCGGCTTAGTCGCGATATCCGCTTTGGCTTACCCGGCTTTAATCTCCAGCAGCTCGTATTCGATGACGCCCACGGGAGCGTTGACCTGAATTTTTTGGCCTACCTTTTTCCCCATCAATTCTTTGCCCAGCGGGCTTTCGTACGAAATTTTATTGTTCGCCACGTCGGCTTCGGCGGGACCCACGACTTGATACTCGATTTTCTCGCTAAACTCGATGTCGTTGAGGACGACCGTCGACCCGATGCTTACTTGGCTGGAGCTGATGCTGCTCGCGTCCACCACTCGCGCGATTTTGAGCATCCGCTCCAGCTGGAGAATGCGCGTCTCCATAAACGCCTGATCGTCTTTGGCGGAATGGTATTCGCTGTTTTCCTTCAAATCGCCGTAGCTGATGGCTACCTTAAGCCGCTGGGAAAGCTCCTTCCGCTTGACCGTCTTGAGCTCGTCGAGCTCATCTTCGATCTTCTTTAGCCCTTCCGGCGTCAGAATCAATTCTTCCTTGCTCATTATCGCAGCCTCCGCTTCCTGATCTATATGTTGAACCCATCATCCAATAACCCGATAACATGATCAGCCTACTCCTTAGTGTACCATATTTCCCACTGTTCGCGGCCGTTATGCCGAAGGACTTATTTTCGAACAAACATGCAATAGGGAAATCAGCCGGACTTCACCAGACATTACCTTGTCATTCTTAGCGTTACTTCATATCTTCAAGCAATTTTAAATAATACTTTATGCGGCTAGATATTGCCGAAAATGATGGCATCGCCCATTTAATATAGTCATTACCCAGGAAATAACAATAGTTTATCAGCCTTTTTTCTCATTAAACGAACGAAAATGCAACATTTAACAAGGTTTTATAATGCCTTGGGATACCTAATATTACTTTGTATGACCAGTGAACACCGTCAATCAGCCATACCTGACATGACCCGGTATTATTCCGTAATCCCGTTTTCCCCGTGCCAACCATGCTGCCCGAACAGAATATCCCGTCCCTTATACCTCCCCATTAATCGACCGGGATTCGAATCCTATGAATAAACAGGAGGTTGCGACGACGGGGTCGAATCCATAAGGTTAATAGGCTATCGATTTCAATATGTTTGGTGGGAAATGGGATATATTCTCGGGAGAACATTAAGCTTGGGGGCTAATGATGAGCAAATCTTGGTTTAATCGACTGCTTCTGTCCTATATGCCGATATTTATTATCGTTGTTACCTTTATCTTTTTTGTATTTTTCCAACTCATCAGCGAACAGGGCCGCAGGGAGGCTATCAACGCCAACAGCATGCTTTCTTTGCAGGCGATGCGGCTGATCGACACGTCCTTGAGAGCCATCGATAATATGGTGATGAAGGAAATCATCAATAGCAAGCCTCTCATCGATTTTTTCGACAGCAAAGAAGGCGCCGATCCGTACGTCAATATTAGCGCCGTCAAGAAAATGAACGACATGATTTCCTATTATCCGCTAATCGACTCCATCTATCTGGTCCGCTACGAGGACCAGGTCGTATTAAGCAACGCGACCAACGGGCATATTCGCACGTATCCGGACCAACCCTTTATCGAGCAATACCGGAATACGGTTTCCCAAAAATGGACGGATACGCGAACGTTCCGCCAATTCACCGTCATGGAGGGCAAAAAGGTCGTCAGTCTCGTGCGAGGCGCCCCCTTCATGACGAACGAAAAAGGCATGATTGTCGTCAATGTGGCTACGGACTCCTTGGAACGGGTCGTTCATACGCTGTACGATCCGAAGGTAAGCTTCATCCGAATGGAAGACGGGGCCGGCAACGACATGCTTAAACACGCGGAACCTGTAGAATCGATGCGCATTTATGCGGATTATAAGTCGAGCTATTCGAATTGGTCTTATATTAGCGGATTTGTTCAGGGCAGCTTCATCCAAACGGTATCCCTGTTATACAATGTTTGGTTCGTTATCGGACTTATCATGATCGCGGCGGGTCTCATATGGATGATATACGTAACCAGGCGCAACGCCAAGCCGGTCGAACAGATTGTTTCGCGTTTTAGCGGGTATACGCTGCCGCTTGCCGGAGGAAGCAAGCATGTCGGACGAATCAACGAATTCGTCTTTATCGAATCGGCGCTCGATAATTTGGCCGAACAAGCCAACCAGTATCAGCAGCAGTACAAAGAGGATCTGCATTTGCGTACCCGCAACCTGTTCCATCAGCTCATCGAAGCAGGAACGGCGCTGACGCCGGAAGATTGGCGGCGGGAAGCCGAGCGGCTGCAGCTTCCTGCGCCCGCGCGGCATCACTGCATCATCGTTCTGGAAATGGACAAGTATGGGGAATTTTGCAGCCGTTATTCGCGCCACGATCAGAACCTGCTCAAGTTCGCCCTGCGCAGCATTACGTATGAGCAAACGTCAAAGTTCGGATACGAATGCTGGGCGGAGTGGACGGCGTCCTCCTGTCTCAGCGTCCTTTTGTTCGTGAACGAGGACGAGCTAGACGACAAATCGCTGATTCGTCTATGCGACGGCATCCGCGGTTGGACGGAACAGAACATGAAATTTACGGTTAGCATAGGAATCGGGGATCGAGCCGCTGGCCTATCCGATATCGCTACGTCCTTTGATCAAGCGATGAAAGCACTTGAATACAAGATGGTGCTTGGAGAGAATCGACTCATTACGCGCGAAGACAGGATGAGTCAAAGCCAAGTCGAAATATACGCCTACCTCGGCATCATACGAGCTGCCGCGCAAGCTTTCCGCAAATCGGACGATAGTTGGAGATCGCAATTGGAAGACATGTTTAGCCAGCTGAAGCACGGTTTATTGACCAAAGGCGAGCTCATGAATATTTTCAATTATCTGATCTACAGCTTGGGACGCGAATTGTCGGCGATGGGCAAGGAGTATCAGGCCGTGTGGGAAACGGGTGCCCTGCGCAATTTAACGGATAAACTGGAGGCGTGCCATTCCCTTGACGATATGCGGGAAGCCATCATCGGCGAAATGGCCGAGCTTGGAGATACGCTTGCGGACTCGCGCTACAATGGCCAGCACGCGGACCAGATTATGGATATCCGCCGCTTTATCGAAGCGGAATTCGCGAATCCCAACATGTCGCTAGAATATTTAAGCGAGAAATTCAATATGAACGCGAAATACGTGAGCAAGCTATTCAAAGAAACAACGGGACAAAAGTTCATCGATTTCTTGATCGATATCCGCTTGAGCGAGGCCAAAAAAATTCTCTCCGAAACTCGGCGGCCGATTCAGGACATCGCGGAAGAGGTAGGCTACGCGAGCGCGATATCCTTCACCAGAGTGTTCAAGAAAGTCGTCGGCTCTTCGCCGGGCGAATACCGCTCGGAGACCCAAAAGCAGCTGAACGGTTAACGGTTCGCGGCGGAGAAAAGGGTTAAGCGGTAGAAAAAGGTTAAGCATAGGGATGGAAAACGGGAAGCGAATCGGCGGCAGCACCGGGATTTATCGGGTGCTGCCGTTTCTTGTGCATCGGCGAGTGGCGAAAAAGGTTAAGCCAAACGTTTATTGTTTCTTGTGGCCGCGAACCGGGAGCTACTATGATGGTCACATGAAAGCGGAAACAAAAACAGGCTGAACGAAGGAGGCTAGTCCATGTCCAAACCCGATACCGAATGGCATCCCGCATCGATGCCTCTTGTTCCGGCAACGAGAAGCTATGCGCCTCTACGCAAGATGGCGCGCCACTGGCAATTGTATTTCGTCATTCTGTTGCCGATGGCATACCTCATTATATTCAAATACATCCCCATGGCCGGCATTGTGATCGCCTTCAAGGACTACAACGTCATCAAAGGAATCTTTGGGAGCGAGTGGGTCGGACTCAAGTACTTTCGGCAGTTTTTTGACTCGCCGAACTTTTGGCTGTATATGAAAAACACGCTCGGCATTAGCCTGTACGGCTTGCTGCTCGGGTTTCCCGCTCCGATCATCCTGGCGCTTGCCCTCAATGAAGTGCGCAATGGCCTGTTTAAGAAAAGCGTTCAGCTAGTCTCGTATGCGCCCTACTTTATTTCGACGGTTATCATGGTATCCATCATTATCGTGAACCTGACTCCGAACGTCGGCATAGTCAGTAAGCTGTTCCAGATGCTCGGCGTGGAAAATACGAACTTCATGGGTATCCCGTCATTGTTCAAATCCATCTATGTCTGGTCGGATGTCTGGCAGCACACGGGATACGGGGCTATTATCTACATTGCCGCATTAGCGGGCGTCAATCCCGAGCTCTACGAGGCGGCCAAGGTCGACGGGGCTTCGAGGATCCAGAAAATAATCAACGTCGACATCCCGAGTCTGATCCCGGTATCCGTTATTCTGCTTATTCTCAATCTGGGCAATCTGATGAAGCTTGGTTTCGAGAAAATCTATCTCATGCAAAATCCGCTCAATCTCGCGACTTCCGAGGTCATCTCCACTTACGTGTACAAGGTGGGCTTGCTTGGATCCAGCTTCAGCTTCTCTTCGGCGATCGGCGTGTTTAATTCGGTCATTAATTTGATTCTGCTCGTCGGGGTCAACTATATCGCCAGAAAACTGTCCAATAACAGCCTTTGGTAAGGCCCAATATCAAGGGCGGAAAGGAGATTGACATGGCAAAAACCGCATCCATTCGAGAGTCCGGCGGAGACCGCCTGTTCATGGTCTTGGTCTATGCGTTTCTGACTTTGGTCCTTCTGGTCGTGCTGCTGCCGCTCCTCTACATCGTCAGCTCTTCATTCAGTTCGCCGCAAGCCGTCATTTCGGGCAAAGTATGGCTGTTTCCGGTCCACTTTACGCTCGACGGATATAAAGCGGTCTTCCACAACCCGCAGATCGGCACCGGGTTTCTGAATTCGCTGTACTACACGGCGGCCGGCACGTTCATTAACGTTGCCCTGACGGTTATGATCGCTTATCCGCTCGCCAGAAAGACCTTCTACGGACGGCATATTTTCATGGTGCTGCTCGTCATTACGATGATGTTCGAAGGCGGGCTGATCCCTTATTATTTGGTCGTCAAGGAGCTGAATCTGCTGGATACCCGTTGGGCGATGATTTTGCCCGGCGCGCTGGCGGTATTTCAGGTCATTATCGCGAGAACCTTCTTCCAGTCGACCATACCCGATGAGCTGTCCGAGGCCGCCGATTTGGATGGCTGCAGCGATATCCGCTTTATATTCAGCATCGTATTGCCGCTCTCCAAGCCCATCTTGGCCGTTATGACGCTTATGTACGCGGTAGGCCATTGGAATGCGTATTTCGATGCTCTCATCTTCCTGCGCACTCCGGACCTGTTTCCCCTGCAGATCGTGCTGCGCAACGTGCTTATTCTGAACACCGTGGACGCGTCCATGATCGCCAACGCGAATCAGTTGCTGGCCCAGCAGGGATTAAAGGACCTGTTGAAGTATTCGCTGATCGTCATTGCCAGCGGTCCCGTACTTCTGATCTATCCGTTTGTTCAGAAGTATTTTGTCAAAGGCGTCATGATCGGCTCGTTGAAGGGTTAAAATCGAAATTTTTGAACCAGCATTAAAATTAGTGATTTTGTGAGAGGGGGGATGGGTCGCCTTGGGGCCTGGGCGGTCTTAGCAATGGAATACGATGATTGTACGCCAGAGGGAGAGTCATTATTTTAACAAGAAGGAGTCATGTCGATGAGAAAAACATGGAAACAATCAAACGCCGTCTTATTGTGCATCGTACTTAGCTCTGTCCTGTTTCTCGCTGCTTGCAGCAAGAATGCGGAGACGCCTGGAACCGGCAATACAGACAACGATCCGAAAGAAACCAATCAAGTACAAGAGGATCTATTCACGGCCGTAGGTACGTACCCCATCGTAAATAAGACAATGACGCTTAAAATGTTCGCCCCTCAGCTGCCTACGATAGAAAAAATGGAAACTAACGCGTTTACTAAATATTTGGAGGAAAAGACCAACATTAAAATCGCTTGGGATCTTGTTCCGAACAACGCGCTCGCGGACCGCAAGCAGCTGATGCTTGCCAGCGGCGATTATCCGGAGGTTATTCTGCACGGGGACCTCTCCAGAGAAGAACAGATGAAGTATGGAAAACAAGGCGTTTTCATTCCCTTGAACGATTTGATCGAACAGCATGCTCCCACGATCAAGAAGGCGCTTGAAGATATCCCTTATATGAAATCGTCGATTACGGCTCCGGACGGCAACATCTACGCGCTGCCGCAAATCAACGAATGCTACCACTGCGACAATGCGTTAAAGCTCTGGATCAACAAGGCTTGGCTCGACAAGCTAGGACTGCAGATGCCAACGACGACGGAAGAGTTCTATCAGGTCATGAAGGCCTTCAAGGAAAAGGACCCCAACGGCAACGGCAAGCAGGATGAGCTTCCGCTGACGGGCTCCGATGAAATGTGGGCGGGGAACGTATCCGCTTTCTTGATGAATGCCTTTATCGTGGATGATTATACCGAGAAGAACGCCGGCACCTTCTTATCCGTTAAGGATGGCAAGGTCGACTTCGCGGCGAACAAGAACGAATGGAAACAAGGTCTTGAATACTTGAACAAATTGTACGAAGAAGGATTGATCGATCCTGCCGCCTTCACGCAAAACGCCGACGCGATCCAGCAGCTCGCGAACCGGGAACCCGATAACATTATGGGAGCAGCGGCAACCGCGCTCATTAGCTATGGCTTTAATATGACGAGCGAGCAGCCTCGCCACAAAGATTATGTGACGCTGCCCCCGCTGAAAGGGCCGAATGGCGTTCAACAGACGCTTAACTTCGCCGGGATCAGCAAATCGCAATTCGCGATTACGAACAAAGCGACGGAGGAGCAGCAGATCGCCGCGATCAGACTGGCCGACTATCTGTACACGGAGGAAGCGATCGTGCTGCAGGAGAACGGTCCCGAAGACAAAGGCTGGCGCATGGCCAAGGATGGAGAATTGGACATCGACGGCAAGCAGGCCAAGTACGCGCATATTCAACGGGAGAGCACCCAAACGCATAACGATGGCTGGGAGCAGATCGGCCCTTCCCTCCGCACCTATGAATACCGCTCCTCCTGGATGGCGATACAGGATCCGCTTGCGGACGGCGGCTACGGCACGCGTCTGAATACCGAATCGAAGAAATACGAGCCTTTCCATTCCAAAGAAATGTATCCGAACGGCGTATTTATCGCCCAGGAAGACGCGGAAATCGCGGCCCAGCTGAAGACGACGATCGTGGATTACACGAAGTCGAATATGGCGCAGTTCATTACGGGCTCCAAGGACATCGGCAAGGAATGGGACGCCTACGTGAAGGGCTTCGACGGCTTGCAGCTTGGTCAGTATATCGACATCTATCAGAACGCGTTAGGCGCCCAATAGGGAGACGAAGAGGCCGCTCCGCGGGCAGAGAGTGTCGCAGGAGCGGCCTCCATGACTTTTAGGAGGTTTTGCAACGTGAGCGATCGAACCCATGATCATGTGCAAGAAGCGAATGAAGAACAGGAACTGCATGAAGGCGTACATAATTTCAGCAGCGAGCAAGAATGGGTGCGCCCCGATAATCCGATCACGCTGGAGCGTCTGGAATGGTTCAAGGACCAGAAGCTGGCCTTGATGATGCACTGGGGGCCGTATTCGCAGCTTGGCGTCGTAGAGTCATGGGCGCTAAGCGACGAAGACGCGGAGTGGTCGCGCGAGGGCATCGATTGGGAAACGGACGGGGAAGTCTTCAAACGGCAATATATCGACTTAAACAAGACGTTTAACCCGGTCCGCTTTCAGCCCGACGTATGGGCGGATTTGGCCGCCGAAGGCGGGTTTAAATATTTAATCTTCACGACCAAGCATCACGACGGCTACTGCATGTGGGATACCAAGACGACGGATTACCGGTCTACCGGCGAGCAAACCCCCTTTCATACCCATAAATACGCCGATATTAGCCGCCATGTGTTCGATGCTTTCCGGGCAAAAGGAATGGCGATCGCCGCTTACTTCTCCAAAGCGGATTGGCATACGCCCTACTATTGGGCGCCGGATATGGAGCGCAGTCTTACGAATACAAGACGCGGGCCTACCTATGATCCGAAGGAGCATCCCGAGCTATGGGAAAAGTTCGTTCAGTATACGCATGAACAGATACACGAATTACTGACGCAATATGGCCGTGTCGACGTCCTTTGGCTGGATGCCGGCTGGGTGAAGCCGCTCCGCGGCGGACAGGACATTCGCCTGGGCGAGATCGTCGAGAAGGCCAGGGAGCATCAGCCATGGCTGCTGTCGGCAGACCGTACCGTGGGAGGTCCTTATGAAAACTACGTCACGCCGGAGCAGACGATTCCGTCCAAGGCCATGAACGTGCCATGGGAAAGCTGCATTACGATGGGCACCTCCTTCTCCTTCCGGTATGAGGATCAATACAAGCCGACGCGCCAGCTCGTAAAGATACTGCTAGAGGTGGTCGCCAAGGGCGGAAACTTGGCTTTAAACGTCGCTCCGCAGCCTGACGGCAGGCTGCCGGAAGGAGCAATCGCGCGAATGAAGGAACTAGGCGCATGGCTAAAGGTGAACGGGGAAGCCATCTACGGCACGCGAATTTGCGCGCCCTATTATACGGGGAGTCATGCCTTCACGCAGAGGGGCGATACCGTCTATTGCGCCTATATATACCCTTCGGCGGATTCGAAGGTTAACGACATCATTTCTATTCCTTACAGGGGTCCGATTGAAACGGTCGAGCTTCTTGGCACGGAAGGGGAATTAAACTGGGCACGGGACGCGGAAGGCACTTCGGTTCAGCTGCCGAGAGCCGCCATTACGGCATCGGCGCCAATCGCGCATGTGTTCCGGATTACTGGACTGCGAGGTGAAGGTGGATGAAAGTAGGCTTAAGCTCTTATAGTCTGCTGAAGGCCCTAAACGCGAAAGAGATGACCATATTGGACGTCATTCAGTGGATCGCGGACCACGGCGGCGAGCATATGGAGATGGTTCCGTATGGCTACACCCTCGTTGACAATCCGCCGTTAGCCGACGAAATCAGAGAGAAAGCGCGGGAAGTCGGCATCGCCTTATCGAATTATTCCATGCCGGCCAATTTCGTGCAGCCTTCGGAGCAAGCCTTCGAGGCCGAGATGTCCCGCGTCAAGCAGCACGTCGACATCGTGAATCGTCTCGGCGTGAAGCATATGCGCCATGATGTCACGGCGTTTACGATAACGCCGGAGCAAATGACGATTGGGTGGTTTGAGGACAGCTTGCCGCTTATCGTGCAAGGCAGCCGAATCATCGCCGATTACGCGGCGCGATACGGGATTACGACGACGATCGAGAATCACGGGTTCAGCGTGCAGGCAAGCGATCGCGTGCAGCGCGTGCTGCATGCGGTAGACCGTCCCAACTTCAAGACGACTCTGGATATAGGCAACTTCTTGTGCGCGGACGAGGACCCGCTCATCGGCGTGACGAAGAACCTGCCCTACGCATCGCTTATTCATTTTAAGGATTTTTATTTCCGCCCGTATGACGAGCATCCCGGAGGCGGCGAATGGTTTACGACCGCGAACGGCAATTATCTGCGAGGGGCCATTGTAGGCCACGGCGATTTGCCCATCCGCAAAATCATCAAACTCATCAAGCAGTCCGGGTACGACGGGAATATTACGGTCGAGTTCGAAGGCATGGAAGAATGCAAGTCGGCTTCCTTGATCGGCATGGAAAACGTGCGGCGCTTGTGGGATGAAGCCTGATTAAGCGAAGCTTCAAGATGCGGCGTCTAGACCGCCGCCGAATGTAGTACAAATCTATACCATAATGCGCTCGTTCGATGCGCTTCAGCTCCGTCAAAGGTCGCCAAAAAGCCCTCATCTCGTTAACAAGATGAGGGCTTTTTGAAGCTTTCCCGGCTATCGAATCACGAGTCGCTTCCCTGCATGCATGGCAACCGCTAGCTCCATGCCTCGATATCCTCGTCGTCCACTTCTTCCTCTGCCATTACGGTGGATTCCGCTTCTTCGGACGCAGACGCTGCCGCCAGTTGCGCCGCGGCAGCAGCTGCTTCTTCGCTCGCGACAGACTCAGACTCCGACAAGGCTGACGTTCTGCTTGCATCTGCCGATTCGCCCCAATCCGCCGATTCCGGCCGTCCCTGGCGAGAATGCTCCTGCAGCTCTCCTCTTTCGGCAGGAATGCAGGTCTGCAAATTCCTTACTCCATTTCTCGAAATTTCGCACTCCACCAGATAACGAATGGAATCCATCAGATTGGATTGCGAATTCAGCCAGGACATCACGAGCGTATTCTCGTTTTTTTTCGTTTTTAGGCTAATATTGTCGCCCGGCTGCTTAACCTTCTTCAACTCGTTTCACCTGCCCGCGTCCGTATAGAGTTGTTTAAAAAATCCAATTTTCATTACGAAGCCGAATATCGGACTTTTTCCTAAGCCGGTTGAACCGCCGCGACCGCTTTGCCTTTTAGCGCCTCGTAAATCTTGCCGCGCACGAAGGCGTCGAGGCCCATCGCGTTCATCTTGACGGCATAGTCGGCCGGCACGTAGAGCAGGAGGATCTCCCTCTCGTCGCAAAGCTCCTTCAGATACGGGTACAGCACGGACCGCATCAGGATGCTGCCGCCTCCGTAGACGCAGACGAGATCCACTTCGTTGCGCGCCTTCGTCAGCTGACGCTTCGCCTGCTGCACGATCTGCTTCACTTGGCTCTCCAGCGGCCGCTTCAACGTGTTAAGCGCGCGGGCATGGTATTTGTGCTTCGTATTTTTGATCACGTCGCTAAAGAATTGCCTTGGGCTGTCCGGCAAATGGATCAGCCGGTTGAACTCCGGCAGCGCCTCCTCGATGGCATATCCGGCTCCGTGGTGACTGCCATGCACGAACTGGCGCAGAAACTTGTTGCCCTCCGTAATGGGGTATTCCGTCGAACCGTCGCCGATGTCGATATGGAGAATACGCTTGTCCTTGAAGTAGCTGCCGTTAAACTTGTTCTCCATCCCGTACGATTCGGAGAAGTGGTCGAACAGTTCGCCCTGCCGCCAATTGCCCTCCGCATCCTTCTGCAGCGTGAAAATGACCGGCGTCGCCTCCGGTACCACCTTAACGAACGGGAACGCGAGCTTCACCGCCACGCGCTGGATGCCCAAGTGCACGGTAACGTGATGGACGCCCGTCGTAAACCTCCGTTCGAACTTCGCCGCGGACTCGTCGGTATGCTGAGTGACCGGCAGCGCCGTCGCCATGTCCACCTCCACTTGGAGCTCGCCCGGGATGGCGCCTCCTTCCTCGAAAGCCTTCTGTACGGCGACCGCGGCGATCTGCGCCAACGTGTTGACGACGGGCAGATCCATGTCGCTCTTCAGATCGATGCCGATCTGAATATTGTCGATGACCTCGCCGCTCTCCAGCGCGAACTTCCCGATATAATACATCCCCGGTCTGACGGCCGGCGAATCGATCGTGACGACAAGCTGGTCCTGAAGCCCTTTCACGAAGCTCTCCGGCGCCTGCTCTTCGCTCCAAGGAAGCTCGTCCACCCTGCAATTTACGTTGGGCTGCGCGATCGCGCGCCCGTCTATGACAAGATCATGCTCGCTGTTCCCATTATCGTTGCCTACGAAGAAATGATAGTTCATCCTCAATTTCCCCCTCGAATTCGGTGCTTTTCGGCTCGACTTGCTTCGGCATTAGCTATAGGTTCCGGGAGTTCAGCATCCCTTAGTCATACTTTGCCATACCGCGAACCGGTCGGCATCAACCCGGGGTCACATAGGTCCATTAATGTTTTTTCATAAAAACATGTCGACAGCGCGCGTTTCAAGGGAGCTTTTCTGTACATCGCGATGGCGTTCAGCACCGTTTGCATCGTCGGTCCTAGCTTAGAGGGCGCCACCCCATCCCTCGTCCTAGAGGACGTCGAATCAAGCTGTCCGGATTTGCCGGACGTCCGCGTGTTGTACACCGGCTTAGGCAGCATTATAATATTCTCTAATCATGAGCGTTGGAGTGATCCGTTTGAACATTAAAATCGACGATTTGACCGATCCGAAAGTCGTCGCCTTGATTGGCGAACATCTGCAGGGCATGCTCGAGCATACGCCTCCGGAGAGCAGTCACGCTTTGAATTTGGATGGCCTGAAACAACCGGAAGTCACCTTCTGGACGGCTTGGGAACAAGATGAGCTTCTAGGCTGCGGGGCCCTTAAGGAGCTTGACGACACGCACGGAGAGATCAAATCCATGCGCACGTCCAAACGCCACTTGCGAAAGGGGGTCGCAAGGGCCATGTTAGAGCATATCGTTGGCGTTGCAGAGGAACGCGGATACCGACGGCTCAGTCTGGAGACGGGCTCCATGGAGTCGTTCGTGCCGGCCCGAACCCTCTATGAACGCTCCGGTTTTCAATATTGCGGTCCCTTTGCCGACTACGCGGAGGATACGTACAGCGTTTTTATGACGAAAGAATGGCCCCAAAGCAAACAGGCGGCAGCGGAAGCCTAGATCCCGCGCATCGCTCCCGGTGTAAACGGCCCCTCAGCCCAACGCGAAACAACCCCGGCCTCTTCCTCCTGCACCAGGAAGAGACCGGGGTTGTTTGCCAGGATGATGAAGTTATGCGCCTACATGCGCGTCCGGCGACTTGTCTCCTACGAGATTAAGCTGTACGCCATGCTCCAAATAAGCTTTTAGACCGGCAAGAACGAACGTAAAGCCTTGCGTGGAATCCATCGCCTGCTCCATCAGCTCGTCCGCCGACCCCTCGAAGCCGTCGTTGACGATCTTCACGAACGTCTCGTTGTCGCCGCGAGGCGCGAACGTCCACTCCACCCGCGTGCCCCAATCGATGACGATGCGATGATTTTCCACAACTTCGATGACGTCGATGTCGGCGCCTACGCCGTACATTTCCCAATCCCAGCGAACCTTGGCTCCGGTCTCGAGCTTTGCGCTGCCTTTGGTGAACCAAAACTTAGTCGTAACCTCGGGATCCGCGAACGCTTGAAACACTTCGTGAACAGGTCTTCTAATGAGCATTTCCGCCCGAACGACGGGCTTCTTGCTAAGCATGGTGGACATTATGGCTCCTCCTCATAGGACACGCGCCCCGCGTGCCGGAATCGAGCAATCACCTAGATAATACCATATCTCAAGGCCCGATTTCTAAGGGAAGCAGCTTGTCCTTTTCTTCCGCATGCTCGAGTGCTCACGTCCATCCAAACGGTGGCAAGATAGGGCTATGCCGATGGCTCCTCCTCCGCCGCCGCAAACATCTTGGGCATCGTCAAAGTAACGGTCGTCCCCTCGCCCACCGCGCTCTCGATTCGCAATCCGTATTCGTTGCCGAAGCTGTAGCGGATCCGCTCGTCCACGTTGGAGATGCCGATGTTGGACAGCCTTCCCTCAGCCGACGGGGATCGGCCTTGAAGCAGGCTATCGACGGTATGCACGGCCATGCCTTTGCCGTTATCCGCAACCGTGACGCGAAGCAGCTCGCCATCCGTCTCGCAGCGGATCATGATGAGCAAGTCGTAATCGATGCCGTCCTGGGCATGAATGATCGCGTTCTCCACGATGGGCTGGAGAATAAACTTCGGCGCTAGGCAGGTTTCCGCGCCCGCTTCCGTCTCTACGGCGACGTCGAAGGTGGAGCCGTAGCGGATTTTCTGAATTTCGACGTAATTGTCGATGTTGCGCAGCTCTTCTTTGATCGTCACATATTCCTTTTTGTCGACGATCGTGTTCCGAAGCAGCTCCGCCAGCGCGCTTAACCCGACGCTGACGCTCTCCGCCTGGCTGAGCTGCGCCGTCCACTTGAGCGAGTTCAGCGTGTTGAACAGGAAGTGGGGATTGATCTGCGCCTGCAGCATCTGCAGCTCGACCTCCCGCTTCTGCTGCTGCTCCAGCTTCGTCTGCTCGAGGAGGCTGTTCACGGTATCCACCATCACGTTGAATTTATCCGACAAGTAACCGATCTCGTCCTTGCCCCGGTCGTCGATCGACGTGTTTAAGTTGCCCCGTATGATTCGCGAAGTCTGCTCCACCAAAGCGGTCAGAGGCCGATAGATGGAGTTGGAGATAAGCAGGGCCAGCGATAACGACAAGACGACCAATACGCCGCTAAGGAGCAGGATGTTTTTCTGAATGCTGCGGGTTTCCAAATTCAAATAGGAGTCGGGAATCGTGCTGACCAGATACCAGCTGGAATAAATATCGAACCCGTACGCGACCAGATGGCCGCCGCCGCGGACCTCGGCTTGAAACACGCTTTCGCTCTTCGCTTCGTGGCCGCGGATCAGCGGCATCAAGCCGGCATCCGGGTAGGAGGCATGCAGGGGTATATCGGCGTCGCGGCTGGAGATGACGGTGCCGTCCCCGTCCAGGATAAACAGATCCGTGCCCGCTCCCATATCGACGTCCGCATAGAGCTGTTGCGAATACAACGGCTCGCTGATGCTGACGTAAATATAGCCGAGCGGCTCGTTCCAATCCTCGAGCGAGTTGATTTTACGGGCGATAACGAGGCACGGCTCTCCCTGTTCCGTCGTGACATAGGACCATTGATCGCTCCCGTCCGCTTGGTCGATCAGCTTGGCGAGCCTGGCGAATTCGGCTTCGCCGATGGAGCTGTAACCCATATCGTAGATAACGGTCGAATCCATGGAGACGATCCGCACGTTCTTAATATTCTGGAGCAGCTCCAACTGGTCGCTGAGCAGCGTATTGATGTATACGTTCATGTCGCGTTTGGCGAATTCGTCGAGCGACGGGTAGGAAGTCGCGTATTGCTGGACGCGCGCGTTCAGCATGATGGAATCGCTGAGCCCGATATATTTGCGGTTCTCGAGCTGGGCGTTCTTGAGCAATTGCTTCATGATCTCCGCGGAGTAGGTGCTGATTTTCGATTCGATCGCTTCGCTCGTCTTCAGGTAGGAGTAAATGCCCGACAATACGATCGGGACCGTCGTCAGCAGCAGCAACGCGAAGATGAGCCGCGATTTGATCTTCGTATTCCGCAGCAGCCCATATAATCCGCTTACCAAACGCATGCCGGCTCCCCCTCTGGCTTTCTCTCATCCACACTGTCGCATAGAAGCTCAGTCGATGGCAAGCGTTCGGTGAAAATAATGGATTATACCGGGAACGTTGAACTGAATCCGTAAAAAAAGCGAGGGTCCAAGACTCGATACTCAAAGTCTAAGACCGCCGCTGTATGGAAGCCACATAATCATGTCATCGAAACGGCAAGCTGAATCATCATTTAAGCTGCGGGTACATAGCAGCTACACCGCCGGCGAGTGCACGCTGGAGTTGGCGACTCGTTTCATCGGCAAGAATTTCAAAGCTATCGGACTCTAATCCATCAATTGCAATTTTGGCAATATCGGCGGGGTTGGACTTCAGAGCTTCCACGCCTGACGTCATGTCGGTATCCATAAAGCCCACATGCAAGCCGGCTACTCTCACGTTTCGAGCATACAGATTTAGGCGCAACTCGTTCGTCATTGCCCACTCGGCCGCCTTTGCAGCCGAATAAGCGCCTTCGCCCCCCCCGAGACTGAACCATGACAGTGCAGATAGGATATTCAATATGGACCCTCCGCCATTGTTCATAAGAATAGGCGCGAAATTGCGAATCATGGCTAATGTGCCAAAGAAGTGCGTATTAAATTCCAACTGAATGCGGTCGAGATCGCCGTCAAGCAAAGTAGCCCCCGTAGCCGTCCCTGCATTGTTGATCAGAAGCGTTACATCTTGAGCAGCCGCAGCAGCTGCAGCTACCTCTTGAGGGTTAGTTATATCAAGCTTTATTGGAATTGCGCCGGGAATGTCGATGGACTGCGGATTTCTTGCTCCGGCATACACCTTGGCCCCCCTGGATAGAAGTTCAAGGGCAAGATGGCGACCAAAACCTCGGTTTGCTCCAGTAACAAAAGCGACTTGTTGAGAAATATTCATTTTATCTGCTCCTTTTATTGTATTTTGTTTATGAAAGTAATGAGAACGATCATTCTCAATATGGCAAAAAAAACGACTTGCCTATTCCGTGCTTCGGAGCTTCCATCGCAAAGAGCGTGGATTAGCGGAAGGGGGACTTCACATCTAAACGGGCCCCCCGATTACCTTTGTTTTTCCAGGAGCTTCATCGAGATATGCGTAATCCGGCGAAGCTTTTCTTTGGAAGCCGAGGTTCTTGCCATTACCCTTAACCCAATCCATACATTATGCAGGTATTCCGCCAACTCCTCAGCATGGTATGCGGAGGTGAATTCACCGTCGCGTTGTCCCCACAAGATAATCTCCCTGAGCAATTGCTCCGCTGTCGTGAAGGCTTTCGTGGACTTGACGTCCACCTCCGCGTCGCGTGCCGCCAATTCTACGGCGGAATTCACCATTAAGCAGCCGGCCGGCGAATCCTCGTCCCCGTCGATCATGAAACCAAAAATAAACTGCAATGCTTCCGAAGCGGTCTTGGATCGTTTAACCCCTGCAGCAAGCGCGGCGCTGATTTTGTCGTCGAACCGATCCATCGCTTTCAGGAACAGATTATGTTTATCTCCGAAAGTATCGTACAAGCTTCTGCGATGAATTCCCATATGCTCGACCAACTCGGTCATGGACGTTTTCTCGTACCCCTGCTCCCAAAAGAGCCGCATTGCCTTGTCCAAGACCTCTTTCTCTTCGAACTCCTTGCTTCTCGCCATTCCCATCTCCCTCCCGCAACTACTATATCATATTGAGAACGATCAGTAAAGAATCGATGTTCTCTTTTTTGAAGCACGTCATTCTAATCCTTTTCTTTGGGCAGCAAGCGTTAAGCTTGGCGGGAGAGTCTGCTCCATCACCGCAATATCCCATTGCGCGATTCGCAGGTATGGCCTTATAGTACAAGTGTACGAAGTAGATGGAACGGAGCACCACCACCCCATCCCATTTTGGAGGTCAAACGTCATGATACGGAAAGCATGGATCGGCCTGCTCTGCGCGTTAACGCTTGTTTCGCTGGCCGGTTGCAAGCTGGGAGGGTCCGAGGAGCCCGCGCCGGAGTCCGTCCGAAACGCCGCGACCGGCTTCGCGAACAAATCCTTGACGATCGCGGTCTTTGAAGGCGCTTACGGCAAAGCCTACTGGGAGGATGTCGTGGCTCGGTTCGAGGCCGATTACCCCGGCGTGCGCGTGACCATGATCTCCAATCCCAAAATAATGGACGTCATCAAGCCAATGAACATTGCCGGCAATCCCCCCGATTTCCTGTACGCGCCGTTCACGGAGAGCACCAATATGGTACGATCCATGATCGGCAGCCAGTCATTCATGGATTTGACGGGGCTGTTCGACAGCCCCGCGCTGGGCAAGGAAATCCCGCTGAAAGAGATCATGATGGACGGCATTCTCGATTACGCCAAGCCTTACGGCGACGGCAAAATCTACATGGCCCCCAATTACGTGACCACGGAGGGATTGTGGTACAACAAAGCTCTCTTCGAGGAGAAGGGCTGGGCGCCCCCCCGCACCTGGAATGAATTCTGGGCGCTGGGCGAAGCGGCGAGAAGCGAGGGCATCGCCTTGTTTACGTACCCGGGGGTCTACCCGGGATACATCGGCTCCATGCTTTGGTCCTCTATCGCGTCGGAGAGCGGTCTTGCGGGGATCGAAGCCATTATGAACTACGAGAAAGGCTCCTTCGGCACGCCGGAGGTCAAGCGCGTCTTGCAGCTCTTCGAAAAGATGGCCGATACGGACGCCCTGATGCCTGGCACGGTGGCCCTCAACCATACTCAGGCGCAATCCGAATTTCTGAAGAACAAAGCGTTGTTTATCCCGAACGGCAGCTGGTTCGAAGGCGAGATGAAGGATATTCCCCGCGCGGAGGGCTTCGAGTTCGGCTTTCTGCCGACGCCGACGTTCGAGGCGGATGACCCGCAGTATGCCCGGATCAGCTTCGAGGCGATGTTCATTCCGAAGAAGGCCAAAAACAAAGAGCTGGCGATGGAGTTCATCAAATACCAGTATCGAGACGATATCATTCGCCTGAACGCCGAGAAGTCGACCGGCGTTATCGCGGTGCGCGGCGGCGCCGAGCTTGCCAAGGACGCATTGCCCGAGTCCGCGTACGACGCCGCGACGGTGTTCGAGCGCGGCGTCCAGCCGTTTCTCTTCGAGTGGCGCGTGACGCCTCCTACGCCGTTCAGCATCAACGACGAGGTGTTCAACTCCGTCAACACGGTGATGAAAGGCGACATGTCCGTCGACCAGTGGATCGACCACGTCGAGAAGTCGTTCGCCCGGCTCCGGGACTTGCTGGACAAGGTGAAGTAGGCTCCATGGGGCGGACGCGACTAAGCACGCTGGTCGCTCGCGGAAACGCATGAGCGAGCCGCAGCTGAATTCCATTGGGGTGGCTGCGCATAGATACACTTACTCCCGGCGCCAACATGGTTGGCGCCATTTTTTGCGCCCGTTAGACACATACATCCCTAGCTCCACTTGACTCCTTCCGCCGGTCGCACCCTCTTTCACACACTTTCATCGTTTCTTTTCTGTCCCGCGCCGCCCTCCACACGTTCCCCGCCGCCTGCTTCAGCCCTGCTGCCCCCTTTGCTCGTTGCCCTCCCTACTACTTCTGCTTACTCCCCTTCCGCCCATTCCCTCCCGCCTACTTATGCCCTGACCACCTTTTGATCGCTAACGGACACCAAAGGCGCTAATTGGCATATTTTGAGTGTTTTGAGATTCTAAAGGACACCAACGACTTTATTTACTTGTTTCTTTGCTCCATCAGCCGGTTTTCCCGCGGATAGAGTCTCTGGTGTCCGATACGTTTGCGAATGAGGCCAAATCGCCGAAATAAGGACTCTCATGTCCGTTAGCGCCCATGGCGGTTCCGGCCCATTGATCACACGCGCGAAAGCCGCCAAGAACTGTTCAAGATCGTCAAGGTACTGTTCAAGATCGTGCATGTACCGGGAGCCGGGGCGGGAGCTATACTTACGAAAAAGGAGGAGTCATCCATGAAAAAAGCAGCAGTAGCATCGATTACATTAGCTGCGGCGCTTACGCTCGCCGCATGCTCAGGCAACAACGGGGGAACGAACAACAACCCTGCGCCAGAAACCAAGGAGCCTACCTCCGCCCCCACAGAGAGCGCCGATACGGGCGGCTCCACGCTATCCGGCGACGTCGTGTTCTGGTCCATGTGGAGCGACACGGAGCCGCAGGCGAAGGTCATCCAATCGGCGGTCAAGGAGTTCGAGACGGCCAATCCGGACGTGAAGGTCAACGTCAAATTTACCGGCCGCGAAATCAACAAGCTGATCAAGCCGGCGCTGGACGGCGGCGAGAAGATCGATATTTTCGAGGGGGACCCGGCCAACGCCATCAGCAGCCTGAAGGACCACGTGCTCAAGCTGGACGAATACCTGGGCCAGCCTTCGATCGGCATGGACGGCAAGACGGTAGAGCAATCGCTGCTGCCAAGCCTCATGAGCTGGACCAAGTCGCTGTCGGTCGCCGCGGGTCTCGAGGAAGAGTATTACGCCCTGCCGCAGCAGCCTTTCGCGGTCCTCTTCTTCTACAACAAGGAAGTGTTCGAGAAAGCCGGCGTGACCGCGCCTCCCGCGACATGGGATGAGTTCATGGCCGCCAACGAGAAAATTAAGCAATCCGGCGTCGACCCCATCACCTTCGACGATGCCTACCGCGATCTCTTCATCGGCGGCTACCTCGCCAGTGCCATGGGTCACGAGTGGGTCGACCAGTTGGTCAACGACAAGAGCGGCGAGCTCTGGAAGGATCCTATCGTCCTCCAGTTCGCGAACGACATCGTCGCGATGCGGGAGAAGGGCTATTTCTCCAAAAAAATCGCCGGCAGCAAATACCCGGCAGCCCAGCAGGATCTCGTGCTCGGCCAATCCGCCGCTTACTTGAACGGCACTTGGCTGCCGAACGAAGTGTCCGCAACCGCCGGACCGGACTTCAAGTGGGGCTCGTTCCAATTCCCTACGATCCCTAACGGCAACGGCAAGGGCGGCCAGAAGGAGCTCACCTTCGGAGCCCAGGCTCTGATGTTGAACAAAAATAGCGGCAACAAGGAAGCGGCGATGGAGCTGGTCAAATATTTGATCGGCAAAACCGCCCAAGAGGGCATGGTCCAGCAAGCGCAAGCGATTCCCGCCACCGTCGACACGGAATGGCCGGCCGCGCTCGCGGAAGCCAGCGCCGCCATGGATCGCGCGGAATTGAATCAGCCATGGGGCGCCGGCATCAACAACAACGCCGACCTTGCGATGAGCACGATCATCCCCGTCTTTATGGAGCTCGTATCGGGCAAGATGAGCGCCGAAGAGTACGTAGCCAAAATGAGCGCCGAAGCGAAGAATTTCCATAGCGCGGGCTAATCCGCGATAACGCCGCCTATGTGCAGCCATTCACGCGAATGGCTGCACATAGACCTTTGCGGGCCCATTCTGACACACACCCGGGAGGGAACTGACATGCGCATCACCCGTTCGACCATCGCTTTATTCCTGCTGCCGGCGGTCATCCTGTATCTCTGCATTTTCCTGTATCCGACCGTGCGCGCGCTGCTCATGAGCTTCTTCGAAATTCCGAACATCGCCAGCCGCATGTCGGACTGGTCGTTTATCGGCTTCGATAACTACTGGCAACTGCTCCACAACTCGTACTTCCTTGACTCGGCTTGGAACGTGTTCAAAATATGGCTGATCGGCGGCATCATCGTCATGGTGTTCGCGTTCCTCTTCGCCGCCATTCTGGCGTCCGGCGTCAAAGGCAAAAGCTTCTGGCGGTCGCTCGTCTATCTGCCCAACACCGTCACGCCGGTCGTGCTTAGCGTGGTGTGGCTGCATTATATTTTCAACTCCAGCTACGGCTTCCTGACGACCGTCTTCCGCTTCCTCGGGCTGGACGGCCTCGCCGACCTGCAGTGGACGAGCGACGATCACCTGTTCATGTCCATGCTGATCGCGTACTGCTTCGGCTCCATCGGCTACTTCATGCTGCTGCTGAACGCCGGCATGGAACGGATCCCGCACGACTTCTACGAGGCCGCGACGCTGGAGGGGGCCGGTCCGCTGACCAAGTTCTTCCGCATTACGGTGCCGCTTCTGCAGGACGTCTTCCGCATGACGCTGGTGCTCTGGACGATTTCGGCGATCAACTTCTTCGTCTGGTCGGCCACCTTCGGGCAAGAAAGCCCCGAGACCATGACGCCCGGCTACTACATGTACATCAAGGTGTTCGGCGCCAAGTCCACCGTCTATCAGGAGGCCGCCTTCAACGTCGGGGCCGGCGCGACCGTCGGCGTCATCATCACGGTATCCATTCTTGTCGTTTCGGCCGTCATCAATTTCCTGTTCCGGCGCCAAGAGCGTCTCGAATACTAACCGGAGGATCACGCCATGGCTAATAAAATACGCTACGTCCCGCTATATGTCTGGCTGATGTTCACGATCGTCCTGTTCGGCTTCGCCGTCCTGGCGTCGTTCAGCACGACGAGAGGCATCTTCACGAACGAGCTGTTCGAGAGCGGCCTGCACGTCTCCAATTATCTCGTCCTGTTCAAGGACATGGGCATGGGCCGCTACTTCCTCAACAGCGTCATCTATACGGTAACCGCCTGCGTAGGCGTGCTCGTCGTCGCCGCGCCCGCCGCTTATATTCTGGGCAGAGTCCGCTTCCGGGGCCGCGCGCTGGTCGAGACGATGTTCCTGTCCGCTCTGTCCATCCCGGCGCTGCTCATTACGATTCCGCTGTTCACGATGTTCGTCCAACTGAAGCTGACGGGCTCGATTCTGACGCTGGTACTGATCTACATCTGCACCAACGTGCCGTTCAGCGTATTCCTGCTGTCGGGCTTCTTCTCCTCGATCCCGAAGGAGCTGGAGGAATCCGCCGCGATCGACGGCTGCGGACCCGTCAAGTCATTCGTCAAAGTGATGCTGCCCGTCGCCCAGCCGGGACTCGTCACGGTATCCATCTTTAATTTCATCTCCATCTGGAACGATTATATTTTCGCGCTGATCTTTGCCAACAATCCGAAGACGCATACGCTCGCTCTGGCGCTGCAGTCCATCGTGCAAGGCTTCACCAACTCCGGCAACTACGCCGGTATCTTCGCCGCTTCGATGGTCGTGTTCGTTCCGACTTTCGTGCTGTATATCTTTATCTCGAACAAAATCGTATCCGGCATCACGGTCGGCGCGGTGAAAGGGTAAAGATAAACTCCGGATGACTACCACTCATAAAGGATAAAGGCGGTTTCCGCTCGAATTGGTTCTATATCCGAAACATAGAACGAAGGAGGGATGGCGATGCTGCGCGTCATTATCGTCGACGACGAACGAACGGTCCGGGTGGCCATGCGCACCATGATCCGCTGGGAAGAGAACGGCTTGGAGCTGGCCGGCACCGCCGCCGACGGTAACGGCGCGCTCCAACTGATCGACGCCTCCCCTATCGATATCGTCATTACCGATCTCAAGATGCCGAACATGAACGGCATCGAGCTTCTGCGCGCCCTTGCGGAGCGCGGCTTCTCCGGTAGAAGCGTCGTGCTGAGCAACCACGGCGACTACGAGCTGGTCCGGGAAGCGATGAAGATCGGCGCCGTCGACTACCTGCTCAAGCTGACCTTGCGGCCGGACGACCTGCTACAGGCGATCGGCAAGGCGGGCGAGCTGTTGTCGCGGGACCGCAAGGACAAGGAGCATCGCCTGCGCCTCCAGCACGAGCTGATCGAGTCGCAGCTGGAGAAGCGCGGCGCCGCCTGGAGGGAGCTGCTTCTGGAGGATGACGGAGGTCTCGCGGACGCGATTCGCGAGGCGGAGCGCTGCTCCATCCCGCTCGACCGGCTGCAAGGCCATCTGCTCCATGTCTCGATCTGCCGGTACAGAGAAGCGCTGGCGACCGGCAAGCTCAAGAACAGGAAGCTTCTGCACTTCTCCGTCATCAATATCATGAAGGAGATCGCATCGAACGTTACCGACATGGAGCTTGTCGACCTCGGCGACGGGCAATACGCCGCCCTGCTGTACGACACGGCATGGACCGAGGAAGACGCGGACAGCCTGCAGCTGGCGTCCCACATCGTAAGACTTATCCGCACGTATTTGAATCTGGACGTTAACGTCACGATCAGCGGGCGGTTCGACGGGCTGGGCGGGCTGCGCGAGCAATACCGGCATTGCCGCAAAGCGGCCGCCGCCGGCTTCTACAAGGAGGCGGGCTTCGTGCAGACCGCTTCGTCCGTTACATTCGACGAGGGGCTTACGGGCAGCCGGTTCCCCGACTGGTCATCCCACTTTAAGGCCGCCTTCGAAGAAGAAAACGAGGAACGCCTGGAAGCGCTCATGCCTGGCATGATGAAAGAAATGTCGATCGCGCGCTGCTTGCCGGAGCTAGTCTGCAACGTCTTCCTGATCTTGTTCACCGATCTGGAGCATATCGTCGCCAAGTGGCGGAAGCTGAACGACCGCGCTACCGGCGAGTCTTCCTTGGACGGCAGCTCCATGACCGCGTTCAGGCAGCGCATCATGCATGCCGAATCCATGGGACAGCTCGCCGAGGCGGCGCAGGACGCGCTGCTCCATCTCTCGTCCATGCTGCGGGACGCGAAGCGGCATAGCTGCCGTAAGGAAGTGCTGCAGCTCATCGCCATCCTGCACGAGCGCATGGAGGACAAAATGACGCTCGACATGCTGGCCACCAGCGTCAATCTCAACGAAAGCTACCTCTGCCGCATCTTCAAGCAGGATACCGGCAAGAGCATCTTCCAATATATTAACGAGCTCAAAATAGGCCGGGCCGTCGAGCTTCTTAAACAACGCGACGCGCGCGTCAAGGAAGTGGCGTTGTCGGTCGGGATCGAGGATCCCTTTTACTTCAACCGGCTGTTCAAAAAAACGGTCGGCGTAAGCCCCTCCGAATACCGCAAAAACGTTTTGGAGGGCCATCACACTTAAATCCCAGGAGGCTGAGATCCATGGCCGTATATCCATCCATGCTTCAGTTGGACGGAGCCCCTATAGAAGGAAGCAATCCGCTGCCCATGTTCAGGAGCCGCAATCGGGACCGGGCGGCGAACGACAACGGTTCGTTGACCGAGCGCCACCGCGAGCTGCTGGGCTACGAAACCGGAGAGCGTTACCTGCCCTACCGGATGCAAGACCGGTATTCCCGTAAGCTGGAGCCTATGGAGCTAGAGACGATCGTGCTAGAGAACGATAAGCTGCGCGCGACATTCCTTCCCGGCTACGGCGGCAGGCTTTATTCCCTCGTCGACAGGCGGACGGGGCGCGACATTTTGTATACCAATCCCGTATTCCGTCCCGGCAATCTAGCCATCCTGAACGCCTGGTTCTCGGGCGGCATCGAATGGAATATCGGACAGGTCGGGCATACGTTCGGCACATGCTCGCCCATGCACGCCGCCAAGCTGACCGATGGGAACGGCAACGAGTTCCTTAGGATGTTCGACTACGAGCGCTGCAAAAACGTGTTCTGGCAGCTGGACTTCCACCTGCCGCCGGGCTCGGAGCAGCTGCGGCTCCACGTTCGCATCGTCAACGACAATGACGTGTCGGTACCGATGTACTGGTGGACGAATATCGCGGTGCCGGAGACGCCTCGGGCGCGGGTTTTCTCCGAAACGGACGAGGTCATCTATATCGACCATGGCGTCAAAGGGTTCGGGTTTGGCCGGTTGCCAGAGCTGCCGACCGTTCCCGGCACGGACGTCTCGTATCCCATGAACTTTCCGTTCTCCAACGAGTACTTCTTCCAGACGCCGGAGTCGGCCAAGGCTCCTTGGGAAGCCGTCGCCTACGAGGATGGCAGACTATTCTACGAACGCTCCACTTCGCTGCTGCGGTATCGCAAGATGTTCTGCTGGGGCCATCATGCTGGCGGCAGACGCTGGTGCGATTTCCTCTCCCGCCCGGGCGAAGGCAACTACATCGAGATTCAGGGCGGCTTCGCGCCGACTCAGATGCACGGACTGGACATGCCCGCGGGCACGGAATGGTCGTTCACCCAGTTGTTCGGAATGACGGATGCGGATGCCGGGCAGATGATCGGTCCGGAATGGAAACGGGCGAACGATGCCGTACGCGGCCGCGTGGAAGAGCTTGTGCCGGAGGATAGACTGCTTCGGCTTCATGAAGCACTCGCAATAGAAAGTCTGAAGCCGCCCGGAGAAACGTTGTTCAAGGGCTCCGGTTGGGGAGCGCTCGAGGGAACGCGCCGCGAGCTTCATGGTCACGGCGGGCTGCCGCAGGGCTTCGCTTTCCCTCCCTTGGATGCGGACAACGCCGATGCCGAGTATGCGGATTGGCTTCGCCTGCTCCTGGACGGCCGCATGCCGGAGCGGACGGCCGTCGAGCAGCCGAGAGCCTGGATGGTGCAGAACGAATGGCTGACGCTGTTGTCGGACATCGTGTCGAAGGTCCGCCATGGCAGCTGGAACGAGCATCTGCATTTTGGGGTCATGCTGTATGAGCGCGGCCGCGAAGCAGAGGCCTTGGAGGCCTGGCAAACGTCTGTCTCCTTGCAGCCGTCCGTCTGGGCGTACCGCAATTTGGCGGAGGCCATGCGGCGCGACGGCAAGCCCGCGGAAGCTCTTGCCTACTGGGACGAGGCGCTGCTCTTATCTCCGCTCCTCCCCGACCAGGCGCTCTCCGAAGAATATATCCGCCTGCTGATCGAAGCCGGACATTACCGGGAAGCGTGGAGCTTCTACAACCGGCTGCCTAAGAAGCAGCAGTCCGCCGACCGCATTCAGATCATCATAGGCGCGGCGGCGCTCGAGCTTGGCGAAGAAGCGTTCATCAACCGGCTGTTTCTGCAGGAATTCGCGGTGATCCGCGAAGGCGAGCTGCTTATTATCGACCTTTGGTACGGCTACCACGCGAGGAAACTGGCGAAGGAGCTCGGCGAGCCGTTCAGCGAGCGTCATATCGAGGAAGCCAAGCGTTCCTTCCCGCCGCCTAACAATATCGACTTTAGAATCGTGGGAGAGTAGCCCGCGTTGCGACAGCCTTGCCCCGGAGTCGTCCGTTTGATCGGATGGCTGCGGGGCTTTTTTTGTTGTTAAGCGGTGCTAGCGCGGCGGGGGGAAGGATGCAATTGGGCGGGCGATGACTAAAATTATTCCAATGATGGAAAACTCCATATACTGCAACTTGCAAATCCGGTACAGGGAGGGTCGTCGTGTTATCGTCCGTTATTTCCTATATTCCCGGCTGGACCATATGGCTGCAGGCGCTAATCGCGTTTCTGATCCCGATTCTGACGAGCGTCGGCTACAAAAAGCTCTATTCCCTCGCGGGCAAAGGCTCCAATCCCGATACCGCTGACAGCAAAAAAGCCGAGCAACCGCCAGCTCCCGCAAGCACTCCCTTTAGCGGCGATTACGAGGCGGATCTCGCCACGATCCGCCAGCGAATCGGAGAAAATAGCGATCTGTGCTCCCGCGAGATTCTAATGGCGAAATCCGGCCTCAGGGCGACGGTGTATTATGTCGCGGGCATGCAGACCGATCGGCTGCTGAACCTCCATCTCATGGAATTTCTAATGTTCGAAGCCGACGCCAGCTCCTTGGCCGAACCGGACCGTCTAAGCGATCGTCTTCCTTTCAGCAGCCTTCTCGAAGCGCCGAATTTGGACGACTTCAATCGATCGGTGCTGTTCGGGCATGCCGGACTGCTAGTCGAGGGACAGCCGCGCGGACTTCTTATCGAGTACCCTAACGGCGCCAACCGCACCGTGCAGGAGCCCCTGTCCGAAGCCCTGCTGCGCGGACCCCGACTGGGCTTCACCGAGGTGCTGAGCGAGAACACGTCGATGCTCCGGCGCCAGGGCTTCAGCGACCAACTCGAAATCAAACGCTACCGGGTCGGCACGCGGCTCTCCAAGGATCTGGCGCTGGCCTACATCAAGGACATCGTGAATACGGAGCTGCTCGCGGAGGTCAAAGCCCGCGTCGACAAGCTGGATTACGATTTCATCGCCGAGTCCGGCTACGTGGAGCAATTGATCGAAGATAACTATATGAGTCCGTTCCAGCAGGTTCAGAATACCGAACGGCCCGATCGGGTCATCGCCGCCCTGCTGGAAGGAAGGATCGCCATTCTGCTTGACGGGACCCCGTTCGCGCTGATTGTACCGGCTACATTCAGCATGCTGCTGCAATCGCCGGAGGATTATTACGAGCGGTGGTTGCCGGGATCGCTGCTGCGAATGCTGCGTTTTTTCACGGCGTTTGTCGCGCTGATGGCCCCTTCCCTGTACATTTCGTTTATTTCGTTCCATCCGGGACTTATCCCGACTGAGCTGGCGATATCCATCATCGAGACCCGTCAGGGCGTTCCGTTTCCCTCTCTGATCGAGGTGCTTATTCTGGAATTCGCGATCGAAATATTGCGCGAGGCCGGCATTCGGCTGCCCAAGCCCATCGGTCCCGCCATGGGTATCGTCGGCGGTCTCATCATCGGGGACGCGGCCGTGCAGGCCGGGCTCGTCAGCCCTTTCCTGGTCATCGTCGTGGCCGTAACGGCGATCTCCTCCTTCGCCATTCCGACCTATAGCGCCGGCATAACGCTCCGGTTGCTTCGTTTCGTCGGCATGGGCTTCGCCGCTTTTCTGGGCATGTTCGGCACGATCTTGTTTTTCCTGCTGCTCTGCAGCCACTTGTCCAGGCTTAGAAGCTTCGGCGTACCTTACCTGACTCCGGTATCGCCGTTCAGGCTGCGAGACTGGAAAGACCTGTTCTTCCGCGCGCCGTTAGCGCTGATGAAGCAAAGACCCGCAATGATGAAGCCCAAAGACGGCAAACGGAAATCGTGACCCAAGGAAGGAGGCTTACACGCTTGTTTAATCGCTCCGACGATCGAATCACCACCTCTCAAGCCGTCATTTTTTTGACCAATACCCTTCTTGGAGCCGGGATTCTGACGATGCCCCGAAGCGTCTCCCAGTCCATCGAGACGCCGGACTCCTGGCTGACGATACTGGCCGGAGGAATGGTCATTCTTCCGGTTATCCTGCTTATGGTCAAGCTGTCCCAGCAGTTCCCCGGACAGACCGTATTCCAGTATGCCGGCCGAATTGCGGGCAAGCCGATCGGCAAAGCGCTGTGCTTGCTGCTCATCGTCTACTTCCTCGTCATCGCAGGCTTCGAGATTCGTACGCTCGTCGAGGTAACGTTGTTTTTCCTGCTGGAGGGGACGCCCAGGTGGGCCATCGTCGTGCCGTTCATTTGGTTAGGCACCTATCTGATAAGCGGCGGCATCAACGCCATCGCTCGTCTCTACCAGATCATCTTTCCGATTACGATACTTGTGCTTTTTGTCTCCTATGCGGTCAGCCTTCGGTTGTTCGACATTGACAATCTGCGACCCGTTCTCGGCGGCGGCGTTAAGCCGGTGCTGAGCGGATTAAAGTCATCGATACTGATCTACTCCGGCTGCGAGGTCGTGCTGACGTTGATCGCCTTTATGGATAAGCCCAAGCAAGCCGTCAAAGCGATGTTAGGAGGCATCTCCATTCTGCTCGTCATCTATTTAATAACTGCCGTCGTCGTCGTGGGCGGTCTGTCCACCGACGCTACCATAACCAGCACCTGGCCTACGCTGGACCTGATCCGCAGCTTCGAGGTCACCGGCTTTTTCGTGGAGCGGCTGGAATTTCCGCTTATGGTCACCTGGCTCATGCAGATGTTCTGCAATTTCTGCAGCTTCTTCTTCCAATCGTCTCTTGGCCTATCCCAAAGCTTCAATCTTTCCTATCAACCCGTCATCTACGGGCTCGTTCCCATTATTGTATTGTCCGCAATGATGCCGAAGAGCATAGCGGATCTGTTCCGCCTGGGCGACGTTATCGGAATGATGGGCGTAGGCTTGTTTATGCTCATCCCGGTGCTGCTGTCGATCATCTGGCTTATTCGCAAGAAAGGATTGAAGCAGCATGCCTAGCAAGCTGAAGCGCGTTCTTCTCCTCCTGATGATCGCCGCGATACTGACTCTGCCCACCGGCTGCTGGAGCAGCAAGGAAATCGAAGATCTCGCCCTCTATACGGGAGTGGCGTTGGATAAGGGACAGCCGGCTCCCGTCGAGAAGGCATTCGAGGACAAAGGCGGGACGTATTCGAAACGGAACAGGGTTATGGCGACCATCCAGATCGTGCCGATTAAATTTTTGGGAAACAAGGAAAACAAGCAAGGCGGTCAACAACCTCGTTACCTGAACATCTCGGGAAGCGGAGACTCCATCATTGAGATATTCCGCCAATTTTCCATCCGGCTGGATCGTCCCATCATTGGACATCATCTCAAGGTCATCGTCATATCCTCCGAGCTTCTGCGCAAGCATTCTATGGAGCAGTTAACGGACTTTATGCTAAGGGACAACGATATCCGGCCCAGCACGATTATGTATGTGAGCAAAGGATCGGCCAAGGATACGTTATTCTCCAAGCAACCCAACGAGTTGCCTTCCTATCATTTAAGCGGGATGCCGGACAATCGTTCCCGAACCAGCAAAGTCATGAAGCCCGTTACGTTATCCCAGGTGGATGCACTGACACATGCTCGAAAAAGCTTTGCCTTGCAGATGGTGGTAAGCGGAGGCGGGGAAACGGAGCTGTCCGGCGCCGGCATCATCAAGGGCTCCACTGGAAAGTGGCTTGGATCGATCAGCCAGGAGGACGTGCAGTGTCTGTCATGGTTATCGGGCGAAGGCAAGAGCGGCGTCATCAAGACTTATAACGAGAAGGGCCAATCGGCAACCTATGAGCTGAAAACGATGAAAAGCAAAATAACCCCCCGCGCGGACGGGGATGGAATCTCCTTTACCGTCGACATCGATACGGAAGGACGTCTCATTGAAATCTGGGATGACGAGTCTCATCCTTCATCCGCCGCATTCGCGGAAATCATCGCCAAGGAGATTCAAGAGGAGCTCGAGGACATGATGCAGCATTTCATGAACAAGCTGCAGATAGAATACAAAGTCGACGTTGCCGGATTCGGGAACCAGTTGGCGATGCAACGTCCGGCCGCATGGAAGAAAGTAAAAGATAATTGGGACGAGGTGTTCAGCCGTTCGCGGATCACATTCAACTACAAGGTGAACATTACGGACTTTGGCTCTTTTACGGAGGAGTGAGCGATGCGAGGCGTGAGGGACGACTGAGGGATGCTAGGCGTGAGGAAGACTAGGTCCGGAGCAGCAACACCGCTTGCCGTCAGGGCGCGTCTTTATTCATGATGTCCCAATGTATCGCGAACGAGCCTCTTGCTCTCTTGCCCGTCACTACGATGTCGATCGTGGTCGCCTTCCCGACTTGATAGGCGATGCGGCGAGGCTCGCGATCCAGGCCGTCGCCGCCGTACTTTCCGCCCTTTGCGTTCAGGTGCGTGCCGTAACCGCCTTCCGCATGCCATTCTACGTAATAGGCCAGCGTCTGGCCCGCCTCCAGCTTCACCGGATAGGCTTTGTCTCCGTGAAAGTAGTCAAACGCCGCCTCGACACCTTGGTCGGATCTTGTTTCCGACCAGCCTCTGACCGTCGTCTGGTCGGCAAATGCGATATAAAGGGAGCCCGCTGCAAGGAGAATGGCTGCCGTGACGCTGTACGGCCAGCGAGCATGACGGTAAAGGCGATCCGCGAGAAGGTAGGCCAGCGAGCAAGCAACGCCTATGAAGCCGGCGATTGCGATGATCCCCCATTCCTGTCCGAACATGAAGAGGAACGGGACAAAACCGCCGAGGATATAGAGCAGCAAGGTAACAAATCGTTTGGCAGGTCCCGCCTTCATCTTGAGCAGCGCGCCATCCACCGCGATCGAGAAGACGGTGGCATACCCTTGCAGGGCTCCGCCTAGCCAAAGAAACCGTGCGGCTTCCTGCATCTCGTACCGGTCGAAATTCGTTAAAAGCGCCGGCAGCCCAAGAAATAGGGTACCTGCCGCCGCCAGCTTGGAGGCCGCGTATACCGCGGCCTTGGCCAACCAATTTGCGCGATTGCTTTCCCGTGTCCACATGGCCAAACTAACCGCCTCCCATTGCGCGTACTGTTAGTACCAGCGTAACGTCAAAAGCCGGCGGCGGGCAGTTCTAACTTTCGTAGAACCCCGGGCGACTTTATGAGGGAAGTATGGCCATGTACAATCGGCACGCTTAAGCCCCTACCCACTGCGACGGCGACAGGCCACAACTTAGAGTGCTGGAGCTCGGAGGCGTGCCTGGCTAATCGTGAGCCTCCGCGTCGAACGTGACAGCGCCCGCCGCGATTGCGGCCGTGGCTTGACCCGGGTTCTCGCCGAGGTATGCGCCCTGCCGGATCTACTTGCGCTGAAGCTCGGCAATCGGTACCTCGCGGAAGCCTTGATTCGCCGCTCTCGCCATCGCAGCCGCGACTCCGGCCGCCTGCCCCATCGCGAAGCAGTTAGGCATCACGCGCAGAGAGCCTTGCGCAGGCCGCTCCCGCCATCCTGTAACCCGATAAATTGATCCCACAGCACACATTTCAGCTACCTCATTTCAGCAACCTCCGCACCTGTAACCCGAAAAAATTCGGCCTACAGCCCACTTTCCGCCTCACGTCGCACCTATAACCCGAAAAATTCGGCTTACAGCCCACTTTTCGCCTCACTTCGCACCTGAAACCCAAAAAATTCGGCCTACAGCCCACTTTTCGCCTCACTTCGCACCTGAAACCCGAAAAATTCGGCTTACAGCTCACACCCCCCTCCAGCTACACGCACTCCACCCGTCAATCCTCATATAAACATTATAACGTTATATTGTATTTCTCGATTTCTATGCTATTCTATGAGTATGGATAAACTATTGAAAAAGAAATAATCGACCATTCGCGCAAGAACCGACTCCCGTTCTTGGCGCGGGCGGCGGAAAAGTGGTGAAGACATGCAAAAGCAAGGTCGATACGTATTGCGCCATCTGACGCTGATGAACGGCAATCAGGCGGATATCGTCATCAACGAAGGAAGGATCGTCGGCATTGCCGCAAGCGGACGCGGGCAACTCGAAGACGTGGTCGAAATTGACGGCAGCGGGCTGCACGTTTCCAGTGGCTGGATCGACATGCACGTACACGCCTTCCCCGTGCTGGAGCCGTATGGCGACGAAGTCGACGCGATCGGCGTGGAGCAAGGCGTCACGACAATCGTCGACGCGGGTAGCTCCGGGGCGGATCGCATCGGCGAGCTGCTGGACGGCGGACGTCAGGCGCGGACCAATCTGCTCGCATTCCTTAACATTTCGCGCATCGGGCTTCTGCGCATTGACGAACTGTCCAAGCTGGAATGGATCGACTGGAGCAAGCTGCTGGAAGCACTTAACCTGCATCGCTCGTCCATCGTCGGACTAAAGGCGCGGATCAGCCGAAGCGTCGTCAAGGACAGCGGCATCGAGCCGCTGCGTTTGGCGCGCAAGTTCTCCAAGGAGACCGGCTTGCCGCTTATGGTGCACATCGGCTCCGGCCCGCCCGCCATCGAGGAAGTCGTTGGACTCTTGGAGAGGCGCGACATTATTACTCATTACCTCAACGGAAAAGCCAACAATCTGTTCGATGAGGGAGGGCGTCCTCTGCCGATCCTGCTCGATGCTATCGAGCGGGGAGTCAAGCTGGACGTCGGACACGGCACGGCGAGCTTCTCTTTCCGTATAGCGGAAGCGGCCAAACGGCACGGCATCCCGCTCCACACGATCAGCTCCGACCTGTACCGGGGCAACCGCCTGAACGGGCCGGTGTACAGCCTCGCCAACGTCATGACCAAGTTCCTCTATCTCGGCTACTCGCTGGAGGAGGTAGTCGCGGCCGTCACGTCAAACGCGGCGGAGTGGCTAGGCAAGCCGGAGCTCGGGCGCATCGGAGTGGGCGACGTCGCTAATCTGACGTTGTTCGAGGTGCGGCGAGAGCGGACGGAGCTTGTCGATTCCGAAGGAGACAAACGAATTGCGGATCAACACATACAAGCCAAAGGAGTGTTCGTGAATGGCAGCTTCATTAAATGCGAAGTACGGTCTTAAGAGGGTTATCAACGCAAGCGGGCGAATGAGCATTCTGGGCGTATCGGCCCCGACGGATACCGTCATGGACGCCATGAAGCACGGCGGGCAAAATTACGTCGAGATCGCCGATCTCGTCGACAAAGCCGGCGACTATATCGCCCGCATTCTGGGCTCGGAAGCTGCGGTCGTCGTGAACTCGGCTTCCAGCGGCATCGCGTTGTCCGTCGCGGCCATCGTGACGGGTGGCAACAAACGCGCCAGTCTGCGCCTGCACATGGAGCCCATCATCAAAAACGAGATCATTATGCTCAAAGGGCATAATGTGCAATACGGCGCTCCGGTCGATACGATGATCTACCTGGGTGGCGGAAAGGTCGTCGAGGTAGGCTACGCAAACGAGGGCAAAGCCGAGCACATCGAGGACGCCATCGGCCCTAACACGGCCGCCATCCTGTACGTCAAGTCGCACCACGCCGTGCAAAAGAACATGATTTCCGTCGAAGAGGCCTGGGACGTCGCGCAGCGTAACGGCGTGCCGCTCATCGTGGACGCGGCGGCGGAAGAGGATCTTGAAAAATACGTGAAGATGTCGGATCTCGCCATCTACAGCGGCTCCAAAGCGATCGAAGGCCCAACCTCAGGCATCGTCGGCGGCAAACGCAAGTACGTCGAGTCGGTCAAAACGCAGCTGCACGGCATCGGCCGGAGCATGAAGGTCGGCAAAGAAACGACGTTCGGCTTGCTTCAAGCGCTTGATGAATACACCGTAAAGGTTGACCGTAGCGAGCAGGAGAAGGCATCGCTAGGCCTGCTGATGGAGCTGAACGAGCTCGGCGGCGTCAAAGTAACGGTCGTGCAGGACGAAGCCGGCCGCGCCATCTACCGTGCCCGCATCGCGATAGACCCAAGTACATCCGGTACGACGGCCAAAGCGGTCGTGGACGGTCTACAAAACGGCGACATCGCCATCTACACGCGCGATTACGGCGTGCGTCAAGGCTACTTCGACATCGACCCTCGTCCGTTGATGGGCGACGACATGGCCGTTATCGCGTCGCGCGTTCGCGAGCTCGTAACAGGCTGACATGCCTAGAAAATAGTGCCGATAAAAGAGTGGGCCAGGAGTAAGGAAATCCTGCGCCGATTGGATGCGAAATTTAACACACGTTGCAGGCTTCGACCCACTCCTGCGCCGATTGAATGCGAAATTTAACACACGTTGCAGGCTCTGAGCCCATTTACTGCTTATGACCTTCTTTCTCATACACGCTAAGCGATACAATCCCGCCATCAGGCGAATACTTCATTACTAGGAGGACACTACCATGACATCCATCGCAAAACGATTCTACAAAGGGCGCGTCGCCCTTAACGTGCTGGCGAACAGCATCGAAAACGCCAAGGAAGTGTTCGACGCCGCTGAAGGGTACGTCCTAGTCGGCGTATTGTCCAAGGACTACCCCACAGTCGCAGAAGGCGTAGCCGCCATGAAAGCATACGGCGAAGCCATCGATGACGCCGTCTCCATCGGCCTCGGCGCTGGCGACAACCGCCAAGCGGCGGTCGTAGCCGAGATCGTCAAGCAGTACGGCGGCACTCACGTGAACCAAGTGTTCCCGGCCGTAGGCGCCACCCGCGCGAACCTTGGCGAGAAGGACAGCTGGATCAACAGCCTCGTATCGCCGACCGGCAAAGCAGGCTATGTCAACATTTCCACGGGTCCAGTCAGCGCGGCGCAGGACGAGCTTGCGATCGTGCCGGTCAAGACGGCAATCGCGCTCGTGCGCGACATGGGCGGCAACGCGCTCAAATATTTCCCGATGAACGGACTCGCCCGCGAAGACGAGCTGCGCGCGGTCGCGGCGGCTTGCGCCGAAGCCGGCTTCGCGCTTGAGCCGACTGGCGGAATCGACAAGGAAAACTTCGAAGCGATCTTGCGCATCTGTCTGGAAGCCGGCGTACAGCAGGTCATCCCCCACGTCTACTCGTCGATCATCGACAAAGCGACTGGCGCGACCATTGCCCAAGACGTGCGCGAGCTGCTTGAAGTGACCAAACGTCTGGTGGACGAACATGCCTAAGCGGATCGCGGCATTCGGCGAAGTCATGATGCGCCTGCAGGTGCCTGGCTACGAGCTGCTGTCGCAGTCGAACTCGCTTCAGTACTCGTTCTCCGGAACCGGAGTGAACGTCGCCGCGGCGCTATCCCGCTTCGGTCATGCGGGATATCTCGTCTCCACCCTGCCGGACCATTCCATCGGCGACGCGGCCATCGCGTCGCTCCGGAAGCTCGGCATTACGACAACCTATATCCGCCGCGACGGCAAGTACGTCGGCATGTATTTCCTGGAGAACGGCTTCGGAGCGCGCTCTAGCCGCGTGACCTACACGAACCGGCTGGAGAGCTCCTTCAACACGGCGGCGGCCGACGCCTACGACTTCGCGGCGATCGCCCGCGAGATCGACGTCGTCCATTTCTGCGGCATTACGCTCGCCATGAACGATACCGTGCGCAGCCAGATGAAGGCGTTCGCCCAAGCCGTCAAGGCGGCCGGCGGCACCGTCGTATTCGACTGCAATTACCGTCCGAGCCTATGGGGCGACAATGCATACGAGAAGGCGCGTCCATTCTACGAGGCTATGCTGGAGCTCGCGGACATCGTCATGATGAACGAGAAGGATGCGATGCTGACGCTCGGCATGGCGACGGACAAGGAGTCGCGCCGCGAACAACTGATGGATTCCATCCCCAAGGTTGCGGTAAAATATAACATACAAGCGATCTCGGGCACGCATCGCTCCATTAACGGCGACAATACGCATTCGCTCCAGGGCTACTTGTATAAGGATGGCCGCTTCGCCTTTGCGGAGCCGCTCTCGTTCGCGGTCCACGACCGCATCGGCGCGGGCGACGCGTATACGAGCGGCATCATCCACGGCGAGACCGAGGGCTGGGCGCCCGAAGAAACCGTAGCGTTCGCCGCGGCGGCAGGCATGCTTGCCCACACGATCGTGGGAGACACTCCGATGTCGTCCGAAAGCGATGTTCGCAAGGCGATGACCGCCTCCGTCGGCGACGTAGAAAGGTAGTGCGACAACCGTGAACTTGTCCAGGAAGTCCAAACCGTTGTATTTGCAAATCAAGAGCATCGTCAAAGACCGGATTCTGCATGGGGTGTATCCCCTCGGCAGCGTCATTCCTTCCGAGCCTCAGCTCGAGAGCGAATTCGGCGTCAGCAAAATCACCGTCCGGGGCGCCATCGGCGAGCTCGTGCAGGAGGGTTATCTGGAGAAGGGCAGCGGCAAAGGCACCAAAGTCGTCCGCAACACGTCGGCGTCGAAGCTGTCGAAGCAGAAGCGCTTCACCGAGGTGCTCGTCGAAGGCGGCCACCGCATCCGCAAAGAGCCTCTCATCGCCGAGGTTGTCGTCAACGAAGCCGGCACCCTGCCGCACCTCTTGTTCGGCGAGCAGGCGTACCGGATCGAACGGCTGTACCATCTGAACGACGAGCCCTACATTTATTTTCGCCATTATCTGACCATGCGGGCCGGCGGCATCGAGCTCTCCGACCTCACCTCCCAGTCGCTGTACGACATGCTCGAGGAGCATGAAGTCGCGCCGGAGAAATTCCGCGACGAGTTCGCGGTAACGCTGGCCCCCGCTTACGTCGAGCAGAGGCTTCACGTCGCCGCTGGCACCCCGCTGCTCAAACGTTCCCGCTACTCCTACGATGGCGCCGGCAACTTGATCGAGTACAGCGAGGGGTTATACAACACGGAGTTGCATCAGTATGTCGTGAATTACGACGTCTGAACAGAACAAAGATCGCCTATAGTTCCCTTCTTGGCAAGGGGAGCTTTAGGCGATCTTTTTTCGTAATCCTATGGCATAATATCGTCAGAATACTGACATTAAACTAAAGGAGCGGGCCTGCGGGAATTATTCGGGTGAATTGATTGGGCTGAATAACAGATATGTTACTCTGCATAACACTCGCCATTCAGACAACCATAAATGTAGGTTTCATCGGAATCGGTGTGATGTAAATCTCTTCTCTCAAAATCAGAAGGAGCCATCGATGCGAGCTTTTGCATTAGCAAATAAGCGATCTCATGACTCAGCTCTTTTTCGTCTGCACCGCCGATCGCAAAGCCGGACGAACCTTGATAAGCAGTTAGAATCCATTTATCTCCATCGCTTCTTTGTGCTTGGATCACATAAGTAAAGATATCCTCCGCATTCATGGACTCCTGAATAGGATCACCGAACAACGCCATTAAGCTCCCTCGATAATTCGCGATTTCTTTTAGATCCGAGGTTACGCTTATAAGCCTTGAAGTTCCAATGCCGGAACTTAAATGATCAATTTTCGAAAAAGTAACGTCGGTTAATTGAGACGCCGCCTCTACTACCCCGTCTTCGATTAATTCCAGGACACCGTTTAATATATACTTTCTCGTAATTTCTCCGGATACAGGATCCACGTGGTATCCTGCTTCAGGACTATTAGTGCTTGCTTTATTCACTTGCCGTTTGGAAAGTCCTCCTTTTCACTGAGATCACCAAGCCTTGTTATGTACTAGGATTCCCCCTTTCAATTACACGATTAGATGACAGCCCCAAAAAGCCATCTTGCTAGTCAATTTTGACCGCTTGGCGCAAATCCGTGTTCAATCCCGCAACCATCCATTAGATTCATGTATGAAGCGTACATGACTCGAAAGGTGGCGTCCTCCCTATGAAGCTAGCCATTAAAGTTGTAATCGGCATTGTCATTGCTGCCGTAATCGGATTCGGCGTACTAACCTATCTCAACAGGCCGATCTCAAAAGCTGCGGTCAATGATAAGATCGAGCGGCATCTCGAAAAAATCCTGCGAAAAAACTATTCGTTGTCCAGCGTGCTGCTCACCATCTCCTCGGACCGAAGCGGCTACCACCAACAATTCGCGGCAGGCACGACCCATCGCGATTCCGAGCAGCCCGTTCAGGCCGACAGTCCGTATCATTCGGCTAGCGTCGGCAAAACGATGCTCGCCGCCGTTTACGGCATTTTAGTCGACGAAGGCGCCGTCCGATTTGACGATAATATCAGTGCTTGGCTAGGTCCGGACATCCTGGAGGGATTATTTGTCGTAGACGGCGCGGACCATAGCGGTCAGGTGACCGTAGAGCACTTATTGAGCCATACGTCGGGGGTCGGCGATTATTTCGAGGGTCCGGTGACACGAGGAAAACCGATGCTGGAGCTGCTGGAAGCCGATCCGAACCAAACGTTCACGCCTGCAAAGCTGATTGCCTTCACGAGAGATAACCAACAGCCGGTTGGGCTGCCGGGACAGCAATTCCACTATTCGGATACGGGGTATATCCTGCTTGGCCTTATTCTGGAGGCGATCGAGGGGAAGCCGTATGCGGACATTCTAGAGGATCGGATATTCGGGCCGCTCGGCATGAAGGCCAGCTACTTGATGTTCCATCGGGACGAGTCGGAACCGCCTATCGGCATTTATTTGAACGGCATCGACCTCAGCGACAAAAACGCGCTATCCGTAGACTGGTCGGGCGGCGGGGTCGTCACCACGATGGATGACTTGCTAACGTTTATGAAGGCTCTGGAGCACGGCGATGTAGTGTCCGCAGAAACGTACGGGAAAATGACCGATTTTCGCCACCGCTACGATAAAGGAATCCGTTACGGCCTCGGCATGATGCACTTCGACTTCGGCGAGCTGTCGTTCCTGCTTGGCTCCATGACGGACGTGTACGGCGCCGTCGGCGCGACGGGGACTTTCGTCTTGTACGATAAAGAGAAGGACACCTTCTATATCGCCAATTTCGGTTCGCTTGATTTTGCGGAGAAAGGCATTGAAGAATTGGTTAAAATCAGAATGATTTATGATAGGATGAAGGAATAACAAACCATACATCGCGCGTCATGGGAGATAAGATGATTCAATTATCGTGTTCCGACAAAGTGTATCAGAAATTGAAGCATGAATGCTCCAAATACGGGATCGAAATCTTGCAAGAGGCCGACCTGGCGCTCGTGGAAAAAGGCTATGACCTCCCCGGCGATAAGCTATGCGTCGTGTTCGATGCCATTGATTACATGGATGCCGTCAAGCTGCTCGTTTCCGGCGCGCTGGAGGACGCCGCTTACAGGCATACCTTCACGGGCCTCAGCAACAACAAGTTCGCGGTCATCGAGCCTAAGAATGTCTTGTATCTGGAAGCAGGCTCCGACGGGATCGCGGCGGTTACGGCGGCGGGCCGTTATATCGTCAAAGAAACGCTGCAATACTATGAGGCCGCCTGGCTGGCCAAAGGGTTCGCGCGCATCAATAAATCGCAAGTCGTCAACTTGCTGCACGTCAAAGAGATCATCCCCTGGTTCAACTCCCGATACGTCCTTCGGCTGGATAACGGCGCCGAGCTCGAGGTGTCCAAGATGTTCTCGAAAAAACTCAGAAGCACACTCAACCTGTAGGAGCACGACTATGGAGAAGGTTCATTTCGAAAACGTGATCAAATCGTTTTTTCTCGGCCTCTTTCTAGGCATTATTTTGCAATTTTCCGATGCTGCGGGGACGTTATTGTCGGATAGAGTAGTAACGGTATTGGCCAGCGGAAGCATCGGTTTCTTGATCGGTTTCTTTACGGAATGGCTCACGTCCAAGCTTCCGATCAGCATGGCTAACGCCCGCATGTACTTTTTCGTCAACAACCTTATCGCGTTAGCCGTTGCGACCTGCATCATGGTTGCCCTGTTCGCTGTTGCGCGCAGCGAGTCGGAAGGAACCGAGTCCTTTGTTCCGGTGCTCGCGATCGTGCTGGGCATCATCTGTATCGCTAACCTATTCGATTACTTCATGTATCGCCGGGCTCAAACGAAATTACGAAATTTCAAGGCGATGATTAAAGATCAGTAAGCCGCTTAATAGCAAGGTCTCGCCTAAGGGAAACGGCTATTGCCGTATACTCTCATAAAGGCAAAAGGGATCCGCACGCCGCACGCCTCCAGTCGAAGCGTCCGCCAAGCGAGTCCCTTTTGTTCTTCATTGAACCGTTATCCCCTTCTTACACCCGCTTGGCAGGCAGATCGATCGCTCTAAGCAGAGCAACGATCGCTTCGGCGAAGGTGGCGTTGTCGGCCGGGGCAAAAGCTTTGCCATCGCGGCCCTTTAGAACGCCTTGCGCGCTAAGCGCGTAGACGCTGTCTCGCGCCCAGGCCGGCAGCGACTGATCGTCGGCGAAGATCGAGCCCGCAGCAGGGACAGAGCCCGCCGACAGCTTAAGCGCCCGGGTCAGCATGACCGCCATCTGCGCGCGCGTCACTTCTTCGTCCGGCCGGAAGCTGCCGTCCTCGAAGCCATTGACGATGCCCGCCTGCAGCGCCGCGGCGATAGCTTCCTTGAGCTCCTTATCCTGCCCTTTCAAATCGGGGAAGGTCGCGGCTTCGTTAGTCGCTTCCAGCCCCAGCGCGCGTACCAACAGAAGCACCCATTCCGCCCTGCTGACCGGCTTATTGGGCGCAAACGATTCTCCCTCGGCCGGGACCTCCCAGATGCGCAGCTCGGCGGCGCGCAGCAACTCGGCTTTCGCCCAGTGGCTCGCGACTAGCTCGCGGGCGCGCTCGAGATCGACTGGAGGCGCTTCCGGCTTCGCTTCCTCCTCCTCGGCAGACTCCTCGGTCACGGGCCCCTGCGTACCGGGGGTTCCGTTGCCCGGGTTCTCGGTTCCGGGATTTCCGGTACCGGGATTTTCCGTGCCCGGATTACCGGTTCCTGGGTTTTCGGTTCCAGGCTCCTCCGTACCTGGCTCTTCCGTTCCTGGCTCCTCCGTGCCTGGTTCCTCCGTGCCTGGCTCCTCCGTGCCTGGTTCCTCCGTTCCAGGCTCTTCCGTGCCGGGTTCCTCCGTTCCAGGCTCTTCCGTGCCGGGTTCCTCCGTTCCAGGCTCTTCCGTGCCGGGATCGACCACGGTTTTCTCCGTTCCGTAAATGACGACCTCGGTCATGCTATTCCATCTGTTAATCGTATTGCCGGAGCCCGATATGCGGATATATCTCGCCGCCGCATCGTCCAGGGTGAACGGCTCCAGCTCTGTGAACCGGCTAGAGCTTTGCCCGTTAAACAACGTGCTCCACGTCTCTCCGTCGTCGGAGCCTTCGATGCGGAATATCGTGCTCCGAATGGCGGATTGGAAGAAGCCGATCGAAATTTGCGACAGCTCGCGGCTTTCGCCAAGATCGTACCTGATCCATTGCTCGCCTTCGGCCGACCACCGCGTCGCGAAATCTCCGTCGATCGTATTTTCCGCCACGTTGACGCCGTCCACCGCGCTAGCCGTCACGCCGACTGGGGTAATGCGGTAGTCCTCCATGGGATCCTTATACCCGCAGCCTCCCTTGTCCAACTCGCACATGTCGGAGCGAAGAGCGGACATCTTCACGTCGTCGTACCACACGTAAGAATCGTGCGCCGGAGCGTAAGTCTCGGTCGCGCCTCCGTAGAAGGAGGAGAAGTAAGCCTTATCCACCTTATCGGCGTTGGTCACGAACTGCAGCCCGGTCACTTGGGTCACCGGAAAGCCGTTGTACCAGATTTCGATTTCGCCGTCGGGATTGGCTTGTCCGTTCGTCACGGTGTTCACCTTCAACCGCTGCACGATATTGAACCATTCGCCCTTCGGATAATAGATGGGCTCTCCGTTATGATACGTCAAGTCGGCTTCGGCCCCGTAGCCCGAGTTGCCCATCGAATAGATGTAGACGGCCGCTTGCCCGTCCTTTCGCCAGATGAGGCGCGAGCTGAAGCCGTTCTCGCCCGTGCAGATTTGGCCGCCGGAGCACGAAGCTCCGCCAGCGAGGCCGATGCCCAGTTTGCCGCCGAATTGCGTCGTGCCCCAGCTGAAGTCCTCGTCGAACCTCACCTAATAGGATAAATAATATTCATCGGCGGCCTCAAACTCGAACGGGGCTTGGTACCCCGATTCCGTAGGCCCGATCTTGCCGGCCGGGTATAGCACCTTTAGCGATTTGAAGCCGCTGCGGCTGACTTCGTCGTCGACCTCGCTTCGATCGTCGCCGAGCAGCCATGGAGCGGTCCAATCCGCTTTCTGCCAATCCTCCAAACCGTACGGATCTCCCGCTTTCCCTTGTTCGAACGAATTTTCGAGCGGCGCCGCCGAAGCATATGCAGCTCCCAGAATCAGCATCAAACCTAACATCACAACGATTCCTAGCGTCTTTCCCTTCATTTCTTAACCTCCCCGAATCCATCTTTTTGATCATCGTGATCGCATCAGCCGTTCGCGAGGACACGTTGAGCCATCTGAAGACGACCCTATGCAGAGGTTACCTTTCCGCCGAACAATCGTCTATTTCCCGATTTTTCAAAATTTTTCTTTTATTACGAATGCCGCTTTAACGTCGGCTTGTTATTTCTTGCGATTGTTCTCCATCCAGATATTTCTTGAAAGCCGGTTGCGATTGTGTTACTTTTAATAAACACCGTTCATTAAATGGAGGCGTCATGACACAACCTACGGATCCAACGCAATATTCATCCAGACGATTCGGCCGCCGAAGAAAGGGGGCACAGAAGGAGCAGCTGCGGGAGCTCATTTTAAAGACGGCCAGCGAGCTGTTTATCGAACAGGGCTACAGCGCCTTTTCGATGCGCAAGCTAGCCGAACTGCTGGGATATTCCCCCGCTACGCTGTATTTGTATTATCGCGATAAAGATCACTTGCTGTTCAGCGTCGTCGACGATGCCTTCACCCGCTTCCGGACGGAATTGCTTCAAGCCGCCGATGGCAGCGAGGACCCTTGGGAGCGTCTTGACCGGATCGGCGAAGCTTATGTTCGATTCGGGCTCACGCACTCGACCTACTACCAGCTGATGTTCATGTGGAGAGTCGACTATTTGATTCAGGCCAAGCAAGGGGAAGATACGCCTCGCATGGAGGCCTTTCAAGTTTTGTTCGACTCGGTGCAATATGCCCAAAACAAACAAGCCATCAAACCCGGCGATCCTTATGCATACAGCGACATGCTGTGGGCGGCCCTGCACGGAGTCGTGGCGCTGGCGATTCAAATCCCGATGTTCACGCCGGAGCGTACGGCGAGCCTTGCCGCCCAAACGAAAGACATGCTCTATATGACCTTGCGGTCATAATTTTTTTCATATTTAATGAACACCGTTAATTAAAAGGAGGTTTATGAAATGAACCTATTATTATTTATACACGTGCTTGGGGTCATCCTGTTATTGGGCAATGCTTTTACGGTGACGTTCTGGAAGCTGCGGGCCGATTACGGCAAGGACTTGTCGATGAAGCTGCAGACGGCGAAAAACATCATGATCCTTGACTATATCTTCACGTTGCCCTCCATCGCGATGATTTTGATATCGGGGCATCTTCTTGCTAACCAAGCGGGGTATTCGGTGTTTACATGGAGCTGGCTGGGGCTTGCATACGGCTTGTTTATCGTTTCAGGTCTCATTTGGATATTCGCGTTGCTTCCGTTGCAGACTAAAATGATCAAGCACGGCAAGCTTTCCTATGAACAAAATTCGATAACGAAGGAATTCGCCCATGCTTCCCGCGCATGGAATGTGTTCGGAACATTGGCCACCGTCGCGCCGATCGTATCCATGATTCTGATGGTCTGGAAGCCGGAATTATAGCACCCGGATTACGGGACATTTCGCTTCAAGCACCTTGCGGTAGTATAATCTTAATGGAATATCAGATTGGAGAGGAGCTGCTGATAATGGCACAATCACTACAGGGTAAAGTCGCGATCGTAACGGGCGGGGCGAGAGGAATCGGGAAGGCGACGGTTATCGCGCTGGCCAAGGAAGGCGTACACGTCGGATTGATCGCCAGGAACGAAGGCGCGTTGCAAGAAGCGGCCGCCGAAGCGGAAGGTCATGGCGTTAAAGCCGCCTATGCGGTGGCGGACGTATCGTCCAAAGAGCAGGTAGACGCCGCTATTGAAGCCATTAAAACCGAGCTTGGTTCCGCGGACATTCTAATTAACAACGCAGGAATTGCCACGTTCGGCACCGTGCTCGAGATGGATCCGGACGAGTGGAAACGAATAGTCGACACCAATCTGCTAGGCACCTATTACGCAACCCGAGCGGTACTGCCGCAATTGATCGAAAAAAACGGCGGAGACATTATCAATATCGCCTCTACCAGCGGATTAAGCGGCGCGGCTACTTCCAGCGCCTATAGCGCATCGAAGTTCGCGATGATAGGTTTCACGGAATCGCTGGCGCAGGAGGTTCGGCGCAACAATATTCGCGTGTCGGCCTTGACGCCAAGCACGGTCGCGACCGATTTGTCGCTTGATCTCAACTTAATCAAGGAAAACAACGAATCGAAGTTCATGCAGCCGGAGGATATCGCGGAATTTATCGTAAGCCAGCTGAAGCTAAATCCGCGCGTTTACTTGAAAACGGCGAGTTTTGTAGCGACGAATCCTTTCTGATATAAGAGGAACAAGAGGCGGACTTCTCATTCTAACGGTTGCGGCAGCGTCTATTCGGCGTGAATCACCTAATTTGATCGCTGCTGCAACCATTAGAGCGGAAGCTACTCGCAATTCCACCCTAGGCGCGGCCTTCATCACACTCCACACTCGCAGCTAGCTATACTGACTTCCCGCCTGACCTTTTCGCTTCAAGGAAGTAGGTAACCGCAAATGCTGCCACCAACACAATGGTAAGATAGACCGAATTTACAAAGTAGTTCTTAAATAGATCTTTCGACCACCCGTCTTCGCCGATCACCAGCCTTGCCACAGGATTGGAAATTCCAATCCCGTCATGGATACCCGGAATTAAACTGGTGGTGTAATTTTGCGCTAAACATAGGTTGGCAATCAACGATAACAATATCGTAATCAAGATAATCACGGAAAATTTAAAAGACCGCACCTAGCAACGCCCCCTTATCGATTAACCATTCAACCTTTAAGTAAAATATTCCTCCCTTTTCCGCTTCATTCGGCACACCGAGTGCTCCATACTCTCTCAACCGTCTCCCCCCTGTCCCGAAACCACACCTCCAACCGCTCAACGTCAATCTAATGAAGGGCGTTCATTCCGGCGAAGGGTCGCTTAGCCGAACGTACCCGCTATTATACAGCTTGCCGTTTCGCTTGAACTTGCCGGGGTACGTCTCAACCGTATAAACGCCTTCCAGGGGTCCGAGCTTCACGTCCAGCACTTGCTTGATAGGCCGGTTCTCGTAGAAGGAAGCCGTCAGCTCCGTATGCGGCGGGAGCGCGATGGACGAAGGGACATACGTCTTCCAGGAAGCCGTCGGAAACACTTTATGAATTCGAAGCTTGCCACGCCCGCCAAAGTCGGAAATGTTGAGGATGACCGCGCTTCCGGTGCCCAGCATGGCCATCTTCATCGCCACGGCCTCCATGGACGCCTCGAAATAATCGCTCAATTCGCCCAACGCGGCGAGCTCTTCCCCTTGCTTGGCCAACAGCGCACGGAACGGATCGGTCGGCATTAGCAGCTCGGAGGCTACCTCGTCGCACAGCCTCTCCTCGAGCTCATTGTCCTCGTCGACGCGCGCGCTTCGATGCTCGATTTGCCGATATTCCGGGAAGAAGGTATGGACGATCTCATGGGCAATCGTGAAGTTCTGCCGCGCGGGCGGGTCGAAGATATTGACGAACGCGTATAAGCCATCCTCCGCGGAGACCAGCGCGCCCGACCTGTCGTCCGGCATGTATTTCTCGCGAACCTTGATTCCCGCGAGCGAGGCGAGCAGCCTCATTCGAATGGGAAAAGGCCGCTCCGCCAGCTCGTAATAGCGCTCCAGCAGCTCCGCCGCTTTGCCCATTAATCGTTCGCGCATCGCCTGTACGTCCATCATGCGATTAATCCTTTCGTTCGACCGCCAGCTTGATCGTATGGTAGATATACTCCCAATCCCGCTCTTCGGACGGCTGCTTGCCGCGATATTTGATGTTCGCCAGCATCTTGACCGTCTCCTCGTTCAGCATGGCCTTCTCGGCGAACGAGCGCAGACTGTCGGGAATGGACGAGCCGCCATCCTCCTCCGACCGAACCGTCGACTTTCCCATCAATTCGGCCATCGTAACATCGAGCGCATTGGAAATACTGAATAAAAGCTCCGCGGATATTTTTTTGTTTGGCGTATTTTCGATCTGGGATAAGTACGGCTTGGATACGCCGGATTCCTGCGCAAGCCGCGAAAGCGTCCAGCCCTTGGACTCTCGGTATTGTTTGATTTTTTCGCCTATATGCATCCTGATTCCCCACCTTTATTCCTCCATACTAACAAATTACCGTTTGCAATTGCAAACAATGTTTGCTATTGTGTTGTACATCCCGATAAGTGTTTGCAACAACAAACAAGGAGCGATTCGAATGGACCATTTTCAACCCTTGGCAGGATTTCATAACGATACGAACACGGCTTTGCAAGTCATCCGAAGCTACGTGGCGGCGGAAGACGCCGAACTGCTCACGGAAGAGCTGCTTCTCGGCATCGGCGGCGGCATCGGCTACGGGTACTTTACCTTCTATTATGCGCATGAGGACTTCACGAATTTCCATCTGGGCACTCGCGCGATCTGGGAGGACAGCGCCGCCTTTATCGGCGGAATCTTCTCTTCGCTTGGACTTGCTCTTGAGATCAAGCAAACGAAGGATCGCCGCGCCGCGTTCGAGAAGCTGGCCGGACACGTCGAGAACGGCATACCGGTCATGCTGCCCGTTCATCATGGAATATTCGAAGGGGAGGGAATAACGGAGAGCGGCTTCCAAACCTATTGCGCCGTCTATGAATTGGATAAACAACGAGGCGCAGCCCGACTAGCGCATCGGTTCGCGGGAGGCGTGGAGGTGACGCTCGAGGACTTGATTAACGGGCGCAGCAACATAGCCACGCAGAAGCTTCGAAACCAATCGTTGCATGTAAAGGGGCTTCAAGCCGGGGCAAACCACAGAGTCACTGCGGAATTGATCGCTCTGGCAGCCCGCCAAGGCATCGAACGCTGCATAGAGAGCGCCAACAACCCGCGGATGAGCAACTTTGGCATTAGCGCGCTAGACAAGTGGGTCGAGAGGCTGAAATCGAAGGACAAGCAGAGCTGGATGACGCTGTTCGGCCAGCAGCGGCATTGGACCAAGACCTTGCACTCCACGGTTCATCACATCGTGCGCAATACGGACGGCTGCGCGTTCCGACTAGCCTACGCTTCCTTTCTGCGGCGCATGGGCGAGCAGATTGGAGAAGCGGCGCTGCTCGAAGCAGCTGCCGGGTTCGAAGCCTCCGGCGAGTTATGGAAGTCGTTGGCGGAGCATGCGCTGTCCGACGGGATCGCGGGGGCGGCTGAGCTTCGCGCCCACATGACGGAGTCGGAGCGATTAGCCCGCTCGGGCGAGTTAGACTTTCCCGCCTACGTTGCCCGACTCGAAGAATCTAGACGCTTGAAGGCGGTCTTCGAGCAATCGGAAGAATGGCCGACCGAGCGCAAACGCGAGCACGCGGAAGCCATGATCCCGCTTATTGCGGGAATCAAGGAGTACGAAAGCTCGGCGCTGCAGCTGTTGGAGCGGAGCTTGCAGTCGAAGAGGTGGGGGTAGCGAAAGTAGTTGCCGTTGCCGCAACCCTAGCACGGGCTGCATCAGGCATCCAACGACTAACCTCTACCTTTTAACCTCTAACGGCCACCATGGCCGCTATTTCGCGAAAATGAGGCCTTTACAGATTGTAACGGACTCAGATGACACTGATATGAACGAAACCTGTCAAGCGTCTGTGTTGCTCCTACGTTTTTGACGCACTTGAATAAGGGTCTGTCAATTTATTTTTTGACAGACTTTTTTCTCTGCTAATTT